>Ga0207878_100311_pt1 | contig 23168 bp, 18 predicted proteins | sample LinPmetageLP41_FD_184053 | JGI IMG/M metagenome (GOLD analysis project Ga0207878, IMG submission 184053) | Marine viral communities from the Pacific Ocean - LP-41 (SPAdes) | ecosystem: Environmental > Aquatic > Marine > Oceanic | place: Pacific Ocean | collected 2010-08-27 | reverse complement strand
CACCGCGGCGGCGGTCTCGGCCACGAGTTGTTGCGCGCCGCACTGGCAAGAATCGAAGCACTATGGCCCGGCCGCGACTCATCGCTGTCGGCCCAGGCCCATCTACAGGGCTACTATGGCCGCCATGGGTTTGAACCCGTGAGCAATATCTATCTCGAAGACAATATTCCGCATATCGACATGCAGCGAGTGTCCAACCTGAAACGTCAGTAAGTACTCACTTTATTCAGAACGAAAAAACCGACGCTGCGGAACAGCGTCGGCGTTGTTGTCGCGATGTTGTCACGTTATTGAGGCGATGTTTTCCCCGTCACCCGGGGAAAACATCGGTGCGATCAGGCACCGAATTCGCTCAACATCTTCTCGATCAAGTCGAGCCCTTCCTCGAGCATCTCGTCACTGATGGTGACCGGCATCAGGAAGCGGATGGTGTTAGCGTAAAGCCCGCAGGAGAGCAGGATCAACCCGCGCTCGCGCGCCTCGCGACATAGCCTGGCCGCCAACTCGGCATTGGGCACGTTGCTCTTCTTATCGGTAACCAGATCGAACGCCGCCATGGCACCCAGATTGCGAGCGTTGGCGACACTGGCGTAATCCTGCTGCCACTTGTCGAAGCGCGCCCTGAGCTTCTCGCCGAGCGCCTGGCTTTTCTCCAGAATGCGCTCTTCCTCGAACACTTCCATGACCGCGAGCACCGCAGCACAGGAGACCGGGCTGCCGGTGTAGGTGCCACCCAGCGAGTTGCCGCCGGGGGCGTCCATCACGCTGTCGGTACCCACCACCGCGGAGATCGGCATGCCGTCGGCCATGCTCTTGGCCATGGTGATGATGTCCGGCTCGACGCCGCTGTGCTCGATGGCAAACAGCTTGCCGGTCCGCCCGAAGCCGGACTGTACCTCGTCGGCGATCAGCAGAATGCCGTGCTCGTCGCAGATCTCCCGAAGTGCTTTCAGAAAACTGGCCGGCGCGGCGTGGAAACCGCCCTCACCCAGCACCGGTTCGATCACGATCGCCGCGGTGTCATTAACGTTGGCATCGGTCTTCAGCGTCATCTTGAGATGGCGCAGTGCCTCTTCCTCGCTGACGCCGATGGACGGCACCGGATAGGGCGCACGATAGACCTGGCCCGGCATCGGGCCGAAATCGTTACGATACGGCGCTACCTTGCCGTTCATCGCCATGGTCATGAACGTCCGGCCATGGTACCCGCCGGTAAAGCAGATCACGCTGGAGCGTCCGGTGGCGGCACGCGCTATCTTGACCGCATTTTCCAGCGCTTCGGCGCCGGAGTTGGCCAGCATTACCTTGGCATGGCCACGCACCGGCGTCACTTCGCTGAGTTTCTGCGCCACCCGCACGTATCCCTCGTAGGGCATGACGGTCTGACAGGTATGCATGACGCGGTCGAGCTGGGCCTTGACCGCTTCGACCACCTTGGGATGGCGATGGCCGATGTTGAGCACGCCGATACCACCGGCGAAGTCGATGAAACGCTTGCCGTCCTCGTCCCACAACTCGGCATTTTCGGCACGAGCGGCGAACTGGCTGGCCGGGCTGGCCGCGCCGTTGGCGACGTAGCGCTGTTTGAGTTCGTTGAGTTCTGCATTGGTCATGGATGAACACTCCTCTGACGCGGCACCGGTTGCCGCTAACGTGGATCGCGCGTCGTCGGGTTTGGCAGGCGGCGCGCCATGAAATTCAGATCAAGATTTAGCGTAGGCAGCCCGAATGAGGCGATCGCCCATCTCTCGACCGTAGTGCTGTCGCGCCCATCCGTACAGTGCCAATCCGGCGATCATCCAGCCGCCGAAGATGGACCACTCGGTGGCCGTCAGCGCCGAAGGGCTGCCGGGCAGGTACAGACACGTCATGCCCAGCGACAGCAGTACCGCCAGCACGCCGACCAGTTTGCCGGCACCGACATGATAGGGGCGCGGCATGTCCGGCTCGCGATAGCGCAGAATGACGAACGATAGCGCCACGAACAGGTAAGCGAGAACGATGCCCAGGCCGCCGGCATCGACCAGCCACACCAGCGCAGGCCGACCGAAGAAGGGTGCCGCGGTGGAGAGCACGCCAATCAGGATGACGGCGTTGGTCGGTGTCTTGTAGCGTGGATGGAGCTTGCCCAGAAACGCCGGCAACATGCCGGAGTGGGCCAGCGCGTAGATTGCCCGCGAACCACCGATATAGAACGCATTCCAGCTGGTGATGATCCCGGCAATACCCGCCAGCACCATCAGGTTACCGGCCCAGGCGCCGTCGAAGACCGCGGTCATCGCATCCGGTACGCTCAACGTGCTGTTCTGGAGTGCCTGATTGTCGAGCATCAGGCTGGTGCCGAGGATGATCAAGGTATACCAGCACACCGCCATGATGACCGAGAGCACCAGTACCTTGCCGATCTCCCGGAATGGCAGATTGATCTCTTCTGCTGCCTGCGGAATGACGTCGAAACCCACGAACAGAAACGGGACCAGCACCAGCACTGCCACGATGCCTCCGAAGACGCCGTGCTCGCCGCCACCGAACAACGGCTGCATGTTGGCCGTGTCGCCGGTAAACAGCGAACCGGTCACGAACATCACCCCCGCCACCAGGATCAAGCAGGTCACGACCTTCTGCAGCAGTGCGGCAGTGGAGATACCCAGATAGTTGACCGCCATCATGACGATCGAGCCGGCCACGCCGACCGCGACCCAGGTGGCCTTGACCTCCCAGCCGGCCACGGTCCACAGGTCGCCGACGGCGTAGCCGGGAAACAGGTGCTCGAACACCGTCGGCAGCGCCACGGCCTCGAACGAGGCCACGCTGACGTAGCCCAGCACGATGCTCCAGGTGCAGACGAAAGAGGCGAAATGACCGAGCGCTCGATAGCTGTAGACATGTTCGCCGCCGACCTGGGGCATCGCCGACGCCAGCTCGGCGTAGGTTAGCCCCACCAGCAGTACGGCAATACCACCGATAATGAATGCCAGTATCGCGCCCACGCTACCACCATCGAGAATGGCACTACCGGTGAGCACGATCCAGCCCCAGCCGATCATGGCGCCGAAGGCCAATGCGAGAACATCGGTACGGGCGAGAACCCGTACGAATTCCGGGGGATGAGGAGCATTCGACATGAGGGTTTCTCTTCAGGTTGTTGTTGAGAAGACGAGAAGGTCGTTGATAGACCGAGAGCAGCGGTCAGTTGCCAAGCTACCACTTCGAGCCGTGCCCCGGACTAGACCACTTTCCACCTTGGGTGGACCAGTTGGCGCCACCCGCGCATAATCGCTGGACGTCTACCACGTCTACCACGTCTACCACGTCTACCACGTCTACCACGTCCATCATGGAGAACCGCATGGACGACCGCCGCCAGGCACTGGATCGTATCGAGCAGGGCTACCACACTCAGCCGGTTCATCTGACCAAACACTGCCGACTCGAGCAGACCCTGCTGACACTGATTGCACAGCGATGGCAGGATGGCCAACGACTGCCAGGGCACCGAGCGCTGTGCGCCACGCTTGGCGTTGCCCGCAACACGCTTGCCGGCGTGATCGAGAGCCTGATCCATCAGGGCCATCTGATTACCGACCACGGCCGGGGCACCTGGGTGTGCAAGCGCTTACTCACGCCAGAGCATGAGGCCGCCGACATCGGCCCGATCTCGCGCCGTGCCCGTGATCTCCTTGGCGATGTCGGCGCCAGCCCGCTGCAGAGTGGTGCTTTCGTGCCCGGCGTTCCCGATATCGTGCACTTCCCGATCGCGCGCTGGCGCCAGCTCTACTCGCGCATCACCGTGCCCCACAATACGCTGCTGCTCTCCTACGCCTCGGGTGGTTACGGTCCGCTGAAGCGCGCCATCGTCGGTTACCTGGCACGATGGCGGGGCATCGACTGCGAACTCGACCAGATCGTGATTACCGAAGGTGCCCACCACGGCCTTCAGCTGTGCGCCCTGACGCTGGCCGACCACGGCGATCGCGCCGTCATGGACTCACCCTTCTACTGGGGGGCCAGGAACGTCTTCCAGGCTGGCGGGCTAATTATCGAACACGCCATCTGGGAACCGCGGGAAGGTTATGTAGGTGTGCTGCCAGAGGTTCGTCCCAGACTGCTCTACTTCACCGGATCTCACCATTATCCGTTAGGCATGAAGTCAGTGAGTGCTCACAAACATTCGCTCGTCGAACATCTAGAACCGGACTGGATTCTGGAAGACGACTACGAATTCGGCGACGGCTGTCACCGAGAGCTGGCGTTCGATCCCGACGCCGGCAACCAGATTCTGATCGGCGCGTTCTCCAAGCTGATGTTTCCGGGCCTGCGGCTGGGTTATCTGGTGGTTCCGAGAGGGCTGAGTGCCGCGATCAACCGGGTGCGCACCGGCGTCTTTCGCGAAGGTCGGTTGCTCGATCAGGCAGTGCTCGCCACGTTCATCGACGATGGCGATCTGGATAGCTGGTGTCAGCGCATGACACGCGAGTATCTGCAGCGTCAGCAGCGGCTGCATGAGCTGCTCGCCGGCACGCCCGGCGTCATCGGCATTTCCCCCCCATCTGGCAACATCAGCTTGAGCCTGTCGCTCGCCGCGAATCTGGACGACGAGCGATTGTCACAGCATCTGCTGAACCGGCACCAGTTGGTTACCCGGCCGCTAAGTCGAGTGTGCGGCGCCGGCGATCACCGACGTGGCCTGATACTCGGCGTCGGCATGGTCGAGGGCGAGGCACTGGAGCGTCAGGGCCGACGCCTCGCCTTGGGCATTCGCGAGTTCGTCGAGTCGCGGCACTGATACAAGGCTGGCACCGCGCCGCCAGCCTCAGGCCGTCTCCAGCACGTCGCTGACATCGGCGGTACGCTCGTCGCGAATCCGGCGTTCGGTTTCGGGGTCGAACACCACCATGCGCGAGACGTCGAAGGCAAATCGCGTCCGTTCACCGGGGCGTAGCGGCGTACCCGGGCGCATGCGAGCGTTGATGTGGCTACCCCCTAGCGATGTCACAACGTAAAGATCGGCGCCGGTCGGCTCGACCAGCTCGACCGCCAGTTCGGCCTCGTGAATGTTGCCTTCGCGGTGATTGGCACTGGCCGGATCGGTAATCGCCTCGGGCCGCAACCCTACGATGACATCGCGATCGTACCAGTCACGCAGCGCCTGGCGATCACGCACGATCGGTAGCGCCAGGGTGGTGTCGCCCGCGACTGCCTGTGCTACCGGCACGCCATCGCGCTCGACGATGCGCGCCTCGATCAGGTTCATCGACGGCGAGCCCATGAAACCGGCGACGAACAGATTGTTGGGATCGTCGTAGACCGCCTGCGGCGTCCCCAGTTGCTGGAGCTCGCCACCGCGCATGACGGCGATTCTCGACGCCAGCGTCATCGCCTCGATCTGGTCGTGGGTGACATAGACGATCGTGGTTCCCAGGCGCTGGTGGAGCTGCTTGATCTCGGTACGCATGTCGACGCGCAGCTTGGCATCCAGGTTCGACAGCGGTTCGTCGAACAGGAAGAGTTGCGGATCACGCACCAACGCCCGTCCCATCGCCACGCGCTGGCGCTGCCCGCCGGAAAGTTGCCCCGGTTTGCGATCGAGCAGATTCTCGATTTGCAAAAGCTTCGCGACCCGATCGACAGCCTCGCGGCGCTCCTTGCGCGGTACCTTGCGCATCTCCAGCCCGAATCCGATGTTGCCGGCCACCGTCATGCTCGGATATAGCGCATAGGACTGGAACACCATGGCAATGTCGCGCCGCGAGGGATGGACGTCGTTGATACACCGGCCGTCGAGCAGCAGCTCACCCTCGCTGATCGAATCGAGTCCGGCGATCATGTTCAGGAGCGTCGACTTGCCACAGCCTGACGGTCCTACCAGGACCAGAAAGTCACCCTGCTCGATCGAGATATCGATGCCCTTGAGGACATGGGTCTCGCCGAAGCGCTTGTGAACGTTATTGATATGCAGAAAGCTCATGTGATCCTCAGCCCTTGACCGATCCCGACATCAACCCGCGCAGGAAATACTTGCCCGCAAGGATATAGACGATGAGCGTCGGCACGGCCGCCACCATCGCTGCCGCCATGTTGACGTTATAGGCCTTCACTCCCGTGGAGCTATTGACCAGATTATTGAGTGCCACCGTGATCGGTGCGCTGTCGCCGGAGGCGAACGAGACGCCGAACAGGAAGTCGTTCCAGACATTGGTGAACTGCCAGATGATCGTAACCACGATGATCGGCACCGACGCCGGCAGCAGAATCCGGAAGAAGATGACGAAAAATCCGGCACCATCGAGCTGCGCCGCCCGCACCAGTTCATCCGGAAAGCTGGCGTAGAAATTGCGGAAGAACAGCGTGGTGAACCCGATACCGTAGACGATGTGGACCAGCACCAGACCCCACGTACTGTTGGCCAGATGCAATATCCCCAACACTCGGGCCATCGGCAGCAGGATGATCTGGAACGGAATGAAGCAGCTGAACAGTATCAGTCCGAACACGATCTTGTGGCCGCGAAACTTCCACTTGGTCAGCACGTAGCCGTTGAACGCGCCCAGCAGGCCGGAGATCAATACTGCCGGTACCACGATCTTGATGCTATTGAGGAAGTAGTCATGCACCCCTTCGCATTCGAGACCGATGCAGGCGCTTCCCCACGCTTCCCGCCAGGGAGCGAATGTCCATTCGCTGGGCAGCGCCAACATGTTGCCCTGATGGATCTCGTCCAGCGTCTTGAACGACGTGGTCAGCATCACGTAGAGCGGCAGCAGATAGATGACCGCGAACACCAGCAGAATGGCGTAGAGGATGGCACGCGTGGCAGCGCTCTGGCGTACGGTGGGAAGTGCGGCACTCATGATCGGGGCTCCCGGAGCTCGGAGTAGAGATAGGGGATGATCAGCGCCGCGATCACCGCCAGCATGAACACCGCGCTGGCTGCGGCGATGCCCATCTCGTTGCGCGAAAAGGCGTAGGAGTACATGAAGGTCGCCGGTACCGCCGTGGCGTTGCCCGGCCCGCCGCCGGTCATCGCCACGATCAGGTCGAAACTCTTGATCGCCAGATGCGCCAGTACCACGACCGCGCTCATGAAGACCGGTCGCAGTTGGGGAATGATGATGCGCGCATAGATCTTCCACGCCGGCGCGCCGTCGATCTGGGCGGCCTTGATCATCTCGCCGTCAATACCGCGCAGGCCCGCCAGAAACATCGCCATGACGAAACCGGTCGCCTGCCATACCGCGGCGATCACGACCGTATAGATCGCCATGTTGGAATCGATCAGCCAGTTGAAGCTGAAACTCTGCCAGCCCAGGTCATGCATGGTCTTTTCCAACCCCAGCCCGGGATTGAGAAACCACTGCCAGGCGGTACCGGTGACGATGAAGGAGAGCGCCATCGGATAGAGATAGATGGTGCGCAGCACGCCCTCGGCCCGGATGCGCTGATCGAGCAGAATCGCCAGCACCAGGCCCAGCACGATACAGCTGACGATATAGAGAAGGCCGAAGACCCAGATATTGTGTAGCGCGATACCCCAGGTCCAGGAGGTCCACAACCGCGACCACTGATGGAGTCCGATCCAGGTGTAATCCGGCATCATGCCGGAATCGCTGAACGAGATGTAGCTGGTCCAGGCGATGAAGCCGTAGACGAAGAACAGGACCAGGACACAGGAGGGCGACAGCACCAGCTTGGGCAGCCAGCGCTGAAGCCGTTCCCGCGCTCCACCGTCCCGATCCGGGGAAGCATTGGACATCAGATCACTCTCGATTCGTGAATGAGAAGCCCCGCCAACGGGCGGGGCAGATCATCAGGACTTCGCGCTCTTCACTGCCATCGCCAGCTGCTCGGCGGCGACATCGCTTGGCATGTCACTGTTGACGAAGGAGGAGATGATGTCGAAGACGGCGTTCTTGACCGACGCCGGTGCGGCGTAACCGTGCGCCATGCTGCCCATAAGCGTGTGGTTCTTCGCGGCCGACTTGACCTGCTCGTAACCGCGCTGAGCGCAGGCATCGAGCTTGTCGGTGGAGAGATCCATGCGTGCCGGCACCGAGCCCTTGAACTGGCTGAAGGTAATCTGAAACTCGGGTGAGCCGATGATCGTGGCCATGGTCTGCTGCAACTTCTGCTGTTGGGCGTCATCGGTATCGAACATGATCATCAGATCGCTGTTGAAGGTCACGGCATCCTGTGTGCCCGGGGTGCGGAAGCACATGAAATCCTTGCCCGGCTCGAGGTTGGCGTTGAGGAATTCACCCTTCGCCCAGTCACCCATGATCTGGTAGAGCGCCTTGCCGTTGATCACCATCGCCGTGGCCAGGTTCCAGTCACGACCGGGCGAGTTGTCATCCTTGTACTTCAGCAGTTCGCGCAGATGATCGAACGACTGCGTCATGGTGTCGGAATCGAGCGCCTCGGGATCGAGATTGATCAATGCCTGGCGGTAAAAATCGGCGCCGCCGGTCGCCAGTACCACGTTCTCGAACACCGTGGTGTCCTGCCACGGCTGACCGCCATAGGCCAGACCGGTATAGCCGGCATCCTTGGCCTTCTTCAACGAGGCAATGAAATCGTCCCAGGTCTTGGGCTGTTCGATCCCCAATTCATCCATCAATGATTTATTGGCCCAGACCCAGTTGGTCGAATGGATCTCGAACGGTGCGCCGATCCAGTGGCCTTCGTACTTGGCAAACTGCTGCAGCGGTTGCGGGAAGACCTCGTCCCATTTCCCCGCCTTGGCAACGTCATCGAGCGAACTCAAGGCGTCACGCTCGGCCCAGTCCTGCGCGTCGTAACCGAGCACCTGCGCCGCCGTCGGGGGATTGCCCGAGGTAATGCGCGAGCGTAGAACCGCCATCGCATTGGTACCGGCGCCTCCCGCGACCGGCATGTTCTTCCAGCCGATACCCTGATCCGCCAGACCGTCCTTCAACGCGCCCAGCGCCTTGGCCTCGCCCCCCGACGTCCACCAGTTGAGAACTTCGACCTGCTTATCCGTTGAAGTATCAGCCGCCATCGTATTCGTGGATAGCGCCAAAGCGAATGGAAGTAACGCAAATCTCAGACGATTGACGAGAGTCCTGTTGTGATTGCTGTGCATCCCTTAATTCCTCTTCTTGTTGGGGCAACATCTAGTTCTTTTACGAAACGACCCACCTCATATGACGCACCACGTGGGATAGTTGAGACTATTACCTAACCGCATTTACCTAACAATACAACCATGGACGCACATCCAATCACTCTGAGCTCGTTGAAAGGATCTCGCTGCGCTGAATGCGCGGGCTGGCGCTAGATAACGCCGGTTCTACCCCATAAGTCGCATCGACTAATAGGCAATGTCGCGAGGACTCATCGACTTGCTCAACCTGTGTATCGATAGCGAAATAACTGATGATAGATAGTGAGTCACTCGTCCTTGGCGACATGAAAACCGGCGCCGCATAAAAAATCGGCAACGCATAAAAAAACGGCTCATCCGAAAAGAATGAACCGTTCTATGCGCCGAACTTATCGTGTCTGCCCGGATTGGACTCGATGCCAGAATCGTTGATATCCGGCTATCGCTCTTATACGTCCAGACTTTCCTTACACGTCCAGGTTGGCTACCAAGGCGAAACGCTCGATGAAGTCGCGCCGCGGTTCGACTTCGTCACCCATCAATGTGTTGAACATCTGATCGGCGGCGACCGCGTCTTCGATGGTGACGCGCAACATGCGCCTGGACTGCGGATCCATCGTGGTCTCCCACAGCTGATCCGGGTTCATCTCGCCCAACCCCTTGTAGCGCTGGATACTGAGACCACGCTGAGCTTCCAGCATCAGCCATTCGAGCGCATCGTAGAAGTTGGCAACCGGCTTCTGGCGTTCGCCGCGGGCGATATAGGCACCCTCTTCGATCAGACCGTCCAGGGTTTCACCCAGATTAGCCAGCGCCCGATAATCGACGCTACGGAAGAAATCGACGCCCCAGATATAGTCGGTGGTCACGCCGTGGGCGGTCAACGCCACACTCGGCAGCCAAAGGCCACGCTCGGTATCTTCATCCAGATGGAAGATATAGCGCGGTCCACCCTCATGCGCGATCAGCGAGTCCATCTCCACCTGCAAGGCATCGATCCAGGTTTGCATGGTGCCGCGATCGTTGAGGTTAGTCTCGTCAAGCTTGACGGCATGAACCATCTTGCGCAGCACGGCATTGGGATAGACCCGCGACAGGCGATCGATCCGCTTCATCACATCACGATACTGGTTGACCAGCGACTCCAGATGCTCGCCGCCAATCCCCGGCGCATCGGCATTGACGTAGAGCCGACCGCCATCCAGCGCAGTAGCAGTGAGATAGTCGGTCATTGCCTGCTCGTCTTTCAGGTACATCTCCTGCTTGCCGCGCTTGATCTTGTAGAGCGGCGGCTGGGCGATGAAGACGTGACCGCGTTCGATCAGCACCGACATCTGGCGGAAGAAGAAGGTCAGCAGCAACGTGCGGATGTGCGATCCGTCGACGTCGGCGTCGGTCATGATGATGATCGAATGGTAGCGCAGCTTGTCCGGGTTGAACTCTTCGCGGCCGATCCCGCAACCCAGCGCAGTAATCAGCGTGCCGACCTCAGCGGACGACAACATCTTGTCGAAGCGCGCCTTTTCGACGTTGAGGATCTTGCCCTTCAGCGGCAGGATCGCTTGAGTACGCCGATCGCGGCCCTGCTTGGCACTGCCACCGGCCGAATCACCCTCGACCAGATAGAGTTCGGAAAGACTCGGATCCTTCTCCTGACAATCGGCCAGCTTACCCGGCAACCCGGCGATATCCAGCGCGCCCTTGCGCCGCGTCATGTCGCGGGCCTTGCGCGCGGCTTCACGCGCACGCGCCGCGTCGATCATCTTGCTGACGATCGCCTTGGCTTCGGTGGGGTGCTCGATCAGATAGTCGGAGAACTGTCGGCTCAGTTCCTGATCGACGGCCGTCTTGACCTCTGAGGAAACCAGTTTGTCCTTGGTCTGCGAGGAGAACTTGGGATCCGGCACCTTGACCGAGATGATCGCGGTCAGACCTTCACGGGCATCATCACCGACCGTGGCGACCTTGGCCTTCTTCTGAATGTCTTCCGCTTCGATATAACTGTTGAGCGTTCGCGTCAGCGCCGCACGGAACCCGGCCATGTGGGTACCGCCATCACGCTGCGGAATATTGTTGGTATAGCAGAAGACATTCTCGGTAAACGTGTCGTTCCACTGCATCGCTACTTCAACGGCAATGCCGTCCTCACGCTCCATCTCGAAGTGGAACACCGGATTGATCGCGATGCGGTTGGTATTGAGATGATTGACAAAGGCCTTGAGACCGCCTTCGTAGTGGAACAACTCTTCTCGACCATCGCGCTCATCGACCAGCCGGATGGCCACCCCGGAGTTCAGAAACGATAGTTCGCGTAGACGTTTGGCGAGAATATCGTAATGGAACTCGATATTGGCGAAGGTGTCGCTCGATGGTTTGAAGCTGATCTGGGTACCGGATTTTTCGGTATCGCCGACGATCGCCAGAGGTGCCTGCGGTACACCATGTCGATAGATCTGCTCGTGAACCTGGTTGTTACGCCAGACGATCAGCTTGAGCTGCTCGGATAGGGCGTTGACTACCGAGATGCCGACACCATGCAGTCCCCCGGACACCTTGTAGGAGTTATCGTCGAACTTGCCGCCGGCATGCAGCACGGTCATGATCACTTCGGCGGCGGAGACGCCTTCGTCGTGAATATCGGTGGGAATCCCGCGGCCGTCATCGGAAACGGTAATCGACTCGTCCGGATGAATGACGATCCGGATTTCGCTGCAATGACCGGCCAGCGCTTCGTCGATGGAGTTGTCGACGACCTCGAACACCATGTGGTGCAGCCCGGTGCCATCATCGGTATCGCCGATGTACATGCCGGGACGCTTGCGCACCGCGTCCAATCCCTTGAGGACCTTGATGCTCGATGAATCGTAGGCCTGTTCGCTCATTGCTCACTCCATGATGAAATCATTCCGAATGCAGCCGTCCGCCGGCGAGTTGCGATGCCACTACATCCGTGCCTGGCTGCCAGACATCGACTAGCGCCTCACGATCGACGCTGGTGATGAAAACCTGGCAGTCGAGCTGCTCGAGCCATTGGCAGAAGATCCGCCGATGGTCGCCGTCGAGTTCCGCCGGCAGGTCATCGATCAAGTAGAGACAGGTACGACCACTCAACTGCTCGAGTAGCTGCCCCTGGGCCAGTTTCAATGCGCTGACGACCAGTTTCTGCTGGCCGCGCGAGAGCACTTCAACCGCCGCATGACGGCCGACGCGAATACGCAGATCGGCGCGCTGCGGACCCTGTTGGGTGAAACCCATCTGGCGATCGGTCTCGCGCCCGGTCTCGAAGACTTCCAGCAGCTCACGTTGACGATCCCAGCCCCGCGAGTAGCGCAGGGTCAGATCCGGCAGCGGTAACAACGCCGCCAACGTCTCCTCGAAGACCGGCGCGAAGCGTGTCATGTAGCCCTCGCGCAGCCTATCCAGATGCTCGCTCCAGTGCGCCAGTTCACGCTCCCAGATGCATATCGACTGAACGTCGATTCTATCATGTCTGAGCAGGGTATTCCGATGTTTCAGGGCCCTTCTGACCCGTTTCCAGCTATCCAGAAAATCGCGTTCTGCATGGAATACGCCCCAATCGAGAAACTCGCGGCGTGAAGCCGGTGAACCTTCGAGAAGACGGAAAGCATCGGGGTTGATCAACTGCAGCGGCAGCGCCTCGGCGAGCTGGGTAATTCTGGCGGCGCGCTCGCCGTTGACGCGGATGTCGAGCTCGGCACTGTCGCGACGACGACGCACCCCGATCGGCAACGGCGGATCGCCCGCCAACCGCCCGAACAGCGTGACCTCTTCGGCATCGTGATCGATCAGCGACTTGAGTTTCTGGGTCCGGAAGGAGCGCGCCATGCCGAGCACGTGAATCCCCTCCAGCAGCGACGTCTTGCCGCTGCCGTTGGCACCGCTGATCAGATTGATATGCGGCCCCGGCGCCATCTCCAGCGCGCCCAGATTACGCAAACCTTGGAAGTTCAATCGATCAAGCGGCATGGATACTCGAATCGCGGAGCGAAAGGAAATTGGGTCGAAGCCGACATGGCGGGCATTCGTCTTCCGACCTCGAAGAAACCGGCGAGCGATGGCCAGGCAAGGCAAACATCGGCGAACAGGCGGAGCTTATGTGGTTATAAGTGAGCAATGTTCGCCGATGTTTAACGCCGCATGGCCGAGCGCAGCCGTTTCCCTGCAGTCAGAGGCGCATCGGCATGACGACGTACCGCGCATCCCCCCCACCCGGCTCTTCCATCAGCGCACTGCTGTTGGAATCGGACAGCGTCATCTGCATGCGATCGGCATCCAGCACGTTGAGCACGTCGATCAGATAGCCGACGTTGAAGCCGATCTCCAGCGCGTCGCCCGAGTATTCGATGCTGACGTTCTCTTCAGCTTCTTCCTGCTCGGGATTGTTGGCCATTACCTTGAGGTTGTTCTCCTCGAGGTGCAGACGCACGCCGCGGTATTTCTCGTTGGAGAGAATCGCGGTACGCGCAAGATTCTGGCGCAGCTCCGCGCGTTCGGCGATGAAGACCTTGTCGCCACCTTTGGGAATGACCCGGTCGTAGTCCGGGAACTTGCCGTCGACCAGCTTGGAGGTAAACGTGAACTCGCCGGTGTTGGCGCGAATATGGTTGGAGCCCAGCATCAGTTCGACCGGTTCGTCACTGCCGTCGAGCAGGCGGGTCAGTTCCAGTACGCCCTTGCGCGGCACGATCAGCTTGCGCGAGGTTTCCATCTCGATATCGGCGCTGCGTTCGCAGACCGCCAGACGATGACCGTCGGTGGCAACCGTGCGCACCAGATGATTGGCCAGTTCCAGCAACATGCCATTGAGGTAATAGCGCACGTCCTGCTGCGCCATGGCAAACGATGTCGCATCGATCAGATACTTCAGCGTGCCCCGCGGCAGCGACAGCGTGGTGTCGTTCTGACCATCCTCGATGTTGGGGAACTCGGCCACCGGCAACGTGGAAAGCGTGAAGCGCGAACGCCCGGCGCGCAGTACGACACGCCCGTCTTCCAGCGAAAAGCTGATATCCGACTGATCCGGCAGCGACTTGCAGATGTCCATCAGCTTGCGTGCCGGTACGGTCACGGAACCGGGCTCGTCGACCAGCGCCGGCGTGGCACGGCCGATCAATTCCACCTCAAGATCGGTACCGGTCAGCGCCAGCTGATTGTCCTGGACTTCGATCAGCACATTGGAGAGAACCGGCAGCGTCTGACGGCGCTCTACCACCCCGGCCACCAGTGTCAGCGGGCGCAGCAGGGCTTCGCGAGAGATGGAAAATTTCATTGGGGCTCCGTAGTTGGAATAGATCCATGGTTGGAATGAATCGAGGCTGAAACAATGAACCCGGCCGGATCAATAGACCTGAGCTGAACGATCCCGAAAGGGGTCGCAGGTAAGTTTTCGGACTGCGTCGTCCCATTCTTGCCTCGCCAGACGCCGCTCGCAATCCCAGTCGGGATCGAATTCGCGACACGGCGACTCAACTGGTCAGCAATCGCATCAGATTCTTGTAGTCCTCGCGAATGTCCGCGCTCTCTTCCTTCAGGGCCACCACCTTGCGGCAGGCGTGCAACACGGTGGTATGGTCACGCCCGCCGAAGGCATCGCCGATCTCGGGCAGACTATGATTGGTCAATTCCTTGGCCAACGCCATCGCCACCTGACGCGGCCGCGCCACCGACCGCGAGCGACGCTTGGAAAGCAGATCGGCGAGCTTGATCTTGTAGTATTCCGCCACCGTGCGCTGAATGTTCTCGATGCCGACCTGCTTGTCCTGCAGCGCCAACAGATCCTTGAGCGACTCGCGGATGAAATCCTGGGTGATCGGCTTGCCCATGAAGTGCGAATCGGCAATCACCTTCTTGAGCGCCCCTTCCAGTTCGCGAACGTTAGAGCGGATCTTCTGCCCGATAAAGAAAGCCGCGTCATGCGGCAGATCGACCCCGGCCTGATCGGCCTTTTTCATCAGAATGGCGACACGGGTCTCGAGTTCCGGCGGTTCGATCGCCACCGTAAGTCCCCAGCCGAAGCGTGATTTCAAGCGCTCTTCGACGCCGCTGATCTCCTTGGGATAGCGATCCGAGGTCAGGATCATCTGCTGCCCACCTTCCAGCAGAGCGTTGAACGTGTGGAAGAACTCCTCCTGGGAGCGCTCCTTGCCAGCGAAGAACTGGATATCGTCGATCAGCAACGCGTCGACGCTGCGGTAGAAACGCTTGAAGTCGTTGATCGCATTGAGTTGCAGCGCCTTGACCATATCGGCGACGAAACGCTCGGAGTGAAGATAGACGACCTTGGCATTATCCCGTAGACCCGCCAGATGATTACCCACCGCGTGCATCAGGTGGGTCTTGCCCAGACCTACGCCACCATAGAGAAACAGGGGATTGTAGGCGCCACCGGGGTTTTCCGACACCTGCCTCGAAGCAGCGCGCGCCAACTGGTTCGACTTACCTTCGACGAAAGTTTCGAAAGTGAAGTTCGGGTTGAGACCATTGCCGTGCTTGAGCCCACCTTCGACCTGGACCTGGCGCTCTCTGCCTCGTCGACCGCTCTCTTCCCGTTCACGTGAGCGGTCGAGCTGACGCTCTTCCGCTGCCTCATTCGAACGCGAGGTGGTCTGAACGCTGGGGGCCGCCGGCCTTTGAGGAGGCGGGCGGCTGGGCGCGGACACCGGTGCGCCCAGATCGCGCGGCGATACTGCCGCGGCCCGGCGACTGCCGACCGTGAGAAGCACTTTTGGAGGCTTGCTACTGGAGGCAGCTTCGCGCAACAGCTCGTTGATTCGCTTCAAATACTTGTCGCTGACCCAGTCACGCACGAAGCGGTTGGGCGCCAATAGACAGAGTTCGTCCCTTTCACCATCCTCTGCCTGCAGAGGACGAATCCAGGTATTGAATTGCTGAGAGCTCAACTCATCCTGCAGCGAGTTCAGACATTGTTGCCAGAGAGCGACAGACACACGACCTCACCGAACGTTGAGAAGGGAATCGGAAAAACGGGCGCACAGTGTAGCGTCGGCCCGCCAGGTTATCCACACAGAGTCATAAACGAGACCAACTGTGGATAACTACACCGCGACAGCAGGATAACTCTGTCGATATTACGGTATGACTTGAGGAAAAATGAGTGGAACCATGTCCAGACAAGGGCTTGACCATCCGTTCATCTTCAGCCTATACACCGCTCTTACGTACTTTCCCCACAACCATAAAAAAACTATAAGTACATATTTATTAATAGTAAAAACGAGTTATTCACAACGGTTATCCCCGTTGTTAACCACATGATGTAATTGACAACATCGCGCAACCACGATCTCGCCCGTGAATAGAATGACGAGGTGAAGTTCGGACATTGCGCTAAACACCCCAACAACAGCAACGGTCGCGAGGCTCTGAAACCGAGCGCTACCGGGCGGTATCACGCGTGCCTTTACGCACAATCTGGGTGTGGATAATTCACGGAAAAATTGCACCCGAACTACGGATTCACTAGAATTCCCGCTCTTGAGTCGAGTGAGTCCGCTTTCGTTACGCGTGCCGGGCATCCCGCTTCAACCCGTTTTCTTTAGAAATCAACTAATTGGGAATCAGCAGCTATGAAACGCACCTTCCAGCCTAGCGTCCTGAAGCGCAAGCGCGTCCACGGTTTTCGCGCCCGCATGGCCACCAAGAATGGCCGCCAAGTCCTTGCTCGCCGTCGCGCCAAAGGCCGCAAGCGTCTTAGCGCCTGATCGAACGCCGGGTGTCCGATCAGCGTTTTTCCCGGCAGCTGCGCTTGCTGAATGCCGGGGACTACACGTACGTTTTCGACCACGCTTCCTACAAGGTCCACGGTAAAGGAATACTGGCGTTGGCCCGTCCCAACGCACTGGGCCATCCGCGGATCGGGTTGATCTTCAGCAAGAAGAACGTGCGCCGTGCCGTCGACCGCAATCGCCTCAAGCGCCTTGTGCGCGAGTCCATTCGCCATCAACAGCATCGGTTACCGGCGGTGGATATCGTCATACTCGCGCGTCGAGGGTTGCACGAGCAGGATAACGCCAGCGTTTCTCGCCAGCTCAATGGCATGTGGCGACGTCTGGAAAAATCCGCTCGTCAGACGCAACAGGACGTTTCGTCTTCTTGATCGGACATCCCCGCGTCGAAGGCCGGGGAGCCCCGGCGAATGCCGCCGGTCGATCGCCGATGCCCGGCGCCCACTGACTCATTCCCCTACCGGGCAGACCCCTATATGGATTTGAAACGCCTCCTTTTCGTGATTCCACTGGCCGTACTGGCCTATCTGCTGATCATTCAGTGGAATCAGGACTACGGTCAGAACGTCGTGAACAACCCGGCGCCGGAGATGGCGGCTTCATCGGGTGGCAACAATAGCGGTGAAGGCGCTGACGTCGGTGCGCTCTCTGTACCTACCGGCAGCGACGGCAAGACCAAGCCGATTCAGGACGACATGCCCGCCGATGCCGATGCTGCACAAGGCAGCAATTTGATCCAGGTCCAGAGCGACGTGCTCGATCTGCGCATCAATCCCAATGGCGGTGACATCGTCTACGCGGCGCTATTCGGACATGATCAGGCCCTCGACTCCGACACCCCTTTCGTACTGCTCAGCGACAACAATGTGCGCAGCTACGTGGCCAAGTCCGGCCTACAGATCGAAGGCCATTCGGGACGGATACCGTTCACCGCTGATCAGAACAGCTACCAGCTCAGCGAGGGTCAGGATTCGATCAACGTCGACCTGCACGGTAGCGTCAACGGCGTCGATATCGTCAAGCGCTTCGTCATCAATCGCGATGACTACGCGGTCAAGGTCGAGTACCGGATCGATAACGAGAGCCAGCAGCCGGTGACGGCACGCTTTATCGGCCAGTTGGCACGTGACCAGAGCCCGGATCCGTCAAGCGGTTCCGGTGTCGGCATGCGCTCGTACTTGGGTGCGGCGTTCTCCTCGCCGGACGAGCACTACAGCAAGGTCAAGTTCGACGATATTCGCAGTGGCGATTTTCAGAATCGTGACGTGAAGGGCGGTTGGGTCGCGGTGATTCAGCACTACTTCACCTCTGCCTGGGTGCCGAATCCCGATCAGCAGAATCTTTACTACGGCAACGTCGACAATCGCGATCGTACCGTCGCCGCCTTTGCCGGTCCCAACCAGACCATCGAGCCCGGTCAGCAGGCATCGCTCGCCGCCACGCTGTTCGTGGGTCCGAAGGTGCAGGAGCGTCTCGAAGCTGCCGCACCGAATCTGGAGCTGACCGTCGATTTCGGCTGGCTGTGGTTCCTGGCCAACCCGCTGTTCTGGCTGCTGACGAAGATCCATGGCCTGATCGGCAACTGGGGCTGGTCCATCGTCCTGCTGACCGTCTGCGTCAAGATCGTACTGTTCCCGCTCGCCGCCAAGGCCTACAAGTCGATGGCGCGGATGCGCAAGATGGGCCCGGAAATGAAGCGGCTCAAGGAGCAGTACGGCGATGATCGCCAGCGCATGTCGCAGGAGATGATGAAGTTCTACAAGAAGGAGAAGATCAATCCTCTTGGCGGCTGCCTGCCGATGGTCATCCAGATGCCGGTGTTCATCGCGCTCTACTGGATGTTGATGGAGTCAGTCGAGCTGCGCCATGCGCCGTTCATGCTCTGGATCCAGGATCTGTCGGCCAAGGATCCGTACTTCATCCTGCCGATCATCATGGGCGGTACCATGCTGCTGCAGCAGTTCCTGAACCCGACACCGCCGGACCCGATGCAGGCGAAGATCATGAAGATGCTGCCGATCGTCTTCACCTTCTTCTTCCTGTGGTTCCCGGCCGGTCTGGTGATCTACTGGATCGTCAACAACAGCATCTCGATCCTGCAGCAGTGGTTCATTACCAACAGGGTGATGAAGGACGACGCCGGTAGGGCCAAGGCGTTGAAAGCCAAAGGCTGACGCTTGATCGAAGCCTGTTGCAACATCCAGACCCTCGCTTCGGCGGGGGTCTGGCGTTTCAGGTCCTGCTCCCGGATACCCGCCGGGCGGCCAGGCCTCACCATACCGCCATCGAACGAACCGACAGGAGACTGCCATGACCGCGCCGCCCTCTCCATCATTTACGGCCCATAGCACGCCGCCCCCTCCACCATTTTCGGCCCATAACACGCCGCTCTATCGCCAGGACACCATCGCCGCCCTGGCCACGCCTCCGGGGCGCGGCGGGGTCGGTATCGTGCGCGTCTCGGGGCCCTCGGCGGGCACCCTGGCGGAAGCCATCCTCGGTCGTCGGCCGACGCCTCGCCACGCACATTACGGAGCGTTTCAGGGCGATGCCAACGTCATCGACGAGGGCATCGCGCTCTATTTCCCCGGTCCCCATTCCTTCACCGGTGAAGACGTGCTGGAACTCCAGGGGCACGGCGGACCGGTGCTGATGGACATGCTACTGGAACGCTGCGTGCAACTGGGCGCGCGGCTGGCGCGTCCGGGTGAATTCTCCGAGCGCGCGTTCCTCAACGACAAGCTCGATCTGGCCCAGGCCGAGGCAATCGCCGACCTGATCGACGCAAGCTCTCGCGCCGCAGCGGAGAACGCGCTGCGCTCGCTGCAAGGCGAATTCTCGCTGCGCGTGTCACAGCTGGTCGGTGAATTGATCGCACTCCGCCTCTACGTCGAGGCCGCCATCGATTTCCCCGAGGAGGAGATCGACTTTCTGGCCGACGGCGTGGTCGCAGCCAGGTTGGCGGCACTGCGCGAAACGCTTGCGAGCGTCCGCGCCGCCGCCAATCAGGGCTCGTTGATGCGCGAGGGCATGAATGTGGTGATCGCCGGGCGGCCCAACGCCGGCAAGTCGAGCCTGCTCAACCGCCTGACCGAGCGCGATAGTGCCATCGTCACCGAGATCGAAGGTACGACCCGCGACGTGCTGCGCGAACACATCCATCTCGATGGCATGCCGTTGCACGTGATCGATACCGCCGGCCTGCGCGACACCCCGGATGCCGTGGAAAAAATCGGCGTTCAGCGTGCCTGGGCGGAGATCGAAAAGGCCGATCGGGTGCTGCTGCTGGTCGACGCACGCGAGACCGAGTCGCTCGATCCCCGCGCGATCTGGCCGGAATTCGTCGAGCGTCTACCCGATCCCGGCCGATTGACAGTGGTGCGCAACAAGATCGATCAGAGCGGCGAAGGCAGCGAATTTGATTTATCCACAACACCTCCGGTGATTCGGATATCGGCCGAAACCGGAGTGGGTGTGGATAACCTGAAGGCCCATCTCAAGGCAGTAATGGGCTTCGACGCCACCACCGAGGGCCGCTTCTCCGCCCGCCGTCGCCATCTCGACGCGCTGGAACGCGCCGCGCAGGCGCTTGCCAGCGGCACGGCACAGCTCGAAGGCGCCGCTGCCGGCGAACTGCTTGCCGAAGACCTTCGCGAGGCGCAGCAGTCGCTCAACGAGATCACCGGCGAATTCACCGCCGACGACCTGCTCGGCGAGATCTTCGGCAGCTTCTGTATCGGGAAGTGAAACGGCCAATAGATCGAAAAGCATTCCATCAAATAAAACCTGAATTCACGAATACCGCAGTATTTTGGACCACGAAGTAGAGGAAGAAGAGTTATCGCCTGGAAATGAACGCTGTCGCAGTATGCTGGCCGGATCCACCGGGATGCAGATGGCAAACAGAAAGTGATTGTCTATGACTACCTGGATATTAGCCTGCCGATGCTCGAGCGCATGTTCTAAAACCGCGAGAAAGGCTACAAGGCGATGGGGTATCAGCTTGCCCGTTCCGAACAGCAACCTCGGCTACTGGCTACTGACTGTAGGAGCCGAGCTGTTCTTCAGGCTTGCTTCAGCGGCAGGACGCGAGGCTTCACGCGCTTTACGCTCTTGGCTTCTTGTTCATAGGCACGATGACGGACATCCCATAACTCAACCGCGTGCTGAATATTCAGCCAGAACTCCGGCGTATTTCCCAAAGCCGCTGCAAGTTTGATCGCCATGGGTGCTGTCAACGTGCCTTTGTCATGTGCAATCCGGCTGAGTGTATTTCTGTGCACACCCATTGCTCCGGCAAGTTCACTGATTTCAATGTTCATTGGCTCCAGGAACTCGGTAACCAGCATTTGGCCCACGGTCACTGGACGACGTTTCGTATCTCTCATAACTTCCTCTAACCTTTGTAAACATGCGGGTCTAGATATGTATCCAGGGCGGAGCCGTCTTCCCAGCGAAAGATCAGGCGATACTGCTTGTTTACCCGGATGGAACACCATCCAGACAGGTTTCCCTGTAAATGTTCAAAACGGTTACCCGGCGGAATCCTCAAGTCCGACTCCTGCGTCGCGGCATCCAGAATCTGAATCTTCCTGAAGAGGGCACCTTCGATAGTGCTGGGTATTTTCTTGTGGCTTAGGTCTTGCTCGTAGAAAGCTTCCAGCCATGTATCCCTGAATTCAATCGCCATAGCCGCCTGATCATTTTTTATCCATTTTATGCACAATACTGTTGTGCATCAAGGTTATTTAAATGATAACGGATCCGTTTAGAAAGCGAATGAGTCGACTATGAGCCGAATAGAAATCCTATTCGGCTCATTACTTGAGCCGAACATGCTATGCTTTCGGCTCATTGAACAAGCGAGCAGCGCCATGATCGCTCCCGCAGCACCTTCATCAACAACCTGGATCTGGCAAAAAGCGCAGTGGCCGACATTCCACTGGCAGTCAGAAATCGTATCGCCAGTGCTGCGTAAAACTACGCTGCGCCAAGGCGAGCTGCTGGGTTTAAATACCTCCGGCGATCCAGCGCATCCGGCGCAAGCGCTAGATACGCTGTTGACCAACATCGTCAATTCTTCCGCCATCGAAGGCGAAAGATTGAACGTACAGTCGCTGCGATCTTCCCTGGCCAGACGAATGGGACTGAGCGAGGCGTCGGCCTATCCCGTCTCGAAACGCTCCGAAGGGCTGGCAGAGTTGATGCTCGAAGCCGTCTCCTCTCTGGAAACACCGCTGACACTCGACACGCTACTGCGCTGGCACGCGCTGCTGTTCCCCGAACCGGGGCTGTTGCAGCCTGTCGCCACTGGCCAACTGCGCCGGGATGATGACGGCCCGATGCAGGTGGTTTCGGGTCGTATCGACCGGCCCAGGGTCCACTTCGAAGCACCTCCGGCCCCCCGTCTAAAGACAGAATTGACACGCTTCGTCGAGTGGTTCAACGCAAGTCTCGACGATAATGCGCTGGATCCCCTGATTCGCGCCGGATTATGCCATCTTTATCTGATTACGCTGCATCCGTTCGAGGACGGCAATGGACGCCTGACCCGAGCCCTGACCGACCGCGCCTTGGCTCAAGCCGAGGCCCAAAGCATCAGGCTTTACGCCATGTCGGAAGCGATCATGGCTAGGCGCAGCGACTACTACACTGTGCTGGAGTCCACCCAGCGCGATGGTCTGGATATCACCCGCTGGCTGGTCTGGTTCCTGGAAACCCTGGAAACCGCGATGAGCGAAGCCATCGCCAAAATAGAGCGCACTTTACAGCGACAGCGATTCTGGCAGCGACATGCGCGAACCTCCTTGTCAGACGCTCAGATCAAAGCTTTGGAACGCCTCCTGGAAGGCGGAGAACATGGCTTCGAAGACGGCATCAGTGCTTCTCAATACCAGAAAGTCGCCAAGGTCAGTAAAGCCACCGCAACCCGCCACCTGCAGGATCTGGTCGCGAAGAACTGCCTCGAGCCGCTCCCGGGTGGGGGTCGTAGTACGCGTTATCGAATCAGTCGCGGGAAGAGAAATAAGCCGACACCAGCGGAATAGGCAGGAAAAAGTGCGCCAAGCCGGCTAGCAGCCTGTCGGACTTTACACGCCAGCATGAGATAATGCCGGCATCAACCTGACCACGGACCCGCCGTGAGCCACTTCCATTCTGTCGATCGTCACACGGCCTATCTGCTGCCGCCGTCCGTTGACGAGTGGTTACCCCAGGACCATCTGGCACGCTTCATCGTCGAGGTGGTGGACGGCCTTGATCTGCGCGTGATGGTGAGCGCC
>Ga0207878_100309_pt1 | contig 23287 bp, 18 predicted proteins | sample LinPmetageLP41_FD_184053 | JGI IMG/M metagenome (GOLD analysis project Ga0207878, IMG submission 184053) | Marine viral communities from the Pacific Ocean - LP-41 (SPAdes) | ecosystem: Environmental > Aquatic > Marine > Oceanic | place: Pacific Ocean | collected 2010-08-27 | reverse complement strand
TGACCGCGGCCTACGGCCACTTCGGTCGCGAGCCGTTCGAATCGAGCTACACCTGGACCGACGTCAACGGTGAAACCCAGACCGAGACCTTCACTGCGTTCCCGTGGGAGAAGACGGACAGGGCAGAGACGCTGAAGGCCGCTGCCGGTCTCTGATCGAAGAACTTTTGCTTCTCCTGCGAGAGCTCTTGCGAGAGCTGTACGGCGGACCCGATAACGCGGGTCCGCCTTTTTTTACGACCTCACTCTCATCCGGATAACATGGCGTCATGGCCGTTGCTGCCATGAACCGCTATCGTTAAGCGATAAGGCAGGACGTAAACGATAAGGTAGGGCGTAAACGAGAGAGCAGGACAGCTGGTAACGGCAGGCTCGGGTCATCTATCCGACGAGGCTCGTCGACAATCCGTTATGGCGGGCAACGACAGGGAAAGGATTCCATGCTGGAAATCGCAGCAGTCTTCATCACGATCACCGCGCTGTTCGCGTGGTTCAACTATCGGTTCATCAAGTTGCCGGCGACGATCGGCGTGATGGTCATCTCGTTGGTGGCGTCGGTGCTGTTGATCGTCCTGAGCCAAGCCGGTTTCGACGCGATTACCGACTGGGCCGAAGCCTGGCTTGGTCAGATAAACTTCAATGCCTTGCTGATGGACGGCATGCTGTCGTTTTTGCTGTTCGCAGGCGCCTTGCATGTCGATATCTCCAAGCTCAAGCGCTATCGCTATTCGATCGGTTTTCTTGCCACCATTGGGGTGGTGATCTCGACCCTGGCGGTCGGCAGCGCCGCCTGGTGGCTCTTTCGTACCTTTCATATCGACGTCCCCTATCTCTATTGTCTGGTCTTCGGCGCGCTGATCGCGCCGACCGACCCCATCGCGGTGCTCGGCATCATGCGCGGTGCGGGTGCGCCGGAGGACATGGAGATCAAGATCGTCGGCGAGTCGCTGTTCAACGACGGTGTGGCGGTGGTGGTGTTTACCATGATGGTGGGCGCGGCAACCGCTACCGAAGCGCTGACGGTCATGCATTCCGCGACGCTATTCCTGGAAGAAGCCGGGGGCGGCATTCTGCTGGGTCTGGTCATGGGGTACGTTGCTTACAGGCTGATGAAGAGCATCGATCAGTATCAGATCGAGGTGCTGATCAGTCTGGCACTGGTACTGGGGGGCTACACGCTGGCGACGCATCTGCAGGTGTCGGGCCCGATCTCGATGGTCATTGCCGGACTGTTCATTGGCAATCGCGGCCGCGAGCATGCCATGTCGGACACGACGCGTCGTTATGTCGACGGCTTCTGGGAACTCATCGACGAGATTCTCAATGCGGTGCTGTTCGTGCTGATCGGTCTCGAGCTGTTGGTGATTCCCTTCGAGTGGTCGTATCTGATCGTGGCGGGGCCGGTGATCGTCGTGATCCTGGCCACGCGCCTGATAACCATCGGTGTGCCATTGATGGTACTGAAGCGCTGGGTCCACTATCGACCCGGTACCACGCAGGTGCTGACCTGGGGCGGCTTGCGTGGGGGAATCTCGGTGGCGCTGGCGCTGGGGCTGCCCGAAAGCGACTATCGCAATACCATCGTGATAGTGACCTACATCATCGTGCTGTTCTCGATTCTGGTGCAGGGGCTGACCGTGGGTCGAGTGGTCCAGAACGTACTCTCTCGTGGCGATAGCCAGAGTTAGTGGCGATAGCCAGAGTTAGACTTTAGTGGTGGTTGACGGCTCAGGCATGGTATCGCCGCCAGACGTTCCTTACTCTTGTCCAATATTCTATGTATTTTTCTTCGGCCAGATAGGTCGGTGACGTTCAAAGACGGGGTAAACCATGATGTTACGCACAACAGGGATGCTGATCGCAGCACTGGGCCTTTCCGGCGCACTGCTGGCGGGTTGCGGAGATGACGGCGACGATCAGGCGAAAAGCGAGACTCAGGAGCCGTCATCGACTCAGCAGGAGTCTCAGTCTTCCAGCACCAGTTCCGATTCACAGCAGACTGCGTCTTCCGAGACTGCGGCCAGCCAGGGCACTGACCAGAGCGCCAGTGAAGGCGGCGGTGATCCGGTCAACCTGATCTTCGGTACTGGCGGCACCGGTGGCAGTTACTATCCGATCGGCGGGGCGCTGAAGAGCGTATTCGAGAAGAGTGATCTGGTCGACGGCGTGCAGGTCGTTTCCACCGGGGCCTCGGTGCAGAACATTAATAATATCAACGATGGTTTGAATCAGATTGCTATCGTGATGAGTGACGTCGCCTACGACGCCGTCAAGGGTCAGAACCAGTTTGATGGCCAGCCCGCCAAGATTGAATCCATCGCCGGCATGTATCCCAACGTGGTACAGGTCGTCGCCACTGCCGACAGCGACATCCAAAGCATTGCCGATCTGAAAGGCAAGCGCGTCGGTGTGGGCAAGGTGGGCTCCGGGGTCGAACAGAGCGCCGCCAAGGTGTTGGAATCCGCCGGCCTGAGCTACGACGATCTCGCCCAGGTCAGCCACACCGGCTACGCCGATAGCGTGACCGGGATGAGCAACGGCAACCTCGATGCCGCCTTCTTCACCTCCGGGGTGCCCAACTCCAGCATCACCGGACTGATGCAGAGCACCGATGTGACCTTCGTACCGGTCGAGGGCGATGTCGCTTCCAAGCTGCTGGAAAAGTATCCGTATTACCAAAATTATGAAATTCCGGCCGGTGCGCCCGAGCGCTATAACCTGGGCGATGCCGTCGATACGGTGGCGATCCGCAATATCATGATCGTGCCGTCTTCCATGCGTGACGATGTGGCCGAGGAGCTGACCAAACGTTTCCATGATTATCTGGAATCCGGTGCCATTTCCGTCGGCGCGCTCAAGCAGTTCGATCCCGCCACCATGGACGAAGACCTGGTCGTGCCGATCCACCCGGGTGCCGAAGCGTTCTACGAAACGCTCTCTTCCAGCGATGACGGCGTGGACGAATCCAAGCAGACCGGTGCCGAGACCTCTGAAGACAACGTCGACGCCGCGGAAGGCAGCGACACCAGTGGCGGTGATAACGTTCAGGAAGAAGAACCGAAATCCTGAGATTGGGATACTGGTGTCTAGCAAGCCATGGGGTTCAATCGTAAAATCTGGCTGAGTCTCGCAGCGGTGGTGATCCTGATGATCGCCACCGCTGCGTATCCGCTACCGTGGTTGGTCATTCGTGACGGGCCACAGTGGCGGTTTGCCTTTCCGGGGTGGCAAGGAACGACCTTCACGCTGCGCTGGATGCATTCGGTCGAAAAAGAAGATTGGGAAGAGTGGTTCGCGGTGACCGAGGATGATGCGATCGAGATCACCGGAACGCGCTTCAAGACCTTCGGGGCCGGCGTTCCATCGCATGCGGGTACCGAAACCTATCTCGAAGATGGCTGGGTGGTGATGACCGGGATCGATCGGGTGGTCGATCCGTTGGCGGTGCAGGCGGCGGTGGAAGAACACTACCGGCTGATCTTTGCGGGTCACACCGTTCCCCTGGCGCGTGGCGATCCTCCCAGAATACTGACCTTTTCCATACTCAGGGTGCCACTGTGGCAAGTCTTGCCGGCACTGGTGCGACCCTGGTTGTCATAGATCCCCGCCTGGCGAGGAAGGCATATGTCTGAACAGAAGAACACGATCTCCGCCGAGGGTTCAGAAGATCCGTCGGTCAAGGAGGCGCTGGAAAAATTCGATCGCGAGAGCCTGGTTCGAGACAGGCTGTCGCGCCCGGTGATCCAGTTCGTCATGGCGGTATCGGTGCTGCTGGCACTGTTCCATCTCTATACCTCCTTTTCGGGACCGCTGGTTGATGTTGTCCAGCGCAGCATCCATCTCTATACCCTGCTGGGGCTGGCGTTCATCCTCTATCCATTGACCCGCAAAGGGGCGCGGGATCGCGTGCCGTGGGGCGATGCGCTGATCGCACTGATCGCGTTCGGCATCGGCGTCTACATGCTGGTGGTGTCGGATCGCGTCATCGCCTCGGCCGGACGTATCAACAATGTCGACATGGTAGTCGGCTTCGCGGCGATTCTGCTGGTGCTGGATGCCACTCGACGCGTCACCGGCTGGGGGCTGACGATCCTGGCGTCGCTGTTTCTGATCTACGGTTTCTACGCCAAACTCTCGTTCTACCCACAGGTCAACGAGGCGATCCTCCTGGCCACCTGCAAGCAGATCGTCTCGCACCTGGTGTTCATCACCGAGGGGCTGCTGGGCACGGCGATCGGCGTCTCGGCGAGCTATATCGTCCTGTTCATCCTGTTCGGTGCCTTCCTCGGCAAATCCGGATTGGGTCAGCTGTTCAACGATCTGGCGTTGGCGATCGCCGGGCATACTCGTGGTGGCCCGGCCAAGGTGGCGGTGATCGCCAGTGGCTTTCTGGGCTCGATCAACGGTTCGGCGATCGCCAACGTGGTGACGACGGGTGCTTTCACCATTCCTCTTATGAAGAGGACCGGCTACAAGGCGAACTTCGCCGGGGCGGTCGAGGCTGCGGCCAGTGTCGGCGGGCAGATTCTGCCGCCGATCATGGGGGCGGCGGCATTCATCATGGCCGAGGTGCTGGCGGTGCCTTATACCCAGGTGATTCTGGCCGGGATCATTCCGGCACTGCTCTACTATCTCGGCGTGCTGTTCCAGGTGCATCTGCGCGCCATGCGCAACGGCTTGGAGGGTATTCCCCGTTCGCAGCTGACACCCGTCAAGGAGGTCATGCTCAAACGTGGCCACCTGTTGATACCCATGGCGGTGCTGCTGTGGCTGTTGTTCGAAGGTCGGGCGCCGTTCTTCGCGGCATTCTGGTCGATCGCTGCCACCGTACTGATCTGCGGCACCCGACGTGTCGCGATCGGGCTCAGCTTGATTCTGGCGCTGCTGATCTTCGAGCCTCTGTTACGGGCACTGATTGGCGGCCACGCGCTGCCCAACTTCCCGGCCAGCCGCTGGATGCTGTTCGCGATCATCGTGATTCCGGTGGCGATCAACGCGCTGCGTGCCAAGCTCGGTATGGTGGCCGAGAAGATGGACGTCGGCGATTGCCGCGATGCCATGCACGACGGCATACGCAATACGATCCCGGTAGCCGTGGCCTGTGGTGCGGTAGGAATCATCGTCGGGATCGCCACGCTGACCGGGGTGGCGCTGGAGGCCGCCGATGCGGTGGTGACGCTGGGTCAGCAGATCCCGATTCCGATGATTCAACTACTGGTCACCTTGTTCCTGACCATGATTGCGTCGATCGTGCTGGGCATGGGGCTGCCCAGTATCCCGACCTACATCATCACCAGCACCATGGCCGCGCCGATTCTGCTGAATCTACCGATGTTCCGTGAGCTGGCCGGCAGCAACGACACCGCGATCTTCGTGGCGCACATGTTCGTGTTCTACTTCGGGCTGTTCGCCAACCTGACGCCGCCGGTGGCGCTGGCGGCTTACGCAGGTGCCGGGATCAGCGGCGGGTCGCCCAATGCCACCGGTTTCCAGGCGATGAAGCTGGCGATCGCCGGTTTCGTCGTGCCCTACATGTTTGTGTTCGCGCACAGCATGCTGATGATCGATGCGACGCTGTGGAACACGTTATGGGTCATCGTCACCGGCGTGGTCGGCGTGTTGCTGCTGGCGGTGGCGGTCGAAGGCTATCTGCGACGCCCGCTCAACATTTTCTGGCGCACCCTGGCCGCGGTTGGCGCCCTGGCGTTGATCTTCCCGGGTCTTGCCAGCGACATCGTCGGGGCGGTGATTACCGTGGTGCTGTTCCTGTTGGCGAAGGCGAAACCGGAAATAAAATCCGCCCAGGCGATATAAAATCTGCCCAGACGACGTGGCCTCGCGCTGTTGGGCGTCGCCATGATGCCTGTTGTCCGAAGACGCCATCACGCCCTCTCTCCCGAACAGGAGAGCGGGCGTTTTTCGGTTTGGGGTATATGACCGGGTTTCAGCGAGATCGTATTCGCTGTCTCTAGAACGGTTACAGACCCTGTATCAGATTCGTTCTGTCATAGGCGACTATTTGTCTAGGCTCGAGAGCAGCATCCTTGGCTGAGTTTTGCTATAAGTATCTCAAGGCGCCCGTTCAATAGTAGAGGTGCTGGTCAATGAACGATGAGGATGGCACATGTCGATCAATGTCACTCGGCGACAGTTTTTCAAACTGGGCGGGGCGGGGTTGGCGAGTTCGAGTCTGGCGATGATGGGGTTCGCGCCCGAACCCGCCGAAGCCTCGATTCGCCAGTTCAAGCTGACCTACGCCAAAGAGACCCGTAATACCTGTACCTATTGCTCCGTAGGTTGCGGCATTCTGATATACAGCAAGGGCGATGGTTCCAAGAATGTCGAGCAGAACGTGTTTCATATCGAAGGTGACCCGGATCACCCCGTTTCTCGTGGCTCGCTGTGTCCGAAAGGCGCCGGCCTGCTCGATTTCGTGCACAGCAAGGGCCGTCTCGAGTATCCGCAGGTTCGTGAAGCGGGCTCCAGCGAGTGGACGCGTATTACCTGGGACGATGCGCTGACCCGTATTGCTCGCCACATGAAGGACGATCGCGACGCCAACTTCGTCCAGCGCACCGCGCAGGGCGAGACGGTCAACCACTGGACGACGACCGGGTTCCTCGCGGCGTCCGGTTCTTCCAACGAAGCCGGCTACATCACCCACAAGGTGGTGCGTACGCTGGGCATGGTGGCGTTCGACAACCAGGCACGCGTCTGACACGGACCGACGGTGGCAGGTCTTGCCCCTTCATTCGGTCGCGGTGCCATGACCAATCACTGGGTCGACATCCGCAATGCCAATCTGGTTCTATCGATGGGCGGCAACTCCGCCGAAGCGCACCCCGTAGGCTTCCGTTGGGTGACCGAGGCCATCGAGCACAATAAAGCCGAGTTGATCACGATCGACCCGCGTTTTACCCGTACCGGCGCCGTGGCGCAGGACAAGGCGTTCATTCGCACGGGAACAGACATCGCCTTTCTGGGTGGTTTGATCAGCTATCTGATCGAGACCGATCAGATCCAGCGCGAGTACGTGCTGAATTACACCGATGCAGCACTGATCGTTCGCGAGGATTACGGTTTCGAGGATGGCCTGTTCTCGGGTTACGACGAGCAGACCCGCAGCTACGACAAGCAGTCGTGGATGTACGAGATGGGCGACGACGGCTTCGTTCGTCGCGACGAGTCGCTGCAGGATCCGCGCTGCGTCTATCAGCTGCTACGCAAGCACTTCTCGCGATATACCCCGGACATGGTTTCCAGCATCACCGGCATTCCGCTGGATGCCATTCGGCGCATCTGGAAGAAGATCGCAGCGATGGCGGTGCCCGACAAGACCATGACCATCCTCTATGCGCTGGGCTGGACGCAGCACTCCATCGGCTCCCAGATCATTCGTACGGCGGCCATGGTTCAGCTGCTGCTGGGCAACATGGGCATGCCGGGCGGCGGCGTCAACGCGCTGCGCGGGCATTCCAACATCCAAGGGCTGACCGATCTAGGCCTGCTTTCGAACCTGCTGCCGGGCTACATGACCCTGGCCAATGCCAAGGAGCAGGATTACGACGCCTATATCGACAAACGCACCAAGCAGCCGACCGTGGAAGGCCAGGTCTCCTATTGGAAGAACTACGAAAAATTCCACGTCAGCCTGATGAAGTCTTGGTTCGGCGATGCGGCTACCGAGCAGAACGACTGGTGCTTCGACTGGCTTCCCAAATTGGAAAAACCGCTCTACGACATCCTCGATACCTTCGATCGCATGTCCAGGGGCGAGCTCAATGGCTACTTCTGCCAGGGTTTCAATCCGCTGGCGTCGTTTCCCAACCGGACCAAGGTGACCAAGGCGCTGTCCTCCCTGAAGTATCTGGTGGTAATGGATCCGCTCAATACCGAAACCAGCGAATTCTGGAAAAACTACGGCGAGTACAACGATGTCGATTCCAGCCAGATCGACACCGAAGTGTTTCGTCTGCCGACCTGTTGCTTCGCCGAGGACGACGGATCGATCGTCAACAGTGCCCGTTGGTTGCAATGGCACTGGGCCGCGGCACCGCCGCCGGGAGACTCGCGTCCGGATACCCGGATCATGGGTGAGCTGTTCCTCAAGCTGAGACAGCTCTATCTGGACGAGGGCGGCGTCTTTGCGGATCCGATTCTCAACCTGGCCTGGGATTACAAGATCCCCAGCGAACCCAAGTCCTCCGAACTGGCGCAGGAGTATAACGGGCGTGCACTGGTCGATCTGACCGACGAGCAGGGCAACGTGACCCGGCGTGCTGGCGAGCAGCTTGCCGGCTTTGCCGAGCTGACCAACGATGGCAAGACGGCGGCAGGCTGCTGGATATTCACCGGCTGCTGGACCGAAGACGGCAATCAGATGGCGCGGCGGGACAACTCCGACCCTTACGGCACCGGCAATACGCTGGGCTGGGCTTGGGCATGGCCGGCCAACCGTCGCATCCTCTACAACCGTGCCAGCGCGGACGTGGAGGGACGGCCATGGGGTGCCAACAAGGCTTTCATCTGGTGGGATGGCGAGCAGGGCGCCTGGGTCGGCGCCGACGTGCCGGATTTCCCGACCAATTCGCCGCCGTCACAGGGCCAGATGCCGTTCATCATGCAGCCGGAAGGTGTCGGTCATCTGTTCGCCAGTCAGAGCATGGTCGACGGCCCGTTCCCCGAGCACTACGAGCCGTTCGAGTCGCCGGTGCCCCAGAACCTGTTGCACCCTGGTAAGAAAAAGGCGCGCAACAATCCGGCGGCGCGAATCTTCGACGCGGATCGTGAGGATCTGGGCATGCCGGATGAGTTCCCGCATGCGGCGACAACCTATCGTCTCACCGAGCACTTCCACTTCTGGACCAAGCATGCCGAGCTCAACTCCATCGTGCAGCCGCAGCAGTTCGTCGAAATCGGCGAAGCGCTGGCTAACGAGATTGGTATCGCCGCCGGCGATTGGGTGAAGGTGTCGTCCAAGCGTGGCTTTATCAAGGCCGTGGCCGTGGTGACCAAGCGCCTGCGACCGATGACAATCGGCGACCAGCAGGTCCATCACGTGGGGATTCCGCTGCACTGGGGATTTACCGGGGTGGCCAAGAAGGGCTATCTGGTCAATGCGTTGACGCCGTTCGTCGGCGATGCCAATACCCAGACGCCGGAATACAAGTCGTTCACCGTCCGCGTCGAGAAGGCTTGAGGAGCGAAAATGGATAATTCTCAGAACATCATCGCTCGCTCCGCTACTACCACGGCACCACCTCAGGTCCGGGGTCATGTCGAGGAAGTAGCCAAGCTGATCGATGTCTCCAAGTGCATCGGCTGCAAGGCGTGTCAGGTGGCATGCATGGAGTGGAACGACCTGCGCGATGACATCGGCGATTGTCACGGGACCTATGACAATCCGCGGGATCTGACCGCGGAGTCCTGGACCGTGATGCGCTTCAGCGAGTACGAATCGCAGGATGGCAATCTCGAGTGGTTGATCCGCAAGGATGGCTGCATGCACTGTGCCGAGCCGGGCTGCCTCAAGGCGTGCCCGGCACCCGGCGCGATCGTGCAGTATGCCAACGGCATCGTCGACTTCGACTCCAACCACTGTATCGGCTGCGGCTACTGCATTACCGGGTGCCCGTTCGATATCCCGCGGATATCGCAGAAGGATCAGAAGTCCTACAAGTGCACGCTGTGTTCCGATCGGGTCAATGCCGGTATGGAGCCGGCCTGCGTCAAGACCTGTCCGACCAACTGCATCGAGTTCGGCACCAAGCAGGACATGCTGGCGCGGGCGGAAAAGCGGGTAGGGGATCTCAAGGAGCTCGGCTTCCGCGATGCGGGCATCTACGATCCGGCCGGGGTCGGCGGCACCCACGTCATGTACGTGCTGCATCACGCCAATGACCCCAATCGCTACAGCGGCCTTCCCAAGGATCCGAGGATCTCGCCGCTGGTCGGGGCATGGAAGGGCGCGACCAAGCCGTTCATGTCGGCGATCATCGGTATCACCGCATTCGCCGGTGTCATTCACTATATGACCAAGGGGCCCAAGGAGGAGCCTGAAGAGGACTCGAGAGATAGGTACGACGATAACGATACGCCACCGGAATCACTCGGTTACGATGCGACTCGGCAGCCGCCCCGGCGCGACCCTGACGTGGACAAGAGTGCGGACGACCGTCCGCCGGGAGACAATCGATGAAGATGCCACGCGATCGTCTGATTCGTTATTCGCCGTTGGATCGTGCCAATCATTGGACCATGGCCATGGTCTTCGTGCTGCTGGCGCTTTCCGGACTGGCTTTCTTCCATCCCGCCTTCTTCTTTTTGAGCCATACCTTGGGCGGACCGGTATGGGCGCGCATTCTTCACCCATTTCTCGGGGTCGTGCTGGTGCTGCTGTTCTACGCCATGGCGGTGCGCCACGTGCGCCGCAACCTGCTTGGCGAGAACGACGTCCAGTGGATGCGCCAGATCGATGACGTTCTCGACAACCGCGATGAAAAATTGCCGCCCATCGGCAAATACAACCCGGGCCAGAAGCTGGTCTATTGGGCGCTGGTCGTGTCGATCGCGCTGCTACTGATCAGCGGCATTGTCATGTGGCGGCCGTGGTTTGCAGGCTTCTTCCCGATCCCGTTGATTCGCTTCGCCAGCCTGCTCCACGCCGTATCGGCGTTTGTAGCGATCGTCACCATCGTGGTTCACGTCTACGCCGCGATCTGGGTCAAGGGCTCGATCCGTTCGATGACGCGAGGCTGGGTGACCCGCGCCTGGGCGCGTCACCACCACGCCCTGTGGGCCCGCGAACAAGAGGAGGTGCAGCGCCGTGAGCGACAGCCCTGATAATGACAGCCCTGGTAATGACCGCCCTGGTAATGACAGCCCTGGTAATGACAGCCAGGCGAGTGTGGCGGGTCAACACGCCTTCGGTCAGACACCGCCTTCGCCGGGGGCACCGCCGATCGTCGGACTGCCGCCACGCAAGCTATTTGCCGAGCGTGGCCAGCGTTTACGCAAGCTAAGCGAGCGCGTGCCGGCGATGGCTGCCTACTTGCAATTCATGGCGATGATCGTCGAGGCGCAGCATCGTGTCCTGCAGCAGCCGCGGCCGTGCTTGACGGGCGGGGCGGAACTGGCGATGACCCATGGCATTCCGCCGCTGTCGGTCGACGGCTTGTGGCGGGACATGTCATGGTCTGCCGATCTGGAGGCATTGCTGGACGAGCTCGATGGACGAGTCGAAGCCCCGCAGCGCGTCTGGTTCGAAACCCTGCGTGAACTTCCGAACGCGGATCGTGCCGACCTGGCTCGCGCCGTGCTCGAAGGCCAGCCTCTGGCGCTCGAGCTGCGCGCGATGGCGCCGCTGATGGGCGCTGCGTTGCAGGTCGCCTGGACGCGTCAGGCGCGGATGCTACCCGCCACGCCGCCCAGGCCGGCCGGTGTGAGCGGCAACCTGTGTCCGTGCTGCGGCGCTCCTGCCGTGGGCAGCCTGATCCAGATCGGCATGGCGCGTTCGAGGGTGCGCTATCTGCAGTGTGGCCTGTGTGCCAGCGAGTGGTACGCCGAACGCGCCAAGTGTGTCCAGTGCGGCGATAGTCGAACGCTCGACTACGTCAGTCTCGAGGACGAGCAGGGCGAGCGGGTGCTGCCGGTCCAGGCCGAAACCTGCGACCACTGCCACAGCTATCTGAAACGGGTCAGTCGCGAGTGGGAGGCGGATGCCGACCCGCTGGCCGACGATCTGGCTAGCCTGACACTGGACATGATGATCGCCGATCGTGATCTGGCGCGGCGCGCTTTCAATCCGCTGTTGGTGCTGGGCGAGCCAGCATGCTCCTGAGGTTCTCGATCCTCCTTCGGACCCCGGGGCTTCTGACGCCTCGGGGTCTCTTGTTTTAAGGTCTCTTGTTTTACGGTCTCTTGTCTTACAGCTCCTTCGACGATTAAATCGAGCTCTCAGCCAGCGACCTCGAGTCACACATGCCTGATACGATCATTTCATTGACGGATCTTCGCCGCCGGTTACCGGCGGTGACGACACTGCTCGAACACGCCGAACTCCAGTCAGGGCGACAGCAATATGGCGACCGCCTGCTGATACGCGCCATTCGCGAGACCCTAACGGCTTATCGCCAGCGCCTTGGCGATGATGAGATGGCCTTTGCAGGCAGTGCCGATGGCCGGCTCGGGGAAAGCGACCTCGTCGAAGCCATCACGGATCGACTCGAACGCCTTGCGCTGCCCAATGCCCGCCCGGTCTTCAATCTCACTGGCACCGTCATCCATACCAACCTGGGGCGTTCGCCGCTTTCCGAGGCCGCCATCGAGGCGGTGGTCCAGGCCGCGCGCCATCCGGTCGCGCTGGAATACGATCTGGAAAAAGGCCGGCGCGGCGATCGCGACCGTCTGGTGGAAGAGCTGCTGATCGAATTGACCGGCGCCGAGGCGGCGACGGTGGTCAACAACAACGCCGCCGCGGTGTTGCTGGCCCTTACAGCGCTCGCCGCCGGACGCGAGGCGGTGATCTCTCGTGGCGAGATGATCGAAATCGGCGGCGCTTTTCGTATCCCCGACGTGATGTCCGCCGCGGGTTGTCGACTGGTTGAGGTCGGCGCCACCAATCGTACCCATGCACGGGATTTTCGCCAGGCGCTCGGGGACGACAGCGGGTTGATCGTCAAGGCGCACACCTCCAACTATGCGATTACCGGTTTTACCAGCAGCGTGGCGGAGAGCGAGCTCGCCACGATCGCCCACGAGCATGGCATTCCGTTCATGATCGACCTGGGCAGCGGCGCATTGACCGACTTTCGCGCGCTGGGCCTGCCGCACGAGTCACAGCCGGCAGAGGCGATCGCGGCCGGCGCCGATCTGGTCACGTTCAGTGGCGACAAGCTGCTCGGCGGCCCGCAGGCGGGCATCGTGGTCGGTAAGCGCGAGCTGATCGATCGCCTGAAAACGCATCCGCTCAAGCGGGCCTTGCGCTGCGATAAGCTCACGCTGGCGGCATTGGAAGCCACGCTCCGATGCTATCGAGACAGTGATTCGCCGGCACAATCCCTCCCCACTTTGCTGATGCTGTCCCGCGGCATCGATGCGATTGCCGAGCAGGCGGAGCGCCTGCTGCCGGTGATGCAGGCCGCGTTCGACGGCATCGCTGACGTCGGCTGCCGGGATTGTCGCAGCCAGCTGGGCAGTGGATCGCTGCCGGTGGATCGGATCGATAGTCGCGCGCTGGTGCTGCAAGGTCGGGGGAGTCGTGATCTGTCCCGGCTCGAGCGTGTACTTCGCGCTCTGCCGCGACCGGTGATCGGCCGAGTGCACGATGGCGCTTTATGGCTGGATTTACGCTGTCTGCATCGCGAGACGGATGAACGCCAATTCGTCGAGCAGCTTGACGACATTCAGCGGCTATGGAGGCGTACGTGATGATCGTCGGCACGGCAGGTCACGTCGATCATGGCAAGACGGCGTTGATCCAAGGCATGACCGGGATCGTCACCGATCGCTTGAAGGAAGAGCAGGTACGCGGGCTGACCATCGAGGCGGGCTATGCCTATCCCGAACCGCCACCGCAATACGGTGACGCGACGCTGGGGTTCATCGACGTGCCCGGCCACGAGCGCTTCATTGCCAATATGCTATCGGGGGCCGCCGGCATTCAGGCTATGCTGCTGGTGGTTGCTGCCGATGACGGCATCATGCCGCAGACCGTCGAACATGCGCGGATTCTGGAGCTGCTGGGGGTGACGCGGGCGTGGGTGGCGCTGACCAAGACCGATCGTGTCGAACCTGAACGCGTGGCACAGGTGACGCAGGAACTACGGGCGTGGTTGGCCGAAACTCCTTTTTGCGGGGCACCGATCTTTCCGCTGTCGAACGCGACGGGAGAGGGGGTCGATGCGCTCAACCGCACGTTGTGGGCGGCGGCTAGCGTCTCGGAGGATAACGCGGCAGCGTTCTCCAGAGTGGGTCGCTTTCGACTCGCTGTCGATCGTGTTTTTATCAAGCGTGGCGCCGGTGTGGTGGTGACGGGAACGGTACGTAGTGGTCAGCTTTCGAGCGGCGAGACGGTAAAATTGCTGCCGGCCGGTCTGATGGCTCGTGTGCGTGGCCTGCGTTGTCAGAATCGCGATGTAGAAACCGCGAAGCGTGGCGATCGCTGTGCCATCAATCTCAGCGGGGCCGATATCGAACGTGGCCGGCTGGAGCGAGGGGACTGGGTCGTCGCCGAACGCTCCCGTGTGGACGATCGCGTTCGCCTGGACGTCACGCTGCAGGCGTTGCCCGAGTCGCCGCGTCTCACTCACTGGATGCCGGTGCATCTTCATCATGTCAGCGCGCACGTCACCGGGCGGTTGTCGCTGCTCGAAGGCGAGACGTTGGCTGCGAATGGCACGATGCTGGCGCAACTGGTGTTGGATGCACCGCTTCAGGCGGCTCATGGCGATGTCGTGGTCGTTCGGGATCAGGGCGCGCGTCACACGCTGGCCGGCGCCCGGGTACTGGATGTTGCGCCGCCGCGTCGAGGTGCCCGCAAACCGGCGCGTCTTCGCTGGCTGAGTGCGCTGCGATCGATTCTGCCCGACGCTTCGGGGGAGCCGTCGATCGATGAGCTGTGGGCGAGTATCGACGAGGGAGAGGGCGTCGATCTCGATGCGCTGGCGACCAACCTCGATCTGCCGCCGGAGGTCCTGCAGGGCTCCGCGCAACGTAGCGGATGGCAAGTGATCGCGAATCGCACCACCTCCTTCGCTTTCCCGGAGTCGGCATTGACGGTGCTGCATGATCAGGTCCTGAGTTGCCTGACGGCCATTCATGATCAGGAACCCGCCATGCGGGGAGCGGAGATCGACCGGTTGCGTCGAATGAGTGCGCCGCAACTGCCGCCCGGTCTATTTCGACCGTTGCTGGAGCGCTGGAGCGCCCAGGGAATGATCGTGCAGCACGGTCCGTTCGTGGCGCTGACGACGCACCGCGCCACGTTGGCGGAAGCGGATCTGGAGCGGTGGAAGCTCGTGCGGCCCCTGCTGGCGGCATCACCGTTCGAGCCCCCGCGTGTGCGCGATATCGCGCAACGGCTCACGTGGGATGAAGGGGAAACGCGCCGGCTGCTGCATAACACCGCGTTGCTGGGGGAGGTCTATCAGTTGCGCCACGATCACTTCTTCCTGGCGCTGCATGTGGCCGAATTGGCGAACCGGGTCCGCGAGCTCGACGCACGTTCGCTGGCCGGCGCGACTGCCGCGGATTTTCGAAATTGTGTCGGTTGTGGTCGTAAATTGGCAGTCGCGATACTCGAGTTTTTCGATCGTGTCGGTTTCACTCGGCGAATTGGAGATGGTCACAAGGTGATCCAAGACGATATGCTATTCGAATGATGGAGTTTGGCTTTCACGAGTCGAAGCCCTGGAAGAGAATCGTTCCCCGGTGGGGCGACAGGACTTCAACTCCTGGAGGGGCTGCCAGCGGTCCCTGGTGGGTTCGACTCCCACTCTCTTCCGCCAGTTTTTTGTCAGACTCCGCTTGAATCGCCAGGTTGAGCTATGCGGGATCCCGGTTGAGCTCTGGCAAGGAGAGTTTGCACAGACGTGATACAGGCAACACTGCTGACGTCACGTCTACATTGAGACGCAGAACATCATCGACGTCAGTGAGGATGCGATGCAGGGTTCGCTGATAGGTATCGTGGTGGGTTTGGCCGTATGGGCGGCGACGGCCGAATGGGGCTGGGGTATCGGCGTCGGGATCGCCTCCGGTATCGCCTGGGATCTCTGGCGTCAGCGTCCGGGGCGCGATGATTGATCGATGCTCTTCGGCGAATACCAGTCATACACCCCGCGGCTGCGGGGTGTTACTCGTCTGCCTAGGGCTGGCTTGGGACTGGCTCGAGTGCTTGCTCTGGGCTCAGGTTCGGGTTCTGACGCCTTCGAGCAGCGAAGCCATATCATCGGCATGCTCTTCTTCCTGGGCGAGGATATCTTCCATCACGCGACGCGATGTCGGATCGTTGTCGCCAAGGTAGTTGATGATCTCGCGGTAACTGTCGATAGCAATACGCTCGGCGATCAAGTCTTCCTTGATCATCTCTTCCAGCGTTTCTCCCTCTGCATACTCGGAGTGCGAGCGGCTCAGTAGACCTTCCGGTGAAAAGTTGGGCGCGCCACCCAACTGGGTGATGCGTTCGGCAAGCTGGTCGGCATGCTGTTGCTCTTGCTGGGCATGCTCGAGAAATTCGTCCTTGGCGATGCTCGAACTGAGTCCGTCGGCCATGTAGTAGTGGCGCTTGTAGCGCAGGACGCAGACGATCTCGGTGGCCAGTGCCTCGTTGAGAATCTTGATGACCGCCTCGCGATCGGCGGTGTAACCCTCGGTGACCGCGCCATTTTCGATATGCTGACGCGCGCGCTCGCGGATCGTCCGAATATCGGTCAAGAATGTCTGTTCGCTCATGTTTTCCTCCTGAGTAAGTGACTGTGCAACGCCCGGAATGGCTGTTAAACGCCAGAAATGACGGTGCGACGCTCGGCTGCCGTGAATTCAACGTAGTCGATAGCCGCGGGTTATCCCAGCGATATCGACGCGGCGGTGCGGGGCCATGCGCAGGGCCATGTAATACAATAGCGTCGGAGCCTTGGGCTAAAATTCGAACACATTCCAGGCAGGACAGGTCTCATTCAGCTTCCATCTGGTCATCGAGTCACCGGAACTGCATGATGATGTGATCGAGCGCGCCTACCACGTGCTGAAGACGCGCTTCGGCATTCAACATGCGACGTTGCAAGTCGAGACGCGGGACTGTCTGACCGGCGGGGAGTGCAATCAAGGGATGATTGTGTACCCCTGAGCTGGTAACGGCGTAATGACGGCATGATGACTGCGGCTCATGACGAGACCGGAAAAGTTTCATTGGCTGTCTCCGGTCAGGACAGGCAAAATCGCGGATATCCAGTCGTCAACTCATCATCGGCGGTCGTTCCCGGAATGGGCTGAATCGGCAGCGGCGCCTCCGGCCAGCGTGGCATCGCGCTGGCCGGTATCGAAAAGAGTATCACTCATGAGCACGCAATCTTCGCTGGGCATCAGTTTTGAATTCTTCCCTCCCAATACTGACGTGGGGCGAGAGAAGCTTGGTGGCGTGCGTGATGCGCTGGCCGCACGCAAGCCGCGCTTTTTTTCCGTGACCTATGGCGCCGGGGGATCCACTCAGGCGCGCACCTTCGACACCGTCAAGAAGGTTCGGCGCAGCGGCGTGAACACGGCACCGCATCTCTCCTGCATCGGTAGTGAAAAGAGTGCACTGCGAGAGCTGCTACAGACTTATCGTGAGGATGGCGTCAACAGTCTGGTAGCGCTGCGCGGTGACCTGCCGTCGGGTATGGGCGGTGCCGGCGAGCTGCGCTATGCCAATGAGCTCGTCGAATTCATCCGAGCTGAAACCGGCGATCATTTCGAGATCGCCGTGGCAGCCTATCCCGAAGCACACCCTCAGGCGCCGAGTTTCGAGCGGGATCTGGAAAACTTCGCGCGCAAGGCGAGGGCGGGGGCCGATCTGGCGATCACACAGTACTTCTTTACCGCCGACGCCTATTTTCATTTCGTGGATCGCGTGCGGGCGATGGGTATTGAAACCCCGATCGTGCCAGGCATTATGCCGATCACCAACTACACCAAGCTGGCCCGATTTTCCGACGCTTGCGGTGCCGACATCCCGCGCTGGATTCGCAAACAGCTCGAAGCCTACGGCGACGACAGCGAGAGCATCCAAGATTTCGGCACAGAGGTAATCTCGAGTCTCTGCCAGCGGCTGTTGGAGGGCGGCGCCCCAGGGCTGCATTTCTATACGCTGAATCAGTCGGCCCCCACGCTGCGGGTGCTCGATAACCTGTCCTGATTCGATTCCTCCTAAAGACCCCAGATGCGACGAAAACGGGCCAGCACTCCAGGCGCTTCGAGTTCGCGCCTGCGGTGCCAGGCTGCCTGTGCATGTCACCCGATGACGGCGCTGCCATCGACAGAGCCGTCTGGCGGCGGGAGCTGAGCCTGCAATCAGCATTCATCGTTCGTAAACTATTGTTTTCAAGGCGGCTGGCACGTCATAATCTGTTCATTTATCCAGTTATGGGGTGCGGCGGTCGATGGCCAATTTTCGAACTCACTTCGGCGTAGCGAGTGTCGGGGGAGTGGTGGTCGCACAAGCCGGTTGGCAGGCCGGGCAGTGGAACGGTTGGCAGGCGTTGGCGGTGGCTCTGCTGGTGGCTTTCGGCGGCATACTGCCGGACATCGATGCCGATCAGTCTCAGGCTATCCGTCTGATCTTCAATATCCTGGCTATCTTTGCCATGGTAATGGCGGTGTTGATCCTTCAGCACAGGGTGACACCTGCCTATCTGTTTGCCGCCTGCGGAGGCGTCTATTTCGGCGTACGTTATCTGGCTGGAGCTCTGTTTTCTCGCTTTACCGTTCATCGCGGGCTTTGGCACTCGCTGCTGGCGGCGATCGTCAGCGGGTTGTCGACCGCGGCGATCAGTTTTTCCGTCATGGGGCAGTCGGAACGACTTGCTTGGATCCATGGCTTGGCGTTGACGCTAGGATTCGTCATCCATTTGACGCTCGACGAGCTTTACAGCGTCGATCTCACCGGCGCGCGGCTCAAGCGCTCTTTCGGTACGGCACTCAAGCTCTTCAGTTGGCAGGCGCCGGGCAGCGCGCTGATGCTGGCGCTGGTATCGGCACATTTGCTGAGCTGGTTGCCGTCGCTCGAGGCGCTGCGCCAGGTGGTCACGCACAGCCTGACGCTATGGCATTGAAGCGGGGTCTTCTACACTGAATGGATTCTCACCGAATTGGAGGTTCCGATGCATCTAGTATTCGATGTCAATGAGACACTACTCGACACAGGTTCGCTCGACCCGCTTTTTCGCCGCTGGTTCGGTCGTGATGGTCATCGCTCGGAGTGGTTCCTGACGCTTCAGGAAGCTTGGATGACGACCAATTTGATCGGTCGTTTCGAGCCCTTTGCCGAACTGGCAAAGAGCGCCTTGCGTCAGCTCGGTGCCAAGCACGACGTCTCGATCTCGACCGCCGATGAGCAGGCACTGATCGACGGTATTCTCTCGATGCCGGCCCATGGCGATGCGTCAGCGGCACTGGCGAAGCTTCGTGACCAGGGACACACGCTGACTGCGCTGACCAACAGTGCACTGAAGGCGGCGCATCAACAGTTGGGGTCTGCGGGGTTGGCTAACTATTTCGACGCTATTCTTAGTGTAGAAGGTGTCGAGCGTTACAAGCCGGCGCCGGAGCCTTATCAATATGCGGCAGCCCACTGGGGCGTTGCCACCAATGATCTGGTCATGATTGCCGCCCATAGTTGGGATCTCGTTGGTGCCAACGCCGCCGGCATGCGGACCGGCTTCATCGCGCGGCCAGGCAAGGCGATGGATCCTCAAATCGATGGCGTGCCGGATTGGTACGATGACAATCTCGTCCGACTGGTCGAGCGGATCGTCGCCGCCTGACAGCCAGTGTGGCGATATCGTCAGGCACTTTCACGCTAGTGGGGCAATGCGAGGGACGCCTACCAAACCAACGGCAGCGTCGCATCGATCAATGCGGCTTTTTGGGATCGAGAATACGTACCGGGGTGATCTCTTCGCTAGCTGGCCGCTGGTGCTCCCGAGGCTGATTGACCCGGGTTGGCATTTCGGAGATCGCATCGTCCTCGATCGGCAACTGCTCGAAGAAGTCACAGTTCACGCAATCGCGATAGCGAATCCCGTTCTGCTCCCATGACCGGATGCGATCCATGGCGGAACAGCGCGGGCAGATCGCACCGGCGATAAAGCGTTTCAGGGTCTGGGTCATGCTTTACCTCGATATCGAGGAGCAGGCGTCGTGGACGCCCGCCCGGATTGCGGTTCGGTTTGGCGGAGCTAGGCAGCGCTCTGTGATTCGATACCGCAGTGGCGCAGCAGCGGGTCGATGCTCGGCTCGCGACCGCGGAAGGTTTCGAACATGTCCGCTGCCTCGCGTGAGCCGCCCTGTTCGAGGATCGCTTGGCGAAAACGACGGCCGGTTTCGGCGTCAAAGATCCCGGCTTCCTCAAACGCGCTGTAGGCATCTGCAGAGAGTACTTCAGCCCACTTGTAACTGTAGTATCCGGCGGCATAGCCGCCGGCAAAGATGTGCGCGAAGCCATTCTGGAAGCGACTGAAGGTGGCCGCGGGAACGACCGATATCTTGGCACGCACATCATCGAGCAGTGCCTGAATGTCCGCCGAACTAGGCTGGCGGTACTCGTGATGCAGGCGAAAGTCGAACAGCGAGAATTCCATCTGACGCATCATCTGCATGGCCGATTGGAAATTGCGCGCGGCCTGCAGCTTGTCCAAGAGTTCATCGGGCAGTTTTTCGCCGGTATCGACGTGGCCGGCGATCAGGTCGAGGCCCTCACGTTCCCAGCAGAAGTTTTCCATGAACTGGCTTGGCAGTTCGACGGCATCCCAGGCGACCCCGCTGATACCGGAGACGTCGGCAACCGTCTGCTGCGTCAGCATATGGTGCAAGCCGTGGCCAAATTCATGGAACAACGTCAGCACTTCGTCATGGGTCAGCAGTGCCGGCTTGCCAGCGACCGGCGGCGTGAAGTTGCACGTCAGGTAGGTGACCGGCAGCTGCAGCTCGCCATTCTCGCGTTGGCGACGCGTCCGGCAGACATCCATCCAGGCTCCGCCCCGCTTGCCTTCCCGGGCGTAGAGATCCAGATAGAAGCCGGCAATCGGGCGATCGTCATCGAGGACGTCGAAGTACTGCACATCCGGGTGATAGCGCGGTGCTTCCGGATTTTCGGCCATGCGAATGCCGTAGAGCTTGCCGGTGACGCGGAACAGCCCTTCGACGGCGCGTGGAGCCGGGAAATACGGGCGCAATTGCTCCTGTGAGATGTCGTAACGGGCTTGGCGGAGCTTTTCGCTGGCGAAACCGGTATCCCATGGGTTAAGTACATCGAGGCCAAGGGTTTCCTTGGCAAAGGCTTCGAGCTCGTTGAACTCTCGCTGCGCCTGCGGATGCGCGCGCGCGGCAAGGTCGTCGAGAAAGCCCAGCACCTGTTCGGGACTTTCGGCCATCTTGGTCGCCAGCGAATAGTCGGCGTAGCTGTCAAAACCTAGTAGTTGGGCCAGCTCCTGGCGCAGTGCCAGCGTTTCCTCTATCACCGGTGCATTGTCGTTCTCGCCAGCCTTGGGTCCCTTGTCAGAGGCGCGGGTGACATAGGCGGTATAGACCTCGCGACGCAGCTCGCGATCTTCGGCAAAGGTCATGACCGGCAGGAAGCTGGGTACGTCGAGAGTGATACGGTAGCCCGACTTGTCCTTGGCTTCGGCGTTGGCCTTCAGGGTTTCCAGTGCGCTTTCCGGCAGGCCTTTCAGCCGCTCGGCATCGTCGAGATCCAGATACCAAGCTTGGGTGGCGTCCAGCAGCTGGTTGGAGAAGGTATTACTCAGTTCCGACAGTCGAGCCTGGATCTGGCCGTAACGCTTTTTCTCGTCGGCCGGAAGATCGACGCCCGCCAGACGGAAATTGCGCAGGGTGTTGTCGATCGCCTTGCGTTGGGCAGTGTCGAGCGTAGCGAATTCATCGCTTTGATGAAGACGCTCGAAAGCTTTGAACAAGGCCGTATTCTGGCCGACCCAGGTGCTGTATTCAGATAGCATGGCAAGGCACTGCTGGTATGCCTCGCGCAACGCCGCGCTATTCATCGTCGAATTGAGGTGCGAGACCGGCGACCACGCTTGAGAGAGCTGATCGTCGAGTGCTTCAAGCGGCGCGGCGAGAGTATGCCAGCTCACGTCCGGCTGCTGGGCGAGAGTCTCGATAGCCTGCCGATTGTCGGCGATGATTTTCTCGATAGCCGGGACGACGTGTTCCGGGCGGATCGATTCGAACGGCGGCAGGATATGATTTTCGAGCAGCGGATTATTCGGCATGGTCACCTCGGACGATGGAAGACGGGATCAGTGTCTTTCTATATGGGGGGAAGCGAGGTCGCTTTCAATCCAAGGTGCTATCCAAAAGATGGATGGGCGGAGATTAGCCTTGCAAGATAGGTAGACTTTGGCTTTTGCGAGATGGCCAGGTCTGGGCCTTTACAGAAGAGGCAGGTCTGGGCCTTTACAGAAGAGGCAAACCTGGGCCTTTGAGAGATAGTCGCTCCGCCGCTGTCCTGATAGGCTCTTCGCGTTTTGCGCCCGCAACTCGCTCGATAAAGGTTTTGAATATGAGTGAAACTCTGGAGCGCTGGCAGTCCCGTCGTGCCTTTATTCTGGCGGTCACTGGCGCTGCCGTCGGCCTGGGCAATATCTGGCGGTTCCCGTACATGACCGGTGAGAACGGTGGGTCGGCGTTTCTGCTGCTCTATATCGTCTTCGTGCTGCTATTGGGGCTGCCGATGATGATGGCGGAGATCATGATCGGACGCGCCGGTCGCCGCAGCCCGATGCAGGCGCTAGCGTTCCTGGCGGAAGAAGCCGATGTCAGCCGCCACTGGAAATGGTTGGGACTCTTCGGGGCGATCACGGTGTTCTTCATCCTGTCGTTCTACTCGGTCGTCTCCGGCTGGTCGATCGAATATCTGGTCAGTGCCGTTAACGGCAGCTTCGTGGGTCGCTCGCCGCAGGAGATCGGTGCGAGTTTCGACGCATTTCTAGCCGACCCGCTACGCATGACCTTCAATCACACCGTCTTCATGCTACTGACAATGTCAGTGGTCGCGGCGGGTGTCGCCAACGGCATCGAAAAGCTCAATAACGTGATGATGCCGCTGCTATACGGCGTCCTGATCATCCTCGGCGGCTACGCTATTACCACACCGGGCTTCGGCCCTGCCTTGCATTGGCTGTTTACGCCCAACGTTGCCGTGATCACCTGGAGCGTGGTGCTCAATGCCATGGGGCACGCTTTCTTTACGCTGGCTGTCGGCGCCTGTGCGCTGATGGCTTACGGCGCCTATATGCCCGAAGAGCAGAGTCTACCGAAGGCTGTGTTCGCCGTGGCGCTGCTTGATATCGCCGTGGCGCTGTTGTCGGGTATTGCCATCTTTTCGGTCGTGTTCACCCATGGCTTCGACCCTAGCGAGGGACCGGGGCTGATGTTCGTCACTTTGCCGATCGCCTTCAGCGAACTGCCGGGCGGCCAGATATGGCTAGGGGCGTTCTTTCTGCTGCTGCTCGTCGCGACGTGGACGTCATCGATCAATCTGGCCGAACCGATGGTGTCGATGCTGGTCGGCG
>Ga0207878_100305_pt1 | contig 24182 bp, 20 predicted proteins | sample LinPmetageLP41_FD_184053 | JGI IMG/M metagenome (GOLD analysis project Ga0207878, IMG submission 184053) | Marine viral communities from the Pacific Ocean - LP-41 (SPAdes) | ecosystem: Environmental > Aquatic > Marine > Oceanic | place: Pacific Ocean | collected 2010-08-27 | reverse complement strand
ATCAAGATCGCGGTCAGCATCGAACGCTCCCGACCCATGCGCTAGCGGCAGGAGGAAGCAAGGCGCCGACCATGGTTGGGGCAACGGTCAGAATAATGGAAGCTGGCATGGAGCGATCCTATAGAGAGCAAGGCATACAGAGCAAGGCATCGGTTGGCTTGATTGAGGTCGAACGCCAGAGATCGAACGCCAGAATACGGGTGGCCAGAATACGGGGAGAGTTCGGGCGCGGGTCGCTAGCGTGCTTATGTTACGCTGCCGTCAGGGCCGTGTCATGGCAGCGGCCCTCTTGCCCGGACCTTCCTTTGTCCTACCAGGAAACCGCCACATGTGCTTGATCGTCTTCGACTGGCAGCCCCAGGCCGAGGTGAAGTTACGCCTCGCGGCCAACCGCGACGAGTTTCATGCGAGGCCGACGCAGGCGTTGCACCGCTGGCCAGACGCCGCGCTGATTGGCGGCCGCGATGTGCTGGCTGGTGGGGGTTGGCTCGCCGCGAGCCACTTGCGCCTGGCGGCCTTGACCAATGTCCGGGATATCCGGACACCGACGCCGCCAGGCGCCCCCAGCCGCGGCGAACTCGTACGACAGGCGCTGGAGATCGACGATTTGCGGCGCTGGCTCGAGACATTGACGCAGGAAGACGCGAAGCGCTACGCCGGATTCAACCTGCTGGTCATGTCCGAGGATCAGCAGCTGTGGACGCTTCATCACGGCCGCCACGGGATCGACTGGCAACGCGTGTCGCCGGGCATTCATGCGCTTTCCAATGCTCGGCTGGATACACCCTGGCCCAAAGTCGTTCAGGCCCGTGAAGCCTTGCGCCGCGCCGAGCTCCTGGCGGACTGGCGCGATGGGATGTGGACGGCGATGCGCGACGCGCATCCGATGCCGGTCGATCGATTGCCGGATACCGGCATTGGCCAAGATCGAGAGCGCTTTCTCTCGCCCGTGTTTATCGAGGGGCAGGATTATGGCACCCGGGCAACGACACTGGTCACGGTCTCGGCCGGGAGCACGACGCTGGAAGAACAGCGATTCGGCCCCGACGGCGAACCCATGGGCGATCTCATGCGCCTGACGGTCAGCGAGCCCGCTCAGTCCTGAGGGGGCAGCAGATGGCCGATCTGCCAATCCGTCAGCCGCTGGCGCAGGTGTGCTCTGACCACCGCCGTGGTGGGCAGAGAGAGCGTCTCCGATACCAGCGCGCGCGCATCACTGATACTGACGCGCCGAATGGCCGCCCGTACTCGTGGCAGACTGGGTGCGTTCATCGACAGCGCATCGAATCCCATTCCCATCAACAGCAATGCGCCGGCAGGATCACCGGCCAGTTCGCCGCAGACGGAAGCCGGCACGCCCAGCTGTCGGCTTTCTTCGGCCAGGCGTGCCAAGGCGTTGAGTACCGCCGGATGGCAGGCATCATAGAGACCTGAGACACGTGCATTGTTGCGATCAACCGCCAGCAGATACTGGGTCAGATCGTTACTTCCCACCGAAAAGAAATCGACGCGCTCCGCCAGCGCCGAAAGCTGGTAGAGGGTTGCCGGCACTTCGATCATCACGCCGACCTTGGGCGAGGCGGTCTCGATACCCTCCTCGGCGAGCTCCTCGCGAGCTCGCGCCAGCAACCGCAATGCGGTGTCGACTTCGTCCACGCTGGTAATCATCGGCAGCAGGATGCGCAGATTGTCCAGCTCACGCGATGCCATCAACATCGCCCGCATTTGAACCATCAGCACTTCGGGATGATCGAGCGTGACGCGAATCCCCCGCCAGCCGAGAAACGGATTGGCTTCGTTGATCGGAAAGTAAGGCAGGTCCTTGTCGCCGCCGATATCGAGCGTGCGCATGACCACCGGCAGAGGCGCGAAGCTGGAAAGCTGCTCATGATAGAGCCGCGTCTGCTCCTGCTCGCTGGGAAAGCGTTCGTTCATCATGAACGGCACTTCCGTCCGATAGAGCCCCACACCACTGACGCGCGGCTTGAGCTGGGCCACGACATCGACTGCCAGCCCCGTATTGACCATGAGCGGCATCTTGTGACCATCGGAGGTCTCGCTGGGCAGGTGCTGCTCGTGTTCCAGCACCTCCGCCAGCGCCTGCTCCTCCTTGATCAAGCGTTCATAGCGCTTGGCCAACTGAGGTTCGGGACGCACGAACAATCGGCCACGGTGACCATCGAGAATCGCCTTGGCGCCGTTGATTCGAGGCAGCGGCAGATCGACCATGCCCAGCACCGTGGGAATACCCATCGCCCGCGCCAGAATGGCGACATGCGAATTGCTGGACCCCTTGATCGAGACCAGCGCGGCCAAGCGTCCTTTAGGCAGTTCACCAAGCGTTGCGGCACTGATCTCGTCGCCGATCAGAATGGCATTATCGGGATACGTCGAAGGCGTCAGTTCGTTACCTTCCTGCAGGTGCGACAGAACCCGCCGCCCCAGATCGCGAATGTCCGCAGCCCGCTCGCGAAGATAACCGTCGTCGACCCGCTCAAGATACTGCGTATGACGCCGTACGACATCGGCAAGCGCGCCCGGCGCCCACTGCCCTTCGCGGATGCGCTTCTCGACCTCATTGCCCAGCGCAGCGTCGCCCAACATCTGTTGATAGACATCGAAGAGTGCGAGCTCTTGGGTCGAAATTCGACTGGCGAGGCGCGCGCCCGCCTTGCGGATATCTTCGCGAACATGGGCGAGCGCCGCATGCAGACGCACCACCTCGGCATCCGGATCGGTCGGGATCAGATCGGGAACGCTATCCAGATCCGCCGGCGGCGCAATCACCACGATTTCGCCGATCGCCATCCCCGGCGACGCCGCCACGCCGGAAAACATCGCCTGCCCATCCGGTTCGGTGCGGCGGTTGAGCGTGCCCGACACCAGCGCATGGGCCAACACACCCGCCAGCTGCGCCGCCATGGTGACCAGAAACGCCTCATCGCCCTCATCGAAACGGCGTTTCTCCTGCTGCTGGACCACCAGCACACCCAGCATTCGGCGCTGGTGAATGATCGGCACGCCCAGGAAACTGGAGAAGCGTTCCTCTCCAGTCTCGGCAAAATAGCGGAATTGCGGATGAGCCGGTGCATCCTCGAGATTCAACGGCTCTTCACGCTGGCCAACGAGCCCGACCAACCCTTCGCCAAGACGCAACGTCACGACGCCCACGGCTTGGGTGCGCAACCCGATCGTATCCATCAGCACCAGACGATCACGCTCGCGGTCGAACAGGTAAATGGAACAGACGTCGGTGCGCATCGCTTTACGGATGCGGCGCACCATGGTGGCCAGCGCGGCGTCCAGGCTACGGGCGCCGTTGACTTCCTGAACGATGCGGCGAAGGGTATCGAGCATGAGCCTTTTTCTTGTGGGCGAGGAGATCCTCGTAGTGGCATCGGGCGGACATCGCCAGCGCCTCTCCCGACACAAGCCCCGAAAGCCGGTATCAAGATCGCGCTGCGCGGCCCATGAATCCTCTGTTGGCGGCCTCGCCTTGAAGTCTGACCCTGTCCTCCAACGGCTTACAGCCTGGCCATTTCCTCCAGAGAGAGGCGATGAAACTCAGGCGCCAGCTCCCGTAGCGCGCGCCGATAGACCTCGCGCTTGAAAGAGACGACCTGGCCCAGAGGATACCAGTAACTCACCCATCGCCAGCCATCGAATTCCGGCTTGGGGGTGCTATCGACACAAACCCGACTGTCGTGACAGCGAATCTTCAGTAAAAACCACTTCTGTTTCTGGCCTATACAGATCGGTTTCGAATGCGTTCGGACCATGCGCCGGGGGAGACGGTAACGTAGCCATCCTCGCGTACAGGCCACCACATCGACATCCCTGGAGGTCAGTCCAATCTCTTCCTCGAGTTCTCGAAAGAGTGCCTGATGCGGTGTCTCGCAAGCCTTGATACCTCCCTGCGGAAATTGCCACGCCTCCTGACCCGCCCGACGCGCCCAAAGCAGCTGGCCGTCGCAGTTGGCAATGATGATGCCAACGTTCGGCCGAAAGCCATCGGCGTCTATCACAGCGTTCACCTTAGCTCAATCGTCGTTGGGATCATTCTTCCACAAAGCGAGAAAGGGCATCAATACGCCTTAAGCCAACCGACCATAAAACCTTGAAATAACATCGTTAGCGCGCGGCGACATGGGCAAAACGGTGGGAGTTTGCGATACTGCCGAGCGCTCATCCTTGCAGTCAAGCCGGCAAGAGGCTTGACCCCACGACGCGTGCCACACGCAACAGGAGCCCATCTTGAGCCTGGCGATCTTCGATCTCGACAACACCCTGCTGAGCTGTGACAGCGACCATGCCTGGGGCGAGTTCCTGGTGGAACAAGGCGCTGTGGATGGCGAAGCCTATCGTCGTGCCAATGATCAATATCTACGGGACTATCAAGCCGGCCAACTGGACATCATGGCGTATCTCGCGATGGCGCTGAAACCGCTGAGCGAGCATAGCGAGGAGCAACTCAACGCCTGGCATCGACAGTTCATGGCCTGCAAGATCGAACCCCACATCCTACCGCGAGGCGAGGAGTTGCTGGCCTGGCATCGACAGCGGGGCGATTTTTTACTGATCATCACCGCGACCAACCGCTTCATCACCGGTCCTATCGCCCAGCGCCTTGGCGTCGATGATCTCATCGCCATCGAAGCGGAACGAGAGAACGGAAGCTACACCGGCCGTGTCGAAGGAATTCCCAGCTACCGTGAAGGCAAGGTCACGCGGATCCGGCAATGGTTGAAGGATCACCCCTCATTGACGCTGGATGACGCGTGGTTTTACAGCGATTCGATCAATGATCGCTACCTGCTCGAGGAAGTGGCCACTCCTGTGGCGGTCGACCCGGATGATGAACTCAGAACGCTGGCCAACGAGCATGAATGGCGCGTGCTCTCCTTGCGAGAGACATCGGCATAATTCGAGTCGGGCGATCTAGGCTTTGTACGAAAAGTCGGCGAGCGATGACCAGGCAAGGCAAAAATCAGCGAAGAGACGGAGTTTACGGGGTGTAAATGAGTACTTTGAGCTGATTTTTAACGCCGTATGGTCGAGCACAGCCAGTTTTCGTACAAAGCCTAGGGATGACCAAACCCATGAAGCCTCGGTGGGTGCCGAGGCTTCAATGGCAATAGCAGCGAGACGATCGAGCGAAGCCGGGCTCAATGCGTCCGTAGGGATTGGTCATCCGGCACTTTCATCGCATCGTCAGGCGCGTGTACCGCATGCAGGCGGCCGATCAACTGATCCTCGAGCGCGAACCGCTCCGTCATGGTGCCGCCCAGCTTCTCCAACCAGCCGGGAAGACGATCGGTATAGCGCTGACAGCGCGCCGGCGTGGCGTATTCGCCATCGAAATCGAGCACCAATTGCGTGGAAGCATCTACCCGAGCCAGCAGCTTATCGGCTACCGCCAGCGCTTCGCGATCCTCGAAGGCCTTGGCCTCTTCCCGCAGCTGCGGATAAATCTCGAAATGTCCCGCGCTGATATAGTCCATCAAGGCTTCACTGAAAGCGTCGATGCGAGCCTTGGGCACCGCCGAAAGGTCGGCATCGCAGAATTCGCGCAGATCGACCAGGGTCACCAGCATCGCGTAGCGCTGCTCCAGCCACCGGTCGATCAGTGCATGAACGCCACCCCAGCGCTCCTGAGCGGTTTTGCAATCTTCCAGCATATCAGCCTCTCCCTGGTCGCTTGTGATACCGGAACCGTCGGTGGCGGCTTCAGGACGTCTGCCCTGCCGGCCCACCAACCGTCTTCACTCTATCGCGCAATCGAGACACGATCATCATTACCGGGATGATGCCCATGACGACGAATCCCAGTAGCGTCCATTGCGGCAGCGTCACACCCCAGAAGACGCCTTTGACGACCGCGCATTCTCCGGAACCATGCAGCACTCGGGCCATCACGTCCCATAGCGGCAGCATGTCCATCATGTAGTCTAAGCCAGGCCCGCAGCTGGGCACACTATCCGGAGGTAGGGTCTGCAGCCAGACATGTCGCCCGGCCACCGCGATACCCCCCAAGACCGCAACCAGCGACAGCAGTGCGTAGACCATGCCGCCCCACCGCTTCGGATTATGGATCGCCCCGATCAAGAAGACTACACCCGCGGATATCACGGCGACTCGCTGAAAGATGCACAGCGGGCAAGGCTCGAGGCCGATTCCATACTGCAGATAAAGGGCGACAGCCATCATGAAGCAGCACATCACAAGGCCCAGCACACACCATTGACGAATACTGGCCAGCGCCATCCAACGCTTGATTTCCATGTTCTTTCCCACTGCATGCCGGAACGCGATCGCGCCGGCGGTTTTCATCCTCGACGACCGGTGCGAAGGCTGATCTCAATGGCAGATATTAAGGACTACCGCCAAACGCGACGGGTTCACTGACTTACGGAACCACTGATCTACGGGTTCACTGACTCACGCCGCCGAACGAGGTTCCCTCGCCCGTTGGAAATAATCGGCGATGAACTGCGCGAAAGAGACCTGATCCTCGGCCTCGATATCATGCTGCTGTTGATGCGATGTCTCGACCAACTGCGAAAACAACTCCGCACGCGCCTCGTCTATCGGTGTCGTACGCCAGTGCTGCGCCTGCTCCTTGGCCAGATCGGCAATGACATCCGCCCACTCGCCGCCATTCGCCTCCAGCGCCCGCAACATCTGCGCGGAGGGCGTCAGTTCCGGGTCATCCAGACGCTGGGAGATGGCGCTGATCGCGGCGCCATGAAGATCGTCGCCCTCGATGGTGTCGAGCAACTCGGCGACCTGGCGCATCCCGTCGATGATCTCATGCCCGCGAGTCCGCAGCAGAACACGACGATTGCCGACCTGGAGTTCCAGATTCGGGTCGCGCCCCCGTTCGACCACCAGCCGGCGGTTATCGTCGAGACGGTCGCACTCTTCGTCCGGAGTCCAGGGGCTTTCCGAGAACAGACACCAGAGCAGGAACGTATCCAGAAAGCGCATCTGTGGCTCATCGATCCCCAGCGGCAGAAACGGGTTCAAGTCGAGACAGCGCACCTCGATATACTCCACGCCACGCGATTCCAGGGCCTGAGTCGGCGTCTCGTCATGACGCGCCACACGCTTGGGACGTATGTCGCTGTAATACTCATTCTCGATCTGCAGGATATTGGCATTCAACTGTCGCCAGTCGCCACCGACGTCGACGCCGATCTGACGGTAGTTCGGCCATTCGGCGGAAATGGCATGACGCAGAGTTCCGACATAATTGGAGAGTGAGTTGAAGCAGATTTTCAACTGCTCCTGTACCTTGTTCTGATAGCCAAGGTCGGACATTCGCAGGCTGGTCGCGTAGGGCGCGTAAAGCGTTCTCTGGCCCAGCGGCTTGAGCTTTTCACAGCGGTCATCGCCGCCGTCGTCTCCCAGGAAACTCCGATCCAGCGCCGGCGAGGCACCGAACAAGTAGAGCAACAACCAGCTGTTGCGACGGAAATTGCGGATCAGATCGAAGTAGCGAGTCGAACGGTAACCCTGCAGCGATTCATCCTGGCGCCCTTCCATTTCCTGCAACAGCGGCCAGATGTCATCCGGCAACGACACGTTGTAGTGAATGCCCGCGATCGATTGCATGATGCGGCCGTATCGCGCATCCAGGCCCTTGCGGTAGACATGCTTCATGGTGCCGATGTTGGACGTACCGTAGTCGGCAATCGGGATGCTATCGTTACCCTGGAGTCGCGCCGGCATGCTGGCCGGCCAGATCCACTCTTCCTCGAGCTGGCGGTAGGTGAAGCGCACCAGATCTCCCAGAAACGAGAGCGCATCGGCAGGGCGGCAATAGACCGGGGTGATGTACTCGAGTAGTGCTTCCGAATAGTCGGTCGTGATATGCGGATGGGTCAGCTTGGAGCCGAGCGCGTGCGGGTGAGGGGTCTGCACGATGACGCCCGCCGCGTCGACACGCAGCCCTTCCTTTTCGATGCCCCGCCGCAGACGACCAAGCAATCCCTTCTGAGCCGGCGCCATCAGTTGGCCGACGTTCTTGGCGAGTTGATCAGACACGCTCAACACCTTATCTCGTGGGAGAGCTCCGCTCCCCGTTTGTCCGTGCGTCGACGACCCCCGGCAGAATAATGTATTCCGCCGGGCCCGCCTCGAGCCAAACCTCATTATGGAGCCGGCGGTAGCGCTTTCAAGGCTAACGACCTAGACCGACATGGCCACATGGGCTGATATCAACGTCCGCGCTGCGCCTTGAGTAGCGCCTCGGCCATCGCACCGCTGGGTGGCGCTGACTGACGATCGCCGCCCTGGCGCGGCTGGCGCTCGCGCCCTGCCTTGCCTCCGTCGGACTTGCCTCCGTCGGACTTGCCACCGCCAGATTTGCCGGCGTTGGCCCGACGTTCGCCCGCTGATTTTTTCTCGCCGGGCGTGTCACTGAGTCGCATCGTCAAGCCGATGCGCTGACGCGCCACATCGACCTCCAACACTTTGACCTTGACGATGTCGCCGGCCTTGACCACCTGACGCGGGTCGTCGACGAACTTGTCGGCCAGCGCGGAAATATGCACCAGACCATCCTGGTGCACACCGATATCGACGAAGGCGCCGAAGTGGGTGACGTTGGTCACCGCGCCTTCCAGCAGCATCCCCGGCTCGAGATCGCCGATCTTCTCGACGCCCTCACGAAACGTCGCCGCCTTGAACTCCGGACGCGGATCACGACCGGGCTTGTCGAGCTCGGCCAGAATATCGATCACGGTCGGCACACCGAAAGTGGCATCGACTGCTAGTGCATCTTGTAGATAGTCCGACGGCTTGAGCGACTTGAGGTAACGGCTGTCTCCGATCAGCCCGCCGACTTCACGCCCATTGCGCTCGGCGATGCGCGCCACCAGCGGATAGGCTTCTGGATGCACGGCACTCGCATCGAGCGGGTTGGCGCCGCCCATGATGCGCAGAAAGCCGGCACACTGCTCGAAAGTCTTGGGCCCGAGCCGGTCGACATCCAGCAGTTCCTTGCGAGTGCGAAAAGGCCCCTCGCGATCGCGCCGCGCGACGATGTTGTCGGCAAGCATCGCACTCAAGCCGGAAACCCGCGACAGTAGCGCACTGGACGCGGTATTGAGATCGACGCCGACGGCGTTGACGCAGTCTTCGACCACCGCCTCGAGACTGCGGGAGAGATTGATCTGGGAGACATCGTGCTGGTACTGGCCGACGCCAATCGATTTGGGGTCGATCTTGACCAGCTCGGCCTGCGGGTCCTGTAGACGCCGGGCGATCGAAACCGCCCCTCGAATCGACACATCGAGATCGGGAAACTCCTTCGCCGCCAGCTCCGAAGCGGAGTAGACCGAGGCGCCCGCCTCGCTGACCATGACCTTGGCCACCTGACGCGGCGCCACGCGTTTCACCAGCTCTGCGGCGAGCTTGTCGGTTTCGCGGCTGGCGGTGCCGTTGCCGATCGCCACGAGCGACACCTCATGACGCTCGACCAGCTTGACCAGGGTCGCCAGCGCTTCGTCCCAGCGTTTCTGTGGCGCATGCGGGTAGATGACCGCCTGCTCGAGGAAGCGCCCGGTGGCATCGACCACGGCGACTTTGCATCCGGTGCGCTGACCGGGATCGAGCCCCAGCGTGGTTCGCGGCCCGGCAGGTGCAGCCAGCAGCAGATCCTTCAGATTGGCGGCGAACACATCGATCGCCTCCTGTTCGGCGCGCTCGCGCAGCCGCCCCATCAGCTCGGTCTCGAGATGGGTATAGAGCTTGACCCGCCAGCTCCAGCGAACCACTTCCTTCAGCCAACGTGAAGCCGGCTGCTCGGTGCTCAGTTCGATTCCGACATGGCGCGCGATGGCCACTTCGGCGGGATGAATCGGCGCCTCGTCTTCGCCGTCCATGACCAGCGCGAGCGACAGCACGCCCTCCTTGCGTCCCCGGAACATAGCCAGCGCCCGGTGAGAAGGTGTCTTGGCCAGCCGCTCATCATGCTCGAAATAATCGGAGAACTTGGCGCCTTCGTTTTCTTTGCCCTTGACCACCCGGGCGCGCAACCGGCCATCTTCCCACAGTCGCTCACGCAGCCTGCCGACCAGCTCGGCTTCCTCGCTGAACCGTTCCATCAGGATCTGTTTGGCACCGTCCAGCGCGCTCTTGGCGTCTTCGATGCCGTGGCTATTGCCGGTGGCGCTATCGATGAAGGCGGCCGCTCCGGCCTCCGGGTCGAGCCCCGGATCGGCCAGTAGTTTATCGGCCAGCGGCTCGAGACCCGCTTCACGGGCAATCTGCGCTTTGGTGCGACGCTTCTTGCGATACGGTAGGTAGAGATCTTCCAGACGCTGCTTGGTCGCCGCCGCTTCGAGGTCGGCACGCAGCGAGGCGGTCATCTGTCCCTGCTCGTCGATCGCCTGAATGATCGCCTCGCGACGCTCTTCCATTTCGCGCAGATAGCGCAGACGCTCTTCCAGCGAGCGTAGCTGGCCGTCGTCCAGACCGCCGGTGACTTCCTTGCGGTAACGGGAGATGAAAGGGACGGTGGCGCCGCCATCCAGCAATTCGACGGCAGCATTGACCTGATTGGCGCGAACGCCGAGCTCGTCGGCGATCAACGCAATGATTGCAGTTTGGGTGTTGGACATGAAAACCATCACGATGGGTAGGATCGCGCCACGTTAGCACACAGGCGCGAGCGGCTCACACTTCGACGGTGCCGGAATCCGGAAACGGATGGGGATGGCCGATGGCCGATGGCCATCCCGTTGATTCGATACCGAACGGCCCACGGCAAGCCTTTCAGCACGAATCTTTTAACGCGAACCTTTCAACACGAACCTTCCAACACGAACCTTCCAACACAGGCCTTAGAGCCTCTGCGGGCCGGCCGCGAGGATCGCCGGATCGACATCATCGAATTTGGTGAAGTTATCGGTGAACTTGGCGATCAGGCCATTCATCTGTTCGCGATAGGCGTCCTGGTCAGCCCACGCATCACGCGGGTCGAGCAGCTTGGCGTCGACACCGTCCACCGCCACCGGAACGTCGAGGTTGAGACCCTCGACATGGCGGGTCTCGATATCTTTCAGGTCGCCTTCCTGAATGGCACGGATAATGGCGCGAGTGGTCGGAATGCTGAAACGGCTGCCTCCCTGACCGTAAGCGCCACCGCTCCAACCGGTATTGACCAGATAGACGCGGGACTCGAACGCCTCGATACGCTTGATCAACAGCTCGGCATATTCATGCGAGGGGCGTGGGAAGAACGGCGCGCCGAAGCAGGTCGAAAACGTGGCTTCCAGGCCGCTGGTGGAGCCCATCTCGGTCGAGCCGACCTTGGCCGTGTAGCCAGACAGAAAATGATAGGCCGCCGCTTCCTTGGACAGCAGCGACACCGGCGGCAGTACGCCGCTCATGTCGCAGGTAAGGAAGATGATCGCGCTGGGCTCGCCGGCCCGGTTCTCCTCGATGCGTTTCTCGACGAACTCCAGCGGATAGCCGGCGCGGCCGTTCTGGGTCAGGCTGTCGTCGGTGTAGTCGGGAACCCGATCTTCCGCCAGCACCACGTTTTCCAACACGGTGCCGAAGCGAATGGCATCCCAGATGATCGGCTCGTTCTTGCGCGATAGATCGATGGTCTTGGCGTAGCAGCCGCCTTCGAAGTTGAAGACCGTGCCCTCGCCCCAGCCATGCTCATCGTCGCCGATGAGATAGCGCTCCGGATCCGCTGACAGCGTGGTCTTGCCGGTGCCGGACAGTCCGAAGAACAGGGTAGTTTCGCCATCTTCGCCGACGTTGGCGCTGCAGTGCATCGGCAATACGTCTTTCTCCGGCAGCAGGAAGTTCTGCACAGAGAACATTGCCTTCTTCATTTCGCCCGCGTAACGCATGCCGGCGAGCAGCACCCGGCGCCGCGCGAAATTGATCATCACCGTGCTCTCGGAGCGCGTGCCGTCGCGTTGCGGATCGCAGACGAAATCGGGGACGCTCAGCACCGTCCACTCGCTCTTTTCTTTGGGATTCCAGTTATGAGAACGCACGAACAGATTGCGCCCATAGAGGTTGTGCCAGGCCTTTTGTGTAATGACACGAATCGGCAGGTAGTACTCTGGATCCGCGCCGACATGCAGCTCTGAAACGAAAGTATCGCCTCCCGCCAGGTAATCCTCGACCCGCTCCCATAGCGCATCGAAAACGCCCGGCCCGATCGGTCGATTGACCTGCCCCCAGTCGATCAGATCCGACGTGGAGGGCTCCTCGACGATGAAGCGATCCAGGGTGGAACGGCCAGTGCGTGCCCCTGTCTCGACCACCAGTGCGCCATTGGCGGCCAGCACGCCTTCTCCTCTTGCGAGGGCATATTCGACCAGCTCGGCCGTGGTCAAATTGGTGTGCGCTTTCGCGGGGCGGGAATCGCCGGCAGCCTGAAAAGAGGCTTGAGAGGTGGTCATTGTCCAGTCCTGGGCTCTAAGGCCTCTGTTTCGTGTCGTTTCACAGCGTTGAAGACCCGCCGTCCCGACGACACCGCTCTAGCGGAACCGGCGACCTCGACACCTGGCGGGTGAAAAAGGACCGTCATTATGGCAAAAAGCGCCCAGCGCGCAAACGCCGAACGCCCGATGTCAATTCCGCTTTGATCAAAGCCCAGGTATCACCGAGCGCCTGGACTAGTGAAGCGTCGGTGATGATGCTTGCGGCGAATCGATGATCGCTTCGATTTCTGCCGCACTAAAATGGTACTGGGTATGACAAAAATGGCACTGCGTATCGATGGCCCTCTGCTCATCCAGAATGCTGCGCAACTCATCGGCACCGAAAGTATGCAAGGCGTTGGCGATCCGTTCGCGCGAGCAGGTGCAACCGAACGCCAACGCCTTGGGCGTAAAGACCCGCGTGGTTTCTTCATGAAAGAGTCGATACAACACATCCTGCGCCGGCAGCGTTAGCATCTCGTCAGCGGTGATCGTCGCTGCCAGGTGAACGACGCGATCCCAGGCGTCGGGATCCCGACTGGAGGCATCGTGCGGCAACTGCTGCAGCAGCAGGCCGGCACTGCGCTGGCCATCGGCGCTCAGCCACAAGCGCGTCGCCAGCTGTTCCGACTGCGCGAAGTAGTCCTCCAGGCAGCCCGCCAGTTGGTCGTGCTCCAACGCCACGATGCCCTGATAGCGGTTGCCTTCGGCGGGATCGAGGGTGATCACGATCTGCCCATCACCCATCAACTGCCGCAGCGTGGCGTTGTCGGCAAACACCTGGCTCTCGTCGTAGCGGGCAATGGCCCGCAGTTGCCCGCCCGGATTGGATTCGGCCATCAGTACGTCGACACCCTGCTTGCCGCGGATCTCCAGGCTGACCGTACCGTCGAGCTTGACGGTTTCAGTCAGCAGCGCGACGGCGCTGAGCAACTCTCCCAACTGGTAGCGAATCGGCTCCGGGTAATCCTGGCGCTCGAGAACTTCCCGGTAGGCGGTTTCCAATTGCACGATCTCGCCGCGCACATTGGTATCGTCAAAGAGAAAGCGTTGGATTTCATCGTTCATGAATCATGATCTCGTCAGACGCCGGGCAAATTGATGATCGCCCGGCAGCAATGGCAGGTGGAGCAGCTCACAGCGCAGACGTTCAATCGTCGGTAGGCTGGCGCTGGAACCGATGAATGTCGCGACGCTGGCGCTTGTCGGGACGTTTGATCGGCGGCTGCATCAGCTGGTTGGCCAGCTTGCGCTGATGTGCTTCACGCTCGCGGCGGTCGATGCTCTCCGGCGTCTCGGCATAAAGCTGCTGAGCTTCCGGCGCGCCCCGGCGTTGATCCGATAGCGCCAGAACCTCGACGGTCGCGTTGTCCCATCCTTGCGGCACTTCGATCAACGCGCCGATCTCGACATTTCTGCTGGTCTTGACGCGACCACCGTTGTAGCGAACCTTGCCGCCTTCGATTGCCTTCTTGGCCAGCTGGCGCGTCTTGAAAAACCGCGCCGCCCACAGCCACTTGTCGATACGTACCGTTTCACTCATGGGTCTATCACCATGGGGCTATATAGGGCTATCACTTCGACCTGCCTAGATGGGGGTAGCTAGCCACGGCTTCAAGCCGACGCGGCGGGTAGCAGTGACGCGAAGCGATCGACGACGGTGAACGTCGGATGCGTTCGACCGGATTTGCGGCTATCGGGCTGATGAATGCCCAGCAAGTGGCGAAACCCGTAACGCCGGGCGCAGTCGAGCACCTCGGTATTGTCATCGATGAAGAGGCTGCGCTCAGGGTCGAATGGTTGCAGCGTCTGCATGGCATCCCAGAATGCCGGCTGCTCCTTGGGAACCCCGACGTCCGCCGATGACACGATACGATCGACGTAGCGATCCAGCCCGGTCAGCGGCAGTTTGAGGCCGAGACTCTCACGATCGGCATTGGTCGCCAGGACCACATCCATTGGCGCCGCCTTGAGCCACTCCATGAACGCCAGCGCGTCCGCCCGCCAGCCAATCAGATGCGCGACCTCGTGTTTGAGCGCCACGATATCCACCGACAGTTCGCGACTCCAGTGTGCCAGGCTGTACCAATCCAACGTTCCGCGGGCATCGAGAATACGCGCCTCGAGCGCCGTACGATGCGAGTCATCGAGCCGATGCAGCTCGACGTAGCGACGCGGCAGGTGTTCCAGCCAGAAATGACTGTCGAAGTGTAAATCGAGCAAGGTACCGTCCATATCCAGAAAAACGGTATCGATCGCATTCCAGTCGATCATCGGCGGTATCTCGGCAATCAGGTGAAGGAACTTCCCGCAGAACGCTACCACGACGGCATGGATGCGGAATGGACATTTCCCACATGAGCAAGCGTCGATTATTGTACCCAGTGCAACCCGCCCGATGCACGGAGGCCGTATGGCGCCGACAGACTCTCCCCCGAATCCCTTGACCAAGCCGACGATTCTCGCGCGACACAATGTCGCGCAAAGCGAACTCTTTGCTATCGAATCGCTCGATCTACGCTTTGCCAATGGTGCGGAGCGCACTTTCGAACGCTTGAAAGGCAAAGGGCACGGAGCGGTGATGCTGGTGGCGATGCCGGACCCGGATCATGTACTGCTGATTCGTGAATACGCGGCGGGCTTCGATGAATACACATTGACCCTGCCCAAGGGGTTGGTCGATCCGGGGGAAGATATCATCACGGCGGCCAATCGAGAGCTCATGGAAGAGTGCGGCTTCGGCGCCGACCGTATCGAACCATTGGTTGAGTTGTCACTGGCGCCCAACTACATGAATCATCGTATCCAGGTGATGCTGGCCAGCGATCTATACGAGAAACGCCTGGAAGGAGACGAACCCGAGCCATTGATCGTCGAGACGCATGCCATCGACGATATCACCGGGCTGTTAGCTCGCGACGATTTCCACGAAGGTCGCGCCATTGCGGCCCTGTTCATTGCTCGCGAAAAGCTGCGCAGCGAACGCGAATCCGAGAGTTGGTGGTAAGGCTCTCGTCACCGCCCTTCTAGTCACTGCCCCCGAAACGACGAACGCCCCGCTGAGCGGGGCGTTCATGAACGGCAAACTAGAGTACTGGTGCGAGCATTACCTAGTCATCCGCACTTGACCATCAACACTTGGTTATCAGTTGGGATCGACATCCTGAGCGGAATCGACGCCATGGTTGTTTTCCATGTCGTCCTGCATTTTGCCTTGGGCGGCAGACTTGTCCTGAGCCGTCTGACCATCCGCTTTCAGGCTACCCGGTTGGGTATTGGCCGAACCCGTCTGCGCGTTGTCGGTATCCGGCAGGTTGTTCTCTGACGGCAACGAACCAGAGCTTTCTCCGGTTGCCGTGGCACCTTCAGCCTTGGTAGGCGCAGAGCCACCGGACTGTGTATTGGCAGATCCGGTCTCCGGGCTGACGCTGGGCGCCTGATCCTGGGCGAATGCACCCGTGGTCGGCAGCGCGATCAGTGCGGCAAAAATGGCGGCGTTGAGCTTTTTCATGGGAATCCTCCGTAATTCATCCAGATGTAGTGCCCGTCCAGCGACCGGAAGGGGTGATAGCCCGTTCTTCCGGACGCTTGCACTACTGTTTTTCAAACGCTTGCAATACTGCTAGTACTGCCTTGCCGAAACAAGTTATACAAAACTTAGTCATAAAACCGTGACTTGGCAAATTCCGATTTATCCTCTGCCCTCGGCGTCATAACATTCGATAAATCGTCGGGCCGCCGGCGATAGCTCCCGGTCACGGCGCCAGAGCAGCTCGAAGGCAGGATTTTGCGTCCTGAAGTGATAGTTCACCCGCGCCACATGCCCCCGTTTCACCTGCTCGCGCGCAATGCGCTCGGGCAATAGCGCCAGCACCCCTTCATCCTGTTCCAGCATGGCCAGAATGGCGTAGGTCGACGAAATCTCGATCGACTGTACCGGCTGCGAGGAACCGGCAGCGACGAACTCCTGCTCCAACATCCGCGGCATACTGACCGGGTAGACGATCCAGGCCTGCCTGGCCAACGTGATGAAATCGGGCTCGTCGACCTTGACCAACGGATGCTGGGGATTGGCGACTACCCAGAGCGGTTCGGGAAAGTGACCATGGCAATGGTAGTCACCTGGACGACGACCGAAGTTGGAACGACACAGGGCAATATCGATCCGCCCCTGGTCGAGCAGGCGCAACAGTCCCTCGCTGGTATCCTCGATCACCTGCAACGATAGCGAAGGCTGTTCGGCGCGAACCTTGACGATCGCCTCGACGATCGCCGCGATGGCCCCCATCGTACCGCCGACGGCCAAATGGCCGCCGAAGCCCTGCTGAATGCCAACCATTTCCTCGCGCAGATGCGCCACATCGGTCTGTATCAGCCTGGCGTAGCGGACCACGCAGCGTCCCAAATCGTTGGCTTCCAACCCTCGCGCACTACGCAGAAACAGCGCCACCCCCAGTGTCGACTCGATCTCGTTCAACGCTCGTGTTGCTCCAGGCTGGGAGATAGCGACCTGCTCGGCAGCCTTGTGAATGGACCCGCACTCGTCGAGCGCCATCAACAGGCGCAGCTGACGCAAGCGAAGACGCGACATCAACGTTTCCAGCGTCGGGAGCATCGATGAAATCCCTCACTTGCCGGTTTGCGTGAATAAGACTTTAGATGAATGCACGTGCGTTATCACTCGATCAGTAACTCTCAGTAGTGGGGCGCACGCCAAACGGATACGGTATCGCTAGCCTTTAAAATTACAATAAACGACTGATTAAAAAAGACTTAAACCTAAAGCCGCATAGACCAAAGTGGCGCAATTTACCCGAGGAGCCGCGTCATGGCACTGATCGAACATACCACCGAAGCACCTGCCTCGATCATTCGATTGCATGAGCGCGATGATGTCGTCATCGCGCGCACCCCGCTACCCAAAGGCACCGAGGTGTTACCGGGCATCATCCTGACAGATGCCGTGCCCGCCGCCCACAAGATTGCCCTACGCTCGCTCCAGACCGGCGACATGATTCGGCGTTACGGCCAGATCATCGGCCGCGCTACTCAACCCATTGCACCTGGCGACCATGTCCACACCCACAATCTCAGCATCGGTGACCTGGAAGGCGCCGGCCATGAGCAGGATTACGCAATTGGTAGCGAAGTGGCTGCGGTGGAAAGAATATCGCCCTCGGCCACCTTCATGGGTATCCCGCGAGCGGACGGACGAGTGGCGACGCGCAACTACATCGGCATTCTGACGTCGGTCAATTGCTCGGCCACGGTCGCTCACGCCATCGCCGACCATTTTCGACGTGACGTTCATCCAGAAGCCATGGCGCCCTACCCTAACGTGGATGGCGTGGTCGCCCTGACTCATGGCGTGGGTTGCGCGGTAGCCGCGGATGGCGAGGCGTTGGAGATGCTGCGCCGCACACTCGCCGGCTACGCGCGTCATGTCAATTTCGCCGCTGTGCTGATGATCGGCCTGGGTTGCGAGACCAACCAGATCGACGCGCTGATCGAATCCCAAGGTCTGAAACCGGGACCCAAACTGCATCCTTTTACCATTCAGCAGATCGGCGGGACCACCAAGGCCGTCGCCGAGGGCATCCATCACATCAAGCAGCTGTTGAGAGAGGCCAATGAAGTCGAACGCACGCCGTGCTCGGTGGAACATCTGCGTGTCGCATTGCAGTGCGGTGGCTCCGATGGCTACTCCGGCATCACCGCCAATCCAGCCCTGGGCGCCGCCGTGGATCGACTGATCGCCCATGGGGGCAGCGCCGTGCTGGCCGAAACGCCCGAAGTCTATGGCGCTGAGCACCTGTTAACCCGCCGGGCCGTCAGCCCCGCTGTCGCCCACAAGCTGATCGCGCGTATTCATTGGTGGGAGGAGTTCTGCCGGGTGCGCGGTGCCTCGCTCGACAACAACCCCTCGGCTGGCAACAAGGCCGGCGGATTGACCACGATTCTCGAAAAATCACTAGGTGCCGTAGCCAAAGCCGGCACGACGCCGCTGGTCGAGGTCCTCGAATACGCCGAGCCCATGCGTGAACGCGGCCTGGCCTTCATGGACTCTCCCGGATTCGACCCCGTTTCCGTCACCGGCCAGGTCGCCAGCGGCTGCAACCTCATCGCGTTCACTACCGGCCGCGGCAGTGCCTTTGGTTGTGCTCCAGTGCCCTCCATGAAGCTCTCGACCAACAGCGCGCTATGGCGTCACCAATCGGATGATATGGATATCAACTGCGGCGCCCTGATCGACGGCGACATCGAGTTCGAACAGCTCGGCGAACAGATCTTTCAGCGCTTCCTGACCCTGGCCTCCGGTGAGCGTAGTCGAAGTGAATGCCACGGCTACGGACAGCAGGAGTTCGTACCCTGGCAGATCGGCGTCATCACCTAAGTTCATACCGCTTACCTTTCGCAGCGCCGTCGCTGACGGCGTCTCACCCTGTCAGGCATGGAGGAACCACATGTCGACTCCCGTCTCACGAATCCCCATCTACGACACCCTCAACCGTATTCCCGGTGGACTGATGATCGTGCCGCTGATTCTCGGTTCGATCGTTGGCACAGTGGCGCCTGCCGCGCTGGAGATCGGTAGCTTCACGACCGCGCTGTTCAAAGATGGTGCCATGGCGTTCATGGGTCTGGTGATTTTCGCCACCGGCATGCAGATCACGCCGCGCAACGCCGGTCCCATCGTCGGCACCGCCAGCGTCATACTACTGACCAAGAGTCTGATTCCCGGTGTTCTAATCGCGGTATTGGGTTTGACCACCGGCATGCACGGCCTGTTCGGAATCTCGATCCTGGCCATGCTGGCCGCGATGGATAACAGCAACGGCGGCATCTGGCTCGCCTTTACCGGGCGCTACGGTGATCAGCGCGATCGTGGCGCTTATATCGCCAGCGCGATCAATGACGGTCCGTTCTTCACTCTGATTCTGATCGGGGCATCAGGCCTGGCAGACATTCCACTCGAGGTCTTCATGGCGGCAATCATTCCGCTACTGCTGGGCATTCTGGTGGGTAACCTCGATCCCAAGTGGACCGAGGTCCTGCGCCCGGTGCCGGAAATGGTGATCCCGTTTTTCTCCTTCGGCCTCGGCACCGGCATCAACCTTACCGATGTCGTGCATGGCGGTATCACGGGGCTGGCGTTGGGTCTGATCGTTGCACCATTTACCGGGGGGCTGGTCTATCTGGGCTATCGGTATCTGCTGAAACGGGGCCGGCGCAGCGGTATCGGCTTCGCTGCTGGTACCACCGCCGGAAATTCCATCGCGACGCCGGCCATAGCCGCCGCGGCCGACCCGTCGCTGCAGTCATACGTAGGGATTGCCACGACCCAGGTCGCAGCCTGCGTACTGGTTTCTGCCTTGATGGCGCCGGCCATCGCCTCGTGGCTGCTTAAACGCAACGGTGAATTACGCTCACCAGACGAGACGCAAGAGAACGCTATTGAGGTCGACGACGCCCCTCGTCTGCGCCCTGACCCAGTCATGAAATAATACCGTCCGCATTGAGCCAGAAACGACTCGAGCCAGCATTCGCTGGCTCGAGTCGTTATAGACAACGCGCAAGAAGTTCTCTGCCATCAAGACAGGTTGACGATCTGTCCTGTTTCGGCGCTCTGGATGCCAGCCTCGAGGACGCGCATGACCTCGAGTGCGTCTTCCGCCGTCACCGGGGGCGGCGCAGCGTTCTGAATGGCATCGCGGACACCGGCATAGTAGGCCAGATAATCGCCCGGCAAGGTCGGAATCTCGTGCAACTCTGGTTGGCCACCCTCGCGCACCTGGCCGATCGTCATCATGCCGTGGCGCCAATCCTCGCCCCAATGTGGCGAGGGCAGTCGGTCGCCGCGTTTGAGCATGTCTTCCTGCGGGTCGAGGCCGTGCTTGACGTAGCTGGCCCGGGTTCCGTGCACGGTGAAACGTGCGCCGGGTGTCGATACCAGCGTGCCGCCATGCAATATCACTCGAGATTCGCCATAGCGCAGCACCGCATGAAAATAGTCGTCGACCTGCGCGCCCTCCCGCTGACAGGCCAGATCGAGCGAGATCGACTCCGGCGTACCGAACAGCACCAGACTCTGATCGAGCAGGTGGGAGCCGAGATCGAACCAGGCACCGGCGCCGGGCGCGGGATCTTCCCGCCAACGCTTGGCGACATCCGGTCGAAAGCGATCGAAATGTGACTCGAAATGCACGATACGCCCCAGCGACTGGCTGTCGATGAGATTGCGCACGGTCAGGAAATCCGAATCCCAGCGCCGGTTGTGGAATACCGACAGCAGGCGATCCGCCTGAGCAGCCTCGGCGCATAGCTTGCGGGCTTCTTCCCGCGTCACGGTGAAGGGTTTATCGACGACGACATGCTTGCCCGCGGCCAGTGCCTCGCTGACCAACGGATAGTGCGTCGCATTCGGCGTGGGAATGACGACCAGATCGATATCGTTACGAGCGAACAGCGCCTGCGAGGTCGACTCCACTGGCACGTTCGGCCAGTCGGCATGGACCTTGTCGGCGTCCCGACTCGCCACGGCAACCAGCGAAAGTCCTTCCTGAGCGGTGATCAAAGGCGCGTGGAACCGTTTGCTGGACATGCCATAGCCGACCAGCCCCACCCGGATGGATTCCTTCATGCTGCGTCCTTTAGAGATGAATTCGCGATCGCTTCGCTGGACGACCCGGCGAGGCATATTCATTTTCTAGGATATCGCATCCAGGAACCCAATGATTTACCCCGAACGGTGGAGTTGGTGAAGATTCGTCGCCCATTGACACCGCTCCCCGAGGCGTCGTCACGACCAGAGTTAGCGTTGGGAATTGAGAGAGACACCAGCATCAAGCCTTGGCGATGGCCAACGGTGGCCGGTGGCGCTGCCAGGCCGCGGGGAGTCTCCCTTCCAGCCAGTGGCGCATGGGGGCTACCACGAAGCGCTGCATCAGAAGCGCCAGGACGACGATCAGCGCGAGATGAAAAGCCATCGTCCACAGCGGAATGGCGAACTTCAATGCCGCGTTGCTGCTGTCCACGACCCCACTTTCGTGCCATCGCTGCAGGAGCCAGCGTGTTGCTCTCGCGGTGGGGCCGATCAGCGGCGTATGCAGCGCGAAGATACATAGCGCCGACTCCCCCAGCCGCTGAGCCCAGGCTCGTATCGCCGCACTATCGGGAGCGCCGAACGCGCACACGCTGAGTAGTACCAGGCCCTGAAAAGGCAGTAGCAATCCATTGTGAGTCAGGTAGTACAGATGCAGGCCGTCGAGCTTCAACAACCACACGCCGATCGGCACGCCGCATAGCCCCAAGGCGAGCAATGGATAGCGAAAGCGCTGGAACAGGTTACCCACGCGCTCCGATTGCCAGGCACGGTAGAGCAGGATTCCCGCCAGGAACTCGGGTAGCCGAAACAGCGGGTTGCGATGTAGAACGCCGACCGTCACATAGTCGAACGACCCTGCCAGCGTCGCCACGAGCGGACCCAATGCATAGAGTCCCCAGACGCCCAGCAGTACCAACCCCCAGCGCTGAATTCGCATGAGTCGCGGCGCTAGCCACGGAAAGCAGGCATAGAAAAAGAGTAACGCCGAGATCGACCAGGACGCACCGTTCAGCCACAGGAAGCGAGGCTCCCAGGCCTGCAGCAACGTCAGTTGTAGCGCGATATGGCCTAGCGCACTAGGCCAGGAAAGGCGCTCCGCAAATGCGGCGCGTGCTTCTTCGCTCAGCGGGTAATAGGGGTGCGTGTTGAAGTAGACGTAGACCCCCTCCGGACGAATGGGATACTGAAGCAACAGCAGCCCGATCGACAACAACATCGTCATCACGTGAATCGGGTAGAGATTGCATAGCCGTTTGGCGACGAATGCCGGACCGTACATTTTCATCTCCCCAGCGTGATCCAGGGCCACGTGAGCGAGCAGAAATCCCGATAACATGAAAAACGTGCTGGTGGCGAAAAAGCCCATGCCGATGAAACTTCTCAGCATATCGGGCATATCATCGTAGATACCGCCGAAGTGATAGGCGACCATCCATAACGCCATCAGAAAGCGAAGCCACTCCAGCCCGTAATATCGCTGTCGCTTGATAGACATTGCCACCTCCTTTCACGCCACCAGACAACGCCTGACAATCCGATCGCCAACAAGATTTCGAGACGCAACCCTACGAGAGATCGATACCGGGGCTGAAACCCGCGCCAAGAAAGCCATATGGCCCGGCCCGAGTCGATAGTGAAATATTATGAAAAGCGGAATCGTGGGAAGTAGAGCTGGCCAAACCGCGAGATCGGCACGAACGATGCCATATCGTCGCCAAAGCGTAACCCGACAGCAACGGAAATCATCTGACTGTATCGGTAATCACCAACTTTTACACAAAGCCTTGCGCCTTGTCGCCGGACAACGACACTCTTTCTCTACGCATCCGTGCTAACTTCCATTGCAGATGCGCTAATCTGAGAACCGCGAACCGCCCAGGCTCGGCATCGCCGACCATGGCACCATGTCTTAGCTCGGCGTCGGCACTTCTCAGCTATTTCGATCAGGAGTCACCATGAGTCAGAATTCCCCCGTCGCGTTCATTACCGGTGCCACGTCAGGTTTCGGGCGCGCCTGCGCCCATCGCTTTGCCGAGGCCGGTTGGGCCCTCGTGCTTACCGGTCGCCGACAGGACCGGCTGGAAACGATCAAGCATCAACTGGAAGATCAGGTTCCGGTACATATCGCCACGCTGGATGTCCGCGAACGTGACAGCGTTGCCAGTGTGGTCGAGGAACTCCCGGCCGCGTTCAAGGCGGTCAAGGTACTGGTCAACAATGCGGGTTTGGCGCTGGGTGCCGGCCCCGCACAGGAAGCGAACCTGGATGACTGGCAGACCGTCATCGACACCAACATCACCGGGCTGGTCAATGTGACGCATACGCTACTGCCGACGCTGATCGATGTCGGGCGCGGTGCGGCCATCATCAACATCAGCTCTACCGCCGCGCTATGGCCTTATCCGGGCAGCCACGTCTATGGCGCCTCCAAGGCCTTCGTCAATCAGTTCTCCTACAACCTTCGCTGTGATCTCAAGGGTACGGGGGTTCGCGTCACCGATATTGCACCCGGCATGTCGGAAACCGAGTTCACGCTGGTACGGATGAAAGGCGATCAGAACGCGCATGACAAACTCTATGGCGGCGTGGAGCCGATCCAGCCGGAAGATGTCGCCGAACAGGTCTTTCTCGCCGCGACGTTACCGCCGCATCTCAATATCAACCGTCTCGAGCTCATGCCGGTGTGCCAGTCGTGGGGCGGTCTATCCGTAGACAGAGACTGACGAACGCACGGATTCCCATGTCACAACTCCCTGACGCGACGGCATCGTCCGTTCGCGAGCGGCAGCCTCTATGGCTCACCGCAGCCCCCGGGCTCTTCCTGTTGTTATGGTCGTTGGGGTTTCCGGTCGCCAAGATCGGTACACAGCATGTGGACCCATTGCTGTTTCTGGGTCTCCGATTCGTGCTCGTACTGATGATCATGCTGCCGGTCTGGCTGTGGCTACGCCCACCGATGCCAATCAGACCAAGCGCCTGGGGCCATCAGGCCGTGGTTGGATTCTTGATTCAGACCGTCTACTTCGGCTGCTGCTACAGCGCCTTTGCGCTGGGCAGCTCCGCCGGCGTCGTGGCGCTGGTCGTGTCATTACAGCCGATATTAGTCGCTCTCGCCGCCCCGGCGA
>Ga0207878_100304_pt1 | contig 24227 bp, 13 predicted proteins | sample LinPmetageLP41_FD_184053 | JGI IMG/M metagenome (GOLD analysis project Ga0207878, IMG submission 184053) | Marine viral communities from the Pacific Ocean - LP-41 (SPAdes) | ecosystem: Environmental > Aquatic > Marine > Oceanic | place: Pacific Ocean | collected 2010-08-27 | reverse complement strand
GACAGGAATTCGGCCTTGTAGGTGGCCATGTCGACGCTGACGGGGCAGTCATTCTTGCAGCCCTTGCAGGCCAGGCACAGATCGAGCGATTCCTTGACTTCCTCCGAGCGCCAACCGTCGGTGATGGTGTCGCCGTTCATCATCTCGAACAGCAGGCGGGCCCGGCCACGGGTGGTATATTTTTCTTCATGCGTGACCATGTAGCTCGGACACATGGTGCCGCTCTGATCCTCGCGGCACCTGCCGACCCCGACGCAGCGTATCGCCACGCGCGCGAAGCTGCGATCGTCCTCGGGAAACTTGAACTCGGTATCGGTCTGGGCCGGCTCGTAGTTAATCAGACGCAGATTCTCGTCGAGACGGTAGGCGTCGACGACCTTGCCGGGGTTCATCTTCCACTGCGGGTCCCAGATACGCTTGAACTCGCGGAAGGCGTCGATCAGCTCCTCGCCGTACATCTTGTCGAGCAGTTCGGCACGGGCCTGGCCGTCGCCGTGTTCTCCGGACAGCGAGCCGCCGTAGGACATCAGCAGGTCGGAGGCTTCTTCCATGAAGGCGCGAAACTTCTTCACGCCGGCTTCGTTGCTAAGATCGAAGCTGATGCGCGAATGGACGCAGCCCTGGCCGAAGTGGCCGTACAGCGCGCCGACGTAGTCGTATTTCTCATAGAGCTTGTACAGATCGCGCACGTAGTTGCCGACGTCCTCCGGGGCGACGGCGGAGTCCTCCCAGCCCGGCCAGTGCGGATTCTTGGTCGGTGGCGGGAAGGCCGTCGCGCCCAGGCCCGCCTCGCGAACGGTCCACAGCTGGGCGGCATGTTCGGGGTCGTCGATGATCTGATAACCGGTGGGGGCGCTCTTGGTCTTCTTGAGATCATCGATCAGCTTCTTGGCCTTGCGATCGGTTTCCTCGGCGCTGTCGCCGCCGAACTCGACCAGCAGATAGGCGCAGCCCTGCGGCAGTTCCTTGAGCACATGCTCATGCATGTGCTGCTTGACTTCATTGCTGAACAGCCGATGGTCGATGCCTTCCACCGCGATCGGCTTCGCCTCCATGATGACGGGGCCGTGATCGCCGGCGGTGGCGATGTCATCGAAGCCGATCACCACCAGGGTGCGGTGCTTGACGTTCTGGGTCAGCTTGAGGGTGGCGTGCAGCACCGTCATGCAGGTGCCTTCGGTGCCGCACAGGGCGCTGGCCAGGTTGAAGCCGTTTTCCGGCAGCAGGTCGTCGAGGTTGTATCCCGAGACGCGGCGCGGCATATGCTCGATCCTGGGGTAACGCTTGCGGATCTGATCGGCATACTTGTCACGCAGCGCCTTGAGCTTGGCGAAGATCTCGCCCTGCCGGCCGCCCTTGGCGACGATGGCGTCGATTTCCTCTTCGCTGTAGTGATCCTTGAGCGTCATCCTGACGCCGTCGTAGGTGAGGATATCGAGTGAATGAACGTTGTCGCTGACGCGGGGCCCATGGCCGTAGAACTGGGCCTGGACCGAATGGATGCCGCAGGAGTTGTTGCCGATGTTGCCACCGATCGTGCACCACTTGTGGGTGGAAGGATCGGGAGGAAAGACAAGATTGTATTCGCCCAGCGCCTGGTTGACCTTGTCGTTGATCGCGCCGGGCTGGGCGGTGACCAGACGATTGTCGACGTCGATCTCGATGATGTGATCGAGGTATTTGGAATGATCGATCACCACGGCGTGGTTGACGGTCTCCCCCGACAGGCTGGTGCCAGCGCCGCGTGACAGGATCGGGACGCCATGGGCGTGACAGATGCGATGAATGGCAATGACATCGTCGATGGTCTTGGGGATCGTGACGCCGATGGGCGGCTGGCGATAATTCGAGGCGTCGTTGGCGTACAGAGCGCGACTGCCGCTGTCGAAGCGCACTTCGCCCTCGAGTGCCGCGGCAAGCTCCTGGGCGAGGTCGTGGTAGTCGTCCGCGCTGTCCCGGCCCGTTTTGCGCCGCGTCGAAGTACGCGAGCTAGTGATGGTCTGTTGGTCCATTATCGCCAACTCCTTGTGATTGTTTGTCGAGCAGCAAACGACGAGAAACAAACGGATAAAACGAACCTCGCCGAAATAGCACTGCTTCTGAGCTGCTTCAGTCAGGTTGACCTGCGTGCGAGGCGGATGCTTCCGTCGACTAGAGCCTGTAGCGTTCGGCTTGCTGGCGTTTGAGCGATAAGCCGAGCCCGGGGCGCGACAGATCGGGCTGAAGCTTGCCGTCTACCGGCGCGACCACGCCGTCGAACAGCATCGACTCGATACGCGCGTGATCATGAAAGTATTCGAGATGACGCACCTGCTTGACACAGCAGGCAGGATGCATATGCAGCGACGGTGCGGTATGCGTCGACAGCGGCATGTTGTAGGCGTCGCACAGCGCGGCAACATCGAGAAAACCGCTGATCCCCGCGCAGCGGGTCAGATCGGCCTGCAGCACGTCGACGGCACCGGCTTCGAGCATGTGACGGAAGTAAGACGGTGTGTAGCCATACTCGCCCGCCGAGATCTCGACGCTGGCAGGAGCGCGATCGCGCAGCAGGCGCAGCCCGGCCAGGTCATCCGAGGAAACCGGCTCCTCGTACCAGGTCACGTTCCAGGCCTGGAAGGCCTCGGCTTGCGCCAAGGCCTGTTTGCGCGCATAGGCGCCGTTGGCGTCGACATAGAGCGCCGCATCGCTGCCGATCGCTTCACGCACGGCCTGAATACGGCCCAGATCCTCGTCGGGATGGGTGCCGATCTTCATCTTGACGCGGGGTATGCCGGCCTCGACCCAGCCGCCAAGCTGATCCTGCAACTGCTCGAGAGAATAGGAGGTGAAGCCGCCACTGCCGTAGATCGGCACTGCCGGGCGAGCCTCGCCCAGCAGCGTGACCAACGGAACATCGAGCAAACGCGCCTTGAGATCCCATAGCGCAACATCGACGGCGGCGATCGCCATCGAGCTGATACCCGGGCGCCCAAGGTTGCGGATCGCATTGAGCATGGCGATCCAGCAGCCGCGGATCGCCATGGCGTCGTGACCCTTGACGACATCGGCGAGCTTGTCCTGGATCAGGGCCGCACAGGCCTGATGACCATAGGTGTAGCCCAACCCCGTCTTGCCGCTGGCGGTGATCTCGACCAATACCATGGTGGTCGAATCCCAGGCCAACGTGCCATCCGATTCCGGTGCATCGGTGGGAATCTTGTAGGCCGAGACCTCGAGCGATTCGATTGGCACCTTCTGATCGTGATTCATAGCAACCGCTCCCCTGGCGACTGATTATTCGGCCTTGGCAATTCAATTATTTGACCTTGGGAATCCGATTATTTGGCCTTGGGAATGAAATCGCGCGCGAACTGCCTGATCGATGCCTTGATGATACCCAGCGAGTCCGGATCACCATGCAGCAGGGCCGACATGTAGGCCTGGGCCTGCTCGCGCTTGATGTGCGGCGGCAGCGGCGGCACGTCCGGGTCGGTATGAACTTCGAGCACGACGGGCCGGTCGGCGCTCAAGGCCTGGTCCCACGCGCCGGAGAGCATTTCCGGATCGCTGACCTCGATGCCTTCCAGGCCGATCAATGCGGCGTAGCGCGCATAGGGAAAATCCGGCAGGTCCTGGGAGCCCTCGTATTTCGGATCGCCGCTCTGGACGCGCATCTCCCAGGTCACCTGGTTGAGGTCCTGATTGTTGAGCACCATGATAATCAGGTGTGGGTTGCTCCAGCGCTGCCAATACTTGGCGATGGTGACCAGCTCCGCATTGCCGTTCATCTGCATGGCACCGTCGCCGACCAGCGCGATGACGGTCCTTTCCGGATAGGCGAACTTGGCGCTGATCGCATAGGGCACGCCGTTGCCCATGGTGGCCAGGCCGCCTGACAGCGAGGCCATCATGCCGCGGCGTATCTTGAGATCGCGGGCATACCAATTGGCGGCCGAGCCCGAGTCGCTGGTCAGGATGCAGTTATCCGGCAGCTTCGGCGACAGCTCCCAGAAGACGCGTTGGGGATTGATCGGATTGGCCTCGGCCATGGCGCGTTGTTCGAGCATCTGCCACCAGGTAGCCACGCTCTGTTCGATGTGCTCGCGCCACGAGCGGTCGGTCTTCTGCTCCAGGTAGGGCAGCAAGGCGTCCAGCGTCGTCGCGCTATCGCCGATGAGATTGACTTCCATCGGATAGCGCATGCTCACCATGCGGCCATCGATGTCGATCTGCACGCCACGTGCCTGACCCTCGGGCGGCAGGAACTCCGAATAGGGAAAGGCGGAGCCGATCATCAGCAGCGTGTCGCAGTTCGACATCAGTTCCCAACTGGCGTTGGTCCCCAGCAGGCCAATCGAGCCGGTGACGAAGGGCAGATCATCGGGCAGGGCGGCGCGCCCGAGCAGCGCCTTGGCGACACCGGCTCCGAGCTTTTCGGCGACTGCAATGACCTGATCGGTGGCATTGAGCGCCCCGGCCCCGACCAGGATAGCGACCTTCTTGCCCTCGTTGAGCACGCTTGCCGCGCGCCTGAGCTCGTCTTCATGCGGCGCCGTACGCGGTGCCGAATAGCCAACGCCGGAGTGCACCGTGCCATGGGCGTGCGGCGGTGTTTCGACCGCAGGCTGCATCTGCAGATCGTTGGGAATGATGACCGCCGTGACCGTGCGTTCACTGAGCGCGATGCGGATGGCTCGGTCGATCACATGGCGAAGCTGCGCCGGATTGGTGACCATATGGACGTATTCGTTGGCCACATCCTTGTACAGCGAGACAAGATCGACTTCCTGCTGATAATCGCCCCCCAGAGCGGAGCGTGCCTGCTGGCCCACGATCGCGACGACGGGCTGGTGATCCTTCTTGGCGTCGTAGAGACCGTTGAGCAGGTGGATGGCGCCTGGGCCGGACGTGGCCATGCAGACCCCGACTTCACCGGTGAACTTGGCGTGCGCGCAGGCCATGAAAGCGGCCATTTCTTCATGACGCGTCTGAATGAAATCGAACCGATCATCGGCCCGGTTCATGGCCCCCATGATGCCGTTGATGCCATCGCCGGCGTAACCAAAGATACGTTTGACATTCCACGCGGATAGACGCTTAAGCAAGAAATCGCTGACCGTTTCGCTACTCATTTTCATGGCCTCCATACGGGTTCGATTCTCTACAATGTTGCCGAATCATTTTCAAATGTGGCTCATGAAGAGACTAATGGCCAAGCCGAATTCAGGAAATCGCGCTATATTAAAGCGCAAGCTAACTAAATGATCAGTGAGTTAACTTGCATTAAGCGAAGGCGTTCGTTTTTGTCCTGAGACGCTAAACGGGAGCGAACGGCAATGGTTAGGTAGACGCTATCATGTCGGATGCAGTACCCATTTTCATCGGACATCTGACGGGAAGTCATATTCGATCTGGTCATGAGCATGACTTGGCCGAGGCCTCGAAGAAAAGCGGACACGGAGAGGAAAAGCATGGGCGGACCGAAGAAAATTGGGGATTACGGCTTCATCGGTAATCTGCGTACCGCCGCATTGATCGATCGAGATGCATCGGTCGAGTGGCTATGTCTGCCGCGCTTCGATTCCGATGCCTGCTGCGCAGCGTTGATTGGAAAGCCCGAAAACGGCTACTGGAAATTGTCGCCCACGGCGAGCGTGGTTTCCCGTTCCCGTCGTTATCGTGGCGAGACGCTGATACTGGAAACCGTATTCGAAACACAGACCGGTAGTGTGGCGGTGATCGATTTCATGCCCGTGCAGCATGACGACGAGGCGGAAGCCGATCTGGTGCGCGTCGTCGAAGGGCGCAGAGGAGAAGTGGAGATGCAGTGCGAAGCATTTTTCCGCTTCGGTTACGGCAAGGTGTCGCCTTGGGTTCGCTATCACGAGTTCGGAATGTCGGCGATCTCGGGGCCGGATGGCTTGCGCATGTCTACATCGGTGACATTGGAAGAAAAGGAAGGTCGTGCTGTCGGCAGGTTCCGTGTCAGCGAGGGCGAACGCGTTCCGTTCGTGCTGACGTGGTTTCGTTCTTTCTGCAACGCACCGTCGCCTCGCGATGCCAATCATGAACTCGATGAAACAGAGCGCTGGTGGACAGCGTGGAGCGCGCGTTGCGATATCGGTGAAGCTTTCCGCGAACCGGTAGTGCGGTCGTTGATCACGTTGAAGGCATTGACCGATCGTCAGACCGGCGGGATGGTCGGCGCTGCCAGCTGCTCCCTGCCCGAGAGTATGGGAGGGCACGACAACTGGGATTACCGCTACACCTGGCTACGCGATGCCACTTTTACGCTGTATGCATTGCTGTCATCCGGCTATCGCGAGGAGGCGCTCGCTTGGCGGCAGTGGTTGCTGCGTATCGCAGCGGACGATCCTGGCAACCTTCAACCTCTCTATGGCGTTGCCGGCGAGCGTCGATTGCATGAGTACCAACTGGACTGGCTCGACGGATTCAACGGTTCACGGCCAGTGCGCATCGGCAATAGTGCATTCGAGCAGGTGCAACTGGATATTTACGGTGAAGTCATGGATGGCCTGCATTGCGGCCGTCTTCACGATTTTGAACCCGACGAGGCGCTATGGCAGATTCAGTGCAAGCTCGTCGAATACCTGGAAACTCATTGGCGGGATAAGGGGGCGAGCCTGTGGGAATTGCGCGGCGAGCATCAGCATTATACCTATTCCAAGGTCATGGCTTGGGTGGCCTTTGACCGGGCCATCAAGGGCGTCGAATGCTTCGGGTTGGAAGGGGATGTCGAGCGCTGGAAGCGGCTGCGACAGGAGATCCACGACGAGGTTTGCGAGCGTGGGTTCAACCGCACGCGCAACACCTTCGTACAGCACTACGACTCGGATGCCTTGGATGCCTCGCTGTTGCTGTTGCCCCTGGTCGGCTTTCTGCCCGCCGACGATCCTCGCATGCGCTCGACCATCGAAGCGATACAGCGGGAACTCACCCACGACGGGTTCGTCTATCGTTTCGTCAGCCACGGCAAACGTGACGACCTGACTCGGGGCGAGGGTGCCTTTCTGATCTGCGGCTTCTGGCTGGTGGATGATCTCGTACTGCTCGGGCGTCTGGACGAGGCCCGTCAGTTGTTCGATAAACTGCTGGCCGTACGCAATGATCTGGGCCTGCTGGCGGAAGAGTATCACCCGCGGCATCGGTGTCTGCTGGGCAATTTTCCGCAGGCCTTTTCGCATGTGGGGTTAATCAACAGTGCGCACAACCTCCAACGCGCCGAATCCGGGGGACAGCGCCCGAGCCCGGCGGAGTCGCGGCGACGGCATTGACACAGCGAGGCGCAACAGGCGCACGCGTCATGCCGGATATCAAGGAATTGCCGGACCCGTCAGAGAAGACGCGTTCAGTTCAGGTTCCGTTCGAATGGCAAGACGATGACGGCGGCGGGGCCAGTGACGCGACGATATGATAGGCTGCGCGCCTTCGCCCCGGCGCCATTCGTCACAAGTACGGAAGCGGCCGTTGAAGGAAGAGTCCGTTGAAGAGGATCCGATGAAGATCGTTCACGTCAAGAACCCCGAAACCCGCGAGGCGTGTCTCGCCAAGCTCTGCGCCAGTGTCTACGGTCAGCAGGCCGGTCTGGCGCCGCTGGTGACGTTCGCCGGCACCCAGGGCGTGCTGTTCGAACAGGAAGCGGCACGGCTTTTTGCACTGACCGAAGACGACGGCACGATTCTGTGTCTGGCGCTGATCTCGTCCGACGTCGATGGCGGCACCATGGAAATGGGAATGTTGTCGACGCCGGAAGGTAAGGGCAATACCCGACATAGCCGACATCTCGTCAAGACGTTGGCGGAGAAGGCACCGCTGCGGGTGACGGCGTCCGACGAGGCCGGCGAGGCGTTCTTCCGGGATTGCGGTATCGAACGTTGGATCGAGGGCGACGATGGTCTGCGTATCGGGCTAGGACCTCTGCACCCGTCGCCGGTCAACGGCGTGCTGCCCAGCATGGTGCGCTTTAACGCTGATGGCATCGTGCGCACCTTCAAGCAGGAGCCGGAGACCTTCGAGGATTACAAGACGCGTTTCGTCGCCGCGCTGGAGCGCTACGCGAACATCCTGTGATCTCGACGTCGACGAGTGGTTCTTCTGCTATCTCTTGATCCGACCGATACTTGACCCGTCTCAGGAATGGCGCTTGGATGTCAGATCAAGCCTCATCAGCCCACTAAGGAAATGTCATGGCCAAGCGCATTCAGTTCACCCGAACCGGCGGCCCCGAGGTTCTCGAAACCGTCGACTTCGAACCTGCCGCGCCCAACGCGGGGGAAGTCAGAGTCAAGAATCACGCCATCGGGCTCAACTTTATCGATATCTATGTCCGTAGCGGGCTCTACCCGGCGCCGTCGATGCCGTCTGGACTCGGTACCGAAGGGGCCGGCGTGGTGGACGCTGTAGGTGAAGGTGTGACCCATATCGAGAAGGGTGATCGCGTCGCCTATGCCCAGGGGCCGCTCGGCGCCTACTCGGAATTCCACGTGCTGCCGGCGAACAAAGTCGTCGAGCTACCCGAGGATATTCCGTTCGAGACCGCGGCGGCTGCAATGCTCAAAGGCTTGACCACGCAGTATCTGTTGCGCCAGACATTTCCGCTGGAAGGCGGCGAGACCATTCTTTTCCACGCCGCTGCCGGCGGTGTGGGCTCGATTGCCTGTCAGTGGGCCAAGGCCCTGGGCGTCAAGGTGATCGGAACCGTGGGTTCGGCCGAAAAAGCCGAGCTGGCGAAGAAAAATGGGGCCTGGGCGACGATCAACTATCGCGAGGAGAACGTGGTCGAACGCGTTCGCGAGCTGACCGACGGCGCGATGGTGCCGGTAGTCTACGATTCGGTCGGCAAAGATACCTGGACCACGTCGCTTGACTGCCTGGCGCCGCGCGGGCTGATGGTCAGCTTCGGCAACTCGTCCGGCGCCGTCGAAGGCGTCAACGTGGGGATTCTCAACCAGAAGGGCTCGCTCTATCTGACGCGTCCTAGCCTCAACGGCTACGCCGATACCCGAGAGCGGTTCGAGGAGATGTGCCTCGACCTGTTCGACATGCTTGAGAGCGGCAAGGTCAATATCGATATCGCACAGCGTTTCAGGCTGGACGAAGCCGGCAAGGCCCACGAGGCGCTGGCATCGCGGCGGACTACGGGGTCGACGATTCTCATTCCGTGATCATTGTAGGATCATTGTCATATGATCCGAAGCCGGTAGCGCGACAACGCGTTGTCGGCTTTTATTAACGCCGTATCCTAAAAGCCCGAAGCCCCATCGTCGAGACGGGGCTTCGGGCTTTCTAGTGGCAGCGTTGGTCCGGTTTCTCTACGCAGGGGTCTCATCCTGGGTGACCGCCGGTTCTTCCAATGTTTGGCGAGTCGCAAACGCATCGAAAGCGAAATCGTCCACCGTCAGCATATCCAGCACCTCGGCTTCGTGAGCCTGCATGAATGCTGCGTCTTCCTCGCTGATGACACCGGCCGCGAGACCGGCATCGATCCACTGCTCGGGATGCAGCGCGGTTTCCGGCAACGTCTTCTTGGCCCTGGCCTTGTTGAGCGTGCGATAGATCGCTTCGGCGCGCTCGGCGTTGGCCAGCAGTGCGTTGTAGCGTGCCAGCGCATTGTCTTTCTGGCCCTCTTCCCAGGTATCCCAGGTGTTGCGAGTCAGCTTGTGTCGCAGCGCACTGTCGGTGGAGATCGCCTTGGCAATTTCGCGGGTCAGCGTGTCCTGCGGCTTGTGCCAACGACGCCCCAACGGCTGAGTGACGACCGACAGCGTCGCGGCCAGGGCGCGATTGGGCAGGTTATCGAACAGATCGGCCATCGCCTGCTCGGCACGATTCAGTAGCAGCTGGCAGCTGTAATGGAACAGCGCCGCTTCGCTGTCGACCCGATCCGTCTCGTGCCACTGCTTGAGCACCATCGACAGCAGATACAGATTCGACAGCACGTCGCCAAGACGCGCCGAGATCATCTCGCGCTGCTTGAGTTTGGAGCCGAGGCTCGCCATGGCGGCATCCGCACATAGGCTGAAGGCGGAAGAGAGTCGGGCGGCATCCTGTGCGTAGGGTGCGGCAATGGCATCGAACGGCACGCCCGGCTTGCCCACGCCCAGCGCCTGGGTGAAAGCGCGCGCACCGTTGCCAAAGATCAGCCCGATGTGACGGAAGAACAGCCGGTCGAAGGCCTCGAAGTCATTGGCATCCTTGGCCGCCAGCTCGTCGAGTACGTAGGGATGGCAGCGGATCGCGCCCTGACCGAAGATCATCAGGTTACGCGTCATGATGTTGGCGCCCTCGACGGTGATCGAGACCGGATTGGCGCTGTAGCCGATGCCGAGGTAGTTGCGCGGCCCGAGCGTCACCGTGCGGCCGCCGTGGACGTCCATCGCGTCGGCCAGCACGTCACGCTGGAACTCGGTCAACTGGCTCTTGAGAATCGCCGACGGCACCGCCGGCTTGACGCCATGGTCGATGGTATTGGCGGTCTGGATCACGGCTGCCTGAGTGATATAGGCCTTGGCCGCGATGCGCGCCAGCGGCTCCTGCACGCCTTCCATGTCCGCCACGGCGATATTGAACTGGCGACGGATGCGGGTGAAACCGCCGCTCCAGCCTACCGCGTAGCGACCAATGCCCGCGGCGCCCGAGGGCAGCGTGATACAGCGACCGACCGAGAGGCACTCGACCAGCATGCGCCAGCCCTGGCCGGCCATGTCGAGCCCGCCGATCAGATAATCGAGTGGAACGAACACGTCCTTGCCGCGAATCGGCCCGTTCATGAACGGGCTGCCGATCGGATGGTGGCGACGGCCGATCTGCAAACCTTCGGTCTCGCGCGGGATCAGCGCACAGCTGATGCCGATATCGCTTACGCCGCGTTCCAGCAGGTTATCCGGATCGAACATGCGAAAGGCGAGGCCGACCACGGTAGCGACCGGCGCCAGCGTGATCCAGCGCTTGTCGAACGTCAGCTTGAGGCCCAGCACTTCCTCGCCATCGTGGAGGCCACGACAGACGATGCCGACGTCCGGAATCGAGGTGGCGTCGCTACCGGCGCGCGGGCCGGTCAGCGCGAAACAGGGGATCTCGCGGCCGTCGGCGAGGCGCGGCAGGTAATGATCCTTCTGCGCTTCGGTGCCATATTTCAGCAACAGCTCGCCGGGGCCGAGCGAGTTGGGCACGCCAACGGTGCTCATCAGGGTCTCGTTGAAGGCCAGCTTCTGCAAAACGGCGGACTGCGCCTTGGCGGAAAAGCCCAGGCCGCCGTAGGCCTTGGGAATGATCATCCCGAAAAAGCGTTCGTTCTTCAGATAGGTCCACAGCGCTTCGGGCATGTCGGCACGTTCGCGGGCGATCTCCCAGGCGTTGCACATGCCGGCGGCGACGGAGCACTGGTGGTCGACGAACGCCTGCTCCTCTTCGCTCAGCCCCGGGTTGTCGAAGGCGAGCAATTTCTGCCAGTCGGGTCGGCCGCTGAACAGCTCGCCGTCCCAGGCCACGGTGCCGGCGTCCAGCGCAACGCGCTCGGTTTCGGAGACACGCGGCGCGATCTTCTTGAACAGCGCGAACAGACGCGGCGACAACCACAGGCGCCGGATCGGCTTGAGACCACAGACGGCGACGCCGATCGCCGCAATCAGCAGCAGTGTGCCGATCACTTCGGCATCCAGCGCCAGCCCGGCGATACCCAGTACCGCCAGCACGACGATGGCCGCCAGCGCGCCGGCTTCACGACGCATGACGACCAGACAGCCAACCACGGCCAGGACGATGAGCAGCAGTGTGATCATGATGGACTCCGAGAGGAAAACGAAATTCAGACGAGCGTTTGAATTTGATTGTCAGACTAGCGGATCGCCCGTCGGCTGGCTAGAGCCGGCGGGCTTATCCTTTGGGCTAGGACCAGGACCAGGACCAGGACCAGGATCTAAAACTTAGAATCTAAAACTTGGAATCTAGGACGTGCTGGCGTCGGCTTCAACGCGTCTTGGCCGCAGCCGACGGTGCAGCCTGTCGAGATAGAGATAGACCACCGGGGTGGTGTAGAGCGTCAAAATCTGGCTGATGATCAGGCCGCCGATGATGGTGATCCCCAGCGGCGCTCGCAGGCCGGCGTTCTCGTCGGTGCCGATCAACAGCGGCAGCGCGCCGAGCAGGGCCGCCAGCGTCGTCATCATGATCGGTCGGAAGCGCACCAGCGCGGCGTGACGAATCGCTTCCTCGGGCGCCATGTTCTGGTCGCGTTCACACACCACCGCGAAGTCGACCAGCATGATCGCGTTCTTCTTGACCACGCCGATCAGCAGGATGATGCCGATCAGCGCGATCAGCGTGAACGGCGTGTCCAGCAGCATCAGCGCCAGCAGCGCGCCGACACCGGCCGATGGCAGCGTCGACAGGATCGTCAGCGGATGGATATAGCTCTCGTAGAGAATCCCCAGTACCAGATAGACCGTGACCAGCGCGGCGAGAATCAGCCACGGCATCGCTTCGATGCCGCTCTGGAAGGTACCGGCGCTGCCTTCGAAATCGACCTGCACCGCGGTCGGCAGATGGAGCTGGTCGACGGCCTGGCGAATGCGCGCGGTGGCATCGCCCAGCGAGACGCCGTCCTCGAGATTGAACGAGATCGTCGAGGCGGCGAACTGGCCCTGATGATTGACGGTGACCGGTGTGGTGCTGCGCTCGACGTGGCTGAACGCCGAGATCGGGATCATCTCGCCGTCACTGCCGCTGACGTAGAGATCGCTGATGGCGTCCGGCGCCTGGCGGTAGGGCGCGGCAACCTCCATGACCACGTAGCGCTGCTCGTCGGCATCAAAGAGACTCACCACCTTGCTCTGGGCGAAGGCGTTGCCGAGCGCGGTGTCGATGGTGCGCATGTCGACGCCGAGGCGGGAGGCGGTTTCCCGATCCACGACCAGTTTGGCGGCCAGGCCGTCGCCACGACTGTCGCTGTCGACGCCGGTGATGCCGTCGACCTGCTGCATCGCCTGCTGGACCTTGCTGGCGCCGTCTCCCAACAGTTCGAGGTTGTCGCTTTTTAGTGTGATTTCGTATTGCGAGGCGCTACTGGAGCGTCCGCCGACGCGAATGTCCTGTAGTGGGAACATGAAGGTGCTGACCCCGGTCAGGCCCTGCAAGCTGGCAGTCAGGCGATTGCCGATCGATTGCGTCGAGCCCTTGCGGTCGGCTTTCAAGGTGATGAACAGCGTCGCCGAAGAGCCGCCATGGCCCGGGCCGCCGCTGCCCATGAAACCCAGCACGCTGTCGACGGCCGGGTCGGCCAGCAGTCGCTCGCGTACCTGGCCGAGCTTCTTCGACACGGCCTCGAACGATAGGGCCTGATCGCCGCGCATGGTGCCGAGCAGGCGACCGGTATCCTGATCCGGAATGAATCCTTTATCGACGGCGGTATACAGATAACCGTTGAGCACGATCACTGCGACCAGCGACAGTAGCGTCAATCGACGGTGCTTCAGCGCGATGTCCAGGGTTCGCGCGTAGCCATTCAGGAACCAGCCGCCGAAGGCAGCCAGCCCACGCTCCCAGGCGGGTTGCTGCTCGCGCCTGGGATGCGGCTTGAGCCAGCGCGCGCAGAGCATCGGGGTCAATGTCAGCGAGACCAGCAGCGACACCCCGATCGCCAGCGACAGCGTGACCGCGAACTCGTGGAACAGGCGACCGATGAAGCCGCCCAGCAGCAACAGCGGAATGAACACCGCCACCAGTGACACGCTCATCGCGGTCACGGTGAAGCCGACCTCCCTGGCGCCGAGTAGCGCGGCCTGGAACGGCTTCACGCCCTGTTCGATATGTCGCGCAATGTTCTCGACCACGACGATGGCGTCGTCGACGAGAAAGCCGATCGATACGATCAGCGCCATCAACGACAGCGTGTCGAGCGAGAAATCGAACACCCACATCATCGCGAAGGTGCCGATCACCGAGACCGGTATCACCACGCTGGGGATGATCGTGGCGCGGGCGTTGCGCAGAAACAGAAACACCACCAGCACCACCAGCACCACCGCCAGCAGCAGCGTCAGCTGGGTTTCCTGCAGCGAGGCCTGAATGCCGGGCGCGCGATCGAGCTGCACGCTGAGATTGATGTTCTGTGGCAGTAGGCTCTGAACCTCATCGAGGCGTTCCCGCACGCCGGCGATGGTATCGATGATATTGGCGCCGCTGGCGCTGCTGATCACCAGCAGCACGGCCGGGAGCTCGTTCTGGAAGCCGACGTTGTAGCGGTTCTCCACCCCGTCGGTGATGGTGGCCACGTCGCCCAGGCGCATCAGCGAACCGTCGTCGCCGCGAGCGATCACGACCTGGCTGTAGTCGCTCGCCTTCAGCAACTGAGAGTCGGTCTGGAGTTCCCAGCGATGCTTGACACTCTGCACGAAACCGGTGGGCGATTGGGTCGTGGCGGCGCGCAGGGCACCGGCGACCGCATCGAGAGTGATGCCGGCGTGGTTGAGCTTGCGTGGATCGATCGAGACACGTACCGCCGGCGACGAGCTGCCGCCGACGTTGACGTCGCCCACGCCCGGCACCTGCGCGATCGGCGGGGCGATCTTGCTGTCGGCGAGCTGATAGAGCTCGCTGGTGGGGATCGAGTCAGAGGTCAGCGACAGGATCATCACCGGCGCCGAGGCTGGATTGAGCTTGCGATAGTTAGGCCGACTGGTCATCGCGCTGGGCAGCAGCGGCTGGGCATCGTTGATGGCCGCCTGCACTTCCTGGGCCGCCACATTGATGTCCTTGTCGAGATCGAACTGGATGATCACCCGGGTGGAGCCATCCGAGCTCGACGAGGTCATCTGGGTGATGCCCGGAATCCGCCCCAGAGAGCGCTCCAGCGGTGTCGCCACCGTCGAAGCCATGGTTTCCGGGTTGGCCCCGCTGAGACTCGCCGACACCATGATGGTCGGGAACGACACGTTGGGCAGCGGCGCCACCGGCAGCCGGTCGTAGGCAAGCGATCCCAGCAGCACGATCGCCAGCGCCAGCAGGATCGTCGCGACCGGGCGGCGAACGAAGGGCGACGACAGACTCACGGCCGGGCCTCTGCTGAGCTGTTGCCATGTCCGTCGTTACCATCGGCTTCGTCATCGTGACGGCGGCGCGCATTCAGCCGGTTCCAGCGCGAAGCAAGACGGTCGAAGAACAGGTAAATCACCGGCGTGGTGAACAGCGTCAACAGCTGACTGAACAGCAGCCCGCCGACCATGGTGATGCCCAGCGGCTGACGCAGCTCGGCGCCGTAACCGCTGGCGAACATCAGCGGCAGCGCGCCCAGCAGCGCCGCGCAAGTGGTCATCATGATTGGCCGGAAACGCAGCAGCGCCGCGGTATGAATCGCCTTTTCCGCCGACATGCCGCGCTCGCGCTGCGCCTCCAGCGCGAAGTCGATCATCATGATGGCGTTCTTCTTGACGATGCCGATCAGCAGGATGATGCCGATGATCGCCACCAGCCCCAGCGAGTAGCCGCTGATCTGCAGTGCCAGCAGCGCGCCGATGGCCGCGGAGGGTAGCGTCGACAGAATCGTCAGCGGATGGATATAGCTCTCGTAGAGAATGCCCAGCACGATATACATGGTGACGAGGGCGGCGAGGATCAGCCACAGCGTATCGCTGGTGGAATTGGTATAGGCCAGGGCCGAGCCGCGATAGTCCAGCGTGGTCTGGTCACTTAGCGTATCGTTCGCCGCCTGATCGACCGCGTCGAAGGCGTCCGACAGCGAGTAACCATCGGCCACGGCGAACGACATCAATGCCGACGGGAACTGGTTCTGGCGCTGCAGCGACAGCGGCGTGCTGCGCTCGTTCAGCGTGACCAGCGTCGACAGCGGCACCAGTTCGTCGTCGTCATTGCTGACGTAGAGTCGCGATAGTGCTTCCGGGCCATCATCGTCGGCCGCGTTGGCAGCGAGCACCACGCGGTATTGGCTAGCTTGGGTGAAGATGGTCGAGATCAGACGCTGGCCGAAGGCATCGTAGAGCGCGTCGTCGATATCGGCGACGCTGATCCCGAGCCGCCCGGCGCGGGCGCGGTCGATGGTGACCTCGAGCTTGCGTCCCTCGTTCTGCACATCGCTGCTGACGCTGGCGATGGCGGGCGAGTGCTCGAGGGCCTCCTGCAGCTTGCCGGCATCGGCGTTCAGCGCCTCGCGGTCGCCCTGGGTCAGCGCGAACTGGTAGGGATAACGGCTGATGGTGTCTTCCAGCGTCAGATCCTGCACCGGCTGCAGCGCCAGGCTCAGGCCGGGAATGTCGTGGCTTTCGCTGCGCAGGCGTGCCAGCACGCTGTCCAGATCGCCGCGCTCGTCCAACGATTTGAGATTGATCTGCAACCGGCCGCCGTTGAGCGTGGTATTGGTGCCGTCGATACCCACGCTCGAGGAAATGCTCTCGACGTCGGGATCCTTGAGCAGACGGTCGACCAGCTGCTGCTGGCGAGCGGACATCGCCTCGAACGACGTCGATTGTGTGGCCGTCGTGGTGCCGCGAATGACGCCGGTATCCTGGACCGGAAACAGCCCCTTGGGTGTGGCAAGGAACAGCAGCGCGGTGACGCCGAGCGTGGCGACCGCCACCAGCAGGGTCAACGTCTGATGAGCCAGAATCCAGTCCAGCGCGCGCTCATAGCCGCGAGTCACCCGGCCGAACAGCCCCTGGCGGTTGCGCACCAGGGTCTCGTCATCTTCCTCGTCTTCGTCATTCCCGCTGTCGGCGGCCTCCGGGCGATGTTTCAGCCAGCGCGCGCACAGCATCGGCGTCAGCGTCAACGACACAAAGGCCGAGATCACGATCGAGATCGCCAGGGTTAGCGCAAACTGACGGAACAGCACGCCGACCACGCCGCTCATGAACACCAGCGGTATCAGCACCGCCAGCAGCGAGATCGTCAGCGACAGGACGGTGAAGGCGATCTGGCGAGAACCCTTGAGCGCAGCGGCCAGCGGTTTTTCGCCCTTCTCGATGTAGCGGGTGATGTTCTCCAGCACCACGATGGCGTCGTCGATGACGAAGCCGGTGGCGATGGTCAGTGCCATCAGGGTCAGGTTGTTGAGACTGAATCCCGCCAGATACATCGCACCGAAGGTGCCCACCAGCGACAGCGGCACCGCCAGGCTGGGAATCAGCGTGGCCGGAATGTTACGCAGAAACAGGAACGTCACCATCACCACCAGGCCGATGGCAAGGATCAGCTCGAACTGCACGTCTTCCACTGCGGCGCGGATGGTGATGGTGCGGTCGGTGAGGATCTTGACATCGACGCCGGCCGGCAGCGTATTCTCCAGCGCCGGCAGGTTCTGCTTGATGGCATCGGCGACGCCGACCACGTTGGCGCCAGGCTGACGCAGCACGTCGATAAGAATCGCGCCTTCGCGATTGGCCCACGCCGACAGATTGGCGTTCTCGGCGCCGTCCTCGATGCTGGCGACGTCCGACAGCCGCAATACCGAGCCATCGTCGCTCTTGAGAATCAGATTTCGATAGCCGCTGGCGGATAGCAACTGATCGTTGGCATCGATGCTGTAGGCGCGGTACGGCCCGTAGAGCGTGCCCTTGGCCCGGTTGACGTTGGCGGCGTCGACGGCGCTGCGAACCGCCGCGAGATCGAGTCCGTGGGCCGCGAGCTGGCGTGAGTCCACCGAGATGCGCACGGCCGGCTGATGGCCGCCGGCCAGCTTGACCTGGCCCACGCCGCTGATCTGGGCGATCTTCTGGGCCATGCGCGTGTCGACCAGATCGTAGACCTGGGTCAGCGGCAACGTACCCGAGCTGACCGCCAGGGTCATGATCGGAGTGTCGGCCGGGTTGACCTTGCTATAGCTGGGCGGGCGGGGCAGATCGTCGGGCAGCAGCGTTTCGGCCTGGCTCAGTGCGGCCTGGACCTCCTGCTCGGCGACGCCCATGTCGGAATCGAGTGAAAAGCGTAGCGTGATCAGCGACGCGCCGCCGGTGCTGGTCGAGCTCATGTCCTCCAGACCCGAGATCTCGCCGAGTTCGTCCTCCAGCGGCGAAGTGACGTGAGAGAGCATCACGTCGGGGCCGGCACCGGGATAGAGCGTGGTGACCTGGATGGTCGGGAAATCCACCTCCGGCAGCGACGAGATCGTCAGCAGCCGATAGGCCATCGCGCCCGCGATCAGGATTGCCAGCATCACCAGCGAGGTGGCGACCGGGCGCAGGATGAAGAGCCGAGAGGGGTTCATGAGGCGCTGCCGCGATTCGCATCGTTATCGCTGGTCCGATTCGCCGCGTCAGCGCTGGCCGGATCGGCGACCTCGTCGCTGGATTCCCCCGGCAGCGCGTCGCTGACCACGCGTACCTTGGCGCCTTCGCGTAGGCTGTCGACGCCGTCGACCACCACGCGCTCACCGGCCTCGACGCCGGCAGAGAGCGCGCTCTGGGAATTCTGGGTCGCCACCAGGGTGACGTCGCGGCGGGTCACGGTATCGTCGTCCTTGACCACGTAGACGTAGTCGCCCTCCTGGCCGGTCTGCACCGCGGGCTCGGGGACGATGACCTGATCGTGGAGGATCTGCGAGACCAGGCTGACATCGACGTAGGCGTTGGGATAGAGCCCGCCGGCCGGATTGTCGAACGTCGCCCGTAGCCGAATCGTGCCAGTGGCGCTGTTGATGTTGCTATCGATGCTGCTGAGCTGACCCGAGTAGGTTTCGCCGTCGGTGCCGGTGACGCTGACCTGGGGATGATCGCCGTTGGTGAGGCGGGCCCTGATGGTGTCGACGTAGCGGCTGGGCAGCGAGAAGATCACCGAGATCGGATCGAGCTGGGTAATGGTGACGATAGGGTCGTCATCGCCGAGCTGGATGATGTTGCCGGGATCGACGTTACGGATCCCCACCACGCCGGTGATCGGCGCGACGATATCGGTGTAGTCGAGCTGTACCTGGGCGCTCTGGATACTGGCCTGGTCGCTGGCCACGGTGCCCTGATACTGGCGCACCAGCTGGCGCTGCTGTTCCAGTTGCTGACGCGAGACGTAGTTGGTCTTGATCAGCTTCTCGTAGCGTGTCAGATCCTCGCGGGCCGAGGCCAGTTGGGCCTGATCCTGGGCCAGTTGGCCCTTGGCCTGATTCACCTGAGCCTGATAGTCGCCCGGATCGACCTGCGCGATCCGCTGGCCTTTCTGGACCGTCTCGCCTTCCTCGAAATTGACCGACAGCAGTTGGCCCTCGACGCGCGGGCGCACCGTCACGCTCGAGAGCGGACGCACGGTGCCCAGCGCGGTCAGTTCGATCGGCAGGTCGCCCTGGCTGGCGGCGACGGCAGAGATCGCCGTGGCTGGCGCGCCAGCGGTCTTGTCCGCGCTGGCATCGCCCGTTGCCGAATCGCCACCTCGGCCGAACACGTAATAGATGACAGCGGCCACGATCACGATCAACAGCAGCAGCCAGAGCCAGCGCAATGGGCGGCGAGCGCGAGACGACGAAGAGGAAGAAGGCATGACGTAAAGCGTTCCTTGTACTGGCTTTGGCGACGAGCATGTTACACAAGTCGAACGAACAGGCGATCGAACTCGTTTGAACTAGCGTAAAGGCGAACTCAGTGTAACGGAACACTGTTCGCAGAATGCGCAATTAGCGCGCAAATAATGTCAAACGTCGGAATCCGAGGCATGAAAAAACCCGACCGATGGCCGGGCATGAGAAAGCGTAGACGGCCGCGTTGAAGCCTCCTGGCTGGCCTCAGTGGCTTCTGGCGGGTGCCTGACGCGCCGGTGCACCGTTGGCGACGTAATAGGGCGCGCTGGAAGTCGGCAGCGGCTCGCGGCCTCGAACACGGTCGGCGAGTTTCTCGGCGATCATGATGGTGGTGGCATTGAGATTGCCGGTCACGATCTGCGGCATGATCGACGCATCGATGACGCGCAGACCTTCGATACCATGCACGCGGCCTTCCTGATCGACCACGGCGTCGTCACCAGTGCCCATGCGGCAGGTGCCACAGGGGTGGTACGCGGTCTCGGCATGCTCGCGGACGAACGCATCGAGCTGCTCGTCGGTCTTCACGTCCGGCCCCGGCGAAATCTCGCGACCCCGGTAGGCATCCATCGCCGGCTGATCGATGATCTCGCGGGTCAACCGAATGGCCGCGCGGAACTCCTGCCAGTCGCGTTCGGTGGACATGTAGTTGAACAGGATGCTGGGCGCGCTACGCGGATTCTTGTCGACGAGCTGAACCCTGCCGCGGCTTTCGGAACGCATCGAACCGACGTGGGCCTGGAAACCGTGTGCCTGCACCGCGCTCTTGCCGTTGTAGCTGATCGCGATCGGCAGAAAGTGGTACTGGAGGTTGGGCCACGGTTCGCTGTCGTCGCTGCGAATGAAACCGCCGGCCTCGAACTGGTTGCTGGCGCCGATGCCCTTGCCCAGCAACATCCACTCCGCGCCGATCTTGGGCTGGTTGTACCACTTCAGCGACGGATAGAGCGAAATCGGCTCCTTGCACTCGTACTGGATGTACATCTCCAGGTGATCCTGCAGGTTCTCGCCGACACCCTTGAGATCATGCACCACCGGAATGCCGAGCGACTCCAGCAACGCCGGATTGCCCACGCCGGAACGCTGCAGAATCTGCGGCGAGGCGATCGCGCCGCCACACAGCAGCACCTCTCGTCGAGCCAGGGCCTGGCGCGGCTGGGTCTTGTGGAGATAGTTCACGCCGACGGCACGCTGATCCTCGAACAGGATACGATCAGTGGTCGCATGGGTAACGATGGTCAGGTTCTCGCGCTGCCTGGCGATATCCAGGTAGCCGCGACCTGTCGCGGAACGGCGCCCGTTGGGCGTCGTGGTGCGGTCCATCGGCCCGAAGCCTTCCTGCTGGTAACCGTTGAGATCGTCGGTGCGCGGGTAGCCCGCTTCGACGCCGGCATCGATGAACGCCTGATACAATGGATTATTGTCGGCCTTGGGCGTGGCCACGCTGAGCGGACCATTGCCGCCGTGATAATCGTTGGGACCGATATCGCGGGTTTCCGCCTTGCGGTAGTAGGGCAGGCAGTCGAGGTAGCTCCAGCTTTCCAGACCGGGCCGCTTGGCCCAGTTGTCCAGGTCCAGCGCATTGCCACGGATATAGCACATGCCGTTGATCAGCGAGGAGCCGCCCAGGCCCTTGCCGCGCCCGCACTCCATGCGCCGATTGTCCATGTGCGGTTCCGGGTCGGTCTCGAAGGCCCAGTTGTAGCGTGTGCCCTGCAGCGGGTAGGCCAGTGCCGCCGGCATCTGGGTGCGGAAATCGGCGCGATAGTCCGGGCCGCCGGCTTCCAGCAGCAGCACGCTGACAGCCGGGTCCTCGGTCAGGCGCGTGGCGAGGACGTTACCCGCCGAACCGGCACCGATAATGATGTAATCGAATTCCTGAGCCTGTTGCATACACACGCTCCTTTTTGTAACCAAAGAGGGAAGAGGAAAGAGATAAGAAATAAGAGGAAGAGATAAAGCCCGACTCGGGTAGAGACTGGCGATAAGAGGGTTTATCTTCCCTCTTGACTCTTCCTTCTTCAGTCTTCGTGACTCAGAACACCGATTCGAACGGCCCCATCTCGATCTGCACCGACTTAGTCTGGGTATAGTGCGCCAGCGTCTCGACGCCGTTCTCGCGACCGATGCCCGACTGCTTGTAGCCGCCGACCGGCATTTCGGCAGGGGAGTCACCCCAGGTGTTGATCCAGCAGATACCGGCTTCGAGCTGGTGAATGACACGGTGGGCGCGATTGAGCCCCTCGGTGAAGAGACCCGCGGCCAGGCCGTACTCGGTATCGTTGGCGCGGCGGATGACCTCGTCTTCGTCGTCGAAAGCCAGAATCGCCATGATCGGACCGAAGATCTCCTCGCGAACGATCCGCATGTCGTCTTCGCAATCGGTGTAGGCGGTGGGCGCGACCCAGGCGCCCTTGGCGAACTCGCCATCGGTCATGCGGTTGCCACCGACGAGCAGGCGAGCGCCGTCCTGCTTGGCGATCTCCAGGTAGCTGGAGACTTTCTCGAGATGCTCGAAGCTGACTAGCGGGCCGAAGTTGGTGGCCGGGTCCAGCGGGTCGCCGGCCCTGATCCGATTGACGCGCTCGACGATCTTGGCCTCGAAGGCCTGCTTGACCGAACGGTGCACGAAGACGCGGGTACCGTTGGTGCAGACCTGGCCGCTGGAGTAGAAGTTGGCCATCATCGCGCCATCGGCGGCACGGTCGAGATCGGCGTCCTCGAACACGATCAGCGGCGACTTTCCACCAAGCTCCATGGTCACGTCCTTGAGCGTGGAACCGCCCGCGGCGGACATCACCTTCTTGCCGGTGCCCACTTCGCCGGTGAAGGTGATCTTGGCCAGGCCCGGATGCTCGGTAAGCATCGCGCCGACGCTGCCGTCGCCCTGGACCACGTTGAACACGCCATCGGGCAGCCCGGCTTCGGTGAAGATCTCGGCCAGTTTCATCACGGTCAGCGGGGTGACCTCGCTCGGCTTGAAGACCACGGCATTGCCGGCGGCCAGCGCCGGGGCCGCTTTCCAGCAGGCAATCTGGATCGGATAATTCCACGCGCCGATAGCGCCGATGACGCCCAGCGGTTCACGTCGGGTATAGACGAACGACTCTGCGCGCAGGGGAATCTGCGTCCCCTCGATGGCGGGTGCCAGCCCCGCGAAATACTCGATTGCGTCCGCGCCGGTGACGATATCGACGCCGGTCGTTTCGCTGATCGGCTTGCCGGTGTTAAGCGTTTCCAGCTCGGCCAGTTCGTCATTGCGATCCCGCAGCAGGGCGACGGCCTTGAGCAGAATGCGCGACCGCTCCATGCCGGTCATCGCCGCCCACTGGCGCTGGCCGCGCTGGGCGCTTTCGATCGCCCGGTCGACGTCGGCCGCTGTCGCCTGCTGGACGCTGGCAATGACCTCGCCATTGGCCGGGTTGATCGCGTCGAAGGTCTGATCGCCGCTGGCCGGAGTGCGGCGGCCGTCGATGTAAAGTGTCTGCGTCTCGAGTCGGGTCATGTGACTCTCCTTCGAATGGCGAATGAAATAGGGTGCTTGAGCGTTTGCGTGCGTTTGCGTGCTTCAGGCGTATTCGTTGGCGCGGGTTCTGACGTGTCGGGCCGTTTCGAGCTGGACGCGAACATAGTCGTAGGCCAGCTGGCGGGCGCGATCGACGTTGAGCCCCTCTGGTGCCAGCGCGCCGCGTAGCCACAGCCCGTCGATCAGGGCCGCCAGGCCACGGGCCGCGTTTCGTGCTTCGCGCTTGGGCAGTACTCGCCGAAACTGAGAGCTCAGATTGGAGTAAAGCCGGCGGTCGTTGACGCGCTGCAGGCGTTGTAGCGGCGGGTGGTGCATGCTGCTGGCCCAGAATGCCAGCCAGGTTTTCATCACCGATTGGCTGGTCTGGCTGCGGTCGAAGTTGCCGTCGATGATCGCATGCAAATGCGCTTCCGGGGACGCATTGCCCAGTGCCGCGCGGCGCTCCAGCACGGCCGTGCCCAGATCGCTCTGGACATGCCGCATGGTTGCCTCGAGCAGCCCGTCCTTGCCGGCGAAATAGTGGCTGATGATGCCGGTGGAGACGCCCGCACGCTTGGCGATTCGCGCGATCGTGGCATCGGCCAGACCCGCTTCATCGATCGCTTCCAGCGTTGCCTGAATGAGTTGGCGGCGGCGGATGGGTTGCATACCCAGTTTCGGCACGGGTTTGTCTCCTGAATCGGGCTGAAGTAGTGAAAGCTTACGAGTGACCCATGCCGGGCCCGGTCTGATCAAGGGTCGTGAATAGACGGCTTGACCTCGATCCCGCTTTTTTTAATCTGGCTTTGTCGGTCTGGCTTTCGTCAACGTGGCTTTTATCGTCAGCCAGAGACACCATTATGAAAATTTTTTATTGAACGGTCAATCAATAAAAACTAGTGTATCGTTCTATCGAATGGAAAATTCAACATTTGATAATCAGTGATTATTGACGATAACTCATAATACGATCAGGGAGTGCAAGCATGAAAAACCAACCGATCCTCTGGACCTTCGCTAGCGTGGCCCTCGCCGGCGTCAGCCTCGCAGCCATGCCGCTGAGCCAAGCCCAGGCGCAGACACAGGAACAACAACAGAAACAGGAACCCGAAAGCTGTCAGTCCGTTCGCTTCGCCGAAGTCGGCTGGACCGATATCCAGGCCACCACTGCCCTGGCCAGCGTCGTGCTCGAAGATCTGGGTTACGAAG
>Ga0207878_100302_pt1 | contig 24328 bp, 21 predicted proteins | sample LinPmetageLP41_FD_184053 | JGI IMG/M metagenome (GOLD analysis project Ga0207878, IMG submission 184053) | Marine viral communities from the Pacific Ocean - LP-41 (SPAdes) | ecosystem: Environmental > Aquatic > Marine > Oceanic | place: Pacific Ocean | collected 2010-08-27 | reverse complement strand
AGCTCGGTATCGAAAGGCAGCTCGACCTGATGTCCGCGTTCCAGAATGCTGCCGGCATTGGTCTTGAGGCTTGCCAGCAGGCCCAGGATCTCCTCGCGTTCGGCGGGGTTGTCGAACGGTGGTTCGCCCTCGAACAGCTCGGCGATCCATTGCTCGGGATCGATCTCCCGCGGAGAGACCGCCAGCGCAACCAGATAACCGTGGGCGCCAATCATGTCCGGCGCGTCTTCGCCGAGGCGCTCGGAGGCCAGATAGTCATCGAGACGTGCCAGCGCTTCATCGGCCAATGGTGGCTGGCTCTCGATTGTGTCATCCGAGCGTTCGGACGAGAGTTCAGGCTCGAGTTCAGACATGCGGCTCTCCGGATGGCCAATGGAAATCGATGGCAGACGTCAGGGCTGGACGCCCGGTGTCGGTATCGGCATTCTATCATCCCATGACCGACCTGCGTTCTTCCCCTTTATCCCCCGCCCTTGGCGAAAGCGACGCTCAGACGCTGGACGCGCTTGATGAAGCGGCTCTCGAAAGCCAGCTCATCGAACGGGCCGAGGCGGCCTGGCAGCTCGCGCGGGACGTGCATCCTGATTTGCCGCGACCTCGAATCTGGTTCGATCTGCGCGGCCGAAGCGCCGGGCAGGCGCATTATCAGCGTGGCGGTTTGCGCTTTAACTGGACCCTGCTGCGGGAGAATCGACAAGCCTTCATGGATGAGATCGTGCCCCATGAGATGGCGCATTGGCTGGTCTTCCATCTCGAGGAAGGGGCGCGGGCGCGTCCTCATGGTCGAGAATGGCAGGCGGTGATGCGCAAGCTCTATGGGTTGAAACCGATCGTCACGCATCGTTTCGACATCGCTCGCGCCAGCCCAGCGCCGTATCTCTATCGCTGTCGCTGCGAGACCCCGCATCGGTTTACCGGTCGGCGCCATTCACAGGCCGCGAAAGGTGCCCGATATCGATGTCGCTACTGCCGGTCGACCTTGAGGTTTGCCTACCGCGAAATTGCCGAATGACCCCGAGCGTCGATCTTCGAAGTTGACGGCCAGCGAGGCGTCTATCGTCGATGAAATTGCTGTCATGTCGTTTATCGGGAATAGAGCTGAGACGAAGGTCTAATAGGGGGTCGCGGGGGCCATCGTTATATGCTGACCGACTGAAAACTCAGTGGTCTATTGCATTGAGTCGGTTAGGCTTTCACGAACTGATGCCTTGTTGCCGAGCCAATAGCAACGATCCGAACACGACCGTAGGGAGGCAGGAGCATGAGCGAAAAACAGCGCGTATATCCCGTCGATGAGCGCGTGGCAGCCAATGCCTGGATCGATCGAGAACAATACGAGACACTCTATCGCCAGTCCGTCGAAGACCCCGAGAGCTTCTGGCGTGAACAGGCCGAGAGTCTGAGCTGGAGCAAGAAACCCGCCACCATCAAGAACACGTCGTTTGCCTCCGACAACGTCGATATTCGCTGGTTCGAGGATGGCGAGCTCAATGTCGCCTATAACTGCCTGGATCGCCACCTGGAATCGCGGGGCGATCAGGCTGCTATCATCTGGGAAGGTGACGATCCCGCCGATCACAAGATCATCACGTATCGCGAGTTGCACCAGCGGGTGTCCCAGCTCGCCAACGGTCTCAAGTCACTGGGGATCGGCAAGGGCGATACGGTAACGTTGTATATGCCGATGGTGCCGGAAGCGGCCATGGCAATGCTCGCCTGCGCACGTATCGGTGCGGTCCACTCGGTAGTCTTCGGTGGGTTTTCTCCGGATGCGCTGGCGGGGCGCATCGTCGACTCCCAGTCTCGTATCGTTATCACTGCCGATGAATCAGTGCGCGGCGGCAAGCAGGTGCCGCTCAAGAGCAACGTCGATGCCGCATTGACCCGGGACGGTACCGATGTGGTCGAAACCGTGCTGGTGGTCAAGCGCACGGGTGGCAGCATTGAATGGCACGAGGGCCGCGACCGCTGGTTTGATGACGTCGTCGATCCTCAGTCCACCGACTGTCCTGCCGAGACCATGAATGCCGAGGACCCGCTATTCATCCTCTACACGTCCGGCTCGACGGGAATGCCCAAAGGGTTGGAGCATACCTCCGGTGGCTATCTGCTCTATGCCGCCCTGACGCATCGTTGGGTTTTCGATTATCACGATGGTGAAGTTTACTGGTGCGCAGCCGATGTCGGCTGGGTCACCGGGCATAGCTACATTGTCTATGGGCCCTTGGCCAACGGCGCCACCACGCTGATGTTCGAAGGGGTGCCGACCTATCCGACCCATGGACGCATCGGCCAGATCATCGACAAGCATGACGTCGCGATCCTCTACACGTCACCGACGGCTATCCGCGCGCTGATGGCGCATGGTGATCACATCATGGACGACAGCCAGCGCTCGTCGTTGCGTATTCTTGGCTCCGTCGGTGAGCCGATCAATCCCGAGGCCTGGGACTGGTTCCATCGGGTCATTGGCAATTCGCGTTGTCCGATCGTGGACACCTGGTGGCAGACCGAAACCGGTGGGCACATGATCACGCCGCTACCCGGGGCAACGACGCTGAAGCCAGGCTGCGCGACTCAGCCATTCTTCGGTGTGCAGCCGGCGCTATTCGACAACGACGGCAACCGGTTGGAGGGCGTTGCCGATGGCAACCTGGTGATTCTCGATTCCTGGCCGGGACAGGCTCGTTCCATCTGGAATAATCATGAACGCTTTGTTCAGACCTATTTCACGACTTACGAAGGGGTCTACTTTACCGGTGATGGTTGCCGCCGCGATGCCGATGGCGATTACTGGATTACCGGACGGATCGATGATGTTCTGAATGTTTCCGGTCATCGCATGGGTACGGCTGAAATCGAATCTTCGCTGGTTGCTCATCAAGCCGTCGCCGAAGCGGCAGTTGTGGGGTATCCGCATGATATTAAAGGCCAGGGCATTTATGTCTATGTCACGCTCAATGATGATGTCGAATCCAGCGACGAGTTGAAGCAGGAACTCAAGCAATGGGTGCGCAAGGATATCGGTCCGATTGCCACGCCCGATGTGATTCAATGGGCGCCAGGGCTACCGAAGACCCGCTCGGGTAAAATCATGCGCCGGATTCTACGCAAGATCGCCGCCGACGAGTGTGATGGTCTGGGTGATACGTCGACGCTGGCTGATCCCAGTGTGGTCGAGGATCTGATAGAAAACCGCTATTTGCGTCCTTGAATCGAGGTCTCTAACGTATCGAATCGAATGCGCACCTGGGGTAAATGTAACAACTATATGACTGGTCAATTTGGATTGTCATTAATCCTGTTTTGACCGTCGATTATCGTTCGGCCGTCTTGAAAGAGGCTTTCCTCCCGGTACTTTTCGTGCCGCTCCAATGGGAGGGAAGTACGCCAGCTTTCCGAGACGACCGAACTTTTTTTGCTCTTATGGTGCGGGTTTATCCAGCATTTTTTATAGGATTTTCGCGCTATTGACTTGAAGCTTGGGATTCCATGTTCGCATGGGGTAACATGCCGTTAACCATTAGTTGAATCAAATTTTCTAAATGGCGATAGTGAACCGACTGACTCGTTATCTATTCCGACAGCGCCGGAGGAGAATCAATGGCTTTTGCCCAGAAATTCATCGTAGCCGATGACCACCCACTCTTCCGGGCGGCACTCAATCAGGCATTGCGGCAGGTTTCGCCACAAGCGGAGATCGTCGAAGCGGATAGTATGGAGGCAACGGCAGAAGTCGTGACTCGACACCCCGATGCTGACTTGATCCTGCTCGATCTTCACATGCCGGGTGCCCACGGCTTTTCGGGGCTGATTCAGCTTCGTGGGCAGATGCCGGACATTCCGGTGACCGTGGTATCCGGCAGCGAGGAGATCGACGTGGTCCGCCGTGCCATTGATTACGGGGCATCTGGCTTCATTCCCAAGTCCGCCTCTCTCGATACCATTGCCGAAGCGATCGGTGAAGTGCTCAAGGGGGAGGTCTGGTTGCCGCAGTATCTGGCCGATGCCATGGGCGATGCCAGCCCGGAGGACGCCCGTTTCGCGGAAGCGATCGCTTCATTGACGCCACAGCAGTTCCGCGTGCTCAACATGTTGACGGAAGGGCTGCTCAACAAGCAGATCGCCTACGAACTCAATGTGTCGGAAGCGACGATCAAGGCCCACGTGACGGCCATACTGCGCAAGTTGGGAGTTCACTCCCGTACCCAGGCCGTCATCGCTGCACAGAAGCTGGAGATTGAACCGCCCAAGGTGACCAACAACTGATCGTCTTGGATGCCCTGAGTCATCCTTCTTCATTGTCGAAAAGAGCCGCTGTTTCTGATCGCAGAAACGGCGGCTCCTGCGTTATTGCGCTCCTGCGTTAGCGCGCAGGCGTTCGAGCAACGCTGTTTCGATGGCTTTTCAAGATCAGCTCAATTTTCTGGCGCTATTCCGACTCGGAGCCTGGCAACCTCGATGCCGGCAATGGCCGCTCGTTCATCATTGGCGGAGCTATCGCCGCTGACCCCGACAGCGCCGATGACCTGATCCTGTTCGTCGAGAATCAGCACGCCGCCAGCGACGGGGATGAACTCACCCCAGGAAGCCGAGGCAACCGACGCCAGAAAGGCGGGGCGGTCGTGATTGCGCTCACCGATCTTGCCGCTGGAAACCCCGTAGCCCAGGGCCGCCTTGGCTTTACCCTCCGAGACCGCCAACCGCAAGACCGCGCAACCGTCCGCTCTGTCGCAGCTGATCGGGCATCCGCTGATATCCATGACCGTGACAGTAAGAGGATTCAGCTCATGCGCTTCTGCATGAGCCAGGGTCGCGTCGATGATAGCGCGGGCTTGTTTCAGCGAGAGTGTCCGACGAGTCAGATAGACATTGCGAGTCATGATCGTATTCCTTGTGTTATTTTTGTATTCATAATTCATTTTTGGTGGCGTCATCCATGCGCCATTGGGAGAATGGAAAGATTGAACCAGTTATGAGTGTCTCATGATCAAGATCCAGCAAAATACCCTGTACGGCGAGGCTGCTGCCCGAATTCGCGACATGATCAACGAGGGAAGCCTGCTTCCCGGCATCCGTGTTCCAGAAAAGCAGCTATGCGAGCAGTTCGGCATTTCCCGGACGCCGCTGCGGGAGGCGCTCAAGGTATTGGCGTCCGAGGGGATGGTCGAGCTTCTGCCAAATCGGGGCGCACGTGTCATGCGTTTGACGCGTCAGATGCTGGAGGAGACCTACAGCGTGATGGGAGCGTTGGAGGGCCTTTCCGGCGAGCTGGCATGCCGCTACATCACCGAGGAGGAGGTGGCCGATATCCAGGCGCTTCACTATCAGATGCTGGCGCACTACAAGCGCGGAGAGATTCGACCGTATTTCGAGCTCAACCAGCGTATTCACGATGCAATCATGCTTGCCGCTCGCAACGATACCCTGCGGGACACCTACAGCAGCCTGAACTATCGCATTCAGCGGGTACGCTACTCCACCCGGATGATCGACGAGTACTGGGATCAGGCCGTTGCCGATCATGAAGCGATGATCGAATGTCTGCTGGTTCGCGATGGTGAACGTTTGGGTGCCATTCTGCGCGAGCACTTGCGACACAAGCTCGTCGTTGCTGCTGCGAGTGGCGTGATCGATGACGATCAGACGCGGCCAAGCATTTGCTAAAAACTAAAATGAATTCATTGCGTTGGTGCGTCTGACTCCTTTCTGTCTGTAATAAATGGCTAATTTTAAACGCATAGTCCTGAGACTTTACGCCAATAGACAAATGGCGGATTGGTTAAATTGAATTATGAATTCATAATTCGTTGGCAAGATCCCAGGGTGCTCGCACTGTGGGGTAGCGGCCGGGGCGTTGTGAAAAGGTCAGTGATCTTTTCCGGTCCATCGTTCAGGCGAGCCAATATAAAAAGACGGAAGGACGCCAGTGATGAAAAGTCTCAAAGCAGGCCTGTTGGCGCTCGCGCTGATGGCCGGTGTCAACCACGCCAGTGCTCAGGAAATTCAGGTCAAGTTTGGCCATGTCGGTGAGCCGGGCTCGCTGTTCGCCAATGTGTCGGAGGAGTTCGCCAAGCGCGCCAATGAGAAGCTGGCCGGTGAAGCCAAGGTGGTCGTCTATGGCTCGAGTCAGTTGGGTGGTGATTCGGAACTGTTGAAGAAACTCAAACTGGGGACGGTCGATCTGGCTTTGCCCTCGACCGTCATGAGCAGCGTCGCGCCGCAGTTTGCCCTGTTCGAAATGCCGTATCTCATTGCCGATCGTGAGCATATGGCCAAGGTGCGCGACGAGGTGGTACGTCCGCAGCTCTATCCGGTCGCCGAGAGCCGGGGTTATCGCATCATCGGCGTGTGGGAGAACGGCTTCCGTCAGATCACCAACAACGTGCGTCCGATCAACACGCCAGCCGATCTTTCCGGTATCAAGTTGCGTGTCCCCAAGGGCGTCTGGCGGGTCGAGATGTTCAAGAGCTACGGCGCCAACCCTTCGCCGATGGCGCTATCCGAGGTGTTCGTTGCGCTACAGACGGGCGCCATGGATGGACAGGAAAACCCGCTGGTCCAGACCTATGCCTCGCGCCTGCAGGAAGTGCAGAAATATCTGTCTCTTTCCAGTCATATCTATACCCCGGCCTACGTTACCGCCGGGATGAGCTGGAATCGACTGCCCCAGCACGTGCGTGACGTGCTCCAGCAGACCGCTGTCGAGATGGAGCCTTATGCGCTCGAGCAGGGGGCGAAGCTCGACGACGAGACGCTCGCCAAGATGCGCGATGCCGGGCTCCAGATCAACAAGGTCGATCGTCAGGCCTTCATCGATGCTTCCAAGCCGGTCTACGACAAGTTCATCAAGGACGTCGACGGCGGCCAGGAGATGCTCGACAAGGTACGTGAACTGCAATCCGACAGTTAACCGAGACGCACGGTCGAGCTCGATGACTCGGGCTCGGCCGGCTGCGGATGAAGGAGTCGTTCATGAAAAGCCTCAGTACCTTTCGCGATGGCTTCAACCGCCTGCTGGAGATCATCGTGGTCATCAACATGATGTTGCTGGCGGGCATCGTCATCGTCGGTTTTCTCTCGCGCCTGGTGGGGTCGCCCTTTAGCTGGTATGACGAAGCGGCTTCGATCAGCCTGGCGTGGCTGACCTATTACGGGGCGGCGCTGGCCGCTTCCAAGGGCGCACACATTGCTTGTCCGAGCATCGTCAACGCGTTTCCGCCGCGGCTACGGCTACCCATCGCGTTGCTGGGTGAGGCCGTGACGATTGCGTTCTTCGTGTTGCTCGCGGCGACCGGTTGGCAGGTCGTTGATATCCTCGCGGGCTCCACCATGATCAGTCTGACCAGCGTTTCACTGCAGTTCACCCAGTCGGCACTGCCGATTGCCTCAGTGCTGTTCATCATCGCGGAGCTGCTGCGGTTACCGGAGATCATTCGCCAGGCGCGCGGCGAGGGCTTCGTCGATCACGAGTTGGAAGAGATCGGGCTCAGTCCGAACATGGCCAGTCAGAGCGATGCCGAAACTGATGCAGGGGCTGATACAAGGGCTAACGCAGGGAGTGCGGCGCGATGATTCTCACGCTGATGTTCGTCGGGCTGCTGCTGCTGATCGTGCTCAACGTGCCGATCGCCATCGCCCTGGGTCTGGTCGGTGCCGTTGCGGTATACGCCAGTTACGGCGTCTACGCACTGCCCAATATCGGACTGACGATGTTCGAGGGTGCGACCAGTTTTCCGCTGATTGCGATCCCGCTATTCATTCTGGCCGGGGCGATCATGAATGCCTCGAGTATCTCGCGGCGCTTGATCGACTTCGCCTCGTCACTGGTCGGCTTCGTCAAGGGCGGGCTGGCGATGGTGACCATCGGCTCCTCGATCTTTTTTGCCGAGATATCCGGCTCCGCAGTAGCCGGCGTCTCCGCGCTGGGCAGCCTGTTGATTCCGGCGATGAAGAGTCGTGGCTACTCGAAGGAGTTCGCCGCGGCGATCTCGTCATCCGCCGCCAGTCTGGCGATCATCCTGCCGCCATCGATCCCGATGATTCTGTATGCGGTAATGTCGGGAGAGTCGGTGGTCAAGATGTTCGTCGCCGGCATCTTTCCGGGTCTGCTGGGCGCTCTAGGCCTTGCCATCGCCTGCTATTTCCTGGCGCGCAAGCACAACTTTCCCTCCGAGGGGCGCTTTCAGGCCAGCCGGGTCTGGAAATCCTTCAAGGAGGCGATCTGGGCGCTGATGATCCCGGTCATCATTCTAGGCGGCATCTTCGGCGGTATCGTTACCGCGACCGAAGGCGCGGCGCTGGCGGTGGTGGTGGCGATCTTCATCAGTGCGGTGATCTACCGGGAATTCACCCTGAAAACCCTGTGGAAGTCGTGTCTCGATGCCGGTATCCAGACCGCCGTGGTGATGCTGCTGGTTGCGAGCTCCGCGCTGGTCGGGCTCTACCTCACCGAATCCCAGCTACCGCAACAGTTGGCCAATTCGATCAGCGGCATGACCGACAACAAGTACGTCATCCTCGCGCTGCTCAATGTCATCTTCCTGATTCTCGGTATTTTCCTGCATTCGGCAGCGGCGATCATTCTGGTGGTGCCGATCGTGTTGCCACTGATCATCCAGGTGGGTATCGATCCGCTGCACTTTGGCCTGATCGTCACGCTCAATCTGGCGATTGGTCAGCAGACACCGCCGGTGGCCAGCGTTCTGATCGCCTCGTGCTCGATCGCCAAGGCGGATATCTGGCGCACCTCGAGAACCAACCTGTGGTTCCTGGGTGTGCTGTTCATCGTGTTGATCTTCAACACTTACGTGCCTGACTTTGCGCTACTGCTGGTGCATCTGATCTATGGCAGTTGATATCCGACATCGACCAGTCGTCGATCACCAGAATCGCTCAAGAGAACTGATCAAGGGCACCGATCAATAGAACCGACCAGGAGAATCGACACCATGCTTCAGGATGAGGAGATCCGCTGTTACCAGGAGGGCGCGATGGGTTGGATTCGGTTCAACCGGCCCGAGGCCCGCAACGCCATGACCTGGCACATGTACGAGACCATGACCCAGGCCTGTCAGCAGTTCGACGATGACGAGGAGATCCAGTTGATCGCCTTCCGCGGCGAGGGCGGGGAGGCGTTCGTCGCGGGCACCGACATCAAGCAGTTCGCCGGCTTCCGCGAGCGCCGCGACGGCATCGACTACGAACGCCGTATCGATCAGGTAATCGGCGGAATCGAGCGACTGACGACGCCGACGGTCGCATTGATCGACGGCTACTGCGTCGGTGGTGGCGCAGCCATCGCGATGGCCTGCGATTTCCGCTACGCCAATAGCGCCTTCAAGTTCGGGATTCCCATCGCCAGGACGTTGGGCAACTGCATGTCGATCACCAACGTGTCGCGGCTGGTCGATCTGCTCGGTATCGCAAGGACCAAGCGGGTGCTGATGCTGGCGAAGATGATCGAGATCGACGAGGCGTTGGCGGTTGGGCTGGTCGATGCCGTCATCGACAGCGACGGGCTCGACGAAGCCGCTCAAGCCCTGGCGGAAAAACTGGCGGGTCATGCGCCGCTGACGATGCGGGCAACGAAAACCTGCATCAATCGAATCCTGGACCAGCGCCGTCCCGACCCTGAAGCCGGCGATGATCTGATCGCGCTCTGCTACACCAGTGAAGACTTTCGTGGTGCAGTCGGACGCTTCGTCGACAAGACGCCGTACACCTGGCAAGGCCGCTAGACCTTAACTGACGCCACCTCACTTCATCGAATAGAGGGCGTGGACTCGTTGTCGAGCCCACGGCGGGAGCGCATGCGTTCATCGATCACTTTATTCGCCATTTCTGAGCTTGGCAGGGAGAATCGCCATGTTACCGCTGGAAGGCATGAAGGTACTCGACATCTCGCAGATCATGGCGGGCCCGTACTGCACCATGGTGCTGGGCGACATGGGCGCGGACGTGATCAAGGTCGAGAAGACCAACGGCGGCGACGACAGTCGCCAGATGGGCCCCTACGTCAACGATGAATCCACCTGCTTCGCGCAGATCAATCGTAACAAGCGCAGTATCTCGCTCAATCTCAAGGAACCTGACGGGCTGGAGCTGTTCTACCAGTTGGCGCGGGAAGTGGACGTCGTGGTCGAGAACTACCGCCCCGGAGTGACCCAGTCGCTGAAGATCGACTACGAGACCTTGAAGGGCATCAATCCCGGGCTGGTCTACTGTTCGATATCCGGTTACGGCCAGACGGGGCCATATCGGCGCAAGGGCGGATTCGATCTGGTCGCCCAAGGCATGACCGGGCTGATGTCGATGACCGGCGAGCCGGGCCGGCGGCCGTTGAAGACCGGCGTTGCGGTCTACGATATCGGCGCGGGGATTACCGCGATCTACTCGATACTGGCGGCGTACATTCACAAGCAGAAGACGGGCGAAGGCCAACTGGTCGATGTAGCGATTGCCGAGTGCGGCCTGCCCTGGTTCACCTGGGAGGCGGCGGCGTACTTTGCCGAGGGACGCGTTCCGCAGCCGACCGGCTGGCGGCATCGTGTTTCCGCGCCGTATCAGGCAGTCAAGGTTCGCGACGGTTTCATCATGCTGGGATGCGCGAACCAGCGTACCTGGGAGCGATTCTGCAATGACGTGCTGGCGCGTCCCGAGCTGACCCAGGACCCTCGCTTCGTCACCAATAGCGATCGAGGGCAGAACGTCGACGCGCTGGAGGCCTTGCTGGAGGGGTTGATGAGCACGATGGACATGCACGAATGGCTGGCCCGGTGCGACGAAGCCGGCGTGCCGGCCGGGCCGATCAATGATTTTGCCCAGGCAATGGATGATCCTCACTATCGCGAACGGGGCATGGTTCAGGAGCTGGATCACCCCGTGATCGGGCGAATGCAGACTATCGGTTTTGCCAGCAAGCTTTCGGCAACACCGGCCCAGATTCGACGGCCGGCACCAATTTTTGCTCAACATACCGAAGAGGTATTGGCGACACTGGGTATCGAGGGCGATCGCGTGGCAGCGCTGCGCGAGCGGGGGGTCATTCGCTAGCTCAATCGACGTTCTCTGGCGCGGCGAGTTCCTGCGACCGTCGCGCTTCCTCTTCCAGCCAGTCGTGCACCGCTCGTACCCGACGGTCGTCCAGCGCGCCCTGCTGGTAGACCAGTCCATAACGTTTGCCGGTCGCCACCGAACCGGCGAACGGCGCGATCAGACGCCCGCTGGCAAGCTCGTCGCCGATCAGGGTCCGGCGAGCGATCGCCACGCCCATGCCGGCGATCGCGGCCTCCACGGTCAATTGATTACGGTTGAACGTGTAGCCCCGACGCACGTTGACTCGATCTCCACCAATGGCGTGCAGGTAGTGCTCCCATTCGGCGTAATCATGACTGCCGCGCCAGGCCGTCACGTCGTGCAACAGCGGATAGTAGCCGAGCGCCTCCGGGGAGGTGAGCGGAGGACGACGCCTGAGTAGCTGCGGCGAGCAGACGGCGAAGATCTTCTCATCGATCAGTGGCGTGGTCTGAAGGCCCTGATAGTGGCCGTCGTTGAGATCGATGGCGATATCGTAGCCACCGTCGAGCAGTGACAGATTGCTGTCTTCGGCGCTGATATGCAGGTCGATATCGGGGAAGCGCGCCTGCAACCGCGGTAGTCTCGGCATCAGCCACTTGGCCAGGAACGACGGCAGGCAACGCAGCCGCAGCACGCCGCTCATGACGCCGCCGCGCAGTCGGTCGACCTCCAGCCCGACGGCATCGTAAGCCTGGGCGACCACACGGGCCAGGCGTTCTCCCTCCTCCGTCAGTGCCAACTGGCGCGGCAGTCGCCGGAACAGGCGAAATCCCAGACGATCTTCGAGCTGTTTGATCTGCTGGCTGACCGCGCCGGTAGTGACGTGAAGCTCTTCTGCCGCCCGGGTGAACGACAGGTGGCGAGCGCTGATGGCGAAGACTTTCAGCCAGGCGTGGGTCTGGGCATTGAGCGATGGGATCATGATTTAGTCAGGCTATAGGTTTAGTCAGGCTATAGGATTTGGCAGTTTTTATCGATTGTGTCTGCAATATACGGCGAGCACACTGAAGTCAAACTATATCGTACGTCTAGTCCGAAAACGCCTGTTCCGAGAGCGACGGTTCAGGCGTCGGACCGACATCAGAGGTGGCGCCATGGCTTTCAGCGTGTTCGATCTGTTCAAGATCGGTATCGGGCCTTCCAGCTCGCATACGGTCGGGCCGATGCAGGCGGCCCATGATTTCGTCGCGACGCTGCGTCAGCGCGAGCTGCTGCCGGCCGTTACGCGAGTCTCGATGACTCTATATGGTTCGTTGTCCGCGACCGGTCGAGGACACAACACGGATAGCGCCGTGTTGGGCGGTCTGATGGGGGAGCAGCCGTCCAGCGTCGACCCGGACGCGCTGGCACTCAGGCTGAGCGCTCTGTCGCGCAACGGTGAGCTCAAGCTAGCCGGTGTTCACAGCGTCGCGTTTGATGCGACACGAGATATTCAGTGGTGCGATGAGATTCTCGACTATCACACCAACGCATTGAAGCTGAGCGCCCAGGATCCACATGGAGTCGTTTACGAAAACACCTACTATTCGATTGGCGGCGGTTTCGTCGTCGATTCCGAGCAGGCCGCTCAAGCCGCCCGCATCGATGCGCTCACGCCTACGGTGACGCTGCCGTATCCGTTCAAGAATGCCGTCGAGCTGTTGAACATCTGTCGCCGCGAGGAGCTTTCCATCAGCGATGTAATGCTGGCCAACGAGCAGGTCTGGCGCAGCGAATCGGACATTCGCGACGGCCTGTGGCGAATCTGGCTGGCGATGAAGGCATGTGTCGACAGTGGCCTGGAGCAACAGGGCGTACTGCCGGGTGGGCTCAACGTCAGGCGCCGGGCGCCGGCGCTACATCGGCGCCTGATCGCGTTGACCGGGGAAAAGAGTCTGATCGCGAGCACCTTTTCGGCGATGGACTGGGTCAACTTGTTCGCGCTGGCCGTCAACGAGGAGAATGCCGCCGGACGTCGTATGGTCACCGCGCCGACCAATGGGGCGGCGGGTATCGTTCCGGCAGTACTGCACTACTATATGAAATTCCAGCCGGGCGCCTGCGAGAAGGACGTCGTGCGGTTTCTGTTGACGGCTGGCGCGATCGGCATTCTATGCAAGACCAACGCCTCGATATCCGGTGCCGAAGTCGGGTGCCAGGGCGAAGTCGGCTCGGCCTGCGCGATGGCTGCCGCCGGGCTGGCGGAGCTGATGGGCGGTAGCGCGGCCCAGGTCGAAAATGCCGCCGAAATCGGGCTCGAACACAATCTGGGGCTGACCTGCGACCCCATTGCCGGGCTGGTTCAGGTGCCCTGTATCGAGCGTAATGCCATCGCCTCGGTCAAGGCGATCAACGCCGCGCAGATGGCGCTCTGTGGTGATGGCGAGCATTTCGTCTCGCTCGACAAGGTGATTCGTACCATGCGCGACACGGGGCGCGACATGCAGGATAAATACAAGGAAACCTCGCGTGGTGGATTGGCCGTCAATACGATCGAGTGCTGAGCGAGGTAAACCCTTAAGCGCGGTAACGACAATCGTGGCTGGTTGTGACAATATCGATCTCCTCGAAGAAGGTGACACGCGGTCGCTAAAAAGCACGAACAAGGGCAGGGTATGAGCCAAGGCAGTTGTATTGTCCGTCATTTTGAACACTACGGTGAGCTGTCAAGGAACGAAGAGGGATTGTTGGCCGATCTGGAACAAAGTCCGACCGAGGTCGAGGCCGATCAGGTTCTTTGGCAGGAAGGGGATGCCGCGCGCGAATTCTGTACCCTCAGCAAGGGCTGGGCCTACTCCTTTCGCCATATGGAAGATGGTTCGAGACAGATTCTGGAAATCTATCTGCCCGGTGACATCATCGGCCTCAGAGAATTCGCCTTCAAGGAACGTCTCACCGGCGTTGCCATGCTGGAAGATGGGATTGTCTGCCACTTCCCTCATCGGCGTTTGATCAACGTATTCCGCGAATCCCTGCGACTATCGACGATCTTTTTCGCCATCTCATCTCATCAACAGGCACTGCTGACCGAACGTCTCGTCAATCTGGCGCGGCGCAGCGCACGTCAACGTCTGGCTCATCTGATCTACGAGATGTACGTGCGGCTGGGTCGCACCAAGGCGCGCGAGGGCAACAGTATTCGTCTGCCGTTATCCCAGCAGCATCTGGGTGATGCCTTGGGACTGTCGTCGGTTCATGTCAGCCGTACGCTGACCGCGTTTCGCGAGGAAGGCTTGTTGCTGCGTTCGCGTCAACGCATCGAGTTGCTCGACCCTGATGCTCTGGCTCGCGAAGCGGAATTTGGTGGCGCCTATCTCAATGATGGCGTCGATCACTTCTTCGATTATTGAGACGATATCGTCAATGCGTTTCTCACGGGCTAGCCACCGATAAACACCCAGTGAGTCAAAATCGTTCGTCTTGTCATCAGTCGAACGAACGACGAGCGATCCTCGAAGTCCAATCCTTTACGCTCAAATGGAGACAAGATAATGAAATCTCGTGCCGCAGTCGCCTGGGAGGCAGGCAAGCCGCTCTCGCTGGAAGAGATCGATGTCGAGGGCCCCAAGGCGGGCGAGGTGATGGTGCGCATCGTCGCTACCAGCGTCTGTCATACCGACGCCTTCACGCTTTCCGGCAAGGACCCCGAAGGTCTGTTCCCTTCGGTGCTTGGCCATGAAGGTGCCGGCATCGTCGAGGAGGTGGGCGAGGGCGTTACCGGCTTGAAACCCGGCGATCACGTCATTCCGCTCTATACCGCCGAGTGCGGCAAATGCAAGTTCTGTCTGTCCGGCAAGACCAACCTGTGCAGCGCCGTCCGCGCGACCCAGGGCAAGGGGTTAATGCCGGACGGTACCACCCGTTTCTCGAAAGACGGTACTTCGCTGCACCATTACATGGGCACCTCGACCTTCTCCGAGTACACCGTGCTGCCGGAAGTCTCGCTGGCCAAGGTGTCGAAGGAAGCGCCATTGGACAAGATCTGTCTGCTCGGCTGCGGCGTCACCACCGGTATCGGTGCCGTGCTGAATACGGCCAAGGTGGAGCCGGGCGCGACCGTGGCCGTGTTCGGGCTGGGCGCGATCGGCCTGGCGGTGATCCAGGGCGCGCAGATGGCCAAGGCCTCGCGCATCATCGCGATCGACGTCAACCCGGACAAGTTCGAGCTGGCGCGTCAGTTCGGTGCCACTGAATTCGTCAATCCCAAGGATTACTCGGACCCGATCCAGCAGGTGATCGTCGATCTGACCGACGGCGGCGTCGATTACTCGTTCGAATGTATCGGCAACGTCAACGTGATGCGCTCGGCACTGGAGTGCTGTCACAAGGGCTGGGGCGAGTCGATCATCATCGGTGTCGCCGGCGCCGGTGAAGAGATCTCCACACGCCCGTTCCAGCTAGTCACCGGTCGGGTCTGGAAAGGCTCCGCCTTCGGTGGCGTCAAGGGCCGCACCGAGCTGCCGGGCTATGTCCAGCGCTACATGGACGGCGAGATCAAGATCGACGAGTTCGTGACCCATGACATGCCGTTCGATCAGATCAACGAAGCCTTCGAGCTGCTGCATGCGGGCAAGAGCATTCGCACTGTGCTGCACTTTTGACACGCGCCCGAAGCCGCGCGAAGAGCGTTTGATTTATCGCGCCTCGATTTATAGGCGCCCGAAGCCGCGCGAAAAACTAAGAGCTACGCCGGCCTCGGAGCGCTATGGAGAGTAGCTCTGGCGCCGGTGTCGGGGCGCTATTGGAAAGGAGAACATCATGTCGATGAGCGAACAGCTGGAGCTGGTCTCGGCTACCAAAAGTTTTGGTGGCTGGGTCAAGCGCTACAAGCATTACTCCCGGGCGCTGGATTGCGACATGATTTTCGCGATCTATCTGCCGCCTCAGGCCGAAGAGGGACGGGTACCGCTGATGTGGTGGCTGTCGGGGCTGACCTCCAACGACGAGAATTTCATGCAGAAGGCCGGCGCGCAGAAAACCGCAGCCGAGCTGGGTATCGCGATCGTGTGTCCGGACACCAGTCCGCGGGGCCTGGACCTGCCCGGGGAACACGACAGCTACGACTTCGGCTCCGGCGCCGGCTTCTATTTGAACGCCAAGCGGGAGCCCTGGTCCAAGCATTATCGAATGTACGATTACGTCACCGAGGAGCTGCCTTCGGTTGTGCGACTGCATTTCCCGGTCAACGGGCGTGAATCGATCAGCGGCCACTCCATGGGCGGCCACGGCGCGCTGGTGCTGGCGCTGCGCCAGCCGGGTCGTTACGCCGCGGTATCGGCGTTCGCGCCGATCGTCAATCCGACCCAGGTGCCCTGGGGGCAGAAGGCCTTCGAGAACTATCTGGGCGACGATGTCGGCCTGCGCACCCAGTACGACGCCTGCGAGCTCGTCGCCAAGGGGTCATCGCGTCAACCGCTGTTCATCGATCAGGGCGAGGCGGATAACTTCCTCGAAGAACAGCTCAAGCCCGAGCGGTTGGAAGCGGTCTGCGCGGAGCATGATCACCCGCTGACCCTGCGTCGCCATCCCGGCTATGACCATGGCTATTTCTTCGTCGCCACCTTCATCGACGAGCACCTGCGTTATCACGCTGAACGACTGCACGCCAAGCGCTGAGAAAGCGCCGATCACAGTATCGTTTGGTAGCTGAATACCTAGATCGCTGAACGCTGGGGCGATCTAGGGTTCGCTATCGAGCCGTCGTGCCAGCGCCTGGCAGAAGTCTTGCCAGGCGGTCTGCATTGCCGACAGCTCGGCGTGGCCATGAAGCGTGCCGTGCACCATGCCGGGTGCACGGCGGTATCCGACCGCAGCGCCCGCTTCTCGCCAGGCCAGGATGGCGCGCTCCAGTGGTCGGGTCAGCGGATCGCGCTCGGCAGACAGCGCCTCGATAGCCAGGGTCGGAGGCCGATCGGCCGGGATGTCGGGCACGTGCGGCGCGGCCATTTCCCAAATCGCTATAATTTTTGCTCGGCTCATCAGCGGTGCATCGTCTCCCAGCGTCTCGGTCGTCGGCGTGCCGATGACCGGGTAAATCAGGCCGAGCAATCCCTGCCATTCACTGGTGTGGGCGACGTCGATCGCCAATCGGCCGCCGGCGCTGTCACCCACGACCGCAACGGGGCCGAGCGCTCCGACGACGGCCTGGCAGTCGGCCAGCGCCTCGGCATAGCTCGCTTTGGGTAGCAGCCGGTAGTCGACACTGACCACTTCGCGCTGCAGGCGTTCGGCCAGATTCGCGGTAATGCCGTGATGGCTATTCACCGAGCCCAGGTTCCAGCCGCCTCCGTGCAGGAAGACCACGCTGCCGGCGAGGGTTCGAGCGGGGCGGAAGCGCCGCACAGCGACACCGGCCAGACGCTCGTCGACGATCTGCATGCCAGCCGGATCGGCGACTCGCCGCCGCGCGTGCAGGGCCTCATACGCGCGGCGGCGCGCTGGCAGCGATTCATCGCCACCGTCGGCCGGGCTGAATTCACGGATGAAGTCTTCGATGTGCATAACGCTTTCCTTGTCGATGGATCTTAGCAATAGACCTTAACGATGGATCTTGGAAATAGACCTTGGCGATGGATCTTGTCGATGGACCTTGGCGATGGACCTTGGCGATGGACCTTAGCAATAGGCCTTAGCCACAGTCCCTGCCTCGACCAACGATGAGCCGATAAGCCCACTCCCGCCAAGCCCTTGTTATACTAGGCTTCCGTTCTTTCGACCATGAGCTCTCGTCCATGCCTTCCGGTTGGCTGCGCACGTTCATCCGCTATTTGCTGATCGCCATGGGCGCTTTCGTCGGGCTATCGGTACTCTTTGTGCTGGTATTTCGCTTCGTGCCGGTATTCGGCTCGATGGTGATGGTCGAGCGCAAGGTGGGCTCGTGGTTTCAAGGCGACAATCTGGTCATCGAACAGCAGTGGGAACCGTGGTCCAGGCTTTCCGACAATGCCAAGGTGGCGGTGATGGCGGGGGAGGATCAACGCTTCCCGGATCACTGGGGCTTCGATGTGGCCCAGATCAAGCGCTCGCTGACTCAGTGGTCGGACGGAGGCAACCTTCGCGGAGCGAGTACGTTGAGCCAGCAGACGGCCCGCAATCTTTTCCTGTGGACCGGGCGCAGCTGGATCCGCAAGGGCCTGGAAGTCTGGTTCACGGTGCTGCTCGAAGCGCTGTGGCCCAAGCAGCGCATTCTCGAGGTTTATCTCAACATCGCCGAGTGGGATACCGGCGTGTTCGGGCTGGAGGCGGCGGCGCAGCACTATTTCGGCACGTCGGCGGCCAACCTCAGTGTCTCGCAGGCCAGCCGGCTCGCCGCGATTCTGCCCAATCCGCGCGGCTGGAGTGCCTCCCGGCCTTCCGCGTACGTTCAGCAGCGTGCGGCCTGGATTCAACGCCAGATGCGCAATCTCGGTGGCACCGCCTTTCTTCAACGGCTCGAGTGATTCGCTCGTCCCGTTTAGTCGTCTAGTCGTCCTGTTCAATCATCCTCCCAGTCGGCCAGCACGGCGTCGCGCTTCTCCAGCAGGTGACGCTCCATCAGCGCGCCGAGCCCTGAACCATCGCGGGCTTCCAGCGCGGCCATCATTTCGCGGTGCTCTTCTACCGCCTTGCGCCACTTGGCTTCCGACCGGTTGGAGGAGAGTCTCAGCGGGTGAAGACGCCGGTTGAGCGACAGATAGGTCTGGCGCAGCGCATCGTTGCGGGCCGCACGATTGATCAGGTCGTGAATGCGCTGATTGGCATGGTAATACTCCGGAAGGTCCTGACGCTGCCAATGGGTCAGCATCGTCTCGTGGGCATCGCGAACCTCGGCCAACTCCTCCTCGGTGATGCGTTGGCAAGCCAGCTCGCCCGAAAAACGCTCCAGCGCGCTCATCAGCTCGAAGGTGTCGCTTATCTCCTGGCGCGTCATTCGTGTCACGGTCGCCCCGTAGTTGGGGGATATCGTGACCAGTTTCTCGGCGGCCAGCACGCGTAACGCTTCTCTCAAGGGAGTGCGTGAGACTTCCAGTCGATTGGCCAGTTCGCGTTCGTTGATACGCTCGCCGGGCGCCAGCTCGCCCTCGGTGATCAGAACATGCAGGCGCTCCACGATCCTGTCGTGCAGTGCGGCGCGCTGAATGCGAAGGGGCCGGGCGGCGCTATCGACAGCTGTGTCATCGGTGGTCTGCATGCATTGAACCCTGTTCCGTTTTCTCTTCTTTCTATCTCAAGATCTCGAGGCTGGCCACATCGCCTAGCGGATTGCATCGCTAACCGGATAGCCGGGTGCCGGCTTCTGAGAACCTTCAATAAAGTCATGCTCGTCGCCTTGCGACTTATGTCGTGGTTTGTCAGCGCACGATTATTAGGCATATTGCGTAATGAATGCAAAAAACAATGTGAGGATGTTCAAACCTCACTCCTGGAGACGCCGCCATGTTCACTCTCGACCAACATCCCTCGGGCCGCCATTTTCTGCAGATTCCCGGCCCCTCACCCGTGCCGGATCGCATTCTGCGAGCCATGAGCCTTCCCACCATCGATCATCGGGGGCCGGAGTTCGGCGGCTTGGGGCTCAAGGTACTCGGTGGCATTCAGAAGATTTTCAAGACCCGACACCCGGTCATTATCTACCCGGCGTCGGGAACCGGCGCCTGGGAGGCGGCGCTTTCCAATACTCTGAGCCCCGGTGATGCGGTGCTGATGTTCGAGACCGGGCACTTTGCCACGCTATGGAAACAGATGGCGCTGCGTCTCGGCCTCGAGCCGGAATTCCTGGCCCTGCCGGCGGCGCAGAGCTGGCGCTACGGGGTACAGCCGCAGCTCATCGAAGAGCGCCTGCGCGAGGACCGCGAGCATCGGATCAAGGCGGTGTGCGTGGTTCACAACGAAACCTCCACCGGCGTCACCAGCGATATCGCCGCCGTGCGCCGGGCCATCGATGCCGCCGACCATCCGGCGCTGCTGCTGGTCGATACCATCTCGGGGCTGGCGAGTGCCGACTACCGTCACGACGAGTGGGGCGTCGATGTCACCGTTTCCGGCTCGCAGAAAGGGCTGATGCTGCCGCCCGGCATCAGTTTCAATGCGCTGTCACCCAGGGCGATCGAAGCCAGCCAGCGTTCGACGATGCCTAAAAGTTTCTGGGCCTGGGACGAAATTCTCGCGGCCAACACCAATGGCTACTGGCCCTACACGCCCAACACCAATCTGCTCTACGGCCTCAACGAGGCGTTGGACATGCTGCTGGAAGAGGGATTGGATCAGGTCTTTGCCCGCCACGAGCGCTGGGGTGAAGGCGTTCGGCGGGCGGTCAACGCCTGGGGGCTGGAGATCCAGTGCCAGGAGCCGGCGCTCTACTCGCCGGTATTGACGGGCGTGGTGACGCCGGAAGGGATCGACGCCGACGAGGTTCGCCGCACCATCTACGACCGCTTCGATCTGTCGCTGGGGACAGGCCTCGGCAAGGCCAAGGGAAAAATGTTCCGCATCGGCCATCTCGGCGATTGCAACGATCTGACGCTGATCGCCACGCTGGGCGGCTGCGAGGCTGGGCTCAAGCTCTGCGGCGTCGAGCTGTTCGGCAGTGGCGTGCAGGCCGCGCTGGATTTCTTTGCCGACAATCCCGCGCCGGGTACGCCGGCGGCTCGCAAGCTGATGGATCGAAAATCGGCCGACGTTGCCCACGGCTAACAGGAGGTTGCCATGAGCGTGATGCCGAAGAAGCCGGTCGCGCGGCAGCCAAGACAGGCCGCCATGAGCGAGTTCGAGAGCCGGCTGCGGCGCGAGCTGAAAGGCGAGGTGGCGTTCGATCCCGGATCGCGAGGTCGCTATGCCACCGACGCCTCGATCTATCAGATCATGCCGCTGGGCGTGGTGGTGCCGAGAGACCAGCAGGATCTGACCATCGCTCTGGATATCGCTCGGGACGTTGGCGCGCCGGTGCTGCCACGAGGTGGCGGCACCAGCCAATGCGGACAGACGGTCAACGAGGCGCTGGTGATCGATACCAGTCGCTGGTTGACCGGCATCGGCGATCTCGATGTCGAAGCGCGCACCATCACGGTCGAGCCCGGCGTGGTGCTCGACCATCTCAACGCCTGGCTCAAGCCCCACGGGCTGTGGTTTCCGGTCGATGTTTCCACCTCGGCGCAGTGTACGCTCGGCGGCATGGCCGGCAACAACTCCTGCGGTTCGCGTTCGATCCGCTACGGCAACATGGTTCACAACGTGCTGGGTCTCGAGACGACGCTGGCGGATGGCCGATCGGCGAGTTTCGGCTTTTTCGACGAAATAGTACCCGGCTCGGCACCGGCTGAGCTGGCGGAGATGGTGTCTGCCATCGTGCATCGCGAGGCGGCGGCGATCCGTGAGCACTACCCGCAAGTGCTGCGCCGGGTCGGTGGCTACAACCTGGATCTGTTCGACTGCCGCAACCCGATTCCCTACGACCCCGAGGGGCGCGCCAATCTCGCTCATCTGCTGATTGGCTCGGAAGGGACGCTGGCGTTCACCCGACGGCTGACGCTCAAGCTATCGCCGCTGCCGATCCATAAAGTGCTCGGCGTGGTCAATTTCCCGACTTTTTACCAGGCGATGGACATGACCCGGCATATCGTCGAGCTGGGGCCTGCCGCGGTGGAGCTGGTCGATCGCACCATGATCGAGCTGGCGTTGGAGAACCCGTCTTTCCGGCCGACGGTGGAAAAATCGCTGATCGGGCGCCCGGACGCATTGCTGCTGGTGGAGTTTGCCGGTGAGGATCAGGAATCGCAGCGCCGACAGCTGAAAGCGCTCGAGACGTTGATGGGCGATCTGGGGCTGCCGGGTAGCGTGGTCGGGCTGGAGTCGGCGGCCGAGCAGTCGGCGCTGTGGAACGTGCGCAAGGCCGGGCTCAACATCATGATGAGCATGAAGGGCGACGGCAAGCCGGTGTCGTTTATCGAGGACTGCGCCGTGCCGCTGGAGCATCTGGCCGAGTACACCGAGCAGCTGACCGAGGTGTTTCATCGCCACGGCACCGAGGGCACCTGGTACGCGCATGCCAGCGTCGGCACGCTGCATGTGCGTCCGATTCTCGACATGCGCCGCGACGGTGCCGCCAAAATGCGTGCGATTGCCGAGGAGGCGTCAGAGCTGGTTCGCCGCTACAAGGGCGCCTATTCTGGCGAGCACGGTGACGGCATCTGCCGCGGCGAATGGGTGGCGTGGCAGTTCGGCGTGGAACTCAATGCCGCCTTCGGCGAGATCAAGCGGCTGTTTGACCCCGACAACCGCTTCAATCCCAACAAGATCGTCGATACCCCGAAGATGGACGACGCTAGGCTGTTCCGCTTCCCCAGCGACCACCAGATCATTCCAGTGTCGACCGAGCTCGACTGGTCGGCCTGGAACGTGCCCCGTGATCCGTTGAGTGGCGATCTGGGCGAGCCGGGCAGCGGAGGCGACCCGGCCCACGGGCTCGCCAAGGCGGTGGAGATGTGCAACAACAACGGCCATTGCCGCAAGTTCGACGCCGGCACCATGTGCCCGAGCTACCGGATCAGTCGTGACGAGCGCCACCTGACGCGGGGGCGCGCCAACACCCTGCGGCTGGTGCTGTCGGGTAAGATCGGCGATCGCGGCCTGGCCAGCGACGAGGTCGCTGAAGCGCTGGACCTCTGCGTCTCCTGCAAGGGCTGCAAGCGCGACTGCCCGACCGGCGTCGACATGGCCAAGTTCAAGATCGAGGCGCGTGCCGCCCGCGTCAAGGAGCGCGGCCTATCCCTGCGCGACAGGCTGGTTTCCGAGTTGCCCCGCTATGCGCCCTGGATGCGCCATATGGGCAAGTTCGCTGCACGTCTCGAACATGTTTCCTGGTTGGGCGGATACGCCAAGCGCCGGCTGGGTTTCGCCGAGGCGCGTTCGCTGCCGGTCTTCAACGGAGACTATCTACGAGATATGCGACTCACCTCGGAGGACGGAGCATCGCGCCTGGGGCCGAATCCGATCGGGGAGGTGGTGCTGTTCGTCGACACCTTCAACAACTACTTCGAAGCCGATAACGCCAATGCAGCACGGCGAGTGCTGGAAGCTGCGGGCTACCGGGTTCATTTCAACGTTCGTGACGGCGAACGGCCGCTCTGCTGCGGCAGAACCTATCTGGCTGCCGGGCGCGTCGACCGGGCCAGGCAGGAAGCGCGCCGCACGCTGGACGCGCTGATGCCTTTCGTCGAACGCGGCGTGAAGATCGTCGGGCTAGAACCCTCGTGCCTGCTCACCCTGCGTGACGAGTTTCTTCACTTTGGTTTTAGTAAGGAGGGTTTTGGTGAAGACGCCACTCGGCTGGCGAATGCCTCCATGCTTTTCGAGGAGTTCCTGGTGGCGGAGAAGCAGGCGGGGCGGCTGACGCTGGAACTCAAGCCGCTGGCGGTTCCTCGAGTCAAGGTCCACGGACACTGCCATCAGAAGGCGTTCGACGCCTTCACGCCGGTGATGACAGTGCTGAACTGGATCCCCGAACTCGAGGTCGAGGCGATCGTTTCGTCTTGTTGCGGGATGGCCGGTAGCTTCGGCTACGAGGCGGAGCATGCCGAGGCATCCCGTCAGATGGCGGAACTTTCGTTGCTGCCGGCGGTTCGCGAGGCCGGCGAGGAAGCCTGGATTGTGGCCGATGGCACCAGTTGCCGGCATCAGATCCTAGACGGTGCCGGACGCGAAGCGCTGCACGTCGCGAAAGTATTGGAGGCAGCGTTGATAGAGAGCCAACGCTGACTCAGGCGGATATCGGCTTTGCGATGGGCACCGATACCGCGATCGAGACCGCCGACGCGCCGTTAGGCATCTGTGTGGGAATGGCGCCCGTATTGCCGAGGCATGGTGTCGTGTCTTGTTTTTAAATAGGGTAGGGGGCTATGCTATTAGCTTCGCTTCAAGGATTTGCCCTGTCATGTCCCATATGACCCGCAAGAAAACCAAACTCCTTAACCGTGTGCGTCGTATGCGCGGTCAGATGGAGGCCGTTGAGCGCGCCCTGGATGAAGAAAAAAACTGTGGAGATGTGCTTCAACTACTTGCTGGTGTACGCGGCGCCATGAATGGCTTGATGGCCGAAGTACTCGAGGATCATATCCGTCACCATGTGGCTGACGACGGTCTGAGTGCAGAGCAACGCAGCGAAGGCGCAGAAGAGTTGATCGAGGTTTTGCGCACGTACCTTAAATGAGGCGGAGTCTGATTTGACGGAAAGCACCGGCACGGCGCTGCTGCCTCTGAATCCAGACTGATACCGTTGAATCCAGACTGATACCGT
>Ga0207878_100301_pt1 | contig 24358 bp, 25 predicted proteins | sample LinPmetageLP41_FD_184053 | JGI IMG/M metagenome (GOLD analysis project Ga0207878, IMG submission 184053) | Marine viral communities from the Pacific Ocean - LP-41 (SPAdes) | ecosystem: Environmental > Aquatic > Marine > Oceanic | place: Pacific Ocean | collected 2010-08-27 | reverse complement strand
CCGCTGCCGGCTTGGTCAGCGAGTCAATGCCGAACGCCGCAGCCAGTTTGGCATCGTCGACGCTGGGGAACGCGACATCGATGGCATCGGACTGCTTGTCCTGGTACTCGACTTCCGCTTCGGCCAGCGCCGAGCCACAGTCGAAGCACCAGTTGACCGGTTTCAGGCCCTTGAACACGTAGCCGCCCTTGACCATCTCGGCCAGCGCGCGGATCTCACCGGCTTCGTTGGCGAAGTTCATGGTCAGGTAGGGATTGTCCCAGTCACCCTGAACGCCGAGGCGCACGAAACCTTCCTTCTGCACCTCGACCTGTGCCGCGGCATATTCACGACACAGTGCCCGCGCCTGGTCGGCCGGCAGATGCTTGCCGTGAGTGGTCTCGACCTTGTGTTCGATCGGCAGACCATGACAATCCCAGCCCGGCACATAGGGAGCATCGAAACCGGCCAGATTCTTCGAGCGGACGATGAAATCCTTGAGCAGCTTATTGACCGCGTGACCGATATGAATGCTGCCGTTGGCGTACGGGGGGCCGTCGTGAAGTACGAACCGCTCCCGCCCCTGGCGCGTTTCCCGCAACCTGGCGTAGAGATTCATGTCGTTCCACTGCGCAATTCGACCCGGCTCTCGCGCCGGCAGATTGCCGCGCATGGGAAAGTCGGTCGATGGCAGATTCAACGTGTGCTTGTAGTCGCTCATGGATTTTCGGGTCCGCTCAAGGCTGTTTTGGCCCACTCAGGGCTGTGTCCGTCAGGGCCGTTCGAGGCTGTGTCGTTCGGCTATCTCGTTCGGCTATCTCGTTCGGCTATCTCGTTCGGCCGCGTCATTCGTGCGCATCGGTGGATGTCGGCCCCGCAGGCGCAGCGGCGCTCGAGGCATCAAGCGGTAGTGGCGCCGAAGCGAGGGGGAACTGCGCCTGCGGCATCGTCGCGGCACATAGCCCCCCGGTATCAGCGGTATCCACACCGGGGCCAGCCGATTCAGCAACGCCGGGCTCGGTCGACTGGCGCGTCTGCAACGACGCCTGCCGGAAATAGTGCCGGGCGCTATCGAGATCACGATGGATCTGGGCCACCAGCTCGCTGAATTCTTCGAACCTGGTTTCGCCTCGCAGTCGGGCACAGGGCACGACGGTCAGCGATTGGCCGTACAGGTCGATTTCGCGGTCCAGCAGGTGCACTTCGAGCATCGGCCGGTCGGCGCCGACCGTGGGCCGCCAGCCGATGTTGGCCACACTCGCGACCCATTCCCCGTCCGGCAGCCGGGTGGCGCAGGCGAACACGCCGCGCAGCGCCAGGGGCCGAGAAGTCAGCGGTATGTTGGCGGTCGGCACGCCGATGGTGCGCCCCAGCTGGCGATCGCGCACGACCCGCCCCTGATAGCCGTAGGGGCGACCCAGCAGGCGCGCGGCCTGAAAGAGGTTGCCGCTGGCCAGCAGCGTACGAACCCGCGTGCTCGAAACGCGTTCGTCGTCGAGAACGAAGGTGCGTGTATGCTCGACGGCGAAACCACGCTCGCGTCCGACCGCCTGCAGCAGCGTGAAGTCCCCGGAGCGATCGCAGCCGAAGCGGAAATCGTCACCGACGACCAGATGCTTGACCTGCAGGCCCTCGATCAACACCCGCTCGATGAACTGTCGCGCGGTCAGACTCCGCAAGGCGTCGTTGAACGGCAGGCACAGGATCCGATCGGCCCCCTGGGCCTTGAGCAGAGCGACCTTGTCGCGCAGCCGGGTCAATCGCGGCGGCGCCTGGTCGCCGGCGAAGTATTCCCGTGGCTGAGGCTCGAAGATCACCACCGTGACCGGCAGCCCCGCCGCTCGGGAAAGCGTACGCAGCTGCTCCAGAATGGCCCGATGACCCAGGTGCACGCCATCGAAGTTGCCGATGGTGGCCACGCAGCCACGCAACGTCCGCCGCTGCGCGGCGTCGGAGACAGTCGGCAGATTGTGCAAGCCTCGGATCAGTTCCATAGGGTCTGTTCCCGTTTCAGCGCGAACCGCATTGCTGCATAAAAAGGTGTCATTATAACCAAAGGGCGCTTCCCATCACCAAGAAGCGCGTTCCGCCATCAAAGAGCGCTTACCGCCACTAAAGAGCCCGGCTCCTGTCAGCCGTGCAGGCGGAAATCCCGCAACCGGATGCCGCTGAGCGCCAGCCAGCCAAAATAGACAGCGACGCCGCCGACTACCAGTGCCGCCAACATGCCGGCCCGATGCAATGCGTTCCACGCGACCCAGGTGTGCCAATCCGGCGACAACCACCACAGACCTGCGCCCATCAGCAGGCAGCCACCCACGACCTGGACCGCGTAGCGCCCCCAGCCCGGCTGGAAGCGCAGCACGCCCTGCCGATGAAGGCCCAGCCCCAGCAGCCCGGCATTGAGAAATGCCGACAGCGCCGTGGCGAGCGCCAGTCCGGCATGGGCCAGCGGCACGATCAGCGCCAGATTCATGACCATGTTGGCGAACATCGCGATGATGCCGATCTTGACCGGCGTCCTGGTATCCTGTCGCGCGAAGTAACCCGGCGCCAGCACCTTGATCAGCATGAACGCCAGCAGCCCCAGTGCATAGGCCCGCAGACTACGAGATGCCATGACCACGTCATGATCGGTCATCGCCCCGTAGTGGAACAGGCTGATCAGCAGCGGCTCAGCCAGCAGAATCAGCGCCAACGCCGACGGCAGCCCGATCAACAGGACCATTCTCAGCGCCCAGTCGAGCATCCGCGCGAAATGGTCCCCGGACTGATCGGCGTGACGCTTGGAGAGCGCCGGCAGGATCACCGTGGCGATGGCGATCCCGAACACCCCCAGCGGCAGCTCCACCAGGCGATCGGAATAATAGAGCCAGGAGACGCTGCCGGAGACCAGAAAAGAGGCCAACACGGTATCCAGCAGCAGATTGATCTGCGATACCGAGACGCCGAACAGCGCCGGCGTCATCAAGCGTAGAATACGCCGGACGCCGGGATGCCTGAACCGCGCCCGCGGACGCGGCATCAGTCCCAGCCGGGCCAGAAATGGCAGCTGGAAAAGCAGCTGCGCCGCACCGGCAATCAGCACGCCCCAGGCGAGACCCAGCGCCGGATCACTCATCCACGGTGTCAGCCACAGCGCCGCCCCGATCAGACAGAGATTAAGCAATACCGGGGTGAAGGCGGGGATCGCAAAGCGCTCCCAGGTGTTGAGCACACTACCAGCGAATGCCGTTAACGAGATCAGCAGCAGATACGGGAAAGTCAGCCGCAGCATCTCCGCCGTCAATGCCAACTTGCCCGGATCAGTCTGAAATCCGGGCGCGAACAGCCATACAAGCCAGGGCGAGGCAGCGATGGCCAGCGCGGTGATCAGCGCCAGCACCACGCTGAGGCTGCCGGATACCGCATCGAGCAGCTCGCGAACCTCGGCCCGTGTGCGCTGCGTCGCGTACTCCGACAACACCGGCACGAAGGCCTGATTGAAGGCCCCTTCGGCAAACAGTCGGCGCATGAAGTTGGGAATCTTGAATGCCACGAAGAAGGCATCGGCGCCGCTACCGGCCCCCAGCAGCGCCGCGATCACCACGTCCCTCACCAGACCCAGCACGCGTGACAGCAGGGTCATCGTGCTGACGACCATGCCGGAACGCAGCAGCCCGCCGCGAGACACAGGCGTTGCCGTATCCACCGCCATGGCGTCGGCTACCGAATCATCCGGAGGATTGTCTGCAGGTCCGTGCTGGTCGCTCATTGAAAAGCCGTCAGAAAAGACAGGTACAAAAAAACCGGCCGAAGCCGGTTTCTCGTCAAACGCGTCCGGCTCAGGCAGCCAGCGCTTTGATTCGCTTGTTCAAGCGACTCTTGATGCGCGCGGCCTTCTTCTTGGACATAGCGTCCTTGTCGGCGATGCGATCGATGACCGGCTGAGCAGCCTTGAATTCGCTGTTTGCCTGAGTCTGATCGCCAGCCTGAATGGCCTTGATCACACGCTTGATGTAGGTCCGCACCATCGAACGCTGACTTGCGTTGTGCTGGCGGCGGTCTTCCGCCTGACGTGCGCGCTTACGCGCCTGCTTGGTATTCGCCACCGTCGACTCCTTGGAGATATGGGCAGTCAATTCTGTAAGTTAAATCACCCAGGCCAGCCTCGAAACCGCTTCAGGCCAACCCTGAATGATTCGGCCGAATGTTCAATGGCACCCGAAATAAAAACGCTTCGGAGCCACTTTCGACTGCTGTTTGAGCAGTCTTCAACGGGCCATGTCTGAGAGGATGCGGGAGTCTATCACAAGGCCTGAGCGTGATCCAGCACCAACTCGGATCGCCATACCGGGTTCAGATCACCACAGCGGTTCAGATCACCACCAGATTGTCGCGGTGGATCAGCTCCGGCGCTTCCATATAGCCCAGTATCTCGGCAATACGTTGGCTCGACTGCCCTATCAGCTGGACCGCATCGACACTGGAATAGTTGACCAGCCCCTTGGCAACACGGGTGCCCTGCTCGTCGATACAGACCACCATGTCGCCGCGCAAGAAAGCTCCATGCACCTGCTTGACACCCACCGGCAGCAAGCTCGATCCCTGAAAGCGCAGCATCTTGACCGCGCCGGCATCCAGCGTCAGCGTACCGCGCACCTGCAGTTGGCCTGCGAGCCAACGCTTGCGCGCCGCCAGCGGCGCATGGTCGGGAGCAAGCAGCGTACCCAGTGACTCACCTTCGAGCAGCCGGATCAGCACTTGAGGCTGGCGCCCGCTGGCAATCGCCGTGAGCGCACCCGAGCGAGCCGCAAGCCTCGCCGCACGCAGCTTGGTCGCCATACCGCCACGCCCTAGCACGCCGCCGCCGCCGGCCACGCTATCAAGCACGGGGTCGTCAGCCTGACCCTCACTGATCAGACGGGCCTGGGAATTGTGCCGCGGATCGGCATCGAAAAGCCCCTCCTGATCGGTCAGGATCAGCAGTGCATCGGCCTCGAGCAGATTGGCAACCAGCGCACCGAGCGTATCGTTGTCGCCGAAACGAATCTCGTCGGTGACTACGGTATCGTTTTCATTGATAACCGGGATCACGTCGAGCTTCACGAGTGTCCGTAGCGCCGAGCGTGCGTTGAGATAACGCTTGCGATTGGAAAGGTCGTCGTGGGTCAGCAGGATCTGAGCGCTACGCAGCCCATGGCGAGAAAAATGCGTCTCGTAGCACTGCGAAAGCCCACTCTGACCGACGGCGGCGGCGGCCTGAAGCTCATGCACGACAGTCGGCCGCGTGTGCCAGCCCAGCCGCACCATGCCCTCGGCGATCGAGCCGGAAGAAACCAGCACCACTTCGACCCCGCGTCGATGCAGCTCGGCTATCTGATCGACCCAGCCGCCGATTGCCGACTCATCGAGTCCGCGACCGTCATTAGTCAGCAGCGCGCTGCCGATCTTGACCACGACCCGTTTTGCGCTTCCGAGCACCGCTCGCCCCACCTGCCGATCCGTCGTCATCCTTGCCTCCGCCAGGGAGCCAGCCGGGAATGAACCCTTCCGGCCGATCACATTGCCAACACGCTCGCCGCGACGATCAACCCACCCACTTTATCGGGTATATTCGACCTCGACATCATGATCGTCGTCGTCATCGTCGACCTCGTCCACGATTTCGCCACGTTTGACGCGCAGCCGGGTCTGATGCGCTTCCACCCGCTCCACCGATTCGGCCTCCATGCGACGGCGCATCTCGCGCTCGCGTTCGGCGGCCTCTTCGTCCTCGTTTTCCAGCTGCCGCTGCTCAGTTAGCCAGCGATGCGCCGACTGCACCAACTCGTCGGTACCGTCGCTGGAAATGGCCGAGATCTGAAAGACTGGCCCCTGCCAATCGAGACGCGAGACGATATCCGCCACGCGCGCCTCGCGATCTTCCGCCGGCAGCAGGTCGAGCTTGTTGATCACCAGCCAGCGCGGCAACTCCGCCAGCGTCTGCGAGAACTGCTCCAGTTCCCGGGCGATCGCCTCGACCGCCGCGACGGGATCGGACTCGTCGAACGGCGCCGCATCGACGACGTGCAGCAGCAAGCGCGTGCGGGTCAAATGCTTGAGAAAGCGCAATCCAAGGCCGGCGCCATCGGAGGCACCTTCGATCAGGCCGGGCACGTCCGCCATCACGAAGTGCTCGTGAGTGCCGAGCTTGACCACGCCGAGGTTGGGTACCAGCGTGGTGAACGGATAATTGGCGACTTTCGGCTTGGCGGCGGAAACCGCGCGGATCAGCGTCGATTTGCCCGCGTTGGGCATGCCCAGCAGCCCGACATCGGCCATCACCTTCATTTCCAGACGCAGCTTGCGCCGCTCGCCATCGGTACCCGACGTGGTCCGGCGGGGGGCGCGATTGGTCGAAGACTTGAAGTGGATGTTGCCAAGACCGCGGCGGCCACCCTGGGCGACCAGCACCACCTGCCCTTCAGCAGTGACATCGGCGATCACTTCGAGCGTGTCCTCGTCGATCACCGTGGTTCCTACCGGCACCTTGACGTGCAGATCGTCGCCGGCTCTGCCGCTCATCTGACGCCCCTGGCCCTGCTGGCCGCTCTCGGCCTTGTAGAAGCGCTGGAACTTGAAGTCGATCAGCGTATTCAGCGACTCGTCGCCGATCAGGTAGACGTTGCCGCCATGGCCGCCGTCGCCACCGTCGGGGCCGCCCCTGGGTACATACTTCTCGCGCCGGAAGCTGAGACAGCCGTTGCCGCCCCTGCCGGCTTCGACGGTGATCGAGGTTTCATCGACGAACTGCATGTCACTCTCCCGGCGGCAGGCGCCGCACGCGTGGATGCTACAAAGTGCTGTTGCAAAAGCACTCCTACAAAGCACTATTGCCAATACAAAGTACTGCTGCAAAAACGAAAAAACCCCGCCTGAGCGGGGCTTTTCATACAAGGTTCGTGACGTCTCAGGCGGAGACTACACTCACGAACTTGCGGTTTTTCGGGCCTTTCTGTTCGAACTTGATGACGCCGTCATTCAGTGCAAACAGTGTATGGTCCTTGCCGATACCCACGCCGGTTCCCGCATGGAACTTGGTGCCGCGCTGGCGAACGATGATGTTGCCGGCGATCGCCTTCTGGCCACCGTACAGCTTGACACCAAGGCGTTTGGATTCGGAATCGCGACCGTTACGAGTACTACCGGCAGCTTTCTTATGAGCCATGGAGAAACCCTCTCTCTGGGGGAACGTTCCGCTTAAGCGGAGATTCCAGTGATCTTGACTTCAGTGAACCACTGACGGTGGCCCTGACGCTTCATGTGATGCTTCCGGCGACGGAATTTGATGATCTGCACCTTGTCGCCACGACCGTGGGAGACGATTTCCGCCGCCACCTTGGCCCCGCCTACCAACGGCGCGCCGACCTTGATGTCGTCGCCATCGGCAACCAGCAGAACCTGGTCGAACTCCAGGGTATCGCCGGTCGGCACTTCCAGCTTCTCGAGCTTGAGTGTCTGACCTTCCTGCACGCGGTACTGTTTACCGCCGCTCTTGATAATAGCGTACATAACATTCTCCGGGCTTTTCGAGCCAAGGCTCATCGGTCCAAGCTCATCGATACCGAGCGCTCTTTCATCGACCTGCGGCGAGTGGTGCCCCTTCCGGCAACCATCTGACAGGGAGCATGATGAGTTGGGCGGCGGATTATAACGACTACACCAGAACCAGGCAAGTCTTTGCCGCCCTGCCATCGTGACGCTTCGAGGCCAGAACGGCAGCGCATCGCATTCGCCGGCTTTCGTCGGTTGACGCACCTGTGGGCGCCACCTAGCATAGCCCTCACGTTGCCTCTCTCGGCCACCGGCTCTCAGCCCATGGCCGGCGTCGAGCGGCCCTACTCAAGCCCCATCCGATTCTTTGACAAGCCGACCATGCAATCCAACGCTGCATCCATCCATGCATCGGTGGCTGAGGACTTCGCCGCCGTCAATCGCACGATCCTCGATCAACTGGCGTCGCGGATTCCCCTGGTCGAGACCATCGGCCAGTACATCATCGAAAGTGGTGGCAAGCGGCTGCGCCCATTACTGGTCCTGCTGGCCGCGCGTGCGCTCGGCTATCCCGGAGACGAGGACGCCCGCGGCGACAAACATATCGCCCTGGCAACGCTGATCGAATTCATGCACACCTCCACACTGCTGCATGATGATGTCGTTGACGAATCCAGCCGCCGCCGCGGTAAAGCCACCGCCAATGATACCTGGGGCAACGCGCCGTCGGTGCTGGTCGGTGATTTCCTCTATTCGCGCTCGTTCCAGATGATGGTTGAGGTCGGTTCGATGCGGATCATGCAGGTACTCTCCGGTGCCACCTGCGTCATTGCCGAGGGCGAAGTCCAGCAGCTGACCAACATCGGTAACGCCGACATCACGGAAGCGGACTACTTCGATACCATCCAGGGCAAGACCGCGATGCTGTTCGAGGCGGCGTCGCACAGTGGCGCGATTCTCGCCGGTGCGGATGCCGAACAGGAGCAGGCGCTACAGTTTTATGGCCGCTACCTGGGCCTTGCTTTCCAGCTGATCGACGATCTGCTCGACTATCAGGGCGATGCCGAAACCATGGGCAAGAACGTCGGCGACGATCTGGCCGAGGGCAAGCCGACGCTGCCGCTGATTCATGCCATACGCAATGGCTCGCCCAAGCAGTCAGAGCTGATTCGTCAGGCGATCACCGATGGCGGCCTCGAACGGCTGGATGACGTGCTCGCCATCGTGCGGGAGACCGGTGCGCTCGAGTACACCCAGCAACGCGCTGAAGAGATGGCCGAGAAGGCCCGCGCACAACTGCAGATTCTGGCGCCAAGTGCTTATCGCGAAAGCATGGAGACGCTGACGCGGGTGGCGGTGGAGCGCGACGTTTAAAAGGCATCAGATCGGGCTTGCACCGCGCCCTTTGATGAGTATAATTCACCTCCGTCGAACCGGCCTGAATGGCAACGGATCGACGATCAAATCGGAATATAGCTCAGCTTGGTAGAGCGCTGCCTTCGGGAGGCAGAGGTCGTAGGTTCGAATCCTGCTATTCCGACCAACTATTTCAAGGACTTGCGAGAAATCGCAGGTCCTTTCTAGTTTCTAACCCCAGTCGATAACCACTCTGGTAATCACACGCTGCAACTCCAAAACCTCACGCGATGAATTCCCGCCTCTTTTTAGCTCAGGGCAAACGCACGAAAGCACCTATCAGAACGCCATTCCTAATAGCCTTTTCCTAACGGTGTGCGCCGTTGGCGTAGCCCCCGTTGCGACGATCTTCGCGTCGGTAATCAGCGCAATTTTGCGCCCGTTGGCGTCATGCAGATTTGCACAGCGGTAAAGGTGGGAATTCCCATATTAAGGCGTGGTCAGAACGGCCACACCTTGGAGTGCCTGCCACCGCCACAATGTCGAAGTGACGCGCAGGCTGTCGGGGTTTTCTTGAAGTGGGGCACTCGCCGACTAATCCCCATCGCTGCTATCGGAAGCCAGCGACCACTACACTTCCTGCTTTGATCGGCTCACGTCTCAGACAGCCATATCGCACCGCGTCGGCAGCGTGGTCCGGGCCGGTACTCTCCAGGTCTTCGACGCGCTTCTGGTCTCGAGCGAGATAAGGCACGGTGTCCCAGAAATACCGGCAGTGCCGGGCGATGTAGAGCCCAGGGCGATCAGGTTTCCCCGCTTCGGCGAGTAGGCGGCGCATGATGTTCCAGCCGGTCAGACGATCCGCCTTGCGGGCAGGCTCGAAGGTCACTCCCTCCTTTCGGAACTCGTCGGCAATGCTGCCAGCCCCGGAGCCGGTACGGGCGAAGATGGCATCGTCAGCCACACCCTTTGGCTTCACGTCCCATTCAAGGCACCACTTCTTGATCTCGTCGGCCATGACGGGAACGGTCCAGCCTAGCCCCGCGTTCAGGTTCTCCCGGCGATTGGTCGCCAGCTCGTCCACCAGGACAATCGAATCTCTCGGGTAGTGCTGACCATCCGGGCCAATAGCACCAGGCGACACGGCACAGATATAGGTCACTGACGGGGCGCTGGAGCCGAAGTCGTGGCAGAGATAGACAATCCAGTCTTCGGGAATGTGATCCCACGGCGCGGTGGCGTTGCGGTTCTCGTCGATGACGTTGGCGAAGTACGCGCCACGGTTTACCGCCCAGTCGCCATCGATCCACGCTCGCAATAGCTCGGGATCGTCCGGGCACGCGCTTTGTAGCTGGTCGCGATATTGATCGGTGTCGATGAATTGATTGCCGATGAAGGTCGAGGGCGCGTAGATCCACTGGCGTTTCGACTTGTCTTCATGGAACGGCTTCCACGGCTTCTCCTGAAAGACGTAGCGTTTCGCCAGCCAGTGATGCCCAGGGCCGCCGGGGTTGGCTGCCACCACGACTCTGACCGGCATATCGGCGGGGCCGCGCAGGTTGGATCGCATGATGTCCAGCAGGTCGGGCAACGGGTACTGTCCGGCTTCATCCACCATCAGCAGGGTGAAGGATCGGCCCTGATACTTCGTGTAATCGGCGTGGCTCTCAAGCTGGCCCAGCTCCATATAGCCGTTATTGGGGAAGCGCCAGACGTGCTCCCCGGCGTTGTAGCGTGCGCCCGTGCCGTAAACCATGCCGAATAGCTCGCGGGTAATCAGCTCGAAGTCAGCAAGCCCCTTGTAGGTTCGCCGAAGATAGAGAATCCGGGCGCGATCGCCGTACATTTCAACGTGACGCATCGCCAGCAGTGCCAGGGTGTACGACTTGCCGCCACCACGGCCACCGCCCAGGAACACGTCGTACTCCTCGGGCAGTTGCAGCACTTTTTGCTGAAACGGGTTAAGGCTAATCGTCTCCACGATCCACCTCCCCGTTAATCACCTTGGAAAAGTCCTCGACGGACTGCGGCCCCGGTAGATTGAATGTCACTGATACTCGGTTGGCCAGGTCGCCTTGATCGCCTTCGCGATACCCGTGGCGGCATTTCAGCAGGAAGATGGACGCCGTGACGTTACCGGCCCTTGCCTGCTCCATCAGTGCGCCGTGCAGCTCGCCATGCTCACGCTCGCGGCCTTCATCCAGCGCCTTTTGAATCTCGGGGTAGTTCTCTCGCCAGGCGCGGAACAGGTCAGCGGAGATATTCAGCCCGTTAGCGATACCTTTGATGGAGACGCCGTTCTTTGACATCTCCAGAACCTTATCGGCAGTGTGCTTCGGGGGTTTCTTCTGCGAAGCGGTACACTTCACGCGGTCGGGTTTACCAGCCATGACAGTCTCCAAATGGCCCCCGAAGGGGCCTTATCCGATTCAAGCGATCTTGGCTTTCAGGAACGCCAGATTGACGGCCTTACGCTCGGCGGTGCGCAGCCAGTGCGACGGATCGGCCAGTTCGGCCAGGGTCGGAGACTCGTCGGCGATGTCGCCTTCGGCCCAGCTAAAGCCAGCCGGATGAATCGCGACGTTCAGGCGGGAATGCAGGATTTGCTGACCACCACCACGACCGGCGGACGGGATGTCCTCGGTTTGCGTGCCTTCGGCGATGGTTGGCTCGGCCAGCGCGTAGCCCACGGCACCAGCCCCGAACAGCACGGACGTGAACTCCCCGGCTTCGGTGTCAGCGGGTAGGCCATCATCCACGATGGTCGCCAGCCCCCGGAAGGTGGCGATGGTGCCGCCTTGGCTGTCGGGAATGAACTCGATTAGGTCATTCTTGAGCGCACGGCGGTAGATGGCGGAGTGCATCGCGATCCCGGTCAGATTGCTCAGCGAGTCGCCCAGCGTGCCGGTGGCGTCGATGACAGCTTCGGCACCGAAAACAGCAGCCGCGCCAGTCTCGCCGGTAATGTCCAGCACCATATCTCCGGAGTTATTGGCGATATTTCCCGCCATAACGCCATTGAGAGACGCGATAAGGCGTCGCTGCATCTGACGGTCCCAGTAGGCTTGCACGCGGCTCTGGATGCGCTGTAGGGCGTTATCCCCGGCAATCTCGGAAGCCAGATTCATCGCAGACCATGACTTGTGCAGGAACGACTTGCGGACAATCTGCTTGCCGCTACCGATCTTGCTTGGCGTGGAGTGAATATCTGGATCATCGTTAACGATGTCGGCTTCGTCGTCGCCCAGGTCGAGCCAGTACGGAACGGAAAAAGCGTGAGCGCCAGCACGAAGCTGTCGAGCGATCTCGGGGTTATTCACCGCGACACCGGATTGGAACAGTGCCGTCTTCTGCATCGTCTCTTGCAGAATGTAATCGGTGAAAATTTGCGGTTCGATAATGTCGGTTAGGCGTGTAACGGCCATGATGAATCACCTTGATAATAAGGATTGAGTGATTCTCACGGACCACAGGTCTCGGGAGGGTTCGCCACAGGCGATCAAGTCCCAGCTTGTGCGGCTGGTGCGCATCTCCCACAGGGAGGAAGGGTAACGAAAGGCAGCCCCACAAGGGCCGCCAGTCGATACAGAAATTATATCACCGCATGCCTAATTGTGGGCGATTGAGCGTCTTTTCTTGCGGCTTATTGTCATTGGCCGGTGGGCGCGGTGCGCTTCGATAAGTGCTGCCCGTTGCACCGCTTCCCGTGGGCTTCGGCATGAAGTAACGAATATCTTCCAAGCCCCTTTCATGAATCAGGTCATGCAGGTTATCGAAAGTCAGTTCTCGCGGGTGATGTTCTTCGCCATGCTGGCCCACCTTGACGGCTTTCAGCGTGGGATTGCCGTCCTTGTCGTTGATGTAGAACTTCCCATCCTCGCCACGGGCAATATCGAAGTGCTCCGAAAATGTCTGGCGTAGGGCGCTGGCAGCCGGGCAGACGCTCTTGAAGAACTCGTTTACCGGCTTCTCGAACGTCAGTTGATGGATTTGGTCGGCAAGCTCGCCTTTCTCGGCCTCCAGTTTTTCGACCTGCTCCTTTAATCCCTCAGATTCACGGGATTTCTTGGCGCGTTTCAGCTCGTCCAGCAGCTCGGCATTCTTCGCTTTCAATGCTTCGTTTTCGGTTTGTAGTGCTTCGATGGTTGCTTCAGACATGCTCGTCACCTTTGAGTAGTTTGGTGATAATGAGATTGGCCGCTCGGCGACCGGCGTTTTCCTGCTTCACCGCACTTTGCTCAGCATCGTGGCCCCGTCTCCAGGTTTCGGCGTAACGCTCTGCCAGCCGTTGCTGGATGCGTGGATGGAGCCGGTATAGCCCACGGGCGACGTGGGCCTTGTCCTCGGGTAGCAGCGGGCAGCGCTGGGCGATCCAGTCGAGCCAATCGGGCACTTCCTCGCTGTAGGTAGAATCGTCCGCAACTTGCGCAACTTTGCCCCCCTGAAAATCCCCTGAAAGTTGCGCTGTTTTTGGGGCGTCGGTTGCGTCGTGGTTGCGTTGCTGGTTGCGCTCCTTTCTCTGCAAGTAGCTGTTCGCAAGGGATTTTAAGTCCCCGGTTGCGTTGGCAGTTGCGCAGGATGCTTCAAAAGTTGCGCTTGTTTCTTGTGAAAGTTGCGCGTTGCGTTGCCTAGGGGGCGCAACCCGCAACTTTTGATCGCTGGCGATCATGGCTTAGCCTCCTTTTTCGGCGTTTTGGGTTTGGTGTAAAGCCCTTCCCGTTCGGCGCGTTTGGCATGGCGATTGACGTTGGACTTGTTAATCTCCAGCTCGCGGGCGATCTCTGATTGCGTAAGCCCTTCGTTCAGCAGGCCCACCACACGCTGATAGGTGCTGTCTTGTAGCGACTGATAAGCCCACGAGATACGGCCATCGGGAGCGGTTGTAAGCTCGATCTCGCGGCTTCTGGCGTCCTCGCCGTAGAACCCCCGGTTCTTCTCGAAGTGAAGCTCGAACTTCGCGCCATTGGCGCCTTCATCCCCACTGGGGGGCTTCAAGCCAATGACGGTATCAAGCACGTCCTCGCGGCGGCTGGTGCCGCGTTGTTGCCCGCCTTTGCCAGCATGGTGGACGAACAGTACCGTCTTACCCTGTGCCCGCATTCGAAGCGCCCATTCCTGCACGCCGATCCAGCTTTCGCCCTCGTTCTCCTTTCCGCTTCGGCAAAGCGTCGCGATGTTGTCCACGACGATCAGCTGGGCGGAGTCGGTGAAGGGCATGATGGCTTGCTGGCCTTCCAGTGACGCCAGGTCGGGCATTCCCCTTGGCTGGAGGTCAGGCGTCAGGATTTGCAGGTTTTCCGGGGCAGCCTGATAGGGGCAAGACTGGATAATCGACGCGAAGCGCTCCTGTAGTGCTACGCCGGGCATCTCGCCATCGAGATAAAGCACTTTGATCGGCTCGGGAGATTCCCAGCCCAGAAACTCACCACCAGCCGCACAGGCGTAGGCAACGCCCATCGCTACCCACGTCTTGCCGATTCCTCGCGGGGCGTAGATCATTGCCAACCCGCTGCTAGGCAGCCAGGGAGATAGCAGCATCGTGCGCTCTGGTAGCTGCATCTGGATGAAGTCACCCAGGCTCACCGCCTTGAGCCGCATCTCATCGGCGGTTTCCTGTACTGCTTGGGCGATCTTAAGAAGATCAGGGGCGGCGCTCATAGACTCACCTCCCCACCAAGCAATGCCAGGTCGTTGAAGTCCGTCACGCCATCGGCAGCTTCCGGCCAGACGCAGCGGCCACCAACGGCGGCGGCGGCATCGAGGCCAGCTTTGATCCCAGGATTCCCGGCGGTCTGGTGGTCGTTATCAGCACAGACGATGATGGTGATAGCGGGATACCGGGCTCGCAGGCTTTCAGCCACGGCACGAAGGTTCCCGGCGTTCATTGCACACGCCACCGCGTAGCCGGTCGCCATGTTCAGCGTCGCGCCGGTTGCCCAGCCTTCCGCGATCAGTAGCGGCTGGTCGTCGTGGATCACGCCAATGGGGTGATAGCAGCCCTTGACGCGACCACCGGGGCGAAAGCGTTTACCGCCGTCATGGGCGATGTATTGGAAGTTAACCAGACGTTCGCCATCGGTCAGCGGCACCACCAGCTTGCTGCCTTGCTGGCGCAGCCCCAGCGGCTCTACACGCTTTTTAAGCAGGTAGGGGCGGTTCGGGTTGGCCTTCAGCAGCGTCGGCCACTCAGAGCGGCATAGGGAAGCCGTCAGGGCGTTCTGACGGGCTCTATCGGCGTCTCGTTCACGCTTGGCCTGCTCGGCTCTCTCGCGGGCTCTCCGGGCCGTCTCTGGGTCGGGATCAGCGTCGGGGAAGATGTAGCGGGGTTCGAAAAGCCCGAAGGCTCCCCAGCAGCCGAAGTCATACCGGCACGAATACCAGATACGTTTATTGCCACGGCGGTTATCAGGATGATCGAGTCGGTGGATAGCACCATCGGCAATGGGGGTGACGGCAAGGCCGGTATGGGTCACAATGTCGTCAGCCAGCTTCGTTTCGACTGCGAATTGGTTCCCAAATGTATGCCTTGCCGCCCACTGGCTCCCCCCGGTGGGCGTTCTTTTTTGTGGAGTCATTCGCCCACCTCTCTCAGTCGCGCCAGGCGACGTTCCAGAATGGATGCCAGCGTTGCTCGAAGCTCGTCGCTCTCTTCGGGTGCCAGGCACAGCAAGCCATATTGGGTTTCGATATCGCCGATGGCCGGCACCTGCTTGGCGATGGCGTAGCGCGTCACGGCTTTGGCGTCTTCGATGTCGGATGCGCCGATCTCGTCGAGGAGGTCATCGATTGTCATGACTGGCCTCCCATCCAAGGTTCTCGACTTCGCGCTGTAGCTGCGCTTGCTCGTTGGCGTCGGTCAGGCCGTGGGCGATGGCTTCATCAGCGGTCAGGAATCGATCATCGAACTGGAAACGGATTTGGTCGGTGCGCATGTCGCGCAGAATTGCGGCGGGCATCATTGGGCGGACTCCCGACGTGCGCGAACAGCAGCTCGCAGCTTGCCCATGGCGCGGTATTTCTGGCGCTTGGCTCGCTGTAGCTCGTCGTACTGGATTTGAGTGGCGCGTCGCGCGTGGTCGAACTCGGGAGCATCGGCAGTCATGCGGCCGGCCGGTCGACCGTAGGCATCGAAGTGGTGCTCGAGCGCGTTGCTGTAGCGGATACGATGATGCTCTACGCCTTCCTCGGCTTCGATCAGATCGAGTGCCAGGCGGTTGATGGTTTGGAGTGTGGTCATCGTGCAGCCTCCGTCTTGGCATTGACGGAGAGCCAGCGATCCAGCTCGGCTATGTCGTAGCGGATGTTCCTACCGATATTGATATGGGATGGTGGGGTTACGCCTGCCAGCACCTTAAGGTGCCGCGATTGGCGCAGAGTGGCGGGACGAAAGCCTAGATACTCGGCGGCTTCGCGCTCCGTGAGGTAACTACGAGTGATTTGGGCTACTGCCATTTCCAGTTTCCTGTAAAGGGCCAGCAGCAGGGAGGCGGGAAAAGCGATACTTGTTAGCTTTGAGCTAACCGGATACGCTTATAGGCGTGCCCATGCGCTGACGCATATGCACAGACGCTCTTTGACAAGCAGACTTGGATACCGCGCATTGCCTGCCAGGGCTTCGCGCACGGTGTCTTCGTCTGTTTTTTTGTCTCTAGCGTCATAGCCTCACCTAGTGCTGGCTATTGCTGAAGGGAGGGCAAGATTCGCGGCGATCAAACTTTGAATTCTTGCCTTCCCCGTCTTTTGCGCCTCGACTTCGGTCGAGGCGTTTTCATTTGCCCGTCTTGTCGATTAACGCCGTTACAGAATAGCCTCGGTCGATTGGTGCTTCAATCCCTTTCATATATTTTTTAACAGTTGAATCACCCCCCGATACGTTCACGTATCAGTTGTGCTTCTAAAGCCGTTAACCGATGGTTCAGAGAGACGAGTTAAGCTGTCTTAAAGCCTAGCTCTGCCAATATCACGCTCTGTGATACTACAAAACGCATTGCCTTTCTTCCGTAATCACTGCTTACCACCACCGGCCTTTTCCCGCTACAACCCGCGTGGATACAAGGTTTCCTTGTACCCTTTTGGTACATACCTCCATTTTTCCCGGATAGCTTTCTTCACTGGCTGTCGTCTTTAATCGTCTGGTTAATGGCTGACGTGATATGCGCAGACGCATATGAGCGAACTCATATCCAGACCATTGCAGCGATGCACGGCGATTCACAGCGTTGCAGTGCTCTCCAGTGCTCTCCAGTGCTCCGGAATAGTCCGCCACCTTCCGCTGCTTTCCGTTCCGGCAGCGCATGGTTAATCATTTGTTGAATCTTATCTCTCAAGGTCATCGATTGCTCGTCGAGGTCTACTATCTCGCTGGAGTTTTGTCGTGTAACGCGGCGTACAGCACGTTGAAGACGACGAAAAAGACGCTCTTCTCGACGAATCTCTACGCTTATTCACGATCCGCCTAACCTTCTCGGGGTTTGCGGGGGTAGCCGTCACCCATGCGTTTTGGAAAATTTCATCGCCACCACGTTGTCCGGCTCGACCATTACCTGGCTGGCGATCAGCGCCCCCCAGGCTTGCCAAGCTGCTTTCTGCTCGGCAGCGTACTGTGATCGCTGATAGGTGGCGACCAGGGCGTCCTCGGGAGCATGGTTAAGCATTCGCTCGATAACGTGCGGCTGGACGGCGCAGTGCTCGCCCAGGCCGGTCGCGAACGTGCGGCGTAGGTCGTGGCCGCTGAATGGCTCCATCTTGCCTAAAGGGGCCTTCTCGTCGCGCTTGCGTGTCTTGCGGCCTTGGATTCTCAGTACGGCGGTCGTCAGGCTGGAATCACCGACAGGCTGGCCTTCGACGCGGCCCTCGAACACGTATTCACCGTGCCGGGGTATGGATTGCAGTAGCTCGACGGCGGTATCGGATAGATAGACGACGTGGGCCTGGCGATTCTTCGTGTCGGTATCGGGGATACGCCACACGGCCTTGTCCAAGTCGATGTCGCTCCACTTGGCTTTCAGCAACTCCCCACGGCGCTGGCCGGTCAGGATCAGCAGCCGAATGGCGTTCTTGATGGTATCGGAGAGGCCAGATTGATCGAGGGCAGCCCAAACTTGGCGAAGCTCCACCAGGGATAGGTGGCGCTTCCTCGGCGCTCCCTTGCTGGCTCCAATCTTGGAAGGTTCGATACCCACGGCAGGATTGATGGTGATTTGCCCGCGATCCAGGGCGTAGCCGAACATCGAGCGGAGCATCGTGAGGCACTTCCGGGCCTGCTCGCGTGACTTGTCTTCGGCCACTTCGATGATGACGGCCTTCACTTGCTGGGGACTGATACCTTTAACCAGGAACTCCCCTAGCTGGTCGCGAAGGTAGTATCCCCAGCGCCATGTGGTTTGCTCGACTACCTGCTCGGACGGCGGGCGCTTCGTGCGGATGGATGGAGCCTTGGCGTAGCTGACGATCCACTGGTCGAAAAGCTCTTGCATCGACCATGCGGCCTGATTCTCTGCCTTCTGTTGGCGTCTGACGCGCTTGGGGTTGATGCCATCGGCCAGCAGATTGCGGACTTCGGCGTGCTCGTCCCGCGCTTCCTTGAGCCCCATAGCCGGAAAGACACCGATATTCAGAGCGTCCTGCTTACCGCCGAAACGATAGCGGACATACCAGGATCGGCTACCGCCAGTGCTGACTCGAATAGCCAGCCCGCCGCCGTGTGGGCTTTTCACAGACTCCCAATAAACGGTCGATTCTGGCTTGAGGGATTGAATCTGGCGGTCGGTGGTTATCACGGCTGGCTCCAGGCTGTTACCACTCTAGTAATCACCATTGGAGTCTATAACCACTTACATCGATAGACAAGCATAGACATGAAAAAGGCTGTAAGCACTGATATTACGGCGATTTCATCGTCTATCCGAATCTCTGAAAATCTGTGAGTTTTGCTTTCGGGAGGCAGAGGTCGTAGGTTCGAATCCTGCTATTCCGACCAACGTATTGTAAAACGCCCGCTCAGGCTCTGCCTGGCGGGCGTTTTTTATGCCCGAACTTATTTGCCCCCAAACTTAGTCTTGTCCCCAAACTTAGTCGATGCAATCAGGACTTGCCTGCGTTCCACTTAAGATTGATGGCAATGACGGGCGCACCTCCTAGAATCGGGAGAGACACTGCCCGGAAGCAAAAAGCGCCGCTCTGGAACCGAAGGCGTCAGACGCGGCCCGTCGACCGGCGTGAGCGATTGCCCCGACCGCTCACCGCGGGCCCGCCCCTCAGGAGAACAACCATGCCGAGATGGCCTCGCTGGCTCGCCGCCGCGCTTACCACCGCGTTATGTGCCGCGTTCTCTTTCGTTCTCGCCGCCGCTCAAGCCAGCGCCCAGGATGACGAGGCGCCGCAGCCATGGTCGGCGAAAGCCGTCGAATCGACCCAAGCCCAATGTCACGCCAACATGACCGCCAGCGGCATCGAAGGTCCCAAGGTCGAACGCTACTGCGAATGCGTCACCAACGCTCTGCAGGCTCGCTTCACCGCCGCAGAGGTGCGCGAAATGAAGCGCAAACACGACCCCGGCAATAGTGAAGACAGCCGCCCACCCGAGCTGGATAAAACACTCGATCAGTGTTCGGCGGTACTCGAATCTCAATAAATACCAGCCTTCGGCATCCAGCGCCGAGCTTTCGACGTACAAGGTAATCAGGCACGCCACCGAAGCGGCGTAACGAGGCAGCTTCCATCGCTACTGCGCCAAGGACACGGGCTCATGACCAATTCCACTGCACAGGCCAAGCCGCGCCGCGAACGTCGTCATCGCCTCTCCGTGCGCCTCTGGCACTGGGTCAACCTATGGTGCCTGATCGTGCTGCTGATGAGTGGCTTGCAGATCTTCAATGCGCATCCGGCACTCTACTGGGGCAGCGCTTCGAATTTTGACGACCCGTGGCTGGAAATGTATGCCATTCGCGGCGCCGACGGTGCCATACAGGGTCAGACTGCGCTGGGGCCCTGGACATTCGATACCACCGGGGTGCTGGGCTACTCCGGCAGCGATGATCACGCCAGCGTGCGAGGATTCCCCGCCTGGATCACCCTGCCGGGCTACCAGTTCTTGACCATGGGAAGGCTGTGGCACTTCTTTTTCGCCTGGCTGTTCGCCGGCGCCGGCGCTCTGTTCGCGCTATACGCACTGTTCAGCGGTCATCTGAAACGCGACCTGTGGTTACCGGCATCGCAGTGGCGAGGGCTGGGCCGCGATGTTCTCGATCATCTGCGCCTGCGCTTTCACGCCACTAGTGGCCGCTACAACGGCTTGCAGAAGCTCAGCTATCTGGGCGTGCTGTTCGTGGCCCTGCCAGCGATGATTCTGACCGGCCTGTGTATGTCGCCCATGTTCAACGCGGCGGCCCCTTGGCTACTCGACCTCTTAGGCGGTCGCCAGAGTGCCCGTTCGATTCACTTCATCGTCGCCGGCTCGCTGGTGCTGTTCGCGGTCGTTCATCTGCTGATGGTGCTGCTGAGCGGGCCGTTTCGCCAGGTGCGCGACATGCTCACCGGCGGCAGACGCGACGTGGCGTCTGCTGATAACGAGAGGAACACACATCATGAAGCGAAATGAGGCCTCGTCCCGCGGCCGGGGCCGTAGACGCTTCCTGCAGCGCGCGGCGCTGGGCGTGGCGACGCTGGGATTGGCCGGTTGCGATCGGCTGTCCCGCAACGATCAGGTCGTGAAAACGCTGGATCTGGCCGAACGGCTCAACCTGCGCGCTCAGCGCTTCCTGGCCGGCGAACGTGGCCTGGCGCCGGAATATCCGTCATCGATGATCGACAAAATCTTCCGTCCCAACGGCTCCACCGACCCGCAGGCGCCGCGCTATCGCCAGCTCGCCGCCAACCAGTTCCGTGACTGGCGCCTGGAGATCGGTGGGCTGGTCGATGCTCCCCTGTCGCTGTCGCTCGCCGAGCTTCAGGCAATGCCAGCCAGAACCCAGATCACCCGCCATGATTGCGTCGAAGGCTGGAGCGCCATCGGCCAGTGGCGCGGGCCGGTGCTGGCCGACCTGCTCGAGCGTGCCGGCATTCAGAATAAGGCTCGCTATGTGGTGTTTCACTGCATGGATCAGCTGGGCGGCGAGGACTATTACTACGAGAGCCTGGATCTGAGCGAAGCGCGTCATCCACAGACGATCCTCGCCTACTCGCTCAACGATGGGCCGTTGCCGATCGCCAACGGCGCGCCGCTGCGGCTTCGCGCGGAGCGTCAGTTGGGCTACAAGATGGCGAAATATCTTTCCGCCATCACCCTCGTCGCCGATTTCGACGACATTGCCGGCGGCAAAGGCGGTTACTGGGAAGATCGCGGCTACACCTGGTATGCCGGGATATAGCCACCGCTCGCTATCGATATCGATATCGTCGATACGCTTGACAATTTTTCACGATGAACTGAACTCAAACCGTCGGGGGTCTCAGAAAACTTAAGTTTGGCATCAGCCCTCATACACATCAGGAGTAACCTTCATGCCAGTCACACATCATGCCATTCGCACACTTCGCCAGGCGCTGTTCGGCCTTACCATCGGCTGCCTCGCGACCAGCGCCCTGGCCGCTCAGGACACGCCCAAGAACCTGCGCGGTACCATTACCGAAGTCAGCGGTGATGGCTTCACCGTCGAGTCGGCAACCGACGGCAGCAGCCACAGGGTGACGATCAGCGACAATACGCGACTCGCGGCCGTCAGCGACAGCAGCCTCGACGAAATCGAGAAAGGTACATTCATCGGCACGGCCAACCTGCCCGGCGAAGATGGGCAGCCCGCCAAGGCCCTGGAAATGGTGATCTTTCCCGATTCGATGAAGGGCACCGGCGAGGGCGATTACCCCTGGGACATGCCGCGCGGTGCGACTCAGGGTGGTTCGGGCGGAGAGAAACTGGGCGGCAGCGGTAGCGGTTCGACCATGACCAATGGCACCGTCAGCTCCACCGATGCCAAGAGCGGCGATACCGGCGGCAAGATGGGCGGCGCTTCCAGCGGTTCGACCATGACCAACGGTACCGTGGATAACGCCGCCGACGAAGACGGCATGATGACGCTGACCGTCGACTACGGCGATGGCAGCAAGCAGATCCGCGTACCCAGCGACGTTCCCACCGTGAAGGTCAGCAAAGGATCGAAGGACGATCTCGAAAAAGGTGCAGCAGTCTTCGTCGCTGGCGACCTTACTCAGGATCCGATTCAAGCCAAGGCCGTGATCGTCGGTCGCGATGGCACCGTGCCACCGATGTAAATATTGATCGCTGCTCTGGCATCATTGCCGACCGGCTTTATCACGATCGTCGACCGGCACCTTCCAAACGTCGTCATGCGCCTAGCGCTGGCGGCGTTTTTTGTTACGTCGATAACGTCGAACCACCGCGAGCCACACCGCGACGCTCAACATCGTTGCCAGCGTCACACCTTGCCAGGGCCTGGCGTCGTCGCCCATCACCGTCTCTAGCGTGATGATCAGGATGAAACCCGTCGCCTGACTGGCAATCGCGACTCGGCGCAGATTATCTCCTCGACCCACGCCCATCATCACCCGCTCCTCGTCAAGATTTCGCGATCGGTGCAGTGTAACGTCGTTACAGAGTACGCCGACACCTTCAAAGCTTAAGGCTGCACGCGGTTTGCGCTAGAATGCGTCGCCCATCCGATCCGTTTCCGCAGCGTACACACGACCGAGGCATCATGAGCGACTTCTCTCCCGGCCAGCGTTGGATCAGCGACGGCGAAACCGAGCTCGGGCTCGGCACTATCCTCACCGTCGACACCCGCAGCGTCACCGTGCTGTTCAGCGCCAGCCAGGAAACCCGCACTTACAGCGCCCATCAGTCACCGCTGACTCGCGTGATCTTCGGTTCCGGTGATCGCATCGATACCGCCGACGGCGATCAGCTGACCGTCGAGCGTATCGAAGAACACGATGGCTGTGTGATTTATCACGGTCATACCGACGATGGTGAGCCGGTTTCGCTCAACGAAGCCAGACTTTCCGACAGCATGCGCTTTCATCAGGCTCAGGATCGTCTACTGACCGGCCAGGTCGATCGTAACGACTGGTTTGAACTGCGCTATCGCTCGCTGCATCATCATCAGCGCATCGCGCGTAGCCCCGCGCTGGGACTGGCGGGCCCACGCATCGACCTGATCCCCCACCAGCTCTATATCGCCGACGAAGTCTCCCGACGTCATGCACCGCGCGTGCTGCTGGCCGACGAAGTCGGGCTGGGCAAGACCATCGAAGCCGGGCTGATTCTGCATCGTTTATTGCTCACCGGACGTGCCAGCCGGGCACTGATCCTGGTGCCGGCCAGCCTGACGCATCAATGGCTGATCGAGCTGCTGCGCCGCTTCTCGCTGTCGGTCACGCTACTGGACGAGGCGCAGAGCGAGTCGTTCGACGAGGAGAATCCGTTCGATAGCGGCCAGTGCATCCTCGCCAGCCAGCAGTGGCTGTTCGCCAACCCGCTGCGTCAGCGTCAGGCGGAAAGCGCCCAGTGGGATCTACTGATCGTCGACGAAGCACATCATCTCGACTGGTCGCCGCAGGCGGAAGGCCCGGGTTATTCCTGCATCGAGCGACTGTCACGGCGTATAGCGGGGTTGCTACTGTTGACGGCGACGCCGGAGCAGATGGGCCTGGAGAGCCACTTTGCCCGGCTGCGCCTGCTCGACCCTGACCGTTATCACGATCTCGAGCGCTTCCGCGAGGAGGAGACCGGTTATACCGCGGTCGCGGAAGCGGTCGAAGCGCTGGCGCGGCTGCCCGGCGACGCCACCGATCGCGAGCGTCTCACCGCGATTATCGATGACAGCGACAGCCTGGCGCTGCTCGACACGCTACTCGACCCCGAAAGCGACGCCTCGCAGCGCGACAGTGTAAGACGCCAGCTGCGTGAACAGCTGCTGGATCGCCACGGCACCGGACGCGTGATGTTCCGCAACAGCCGGCGCCACGTCGGCGGTTTTCCGGAACGTCATCTGCACACCACGTCACTGGCGATGCCGGCGGCTTATCGCGACCAGTTCACTGAGCTGCGCGAGGGAAACGACCACTTCGCCGCCCGGCTGACCGCCGCCGAGCTAAGTACCCACGAGGCGCGTCTCTACCCCGAAGCGGCCTATCGCGCGCTGCATGACGCCACGATTCAGAAAGACACGCCGTGGTGGCGATTCGATCCCAGAGTCGAGTGGCTGCTCGGTCAACTCGAGACGCTGGGCAGCGAGCAGAAGGTGCTGGTGATTGCTCACTGGCGTCAGACCGCCGTGGACCTGGCTGAAGCGCTGCGCACCCGCGCTGGCATTCAGGCGCCGGTCTTCCACGAGGAGATGAGTCTGATCGAGCGTGATCGCGCCGCCGCCGCGTTCGCCGACGACGACGGCGGCTGCCAGGTACTGATCTGTTCAGAGATCGGCTCCGAGGGGCGCAATTTCCAGTTCTGTCATCATCTGGTGATGTTCGATCTGCCGTGGCATCCGGATCT
>Ga0207878_100300_pt1 | contig 24359 bp, 23 predicted proteins | sample LinPmetageLP41_FD_184053 | JGI IMG/M metagenome (GOLD analysis project Ga0207878, IMG submission 184053) | Marine viral communities from the Pacific Ocean - LP-41 (SPAdes) | ecosystem: Environmental > Aquatic > Marine > Oceanic | place: Pacific Ocean | collected 2010-08-27 | reverse complement strand
TGATAGGTTCGTCCGGTAAACCGGCGATTGACTAGCTCGATGCCACCGATCTCGATGATGCGATGGCCCTCTCGCGGATCGATACCGGTGGTTTCCGTATCCATGACGATTTGACGCATATCGTTATCCTCGCTTATATCCGGAGGTTTAAGTGCCTGGGGACTCAGTGCCTGAAGACTTAGCGCCTGGAGACTCAGTGCCTGAAGACTTAGCACCTGAAGACTTAGCACCTGAAGACTCAGTGCCCGGCGGCTGTCGCTCGTTGTTCAGGAAAAACCGTGCATCGATAGAAGATCAACGCGCCGAAGGCCGCCGCGTTGCGACCACTTCATCGATCGCTTCATTGACCAGGCGGTCGGCGGCCTCGTTACCCTGATGGCCGCTGTGCCCTTTGACCCAATGCCACTCGACGGCGTGGCGCTGGGTTTCGGCCAGCAGTTCCCGCCACAGTTCCGCGTTTTTCACCGGCTGTTTGGCCGCGGTTTTCCAGCCCCGCTTCTGCCAGCCATGGATCCACTCTGTGATGCCCTTGCGAACATACTGGGAGTCGGTCCACAGCGCGACGCGACAGGATCGATCCAGCGCCCGCAACGCCTGGATCGCCGCCATCAGCTCCATGCGGTTGTTGGTGGTTTCGGCCTCGCCCCCTTTCAAGGGCTTCTCGTGGTGACCGGAAACCAGCAATGCGCCCCAGCCACCGGGGCCGGGATTACCACGGCAACCGCCGTCGGTATAGATCGTCACGCTAGGCATCGTCGATTCGGGTTCTGGAGCAGGCATCTATGCAGTGTTTCCTAAGGTCAGGCAGTGGTTCGAGACGGACTAATAAGACGGGCTAATAAGACGTACTAATAAACGTACTTTGAGACGTACAAGCACGGGGCGTGCTGAGATCATTGCTGACGCCGGCCGCGGACATGGGCCGTTTCCTTGGCCAGCCCGAGCCAGGCGCCAGACTTGTTGCCCACCAGCACCGGCTCTCGCAACTTGATCGGCTGGACCGGAATGCTGCGCCGCCGAGCGACCAGCAAGTAGGCCGAGGCCAGCGGCAGATTGTAGCGCCGCCCGAGCGTCTCGAGTCGATCACTTCCCGTTGCGCGACCCGGTAGGCGAAAGCCGCAGTAGTCTACCCTTTCGATCTCGAAATCGACAAAGGCCAGCCAGTCGCGCAGGCGTCCAGGCGTGCGCCACTGCCGCTGCCAGGGCGCGGGTCGCTGGCGACGCCGGACACCGCCAGGCCCGAACGGATGCCAGCCAAAGACCAGCAGACGGCCGTCAGCGCGGGTAACGCGCGCGGCTTCCTGTAGAACGTGGTGTGGACGCTCGACGGCTTCGAGTAGATGGTGCAGCAGCACCAGATCCAGGCTGTCATCGGCGAGCGGTAGACTATCGGGAAGGCAGACGAGGCTGTTGGCATTGCGAACGAGATCGGCCGTCGGCGCCCAGTCCAGTGCATAGCGAATAGGACACATATCGCTCATCAATGGCGCCATGCCCAGCTGCAGACTGACGATGCCCCGGTGTCGCTCGCAATGCGGGCCCAGGCACGCGCGCTCTGCCCGCCACAGCGCAAGGCCGGACGCCGATTCCCAGAATCGACGTCCATCGCGAACGACTGCCTGCAAACCAGGATCGGGTGGCGAGATTGACACGGCCGACTTTACTCCCCAAGGTTATCGCTTTTTAAAGGCGGTTCGTCAGATTCGACGACGGTTCCTGCAGTGAAAGGTCATTTCCAGGCAATTGGGGAACCTCCGCGCAATGCTTGGATCTGAGCCATGGGTCGGGCACCAATTTGCCCTTGACGCTAAAACTCGAAAGCGGAAACCCGAACGTTGAAATCTGGACGTTAAAATCCATACGTTGAAATCTAGTCGAACCTGCCGCAGAAGGATGCCACATGTTAACCGTGAAACCGATTCCCGCGTTGCAGGACAATTATATCTGGGTGCTGCGCCAGGATGCCCAGAATCGCGTTGTCGTCGTTGACCCGGGTGATGCTGAACCTGTCATTGCCTGGCTCGATCACGAAAAACTGATACTGGACACCATTTTGATCACTCACCATCACCACGATCACACTGGTGGACTGGCCGAGCTGATCGAGCGTTACGCCCCGCAGGTCTACGGCCCCGACAACGACGCCATAGCCGGCATCGACCAACGTGTTAGCGAAGGCGACGAATGTCGCGTGTTGGGGCGGCATTTCGACGTCCTCGCCGTTCCCGGCCACACCCTGGATCATATCGCCTTCCATGCCCCCGGGACACCAGGACTGCTGTTCGCCGGCGACACGCTGTTCTCAGGCGGCTGCGGGCGGCTGTTTGAAGGCTCACCTGAACAGATGCAGGCATCGCTGGCCAAGCTCGAGGCGCTGCCGGAGGATACGCTGGTGTTTGCCGCCCATGAATACACGCTGGCCAACCTCGCCTTCGCGGCAGCGGCCGAGCCCGACAACGCAGCCCGTGACGCTTACCGGAACGAGTGCCGGAAAGCCCGTGACCTGGACCGCCCGACGTTGCCGACCACGCTGGCCCGCGAGCGCCAGATCAACCCATTTCTACGAATCGACGAGCCAGGGCTGCTCGAGACTTTACGTCAGCAGGGAGCTGCCGATAACAGTAGGGAGGCTTTTGCTACCCTGCGGGCGTGGAAAGATCGCTTCTAGCATCGCAGTGAAAGACAAGGTTACTCGCTGTTCGCCTGATCCGGTTTTGCGACAGCGTCATCAAGGATTGTCGAATACATGATTTCCCGATCGAGACGCTGCCAGGTCTTCGTTGGTCTGGCAGGCACTCTGCTACTCTACACAATGCCCGTGAACGCCATCGCGAGCAACGGCGTCGATGCCCAGGCCAGTGCGCCCCAGCGCACCTTCTGGTCATCGCTGATACTCCAGCAACATCGAGCACCCGACGCGTGGCGCCGACTTCGCAAGACGTTTAGTCTTTCGCACGAGACGGCCAACCCCCGCGTTGCCGAATGGCTGGAGTGGTATCGAGAAAACCCTCGACACGTCGAGCGGGTGGCAGCCCAGGCCAGACCGTGGCTACGCTGGATTACCCTGCAACTACAATCCAATGATCTTCCCGGCGAAATCGCCCTGTTACCGTTCATCGAGAGCGGTTACGACCCCACCGCCACCAATCCTGGCGGTGCCGCCGGTCTGTGGCAGTTCATGCCTGGGACCGGTGATGCTCTGGGCCTGTCGCGTACGGATTGGTACGACGCTCGTCACGATGTCGTGGCCGCCACTGACGCCGCGGCAACCTATATACGCCAACAGGCGGATCGCTGGTACGAAGGCGATCTGCTATTGGCGCTGGCGGCTTACAATGCCGGCGCGGGAACCGTCAACGCGGCCAGAGAGGCTGCCGCCAATCGCGGCGACCCGATCGACTACTGGCATCTGCGCCTCCCTGCCGAAACCATGGAGTACATTCCACGCTTGCTGGCGCTTTCCGAAGTGATCGCACAGCCGGAACAGTATGGCGTGGTGTTGCCTGCGATTCCCGATAGTCCCCAATTTGCCCAGGTCGCTACCGACGGCCCGCTGACGCTGTCAACGGCTGCCGACCTCGCCGGTGTCGATCCAAAGACCTTGCGCAGGCTGAATCCGGGGCTCAAGCGGGCGTCGACGCGTCCTCGCGACGATGCCACCATTCTGGTTCCCATCGCGGCCAAGCAGCGTTTTCTTGCCAATCTTGCGGCCCTGCCTGACACCGAACGTACAGTACTCGATCGCTACGTGGTACGGCGTGGCGATACGCTGTCCGCCATTGCCGCGCGCTTCGGCGCCAGCGTTGGCGAAATTCGCCAGGAAAACGATCTTCGCAGCAATACCATTCGCATTGGTCAGACGCTTGCCGTGCCTACCACGACGCTGGCACGGAAATAGTACGAATTGAAAATAGTACGAATTGAAAATAGTACGAATTGAAAAAATAGTACGAACCGGAAAACAGTAAGAATCGATAGCGCCTCGATGCCGCTGCCATTAACGCCGCTGAGATACGCGAGATAGCGATACACGAGATAGCGATACACGGCATGACTAGACAGAACATCCCGCGTTCATACCGCCACCCGCACCGAGAAGGAAGTCGAAGATGGTGAGAGTCCGATGGCTGCTGGCCGCCGCCATGCTAACGCTGGCCACCCCGCTATCGGTATCGGCAGAGGCTCAGTCACGTCAACTCGCGGCTGAGAGAGGCAACAATGGCGTGCCGACCGTGCAAGCCATCGCCCTCTACGACGACCCGGCGTTGCCCGTGGACTTCGACCATCTGCCCTACGCCAACCCCACTGCGCCCAAGGGTGGCACGCTGCGTCGGGCCGCCAACGGGAGTTTCGACTCCACCAACCCGTTCATCATTCAGGGCACGCCGGCGGACGGCCTCAGCCAGATCTACGACACGCTGATGGAATCCAGCGCCGATGAGCCGTTCACCATGTATGGGCTCTTGGCCGGTGGCATTCGCCTCGATCCCGAGCGTCACTGGATGGAGATCGATATTCGACCCGAGGCACGATTCCACGACGGTAAGCCGGTGACCGCCGAGGACGTTGTATTCAGCTTTCAGCTGCTGCGCGACAAGGGCTCACCGTTCTATCGCGCCTACTACGCCAGCGTCGAATCGGCCTCGGCGCTGAGCGAGCGAACCGTGCGATTCGAGTTCTCGAACAATCAATCGCGCGAGCTGCCGCTAATCCTGGGTCAGCTACCGGTATTGCCCAAGCACTTCTGGCAGGACCGGGACTTCACCAAACCGACGCTCGACAAGCTGATGGGGTCCGGCCCCTACGAGATCGCCGAGGTCGATCCCGGCCGGCGCATCGTCTACCAGCGAGTCGACGACTACTGGGGCCGTGACCTGCCGCTCAATCGCGGACGCTACAATATCGACCGCCTGATCTACGACTACTTCCGCGATCAGTCAGTGGCGCTCGAGGCCTTCCTCGCCGGCGCGCTGGACATGAGAATCGAGAGCAGCGCCAAAAACTGGGCGACCGCCTACCACACCCCGGCTGTCGAGGACGGCGCGATCCAACGGGTAATCGTTCCCGACGGCCAGCCGGCGGGAATGCAGGGCTACGTCTTCAATACGCGGCGCGACAAGCTCTCGGACCCACGAGTGCGGCGCGCGCTGGGGCTGGTATTCGACTTCGACTGGCTCAACCAGCACTTGTTCTACGGCGCCTATCAACGCACCAATAGCTACTTCCAGAACTCCGACATGGCGGCCACAGGCTTGCCCGGCGACGATGAGCTGAAACTGCTTGCGCCCTATCGAGACCAGCTACCGGCTGCGGTATTCGACCAGCCACTTCCGATACCGCAACCGCAAGCCCTTCGACCACGGCTGCGAGAAGCGCTCGATCTGCTGCGCGAAGCCGGTTACGACGTGCGCGACGGCAAACTCGTCAATCTCGACACCGGCCAGCCGTTCACGCTGGAATTCCTGCTTTACGACAGCCAGTGGGAGCGCATCACCCAACCGTTCGTGCGCAACCTGGAGCGGCTCGGCATCCAGAGCAAGATTCGCGTGGTCGACGTCAACCAATACCTCGGTCGCCTGCGCGAGTTTCAGTTCGACATGATCGTCGGCAGCTTTCCGCAGTCGGCCAATCCCGGCAACGAGCAGCGGGACTTCTGGACCAGTGACTATGCCGATGTGCCGCAGAGCCGCAACCTGGCGGGTGTCCGTGACCCGGTGGTGGACGCGCTGGTCGATCGGTTGATCCAGGCCGACAGCCGTGACGAGCTGGACATCGCTTCGCGGGCGCTCGACCGCGTTCTTCAATGGGGATTCTACGTGGTGCCGCAGTGGAACTTCGACGGCACTCGCGTCGCCGTCTGGGACAAGTTCGACTATCCCAGGCCGTTCCCGCGTTACACTCCCGATTTCACGGTGTGGTGGGTCGATCCCGACCGCGCTCGGGCCGTCACCGCGCGTCAGCGCGGCCAGGAGTGATTGTCGATCATGGCCAGCTATATCGTTCGCCGCCTACTGCTGATGATCCCGACCCTGCTGGGCATTCTGCTGCTTAACTTCATTATCGTTCAAGCCGCACCGGGCGGGCCCATCGATCAGATGATGGCGCGTTTCGAAGGGTTGAACAGCAACGCCAGCACCGGTCTCGAAAGCGGCGGCGCTGACGGTAACAATGGTGGCGGCAACAGCGGCAGCGCCCAACGGCTTCATGGCGTCGACGAACAGCTGCGACAGCAGTTGACCCAGGAATACGGCTTCGACAAGCCGGCCTGGGAACGCTTCGGGCTGATGCTCAAGGACTACGCGACGTTCGATCTCGGCGACAGTCTATTTCGCGGCCAGCCAGTAATCGATCTGGTATTGGACCGGCTGCCGGTATCGATCTCGCTGGGGCTGTGGACCACGCTGCTGGTCTATCTCATTTCGATCCCGCTGGGCATCCGCAAGGCGCTGCGCCACGGCAGCGCCTTCGACGTCTGGTCGTCGGGCGCGGTGGTGGTCGGCTACGCAATCCCCGGGTTCCTGTTCGCCATTTTGCTGATCGTGGTGTTCGCCGGTGGCAGCTACTTGAACTGGTTTCCCCTGCGCGGGCTGACGTCGTCCAACTTCAGCGAGTTGTCGCTGCTGGGCAAGATCCAGGACTATTTCTGGCATATCACGTTGCCGGTCCTCGCCTCGGCCATCGGCAGCTTCGCCACGTTGACCATGCTGACCAAGAACAGCTTCCTCGATGAAATTCACAAGCAGTACGTACTGACAGCCCGGGCCAAGGGCGCTTCGGATCGACGCGTGCTCTACGGGCACGTGTTCCGCAATGCGATGCTGATCATCATCGCCGGGATGCCGGCAGCGCTGATCGGCATCCTGTTCACCGGTTCGCTGCTGATCGAGGTAATCTTCTCGCTCAACGGCCTGGGCCTGCTCGGGTTCGAGGCGGTCATGCAGCGCGACTACCCGCTGATCTTCGGTACGCTTTATCTCTATACGCTGATCGGGCTGGTGCTCAAGCTGGTCTCGGATCTGACTTACGTCTGGGTCGACCCACGCATCGATTTCGGTACCCGGGAGTCGTGATGACATCGAGCCACCGCTGGCGCTTGTCGCCAATCACTCAGCGACGTCTTCAGGTCTTTCGTGGCAATCGACGCGCCCTCTGGTCGCTTGGGATCTTCGGCCTGCTGTTCATCTTCAGCCTGGGCGCCGAACTCATCGCCAACGACAAGCCGATCGTGATGCAGTACGACGGCCACTGGTACGCGCCGCTGCTGATGGATTACCCGGAAACCGAGTTCGGCGGCTTTCTGCCGACGACGGCGGACTATCGCGATCCTTTCGTTTACGACCAGATCACCGACAACGGCTGGATGCTGTGGCCGCCGGTGCCGTTTTCCTATCAGACCCTCGACCGTGACGTACGCGGCCCGGTGCCCTCGCCGCCCGGTAGCCGACACTGGCTGGGAACCGACGATCAGGGCCGCGACGTGTTCGCCCGCGTGCTCTACGGGTTCCGGCTGTCGGTCGCCTTCGCGCTGGCGCTCACGATCGGCTCGATTTTCCTGGGCGTGGTGATCGGCGGCGTCCAGGGCTATTTCGGCGGCAAGATCGATCTGATCGGCCAGCGTCTGATCGAAATATGGTCCGGGCTGCCGATGCTGTTTCTGCTGATCATCCTGGCCAGCCTGGTTGAACCCAACATCTGGTGGTTGCTGGGCATCATGCTGCTTTTCTCATGGTTGGGCCTGGTCGATATCGTGCGTGCCGAATTCCTGCGCGCCAGAAATCTCGAATACGTACGAGCCGCGCGTGCCCTGGGGCTGCCCTCGCGACTGATCATGCGCCGGCATGTGCTCCCCAACGCGATGGTCGCGACGCTGACGTTCATTCCGTTTCTGTTCACCGGCGCCATCACCACCCTGACGGCGCTGGATTTTCTCGGCTTCGGTCTGCCGCCAGGCTCGCCCTCGCTGGGTGAACTGGTCGCCCAGGGCAAGAACAATCTGCAGGCGCCATGGCTCGGAATCACCGCTTTTGTCACGCTGAGCCTGATGCTGTCGTTGCTGGTGTTCATTGGTGAAGGTCTCCGCGATGCTTTCGATCCGCGCCATATCCTCACCGCAAGCCAGGTCAAGCGCCCCGTTGCCCCTGAGCCTAGGATCCCGCCAGACAGCCCGCGTCAGGAAAACCTGCCATGAGCGACAACCGCCTGTTCGAACTTCGCCACCTGACCGTTCGCTTTGGAAACGATCTCGCGGTCGATTCGCTGGATCTACACGTCGATCGTGGAGAGACGGTGGCCGTGGTCGGGGAATCCGGCTCGGGTAAATCAGTCAGCGTGCTGGGGGCTCTGGGATTGCTGCCGACGGGCACCGAGATCGAAGGTGAACGACGTTTCGACGGCCGCGATCTTGGCGAGTTCTCGTCTCGCCAATGGAACGCGCTGCGCGGCGGTCGGGTCGGTTTCATCTTTCAGGAACCGATGACGTCGCTGAATCCGCTGCACACCGTTGGCAAACAGCTGGGTGAAACGCTGCGGCTTCACCAGGGCTTGCGAGGCCAAGCCGCCAGACGCCGTATCAGTGAGCTGTTAAGGCAGGTCAGGCTGCCCAGAGTCGATGAGCTGATGGCGGCCTGGCCTCACCAGCTCTCCGGCGGACAACGCCAGCGGGTCATGATCGCCATGGCGATCGCCAATGATCCGAAGCTATTGATCGCCGATGAACCCACCACGGCGCTGGACGTCACCGTTCAACAGGAGGTTCTGGCGCTTCTCGATGACTTGCGTGATCGTTACGGCATGGGCCTGTTACTGATCAGCCACGATCTCAACCTGGTACGCCGCCATGCCGATCGCGTGGTCGTCATGCGCCACGGCGAGTGCGTGGAAGCCGGGCCCACAACCGATGTGTTCGAAACGCCGCAGAACGCCTATACGCGCCAGCTGATCGATTCCGTACCTGCCGGTCGTCCGCTACCCGTGGCGGAGCACGCCACGACGCTGCTGAGTGCCGACTCGGTAAGTGTCACCTTCTCTCGACCCAAACCGTTTTTGCGCCCTCGGCCGCCCGCCTTCGTCGCGGTCGAACCCCTGTCGCTGCAACTTCGCGAGGGAGAGACGCTCGGCGTGGTTGGCGAATCCGGCTCTGGCAAAAGCACACTGGCTGCGGCACTAATTCGTTTGCTGCCGGCCAGCGGCGAGATCCATTTTAACGGCCAGCGCCTGGACTCATTGAGCGGCAACGCGCTCCGGCGCCAGCGACGCGGCTTCCAGATCGTGTTCCAGGACCCTTACGGCTCGCTGTCGCCGCGTATGCCGGTTGCGGATATCATCAGTGAAGGCCTGCGTTTTCACCACCCCGAGCTTGATGAATCCAACGTGGCCGAGCGGATCATCGAGGCACTAGAGGACGTCGACCTGCCGCCGGACTGCGGCCACCGTTATCCGCACGAGTTTTCGGGCGGCCAACGCCAGCGTATCGCCATCGCACGCGCATTGATCCTCAAACCCCGACTACTGGTCCTCGACGAACCCACATCGGCGCTGGATCGCACGGTACAGAAACAACTGATTGAGCTACTACGCGACGTCCAGGCCAAGCATGGCCTCAGCTATCTGTTCATCAGCCACGATCTCGCCGTGGTACGCGCAATGGCCCACCGGATACTGGTATTGAAAGAGGGCAAAGTCGTCGAACAGGGCCAGTGCGAAGCGCTGCTCGAAGCGCCCCGCTCGGATTATACCCGAGCGTTAATTGAGGCTTCTTCACTGACCTAACTGACAGGGGTTTTCAAGAATTTTTGTTACTTACCCAAAATAAGATAACGGTATAAACTTTAATCCCATGACAGTACACACAAGTGCGCCAACGAGATCATCGTTGGCGCAAAGTCACGGGACTTGCTAGAACGCGGCGATCTCTTCCGGACGCAGATACCGGCACTCGCCCGGCTCGAGATCGGGATCGAGCTCCAGCGGGCCGATCGCTTCACGATGCAGCGTCTCGACCGTATGCCCCACCGCCGTCAGCATGCGCCGAACCAGATGGTAGCGCCCCTCGGTGACGCCGATCAGCACTTCGATGTCGTTGACGGCTTCGAAGGTGGCCGGCCGGGTCGGCCTGTCGTCACCGTTCAACTCGACGCCCTCGGCAAACTGTTGCGCGATGCGCTCTGCCTCGCCCGCTGCCAGCGGTTCACCCAATGTCGCCCGATAGCGCTTCACACAGGCGCGGTTGGGTGTCGTCACCCGGTGCGTCCACTTGCCATCGTCGCTGATCAGCAGCAGGCCCGATGTATCGAGATCCAACCGCCCTACCGGATGCACCCGCTCGATCTGCGGGATATCGATCAGACTCAGCACCGAAGGATGATGCGTCGGGCGAAGAGAGCACTCGACGCCGACCGGCTTGTGCATCATCAGGTAGCGCCAGCCTACCCGCTCCAGCGTCTCGCCCTGCCATCGCACCACCTGGTCGTCGGATACCTGATACGAGGCGTCTCGAGTCACCTCGCCGTCGACGCTGACCTCGAACTGGCGCAGCGCACGCTTGGCCTGGCTGCGCGTGAGCTCCGTGGCCTCGCTAAGAAATCGATCCAACCGCATTGTCAGTCACCCCAATGAAAAGTGTCGGCATCTTGCCACGCCGGGAACTTGTCGCGAAATGTCTTTAGCGAATCCAGGCTGAGCGTGGCGGTCTCGACGAACGTTTCATTCGGCGAATGATCGACGATGGGTTCGCCCTTGAAGTCCACGACCATCGAATCCCCGGCGTAGGGCAAGCCATTGCCATCTTCGCCGACACGATTGACCCCGACGACGTAGCTCAGGTTCTCGATCGCGCGTGCCTGCAGCAGCGTGCGCCAGGGGTGTCGACGTGGCGCCGGCCAGTTGGCGACGCACAGCAACACATCGTATTCGAACGGCTGCTCGGCGGTCGGCTGTTGACGTAACCAGACCGGGAAGCGCAGGTCATAGCAGACCGACAGCATGACGCGCATGCCCTTGACCTCGACTATCTGACGTCGCGAGCCAGCGGCGTAGTGATTCGGCTCATCGCCCATCCGGAACAGGTGGCGCTTGTCGTAAACACTCATTTGCCCTGCCGGCGTCATCCACACCAGCCGGTTGTAACAACTGCCCCTCTCGGCGATTGCCAGGCTACCGGTCACGATACAATCCCGTTCACGTGCCTGGCGGCGCATCCACTCGATCGTTGGGCTGGTATCGGCGGGCTCGGCCATGATCTCGGCATTCATGGTGAAACCGGTGGCAAACATTTCCGGCAGCACGATCAGATCGGTCCGGCTTCCATCCAGTGTTCCCATCCGGCTGTCCAGCAGACGACGATTGGCTTCGGGGTCTTCCCAGTGCAGCTCGCTCTGCACCAGACTCACGCGTAACTCACTCATGGCTTTCCTCGTTCGAATCGCGTTGCGCGCTGCGCAAGAGCAGACTTCGGGCATCGGCCGTCAGGCTCCGGCGGGTTTAGGTGTACTGCTCATGATAGATGTACCGTTCATGATAGATTAGGGTTTCAGGACACGGAGCGTCGAACATGTCTGATTCCTCTACGGATAATCCTCAAGCGCCGACAGTCAATCAAGTGACGTCTGCGTCGTCGGCAGCCGCGAGCGAGGCCAAGCGCGGCGTCATGTTCGGCGTCGCCGCCTACGCCATGTGGGGCTGCTTTCCGCTGTTCTTTTCGCTGTTCGATGGCGTGCCGGCGTTCGAAGTCCTGATACAGCGAATTCTGTGGTCCTGCACGTTTCTGATCGTCGTGGTTACGCTGATGGGCCGTTGGGGCGCACTGCGTCGAGGTTTCCAGACCTCCCGCGGACTGGTCCGTGGGCTGGCCTGGAGTCTCGGCTGCGCGCTGCTCATTGGAATGAATTGGGGGCTCTACATCTACGCGGTGGAAACTCATCGCGTACTCCAGGCCAGCCTGGGCTACTTCATGACACCGCTCATCAATGTCGCGTTGGGAATGCTGGTGCTGCGTGAACGGCTGAGTCGCTGGCAGCTACTGGCGATCGGGCTGGCGCTGGGCGCTGTCTTGCTGCAGCTGGTGATGCTCGGTGAGTTACCCTGGATCAGTCTGGTGCTGGCGATGACGTTCGGCACTTACGGTTTGCTGCGCAAGCGAGTGTCTCTGGATGCGTTATCGGGTTTGCTGGTCGAAACCAGTCTGCTGCTACCGTTGAGCCTGGTAGCGCTGGCCTGGCTGACGTGGCACGGCCAGTCCCACTTCGGCGATACCTCGCGAACCACCGCATTGATGCTCGTCAGTGGCGTTATCACTACCCTGCCGCTGCTCGCCTTCGCTGGCGCCGCACGGCGACTGACACTCTCCACCGTGGGTTTTCTGATGTATATCAACCCCACATTGCAATTTCTGCTGGCGCTGTGGGTCTTCGACGAGCCGATCTCGGCGTCCCAGTTGACCACCTTCGTGCTGATCTGGATCGGGCTCGGCTTCTACTCCGTGGATACCTGGCGTCGGCACCGCAAACTCGGCGCCTGAACGACGCCAAGGGCCGGCAGTCAGCGAAGACGGCCGGCTTCGGCGAAACACCAGCGAGATCGGAACGCGGTTCTAGACCTGCAGCCCCATGATCTCCTTGTAGGAGCTCACGAGACGGTTACGCACCTGCACGCCCATATCGAAGCCCACGCTCGCCTTCTGCAGGTCGATCATCACGTCATTCAACGCCACGTTCGGATCACCGGCCTGGAACGACATCGCCTGCTGGTTGGCGGTCTGCTGCATCTGGTTGATTCGACCCAGCGATGCCTGCAGCTCACCGACGAAGCTGCCGCCGGTCTCGGTGGCCGGGGCCAACGGGCTCGCGCCCTGACCGCTTGCCTGGGCCGACAACGCCTGCATCTGCTGAAGCGCCGCCTGAATGGCTGGAGCACTCATGGAGTTTTCCCTGTGTGACGGTTTTCTGTAGGACGATTCTCTATCCGCGGCAGCGGCTTTTTTGTAGATGGATCTTTGTAGACGGATCGCGCGCAAAAAAAAGCTGCCGATGGATTCGACGCTCGCAGCCTATCAATAGCCAGCCAATCACCATCGCGGTAAATGCGCGTGAAAACACCGGCTTTTCCTACCTTCACGGTTAACAGAGCGACACATAATGGCTGCCATCAAATTAACGCCCCGGTCATGGCCGTATCGGATTGACGCTCCGAGCGTGTCGAGGCACGGATGAGCAGACGCGTTGCAGGGAGCAGACTACTGCTATGTTGTCTAGTCGCATCAACTTGATGGACCATCCCCTCTTGATGGGCCTCACTACGTCGCTGGATCACACTACGTCGTTGGATCACACCACGTGCCTTGATCGGTGCCCGACATGAGCGCGGACACGTCGTCCAACGACACCCAGAGTTCAACCTCCTCATCCGCACGGAATCCTAATCGGCAAGCCGGTTCGGAGACGCCCGCTGGCGGACGTGCCTGGTTGAGTAAATTACAGACGAATCCGCGAATTCCGCTGATCATAGCCGGCGCCGCTGCCGTGGCCATCGTGATCGCGCTGCTGCTGTGGGCTCGCAGCCCGGAATATCGCGTTCTCTATTCGACGCTGACCGACGCCGATGGTGGCAGGATCATCAACCAGCTCGATACCATGGGCGTTCCCTACGAATTCAGCGAAGGGGGCCAGGCGCTACTTGTCCCTGCCGACCAGGTACGCCCGCTTCGTCTCAAGCTGGCCGAGCAGGGCCTGCCCAAGGCCAGCGGCGTTGGCTTCGAGCTGATGGACGATCAGGCTTTCGGTATCAGCCAGTTTGCCGAACAGATCAACTACCAGCGTGCGCTTCAAGGGGAACTGGCACGCACCATCGGCACGCTGGGCAGTGTCGCGCGAGCCCGCGTGCATCTGGCAATGGCCAAGCCGTCGGTGTTCGTGCGCGAGAGCCAACCCGCCACCGCCTCGGTCGTGCTCGACCTGCAACCGGGCCGCGTACTGAGCGAAGGTCAGGTCAACGCGATCGTCCACATGGTCTCCAGCAGCGTCACCCAGCTGGCCGTGGATGATGTCACCGTGATCGATCAGAACGGCAACCTGCTGAGCCGCCCGAGCCGCGATGCCAATCAGCTCAACGGTAGCCAGCTCGATTACGTCGGCAACCTGGAAAATCAATACGCCAATCGCATCGAGGCGATCCTGGCACCTATCGTCGGTGCGCGTAACGTCCGCGCCCAGGTCACCGCGCAAGTCGACTTTTCCCAGCGGGAACAGACTGCGGAGCGTTACGGCCCCAATCAGCCTCCCAACGACGCGGCAGTGCGCAGCGAGCAGAACAGTTCGTCGTTCCAGAGCAACGGCGATCTCGCCATGGGTGTGCCCGGCGCACTGAGCAATCAACCGCCAGGCACCGCTGCATCGCCGATCAACGACCCGGCCACTCAGGCCCAAGGCAATAACGGCAACCAACCCGCCAATGGCAATAACGGCAACAATGTCAATAACGCCAATAACGCCAATAACGCCGGCGGACAGAATGCCAACCCTCAGGGCAACGCGACCCAGACTGGCCAGAACGGTAAAGATACCGGTCAGGTTCGCCGCGACAGCACCGTCAACTACGAAGTGGATCGAACCGTCGAGCACGTCAAACAGCAGAGAGGTGGCATCGATCGCCTCTCGGTCGCGGTGGTGGTCAACTACAAAGACGGTGTGGATAAAGACGGCCAGCCTACCCAAATCGCATTGAGCAAGACTGAAATGGATCAGATCCGAGGATTGGTGCGCCAGGCGATGGGTTTCTCCGAGACTCGCGGAGACGCCCTCGAAGTCGTCAATAGTCCCTTCCAGATCAAAACCTCGGATTTCGTCGCTCTGCCGTGGTGGCAAACGCCAGAAGTCTGGAGTCTGGCCAAGAGTGTGCTGAAATATCTGGTCGTCGCCCTGGCCGCGCTGTTCCTGTGGCTCAAGGTGCTGAAGCCCTTGATCCGGCGCCAGACTCCCGAACCCATACCGGCGCCTGCGGCAGCGCCGGCAGCCGCTCCCACCGGTGCGGCTGCGGCGGCCGGTGCCGCGAGCTACCAGACCGTCAGCGACGTTGGCAACGGCAGCGCTGCGAAGAGCCGCGAGCGTAACCGGCGCGGCGCCTCGAATTACGAGCAGGATCTTAAGGATGCTCGTGAAATCGCCCAGGAAGATCCCCGCCTGGTCGCCATGGTCGTCAGAACGTGGATGGACAAAACATGACGGTGGAAATGACCGGCGCCCGACGCGGCGCCATCCTGTTGCTCTCGCTGGATGAAGACAGCGCCGCAGAGGTCTTCAAGTACCTCTCCAACCGCGAAGTCCAGGATATCAGTCAGGAGATGGCCAAGCTGGGCCAGGTCTCCCACGAGGAGATGGCAGCCGTGTTGCGCGACTTCCATAGCGAAGCCGAACAATTCACTGCGATCAATCTGCATTCCAATGATCATATCCGTGCAGTCCTTACCAAGGCGTTGGGCACCGAACGCGCCGGTAGCCTGATCGAGGACATTCTCGAGACCAACAATGCGTCGTCGGGTATCGACTCGCTGAATCTGATGGAAGCCTCGATGGTCGCGGAATTGATCCGCGACGAGCACCCGCAGATCATCGCCACGATTATGGTCCACCTGGAGCGTTCCCAGGCTGCCGCCATACTCGAACTGTTCAACGAGAAGCAACGCGATGACGTCATGCTGCGTATCGCCACGTTCAGTGGGGTACAGCCAGCGGCGTTGCAGGAGCTTACCGAAGTGCTCTCCTCGATGCTGGACGGCACCAACCTGAAGCGCAGCAAGATGGGTGGGGTCAGAACCGCCGCCGAGATCCTCAACCTGATGAGTTCCTCTCAGGAAGAACAGGTCATCGACGTGGTTCGCGCTCACAACGAGGATCTGGCGCAACGCATCATCGACGAGATGTTCCTGTTCGAGAACCTGCTGGATATCGACGACCGTGGCATCCAGATGATTCTACGCGAGGTCGAGACCAACTCTCTGGTCATCGCGCTGCGTGGGGCCGAAGACACGCTGGTCGACAAGTTCACGCGCAACATGTCCCAGCGTGCGGCCCAATTGATGCGTGAAGACATGGAAAACCGGGGTCCGGTTCGCCTGTCTCAGGTCGAAAACGAGCAGAAAGCGATTCTCGGTGTGGTCCGCCGTCTCGCCGATTCCGGCGAGATCGCCTTGAGTGGTGGTGACGATGGCTACGTCTGATCGCCACCACCCGTCCACCTCGGAGCCCGCTGGCGATTGGCATCGCTGGCAGATGGAGGATCTCGGTCACACGTCTGATACAAGACAGCCCGTCTTCGATGCCGCCGAGGCACAACGTCGCCGCCGGCAGCAGGAGAGCGACGCCAGGGCGCGTCAGGCCGCGACCGAAAAGGCACAGCGTGAAGGCTTCGAAAACGGTCACCGTGAAGGCCACGAGCAGGGCTATCAAGCGGGTTATCAGGAAGGCCTCGAAGCGGCCAACGCGGCCGCAGAACTCGAGTTTCAAAAGCGGCTGGACATGATGCTGAGTCCGCTTGCCGAGCTGGCCGAGAATTTTCGTCAGGCGCTGACAACGCTGGACTCCGAAGTCGCCGATCAACTGGTCGAACTGGCGCTGATCACCGGCCGCCAACTGGCCGACGAGTCCCTGGCCGCCAACCCCGAGCATATCCTCTCCGTGGTACGCGAGCTACTCGATGCCGACACCACGCTGAACGGCAAGCCTCGGCTGTGGCTGCATCCGGCGGACCTGGAGCTGGTGACATCTGCCATGGGGGAAACGCTCGCGGCCAGCGGCTGGGAGTGTCATCCCGATCCGACACTCGAGCGCAGTGGGTGCCGTGCCACCAGTGCCGGCGGCGGACTCGACGCCAGCCTGAGCACACAATGGAAGGCGATTCTCGGTCAGCGGCGCCAACGCAAGACATCGTCGATCGGTGACGACGCAGCACTGGGACCCAGAGACTTCAGCGACAACGAGGCGAGCGATGAGTGATGCTTCCGCACTGCCGGCAGGCGCGGCAAGCCATCAACAGCATTGGCGCCATGTGCTGGGCAAGATCAGTCATCGGATCGAATCGCTCTCCCACTATCGTTATGAAGGCCGCGTCACCCGCGCCACCGGATTGGTGCTCGAAGCCGTCGGTATTCGCCTGCCGCTGGGTAGCGCTTGCCTGATTGAACTCTCGGCCGGCAGCGCGAGTGATGAGGATGAGCGCTTCGCGGAAGCCGAAGTGGTGGGATTTTCCGGAGACAAGCTTTTCCTGATGCCGCTGGCGGACACCAGCGGGCTGCTACCTGGCGCCCGCGTGCTGGCGCTTAGCGGCAACCGTCTGGATATCGCCAGCGCACGGCGCTTTCCGCTTGGCGACAGCCTGCTGGGCCGCATCATCGATGGCAATGGCCGACCGCTCGATGAACTGGGCCCACTGGAACAGGCCCCGCACGCCCCGCTCGAGACACCCCCGATCAACCCGCTATCCCGTGCTCCCATCGATACCGCCATCGACGTCGGCATCCGCGCGATCAACGGCCTGCTGACCATCGGTCGTGGTCAGCGCATGGGGCTGTTTGCCGGCTCTGGGGTCGGCAAGAGTGTGTTGTTGGGAATGATGGCACGCTTCACCGATGCCGACGTGATCGTCGTCGGCCTGATCGGCGAACGTGGACGTGAAGTTCAGGATTTCATCGAAAACATCCTCGGCGAAGATGGCCTGGCACGAGCCGTGGTCGTTGCCGCCCCGGCCGACACCTCGCCGCTGCAACGCATGCAGGGCGCTTCCTACGCCACGCGTCTGGCGGAGGATTTCCGCGATCAGGGACGCAATGTCCTGCTGATCATGGACTCGTTGACTCGCTACGCCATGGCCGCTCGCGAGATCGCGCTGGCCATCGGCGAACCGCCGGCGACCAAAGGCTACCCGCCCTCCGTTTTCGCCAAACTGCCGGGGCTGGTCGAACGAGCCGGCAATGGCAAACGCGGCGGCGGATCGATTACCGCTTTCTATACCGTATTGACCGAAGGCGACGACCAGCAGGATCCGATCGCCGATTCCGCACGCGCCATTCTCGATGGCCATATCGTGCTCTCCCGCCAACTGGCAGAGAGCGGACATTATCCGGCGATCGATATTGAAGCCTCTATCAGCCGAGCGATGCCGGCGGTGGTCGACGCCAGACGGCTACGCCAGGCGCAGGGTTTCAAACAGATGATCTCCCGCTTTCAGCGCAACCGCGATCTGATCAATGTCGGAGCCTATATCAGTGGTCAGGATCCTCAGCTGGATCGTGCGGTCGCACTTTATCCTCGGCTCGAGACGTTCCTCCAGCAAGGAATGAATGACATCGCTGAACTGGCGCCGACTCAGGCCGATCTGGATCGTCTCATTCCCGTTCCCGAGTGAGTCACGGTTTACACTGTGCCTCCTCACCGGTCGGGACTGTTGGAATAGTGACCTTTTTTACCGCTTCTCGAGCCTTCGAGATGACGTCAGGGCCGCCACAATGGCAACCAGTAAACGCTCCGTCGGTATTACTGCATCAGCGATGCCCCGACATGAGCGATATCCCGAAACGGGCGATATCACGAAATGACCAGGGGAGGACATCGTGGCCAACAGAGAAGCCATGCAGATGCTTCGGGATCTGGCACAGCGCAGCAGCGACAAGGCCGTTCAGGAACTTGGTCATCTGCAGCGCCAGCAGCAGGAGGCCCTGAACCAGTTGGACCAGCTCCAGCGCTATCGAGACGAGTATCGACAAAAGCTTCATGACAGCCTGGCCAAGGGCGTCTCGTCCAGCCAGTGGCGCGACTATCAGCAATTCATCGGCTCCCTGGACAACGCGATAGCACAACAACAGCATCGGCTCGATGATCAGCAATCGCGGGTCGAAACCGGCAAGCAGCACTGGCAAGGCGAACATCGCAAGCTCAACGCCTACGAGACGCTGCATGCCCGGCGTCAGAGCGAGGCAGCCCATCAGGCGTCACGCCATGAGCAGCGCCACAGCGATGAAATGGCCGCACAGTCACGTCGTCGCCAGCAAGATACTGGATACCGATAGCAAGGCTAGTCGCGAGACTGACATTCTGGTTTTGAAGCTGTTCTGAAAAACTTTCCGATAATGACACTGGCGCCATAGCCCATGGAACTCTCCTCTCTTACCGCTGCGACGTCCTCCTCCTCGGCGCGTCATCCCGATGCACGGAGCCGTACATCCGCGGATTCAGCCCCGGCCCCCTTTGCCGAGGTCATGCAACGGACGGCGGCGGCCGAAAAGCCGCAACGCCCCGCCGCAAACAGCGAGAATTCAGCGTCACGGACCTCGGGCGCCAGTGCAGAGCCACAGCCAAATTCGAACCAGCCGTCTACCAGTAAAGCGACAGCAGCAGCGTCGAAGAATAACGCGTCGACCCCTCGAACGGCGGCGGCTCAGGATCGAATGGCGCGGGCAGATACGCAAAGCGAGTCCAAGTCTGCCGATCCGATCTCCACGGAGACTCAGCGGATTCAGCAGTCACTCGAGACGGAAAACTCGGCGGGACTTCACGCGGTGCTGGAAAGCCTCGCCGGCAAGGCCAATGGCGGCAAGATGCCGTCAGACGCCTCAGAGGCTGGCGATGATTCAACCTCGCTCGACGCACAGGGGCTGGCCGCGCTCTTCGCCGCCCTGCCCCTGACTATGGTATCGACGGGATCGGCATCCAACAACGCCGGTGTCGGCAACACCGCCGGCGGATCGAAGATGACCTCGGCCGCTCTCCAATCAATGGGCCTGGCCACCACCGCTGCACAGAACCTCGACGATGCCAACGAGCTCACGAGCATTGCCCAGCAGGCATTGACCACAGCAAGTCAACAGCCTGGCGCATCGACTCGCGTCAACGCTGCATCCCAACAGACGGGGAAAGGGTCATCGCCGGGCGCCGATGGCAATCCCGCATCGTGGCCTGGCAATCTCGCTCCGGGCAATTTCGTTCCAGGGACTCTTGCACCGGGCAATCTCGTACCGGGCACTGCCCCGGTATCCGGCCCACCCATGCCACAGGGCGACCTCACAACGGCTGGCAAGCTCGACGCCATGTTGGCAACCAATGGCGATCCCAACAGTCTGAATTTGAGCACGTTGTCGGGCGATCGAGCAGACCCCGGCTCGTTGGCGGGTCTGGCCTCTTCGCTGTCGAATGTCGCGGTCGCCTCCACACCGGCGGCAGCTGCCACACCAGCGGCTATCACGGCATCCGTTCAGTCGCCCCAGTGGCCGGCCTCTTTCGGCCAGCAGGTGCTGCAGATGTATCAGCGTGGTGATCAGCAAATGTCGCTGAGACTTCACCCCCAGGAACTGGGGCCGCTGAGTATCTCGTTGACGGTTCAGGACCAGCAGGCTCAGCTACAGATTCTCTCGGCCCATGCATCGGTTCGGGCTGCCGTCGAAACCGCTATCCCCCAGCTTCGTCAGGCACTGGCCGACAGCGGTATTGCCCTGGGCGAAGCAATGGTGGGTGACCAGGGGTTATTTCAGCAAAATCAGTTTCAGCAGGATCAGTCATCCGGCGATGGGCAACCGCGACGCGCATCGATTCCCGGCGGCTCTCTGCTGACTGCTACGCCCCTCGATGTCGGAGATGACTCCAGCCTGCGCCAGGTGGACTTGATGGCAAATGGCAATATCAACCTTTATGCCTAGCCGGCGCTGCCGATAACTGGGGTAGCGGTGGGCGAACGCCCACCGCGACATCATGTTATCACTACGCGATGCGATGGCATTGGCAACCCATGCCCCACCTTTTGATTCCCGGGCATGAAAGGGGAAGTTGGCAAGTCGCAAGGCGTCTTTTCCAGCGATCGCCACGCTCCCTCGCCCCGCATAATCCGCAGCAACTTCCCGAGATGATCCGTAATGGCAGAAGCAATGGCCGCGCCCCGTAAAAGACGAACCCTGATGCTGGTGGGACTGTTGATCGTACTGCTGGCGGTAACCAGTTCGGTCGCCGTCTACTTTTACCTCGACGCCCGCAGCCCCGGCGAGAACACCGACGTCGTTGACGACGAGCCGGTCGAACCGCCGGTGCCGATATTCGTCACCATCAAGCCTTTCACAGTCAACCTGCAGAGCGATTACGGTGATCGTCTGCTCTACGTGGGGCTGTCGCTGCGTGTCGATGATGAGCAGACCCGCACGTTTCTCGACCAGCACATGCCGGAAGTTCGCAGTCGACTGCTGATGCTGCTCTCCGGCAAGAGCGCTGAAGAATTGATCAAGCCTGAAGGCAAGACCCGGATCAAGCAGCAAATTCTTGCGTTGTTCGACGAGGCGATCACTACACCGCAGCCCACGTTATCCATCGACGACGTGCTGTTTTCCGATTTCATCGTGCAGTAAGCGGGCGCCAGGCCAACCATGTCCCAAGACGATTTACTGTCGCAGGAAGAGATAGACGCCCTACTCAACGGTGTCAGCGGCGACGACGACAAACCGGCCGCCGATCCTCAAGGCTACCGTCGAACTCGGCCGTTCGACCCCGCCAACCAGCACCGGGTCATTCGCGAGCGGCTGCAGGCGCTGGATATCATCAACGAGCGCTTTGCACGTCTCTTCCGGGTAGCACTGTTCAATCTGATTCGACGCAGCGCCGATATCACGGTGTCCAGCGTCCGCTACCAAAGCTATAGCGAATTCGCGCGCAACCTGCCGGTGCCCACCAACCTCAACCTGATCAGCCTCAAGCCACTCAAGGGAACCGCCCTGCTGGTGTTCCCGCCGGGCCTGGTGTTCATGGTGGTGGACAATCTGTTCGGCGGTGACGGTCGATTTCTGACCAAGTCCGACGGTCGTGAATTCACCGCCACCGAGCAACGCATCATTCAACGCTTGATGTCGCTGGCACTGGAAGGTTACGAGGAGGCCTGGAAATCGATCTATCCGCTGGAGATCGACTTCATGCGCTCGGAGATGCAGGTCCGTTTCGCCAACATTACCAATTCGCCCAACGAGATCGTCGTCAATAGTACGTTCCATCTCGAAGTCGGTAACCTGGCCAGCGACTTCAACATCTGCATTCCGTTTTCGATGATCGAACCGATCCGAGACATTCTGTCCAGCCCGATCGGCACGCTCGATAGCGACGACACCCAGTGGGAGTCGCGTATGGCGGGCGAGATCAAGCAGACTCAGGTCGAGCTGATCGCCGATTTCGCCGAAATACCTTCCACCATTGGCGACGTGCTGTCGCTGAATGTCGGCGACATCCTGTCCATCGATCTTCCCAAGACTCTCGACGTGCGCGTCGACGGCGTACCGGTCATGGCGTGTGAATACGGAACCCGGCAAGGCCAGCGCGCCCTGCGGGTGAAGCATCTTATCGACCATGGTACGTACTCCGCCATGAAGGACTTTGACAATGAGTGATGATCAAAAACCGGAATCCCAGCCGGGAACGTCCGACAATGCAAGCCAGGAAGATGCCGAGGATCTATGGGCGGCGGCGATGGCGGAACAGGGCGTCGAACCCGAAGCCGATGAACCCGAAGCCGATGAGGCCAAGACCAGCGAGCCTGAACCCGTCGATCAAACCTTGGCAAGGACCCCACCTACCGCTACGGCGAACTCCGGCAAATCGCAAGCGGCCGAGATCGGTGTTTTCCAATCCTTCGATCAAGGCAGCGGCAATGCCCGACAGAGCCGAGATCTGGGTGTCGTCATGGATATTCCGGTCAAGCTGTCAGTCGAGCTGGGACGAACACGGATCACCATCAAGCAGCTGCTCGAACTGGCCCAAGGCTCGGTCGTGGAGCTGGATGGATTGGCTGGCGAGCCGATGGACATCTTGATCAACGGCTATCTCATTGCTCAGGGTGAAGTGGTCGTGGTGGAAGACAAGTACGGCATTCGGATCACCGAAATCATCACACCATCCGAACGCGTTCAAAAATTGAATCGATGAAAGACGAAACCTTCCAGCAGGCGGCACAGTCGGGCGGTGACGGGATCGGTCTGCTGATGATTGGCAAGACCGCGATTTCGCTGCTTATTGTCATTGCGATCATCCTGGGCTGCGCCTGGCTGCTGAAGCGCCTCGGCCCTAATCGCCGCGCAGGAACGCAACATCTGCGCGTAGTGGCCAGCACGCCGGTTGGCCAACGCGAGCGCGTGGTGATCGTCGAGGTCGCCGACCGCTGGCTGGTGCTGGGTGTCGGCGGCGGTCAGGTGACCAAGCTGGACAGCATGGATCCGCCGGCCACCGCTGCGGTAGCAGACCCGTCACCGGCTGCCGGTTCGTTCGCCAGCCGTTTCGGGCAGGCGCTCAAACACAATGCGCGAGAATCACTCAAACGCCAGACATCCCGAGCCAACGGCAGGGGCGACTCCTAGTGGCTACCATCGCCGCTATAAGCATAAGTATCGCCGCTGCGCGGCGGGCTAACCTCAAGCTCCGTGGCGTCATCGTAGGACTGGTGACATTGATAGCGTTGACGGCCAGCCACTGGGCGGTGGCTCAGGCGCTGTCCGGTATCGTCAGCGAGCCGATGGCGGACGGCGGGCAACGCTGGTCGCTGAGTCTGCAGACCCTGCTGTTTCTCTCGTCGCTCGCCTTCCTGCCAGCGATGCTGCTGATGATGACCTGCTTTACCCGGATCATCATCGTGCTCGGCCTGTTGCGCACCGCCATGTCCACGCCATCCGCGCCGCCGACGCAAGTTCTGCTGGGACTCGCGCTATTTCTGACCTTCTTCATCATGTCGCCGGTGCTCGACAAGGTCTACGACGAAGCGTGGCAACCGTTCTCGGCCGAACAGATCTCGCTGGAGGAGGCCATCGACCGAGGCAGCCAGCCCTTCCGCGAGTTCATGTTTGCCCAGACTCGTCAGACCGATCTGGCGATGTTCGCCCGCATCGCCGATATCGGCGACATGCAGGGGCCGAAGGACGTACCGATGCGGATACTAGTGCCCGCTTACGTCACCAGCGAACTGAAGACGGCCTTCCAGATCGGCTTCACGATCTTCATTCCGTTTCTGATTATCGATCTGGTCGTTGCCAGCGTGCTGATGGCGTTGGGGATGATGATGGTGCCACCGGCGACGATCTCCCTGCCCTTCAAGTTGATGCTTTTTGTCCTTGTCGACGGCTGGCAGCTCTTGATCGGCTCACTGGCCCAGAGCTTCTATCCATCTTGAGCCACACAGCCTTGAGCTACGCAGTCTTGAACCCTACAGCCTTGAGCTACGCAGTCTTGAGCCCTACAGCCTTGAACCACATAGGCCTGAGAAGCGGCGTCATTGATCGACCCGCAACCGCACGGAGGTGAGCAGTGTCCCCGGAAATGGTAATGAGCATGGCCTATCAGGGCATGAAAGTGACCTTGATGATG
>Ga0207878_100299_pt1 | contig 24368 bp, 20 predicted proteins | sample LinPmetageLP41_FD_184053 | JGI IMG/M metagenome (GOLD analysis project Ga0207878, IMG submission 184053) | Marine viral communities from the Pacific Ocean - LP-41 (SPAdes) | ecosystem: Environmental > Aquatic > Marine > Oceanic | place: Pacific Ocean | collected 2010-08-27 | reverse complement strand
GCTACCACATGGCAGCCTGCTGCTCATGGGTCCCGGCGCTCAGCAACACTGGCAACACGCGCTGGCCCCGCGCGCAATCGAGGGTAGTCGACTCAATCTCACCTTCCGTCGGATCGTGATTGGCTGATAATGACGCCCGGCAGAAAAAAACGACACACCTGCCAAACAAAACCGCCTTCTCATTGAGAAGGCGGTTTAAGATAACGGTATAAATATCGAGACTCGTTTCAGCCTACGTTCATCCGCGGTAGTAATTCGCCGCCACGAACGGCATCGGGCTGATGACCATCGGCAGCCGTTTGCCACGGACATCGGCGTACAACGTCGCGCCCTTCTCGGCAGCCTCGATGACAACGTAGGCCATCGCGACTGGCGCACCGACGCTGGGACCGAAACTCCCCGAAGTGACGATACCGACCTCGCGATCATCGGCGTCGAACAGCTTGGCGCCTTCTCTGACCGGCGCCCGGCCCTCACCGATCAACCCCACCCGGCGGCGGCGGTGATCCTTGGCCTGCAACTGATGAAGTACCATGTCAGCCCCAGGAAAGCCGGCTTCACGTTCGCCGCCTACCCGACGCGACTTGCCTACGGCCCAGGAGAGGCTCGCCTCGACCGGGGTGGTCGTGGTGTCGATATCGTGACCGTAGAGACACAGACCGGCTTCCAGGCGTAGCGAATCCCGGGCACCGAGACCGATCGGCTCGACCTCGGGCTGCTCGAGAAACCAGCGCGCCAACGCCTCGGTCGCCTCGGCCGGCATCGAAATTTCGAAACCGTCTTCGCCGGTATAACCGCTACGACTCACCCATATCTCATGCCCCATTACATCGAACCGGGCATGTTGCATGAATACCAGCTCGCAGGCGGCCGGGCAGAGTCGCTGCATGACGTCCCGGGCTTGCGGGCCTTGCAGCGCCAGCAAGCCTCGATCCAGAACCTCGACGTCATGACCCGCCCCCAGGCCGGTTCGCAGCAACGCGACGTCCTGGTCCTTGCATGCCGCGTTGACGACCACATACAGCGAATCGCCATGATTGACGATCATCAGGTCATCCAGCACGCCACCCTCGTTATTGGTGAACAGCGCGTAACGCTGGCCGCCTTCGGCCAACCCGACAACATCGGCAGTCACCAGGGTTTCCATCGCCACCGCGGGCGATGGTCCCGTGACCTTCACCTGCCCCATATGGGAGACGTCGAACAGCCCACAAGCCTGGCGCGTATGTTCGTGCTCTTTCTTGACGCCCAGCGGGTACTGCACGGGCATGCTGTAGCCGGCAAACGGCACCATCTTGCCACCCAGCTGCTGATGCAGCGCAAACAGCGGCGTCTGTTTCATGTTGGACATCGATGTCTCCCGTTAAGAACGGATAGAAGAAAGTTATGCGTCTCGGTCGCGGCCTTCCAGCGCTTCACCCGGTAATACGGTCTTGCCGGCGAAGTGGTCGCGAGTCAGCTTGAATACGACCGGAGACAACAGTGCCAAGGCGATCAGGTTGGGAATGGCCATCATCGCGTTGAAGGTATCTGCCACCAGCCAGATGAAATTCAGCTTTGCCATCGCCCCGATCGGAACCGCCAGCACGAACAGGATGCGGTAAAGCAGAATCGCCCGATCGCCGAACAGATACTGAAAGCATTTCTCGCCGTAGAACGACCAGCCCAGAATCGTGGTAAAGGCAAATATCGACAACGCGATCGCCACGATGTTCTGGCCGATACCGGGCAAGGCGCTATCGAACGACAACGAAGTCAGCCCCGCGCCGCTCTCGCCATCCAGCCATTGCGTCGAGGTCAGAATCACCAACGCCGTCATGGTGCAGACCACCAAGGTGTCGATGAAGGTGCCCAGCATGGCGATCAGTCCCTGACGCACCGGATTGCGCGTCTGCGCTGCGGCATGGGCGATCGGCGCGCTTCCCAGGCCGGCTTCGTTGGAGAAGATGCCTCGCGCCACACCGAAGCGAATGGCTGCCGCCACCGCCGCACCCGCAAACCCCCCACTGGCGGCCATCGGCTGGAAGGCGTGGGCGAAGATCGACCCCAGAGCGCCACCGATCTGATCGGCGTTGATGATCAGCACGACGATAGCCGCCGCGACATAGGCCACCGCCATCAGCGGCACCAACTTGCCGGCGACACTGGAGATACGCTTGATACCGCCCAGGATGACGGCGCCCGCCAGTACCATGATGATGACGCCGGTCAGCCAGGCCGGCACGCCGAACGACGTGGTCAGCGCGTCGGCCACCGAGTTGGCCTGAACAGTATTGCCGATACCAAAGGCTGCGATGGCACCGAAGAACGCGAACAGGCCACCCAGCCAGGCCCAGCGCTTGCCCAGGCCATTGCGAATGTAATACATCGGCCCGCCGACATGATCGCCATTGGAGTCGGTCTCTCGATAACGCACGGCCAAGAGCGCTTCTGCGAACTTGGTCGCCATACCCACCAGGGCGGTCAACCACATCCAGAACACCGCGCCCGGCCCGCCCAGTGCGATGGCCGTGGCCACCCCGGCAATGTTGCCGGTGCCGATGGTCGCCGAGAGTGCGGTCATCAATGCATTGAATGGCGATATCTCACCCTGGTCATGGCTATCGGCATCACTGCGACGTCCACTCCATAACAAGCTGAAACCCAGCCCCAGTTTGCGGATGGGTAGCAATTTGAGGCCCAACTGTAGATAAATGCCGACCCCGAACAACAGGATCAGCATCAGCGGTCCCCACACCACACCATTGATAGCGCTAAATACGGCAGTAAGTGAATTCACGGTGAACTCCATCGGCACATTGTTGTGTGTTAATCACGTCGTTGTGTGTTAATCACGTCGTTGTGTATTGGTCACGCTATTGTGTATTGGTCACATCGTCGATCTAAAGCGTCGTCACAATTCTAAAGCGTCACCACGATTCTAGAGCGTCGCCACAATAGAGGATTCGACTACCCGCCCGCCATTATCCCATAGCCTCTAGCTGGCAAGATGCACCATTGGCTGGACCGAAGGTGGCTGAGGCTACTGGCACCATAGCGAAAAGGACTATTGTTTCCAATAAGAAACACCTGGTTATCCCGGATCGGCCGAAGCAAGGCGATGTACGCCCCCGGCCCAGTGGCGGCCTATCCGGCTATCAGGTGATGAAAACCTGCGATGCGGCCCGGGAGGGCTCAGTGAGACGCTTGCGCGGAGTTCGCTGTTCCAGGACTGGACGTTTTCCCGATCTGGGCTCAACCTAGAAGCGCGCTTCGCGAGAAGCTGCAATGGAAGCACGCGAGACTATGCCATTCGATCGCGCGAGACTATGTCATTCGATCGCGCGAGACTATGCCATTCGATTCTGCATTGAGGCATAATGCTCACCAAAATTCCCCATATCGAAATTTGTTTCTTATAGGAAACCCCATGAGCGAAATTCCCAAAAATCTGCTCTATACCGACAGCCATGAATGGGTGCTGGACAACGGCGACGGTACCGTGACCATCGGGATTACCGACCACGCCCAGGAAGCGCTGGGTGATGTCGTCTTCGTCGAGTTGCCGGAAGCGGGACGCGAACTGGATGCTGGCGATGAATTCGGCGTTATCGAGTCGGTAAAGGCGGCATCCGATCTCTACGCTCCGCTGGCGGGTGAAATCGTCGAGGTTAACGAGGCCCTGGAAGATAGCCCCGAGACGGTCAACGACTCTCCCTACAGTGATGGCTGGATTCTAAAGCTGCAGCTGGCCGATCAGGGCGACCTCGAATCACTGATGTCGGCCGAAGCTTACAACGAACTGGTCGCAGCCGAGGAAGATCAAGACAGCTGATTGCCGTCCTCTCTTGCCGTCTGCCGGTCTGACCGTTCGGTGCCCTTCCACCGAACGGTTGACCTCTCTTTTCTAGCAACCTGTTGCCAACCTCGCCGGATAGACTATGCCCACCGAAACTCGCCCCCTGACCGAACTGGCCAATCACGCCGACTTTCTTCAACGTCATAATGGTCCTACACGCCACGATGTCACCGAGATGCTCAAGACGCTCGACATGACATCGCTGACGACGCTGATCGATCGCACCATTCCCAAGGGGATTCGTCTCGATGGCGAACTGGCGCTTGACGGCCCGCGGAGCGAGTCGGAAGCGCTGGACTATCTCCGGGGTCTGGCGCGCCAGAATAAGGTGTTCAAGAGCTATATCGGCCAAGGATATTATCCCACCCATCTACCGGCGGTGATTCAGCGCAACGTGCTGGAGAATCCAGGTTGGTATACCGCCTATACACCGTATCAGCCGGAGATTGCCCAGGGCCGGCTGGAAGGCCTGCTCAATTTCCAGCAGATGGTGATGGATCTGACCGGCATGCCGATTGCCAATGCTTCGCTGCTCGACGAGGCGACAGCGGCTGCCGAGGCGATGGCGCTGTGTCGGCGCTCGAACAAGAAGCACAAGAGCCAACGCTTTTTCGTTGCCGATGACGTACTCCCGCAGACCTTGGACGTGCTGCGCACCCGTGCTGCCTATCTGGGATTCGAACTGGTGGTCGCGCCCGCGGCTCGGCTGGCCGACGAAGAGGTGTTCGGCGCCCTGCTGCAATACCCTGGCGTCGATGGCAATATCGGCGAACTCGAAAACCTGGTGGCCGCGGCGCGCTCACGCCAGATCATGACCTGCGTGGCAGCGGATCTGATGAGTCTGGTCATGCTCAAGGAACCCGGCGCCATGGGCGTCGATATCGTTGTGGGCAACTCCCAGCGCTTCGGCGTGCCGATGGGTTACGGCGGACCTCATGCCGCCTTTTTTGCCACCAGTGAATCGCTCAAGCGTTCACTGCCGGGACGTGTCATCGGCGTCTCCAGGGACAGCCGGGGCCGTCCGGCGCTGCGCATGGCGATGCAGACCCGCGAACAGCATATCCGCCGCGAGAAGGCGACATCCAATATCTGCACCGCTCAGGCGCTGCTGGCGAATATCGCCGGTTTCTATGCCGTCTATCACGGCGCCGAGGGCCTGCGGACGATCGCCGGCCGCATTCATCGTCTGACTACACTGCTGGCAGCGGGCCTGAAGCAACACGGCGTCGCACTCAAGCACGACAGCTGGTTCGATACCCTGACGCTGACGGGTGTCGATAGCCATCGGATCCAGGGACGCGCGCTGACTCGCGAGATCAACCTTCGTTATCCCACCGATGGCGAGGTCGGCGTGAGTCTCAACGAGACCACGACCGCAGCCGACCTGGCGGAGCTTTTCGACGTGCTGATCGGCGAGGATCATGGTCTGTCGGTGAGCGAACTCGATCGCCTGGCCGTCAATCAAGGCACCAGCGGCATTCCCGCCGACTACCGCCGCGACAGCGACTTCCTGCAGCATCCCAATTTTCAGCGCTTTTGCAGCGAGACGGAAATGCTTCGCTATCTCAAGCGCCTCGAGAATCGCGATCTGTCGTTGACCCACGCCATGATCCCGCTTGGCTCATGCACGATGAAACTCAACGCCACTAGCGAGATGATTCCCATCACCTGGCCGGAGTTCGCCAATATCCATCCGTTTGCGCCCGGCGAACAGGTGAGCGGCTACCGTCAGATGATCACCGAGCTCAGCGATTTTCTGACCGAGATTACCGGCTACGACAGCATCTCGATGCAGCCGAATTCGGGCGCTCAGGGTGAATACGCCGGCCTCGTCGCCATTCGTCGCTATCAGGCTGCGGTGAATCAGGGACACCGTGATATCTGCCTGATTCCAAGTTCGGCTCATGGCACCAACCCGGCGTCCGCCGCGATGGCGCAAATGAAGGTGGTGGTCGTCGAATGCGATCGTGACGGCAATATCGACATGGCCGATCTCGAGACCAAGGCAGCCAAGCACAGCGAGAACCTCTCGGCGATCATGCTGACCTACCCCTCGACTCATGGGGTTTTCGAGGAAAACATCCGCCAGGCCTGCCAGCTCGTCCACGACAACGGCGGCCAGGTTTACATCGACGGTGCCAACATGAACGCCCAGGTCGGCCTTTGCCGCCCCGGCGATTACGGCGGCGACGTATCGCACCTCAATCTGCACAAGACGTTCTGCATTCCGCACGGTGGCGGTGGCCCGGGCATGGGCCCCATCGGCGTCAAGGCACATCTCGCCGCCCACCTGCCCAATCACGTGATGACGCCGCAGGCAGGCGTCGACAAGGATTCCGGCGCAGTGTCGGCCGCCGCCTTCGGCAGCGCCTCGATCCTGCCGATCTCCTGGGCCTACATCAAGATGATGGGGGCCCGCGGGCTGCGCGAAGCCACCGAGCTGGCCATTCTTAACGCCAACTACATCGCCAAGCGGCTCGAAGCGCATTACCCCGTGCTGTATCAGGGTGCCAACGGCACGGTCGCCCACGAGTGCATTCTCGACATGCGCCCGCTCAAGGCGGCATCCGGCATCAGCGAGGAAGATATCGCCAAACGGCTGATGGACTACGGGTTCCACGCCCCCACTATGTCTTTCCCGGTGGCCGGAACACTGATGGTCGAGCCCACCGAGTCCGAATCCCGTTACGAGATCGATCGCTTCTGCGACGCCATGATCGCGATCCGAGAGGAGATCGCTCGAGTAGAAGCCGGCGACTGGCCGAAAGATGCCAACCCGCTGGTGTTGGCGCCACACACCATGGCGGATGTGACCGAAGAAGATTGGGATCGCCCCTATTCTCGAGAACAGGCAGCCTTCCCGACGCAAGCCGTGCGTGACGCCAAGTACTGGCCCGCAGTCAACCGGGTCGACAACGTCTTCGGTGATCGTAATCTGATCTGCAGCTGTCCGCCGATCGATGCCTACCGGGATGCCTCATAAGTCGCTATCGAAACCGCAAGCCAGAATCACAAACGGCCGCTCAGTGAGCGGCCGTTTGTCGTCAAATCCACCTGATATCTAACCGACGTCTCTTCGCTGCACTAAAAACAGGCAGCAAACGAACATCGAGCGTCAGGGTTTTTCCAGGAGTGTCAGGTTTTTTCCAGGAGTGTCAGGTTTTTTCCAGAGTAGGCAGTTCGCTATAGCCGTAAAGGGCGTTAAGCCGCTGCTGACGAAATGACTCAAGCAACTGGCGATAGCGTTTAGGCAACTCCACGTCCCTGCGCGACACCAGATGCAGCGTTTCGTAGACCGCTTGCACCAACGGCATCTCCTTGACCTGACGCTGCCATGGCGATGTCTCAAGAACGGGGCGCGACACCACCGTGAACCCCAGCCCTCGCGCCACCGCATCCAGAACCTGACCCACTTCGTTGGTAAATCCCTGGCGCGGAAAATGGCTCATGCTGCGAAACTCGTTGCCAAAGTTACTCCGCAGCAACAGGCCAGCGTTGGTGTTGCCGTCGCTATAGTTAACGAACCCCAACGCCACCAATTCGCTCAGTGTGGTGCCGGTAAAATCGGCCGGCACGACCAGGCATAACGGCTCCTGATGCCAGGCCTCGAAACATAGATCGGGCTGTTTGCCGACCTCGGTGACGATGCCCACGTCAAAGCGCCCGGCTATCACGTCCTGAGTGATCTCATGATTGAACGCGAAGCTGTAGTCGACTGTCAGCCCCGGATGCATCTGTTGATAGCCCAGCAGAAAAGGATAGAACATCAGTCCAACGCTACCGGGCGACGCGATACGACACTCGCCGCTATCCGGGGAGTCGTCATCCAGCGAGTGCCGAAAGTGCTCATGCTCGGCAAATAGCTTGACGGCATAGTCATAGGCCCGGCGTCCCGCATCCGTCACCGAAAAACGCCGCCCATGACGATTGAGCAGCGATCGGCCGAGATACTCTTCCAGTTTGCGCACGTGCTGACTGACACCCGGCTGGGTCATGTCTAGCTTACCTGCGGTCTGGGTGAAGCTCCCCGTTTCGACGAGCATCATGTAAGTACGAAAATACTGAGCGTTGAACATGGAAACGCGGATCACTCACACTGTACGGCTGGTAAAGCGTCTCGAAATACCTCGTGTTGCACGTCGTACTTCGATAACGTCTCGTTGTCACCCAAGGACATTCGAATCATAGCAGTTTATGGATAACGTGGCATTGTCTTCGTGGAAGGAAATCGTTCAGAAACCGTCGGTAGACGCCTCGCTCGGCTGCGAGCGAACGCCCATGTTAGAATTGACTCGCTCTCAACCAGGATTGTAGAACCCTATGTCTGATCCCTTCACGCTGCGCGCCAAGGCCGTGCAGCAAACGCTACTCGTCATGGAAGAGAACGCCGATGATGACGAGCTTTTCGCCCTCGGCTACATGATTCCGCAAATCGGTCTGGTCCAGGAAATGGCCGAATACGATCCGGCCGAGGTCGAGGCCGACGACTTCGACGCGACCTACTGGCAATGGCTGGAAAGCACCTTCGCTCAAGACAACATGAGCGAAACCGATCGCGAGCAGATCGCCACTCTATGGCAGACCGCCGCTGAACGCGCCGAGCACTAATTTACCGATTTTCATTACCATGAGGATGCCGTCCATGCCTGAGACGCTATCAACCATCGTTTCTCCCGAGGGTAGTCTCGAGGTGCTCTCCCAGTCCGAAGTCAACCGGCTGAGAGATACGTCGACGAGCGGTCTTCACGACCTGGTCAGGCGCTGTGCACTAGCCATTCTCAATTACGACACTCCCACCGACGATAGCCTGGCAGTCATGGAAGCCTACAAGAATTTCGATATCGAGGTCCTGCAGCAGGATCGCGGCATTCGGCTCAAGCTTTCCAACGCCCCGGCCAGTGCCTTCGTCGACGGACGCATGATTCGTGGCGTGCGAGAACAGCTGTCCGCCGTACTGCGTGACGTTGTCTACGTCTATAACGAGATCCAGAACAACGCCAAGTTCGACCTGAAGACCAATGAAGGCGCCACCAACGCGGTATTTCACATTCTTCGCAACGCCAGCACGCTGCGCACCGCCCAGGAGCCGAGCCTGGTGGTGTGCTGGGGCGGCCATTCGATCACGCGTGAAGAGTATGATTACACCAAGGCCGTGGGCTATCACATGGGCCTACGCGGGCTGGATATCTGCACCGGCTGCGGCCCGGGCGCCATGAAGGGGCCGATGAAAGGCGCCAATCTGGCCCATGCCAAGCAGCGCCGCAAGGACAGTCGATACCTGGGGATTTCCGAACCCGGCATCATCGCCGCCGAGTCACCCAACCCGATCGTCAACGAGTTGGTGATCATGCCGGATATCGAAAAACGCCTCGAAGCATTCGTGCGTATCGGCCATGGCATCGTGGTGTTTCCTGGCGGCGTAGGGACAGCGGAAGAGATCCTCTACCTGCTCGGCATTCTGATGCACCCCGACAACCGCGATATTCCTTTCCCGGTGATTTTCACCGGTCCGGAGAGCGCTCACGACTATTTCCAGCGTATCGACGAATTCCTGCGCTATACGCTGGGAGAAGAAGTCCGCCGTCACTATCGGATCGTTATCGATGATCCGGTCACCGTAGGCCGTCTGATGCGTGACGGCATCCAGGAAGTCGCAGAGTTCCGACGGGAAAAGAACGACGCGTTCTACTTCAACTGGCGCCTGAACATCGATGGCAGCTTTCAGCAGCCCTTCGAACCGACGCATGAAGCGATGGCCGCATTGGCGCTACATCATGACCAACCCAGTCATGAGCTCGCCGCCAATCTTCGACGAGCGTTCTCGGGCATCGTCGCCGGCAATGTCAAGGAAGCCGGCGTACGCGCCATCGCGGCTCACGGTCCTTTCCGGTTGCATGCCGAGGCAGAATTGATGGCACGTCTGGATACGTTGCTGACCTCATTCGTGGCCCAGGGCCGCATGAAGTTGCCGGGCAGCGAATACATCCCCTGCTATACCCTCGGTTAACGCCCGAATCCTGTTTTAAGTCCCTGGGACTCGATCCACTCTTCGACCCAGGGAAGTGCAGCGTCATCCGCCATAAAGGTCTCCATGGCATCGATTTCCAGACGCTCTCCCAGACGCTGCGCGCCCAGATCAGCCAGAATTTCGTCCAGCGCTCTGCCGGAGCCGCAGAACGTATCGCCATACGAACTATCACCCAGCGCGATCAGACCATAACGGAGCGAGACAAGGCTTGGCGGCTGGTCCTTGAGCTGACGAACGAAAGGAACGAAGTCGCCGGGGAAGTCGCCGCTGCCGGTCGTCGACACACAGAACAGGGCCAGGTCCGGCGGCTCGTCGATCAGGTCACTCACCGACGGCTGCTCGATGATGACAACGTCGTAACCTGCCTGTTCGAACAATGGCGAAACCTGCTCAGCCACGTCAAGTGCACCACCATAGACGGTGCCGACGACAATCTTTAGCTTAGGCATAACACTCTGTCAGCAGTTGATTTGCGCGGGAGCTTAGCACACCCCTCATGCGGGCTCACGAGGGGACGAAGCCCAAAGCATGACAGCCCGCCAGCAATTCGCTGGCGGGCTGTCATGAGGATCACGAGAACGGTTCAGTCTTCCTGCAACTCACCGTCGAAACTCTCGACCTTGGCCTTGAGTTTCTGTCCCGGGCGGAAAGTCACGACCCGCCTGGCTGAGATCGGGATCTCTTCGCCGGTCTTGGGATTACGCCCAGGCCGCTCACGCTTGTCTCGCAGATCGAAATTACCGAAGCCGGATAGTTTCACCTGCTCGTTCTCGCGCAGACAGCCGCGAATCTCATCGAAGAACGTTTCCACCATGTACTTGGCTTCCCGCTTGGAGAAACCGAGTTCAGAGTGAAGATGTTCCGCAAGTTCAGCTTTCGTCAGCGCTCCCATGATCGCTCCCTTCGCGCAGGATGACGGATCAACTCCGCAGCGTCGCGCCGAAGCGCGTTTGCGCAACTTCCACGACGTCTGCGATTAACTGATTGATTTCCTCGTCATTGAGAGTGCGCGAAGGATGCTGCCAGGTCAAGCCCAGGGCGATACTCTTGAAGCCATGCGCCACCCCTTTGCCCTGATAGACATCGAACAACTGCCACTGCGTGAGCCATTCACCGGCCTGGGCGCGGATGGCATCCAGCAGCGGCGAGACACCTACCTCATCGTCGACCACGAAGGCCAGATCGCGGCGCACTTCAGGAAACCGGGACAGTGGCGTGAAGCGGGGTATCGCGCCGCGAGTCAACGCCTCCTGTTCGACTTCGAAGACATACACCTCAGGCTTGATACCAAGCTGCGCGCGAATGGCGGGATGCAGCGCCCCCAGCCAGCCCACGGCGTTACCGTTACGACAGACGCGCGCTGAACGGCCCGGATGCAGTGCAGGATGCGTTTCTGCGACGAAGTCCCACTCATCGGCTTGGCCGCTCAGTGCGATCAGGCTCTCGAGATCCCCTTTGAGATCGAAGAAATCGACACCCTGACGCGAGGAAAACCAGCCCTCTACTTCCCGCGAACCGCAAATCAAGCCACCGAACATCGAAGTCTGTACCAGCGCGTCCAGCTCACCCTGAAAGACCAGCCCGGTTTCGAACAGCCGCACGCGCTGCTGCTGACGGTTGAGGTTATGCATCAGTGCCTTGATCAAACCCGGCAAGAGACTATGTCGCATGACCGACATATCGCTGGAAATCGGGTTGGCCAATGCCGGGGATACGCCATCCGGCATGATCAACGCTTGCAATTCCGGTGACACGAAACTGTAGGTCACCGCCTCCTGATAGCTCCGAGAGACCATGTGCCGGCGCAGACGGCGAAGTGGCTGTGTCGCTTCATCGTCTGCCGCCAGCCTCAGGCGTGCCTGGGGACGACTCGTCGGAAGACGGTTGTAGCCATAGATGCGCGCCAGTTCCTCAATAAGGTCCTCTTCGATTCCGATATCGAAGCGCCAGCTGGGCACCTGGACTCGCCATCCATTATCGATAGCTGTCACCGTCAGACCTAGACGCGTCAGGATGTCTTCGACGTCCGCCGTCGGCAAGGCGACGCCGAGACAGCCGTCCATGCGATCTCGACGCAACACGATATCGGATCGTTCAGCATGAGTACCGGCGCGCCCGGCCGTAACGATTGGCCCCGGAGAGCCACCCACGATCGACATCAACAGTTGAGTGGCGCGCTCCATCGCCTGGCTGGTCAACCCCGGATCCACACCCCGCTCGAAACGATGCGAGGCATCGGTGTGCAATCCATAGTCTCGCGCTTTACCCGCGACGGCCAGCGGCGTGAAATAGGCTGCTTCGAGGAATAGATGACGCGTCTGTCCATTGACGCCGGATAGCTCGCCGCCCATGACACCCGCAATTGCCAGCGGTGCCCTGGCATCGGCGATCACCAACGTATCGTCGCTCAAGTCGACGGTTTGACCATCGAGAAGCGTCAGACGTTCGCCCTGTTGCGCCAGACGCACTTCGATTCCCGATTCGAGACGCTCGAGGTCGAACGCGTGCATCGGCTGACCCAGCTCGAGCATGACATAGTTGGTGACGTCGACAGCCGGATCGATGCTGCGGATGCCACTGCGGCGAAGCTTTTCCACCATCCAAAGCGGCGTCTCAATCTCGAGATCGACATCACGCAGCACGCGACCGAGATAGATCGGACACTGCTCGTCAGCCGAGACGTTAACCGGAAAACGCTCGTCATGCTGCGGCGCCACTCTCTCCATCGCTGGCTCAGTGACGTTTTCACGTGTCAGCACACCTACTTCACGCGCCATGCCTCGCAGGCTGAGGCAGTCGCCCCGGTTAGGCGTCAGATCGACCTCGATGGTATGATCATCCAATCCTAGCCAGGCACGAAAATCTTTCCCGACAGGCGCCTCTGCCGGCAACACATAGATACCTTCGGATCGTCCTTCTTCCAGGCCGAGTTCGGATGCCGAGCAGATCATGCCCCGCGATTCGACGCCGCGGAGCTTGGCTTTCTTGATCTTGAAATTCTCGGGCAGCACCGCCCCGACGCGCGCGAAAGGCACTTTCTGACCGGTCTCGACATTAGGTGCTCCACACACCACCTGCACCGGCTCGCCGGAACCATCGTCTACCTGACAGACATTGAGCTTGTCGGCATCGGGATGCGGTGCCTTGGAGACGACCGTTGCCACGACGACCCCTTCGAAGACAGCACCAACCGGCTCGATCGCGTCAACTTCCAGGCCCGCCATGGTGATGGCATCGGCAAGTGCCTGGGTTTCGAGGGCCGGTGACACCCACTCGCGCAGCCACGCTTCGGAAAACTTCATCGGGATACTCCTTGACTGGGCGAGGACATCAGTTGAACTGACTCAGAAAACGCAGATCGTTGTCGAAAAACAGCCGCAAGTCATTCACGCCGTAGCGCAGCATCGCCAGCCTCTCCGCCCCCATGCCGAAGGCAAAGCCGGTATACCGTTCGGCATCGATCCCCGAATGACGGAATACCTCGGGATGGACCATGCCGCATCCCATCACCTCCAGCCAACCGCTATGCGAGCACACACGACAGCCGTTGCCCCGGCACATCACGCACTGAATATCGACCTCGGCCGAAGGTTCAGTGAAAGGAAAATAGGAAGGCCGGAAGCGCACCTCCAGGTCGTCCCGCTCGAAGAACGCCTGCAGAAAATCCGCGATGGTGCCCTTGAGATCGGCGAAACTGATGCCCTCGTCGACCAGCAGGCCTTCCACCTGATGGAACATTGGCGTGTGCGTCAGATCGGAATCACTGCGATAGACACGTCCCGGACAGACGATACGGATCGGCGGCTCCTGGGATTGCATGGTCCGCACCTGCACCGGCGAGGTGTGCGTACGCAACAGCCGCGTGGCATCGAAATAGAAGGTATCCGCCATCCCCCGGGCCGGATGATGCGCCGGAATGTTGAGCGCTTCGAAATTATGGAAATCATCCTCGATTTCCGGTCCCACGGCGACCTCGAATCCGATGTGCTGAAACAGCGATTCGATACGTTCGAGCGTCTGGGTCACGGGATGCAGCCCGCCGTTGACCTCGCCTCGCCCCGGTAGCGTCACATCAATGCGTTCCGCCTCGAGTTGCGTATGCATCGCCGCCTGCTCGATGACCTGCTTGCGATGCTCAAGCTCATGCTGCAACGCCTGCTTGGCTTCGTTGATCCGCTCTCCGGCAGCAGGTCGTTCCTCAGCGGACAACTGCCCCAGCCCCTTGAGCAGCGCTGTGATCTCGCCTTTCTTGCCTAGAAAGCGAACACGCACCTGGTCGAGCGCCTGAGCGTCTTCAGCCGCGGCGATAGCCGCTCTCGCCTCATTGACCAGGGCAGGAAGATGATCCATCCGTCGAGCTCCGCTTGTGGTTCGTTGCGCAGCGCCGTCGGTCACGAACGACGCGGCGATACGGTATAAAAAAACAGGGGAAGAGCAGCTGCTCTTCCCCTGGATCGGTCATGCGACTCATCACCTCGAAGGGTGAAGTTGACCCGCTTATGCAGCTTTGGCTTTCTCGACAAGCGCCGTAAAGGTCGCTTTTTCGTGAACTGCCAAATCAGCCAGCACCTTACGGTCGATTTCGATACCGGCCTTTTTCAGACCTGCCACGAAACGGCTGTAGGACATGCCATTGATGCGAGCCGCCGCATTGATACGCGTGATCCACAGAGCGCGGAACTGGCGTTTTCTCTGGCGACGGTCACGATAGGCATACTGACCGGCTTTGATAACGGCCTGTTTGGCTACACGGAAGACACGCGAGCGCGCTCCATAATAACCCTTGGCCTGCTTCATGATCTTCTTGTGACGACGACGTGCGACGACACCACGCTTGACGCGAGACATAGTACTCTCCTGACGTTAAAGACTGACGACCAAGTGCTACAGGTTCGGCAGCATGCGAGTTACGAGCTGCTTGTCGGCAGCGTGTACCTGCTTCATGCCACGCAACTGACGCTTACGCTTGGTGGACTTCTTGGTCAGGATGTGACTACGAAAAGACTGCTTGTGCTTGAAGCCATTACCAGTCTTCTTGAAGCGCTTCGCAGCGCCCCTGTTGGTCTTGATTTTCGGCATGGGAAAAACTCCACTCCGCTTTTTTTAGAAAACCCGAGGCCGAAAACGACGAGCGCTACCGCTCGCCGTTTCCCGTTCGACTTGCCCGCGGATCACTTCTTCTTGGGCGCAAGAATCATGATCATCTGTCGACCTTCCATTTTCGGGAAGGATTCGACAGCCGCCAGCTCTTCCAGATCGGCGGCAATCCGTTCCATCAGTCGACGACCGATGTCCTGGTGTGCCATTTCGCGACCCCGGAAGCGCAGCGTGACCTTGCCCTTGTCGCCGCCTTCGAGGAAACGTATCAGGTTTTTCAACTTCACCTGATAGTCGCCCTCATCCGTGCCAGGACGGAATTTGACTTCCTTGACCTGGATCTGTTTGGTTTTCTTCTTCTGAGCGGACTTCTGCTTCTTCTGCTCGAAGAGAAACTTGCCGTAGTCCATGATTTTACAGACGATAGGATCGGCATTGGAAATCTGAACGAGATCCATTCCGGCTTCCTCGGCGCGTTGAAGCGCCTCTTGCATGGGAACAACTCCCAACTGCTCGCCCTCGGCATCGATAAGGCGAACTTCGTCTGCATGAATACGGTCATTAATGGGCGCGCGCTTTTCCTGAGGACGCCCGCGCTGATTATTACGCTTGATCGTTAGATCTCCATTTGGCGATTAACGTTGCTGCACCGGATGGCTGGTCTGCTGTAGCTGCGCTATCAGCGCATCGACAGCGACAGACCCTAAATCTTCACCGGATCGAGTACGTACTGCAACGGCACCCGATTCGACTTCCTTATCACCGACAACCAGCAGATAAGGAATCTTCTGCAGCGTATGCTCGCGAATTTTAAAGCCGATCTTCTCATTCCTCAAGTCCGACTCGACCCGAAAACCCGCTTCAAGCAGTCGTTGGGCAAGATTTTCGGCATAATCACGTTGAGCATCCGTGATATTGAGCACTACAGCCTGCACCGGCGCAAGCCACAACGGCAAGGCGCCGGCGTAATGTTCGATCAAGATCCCGATGAAACGCTCCATCGAGCCGACGATCGCCCGGTGCAGCATGACGGGTGCCTGGCGAGACCCGTCCTCGGCGACATACTGCGCGCCAAGGCGGCTCGGCATCATGAAGTCGACCTGCATGGTACCGACCTGCCATTCACGGCCCAGGCAGTCCTTCATATGGTACTCGATCTTCGGGCCATAAAAAGCCCCTTCACCCGGCAGCTCCTGCCATTCGACATCGCAGTTGCCCAAGGCAGCACGCAGCGCATCTTCGGCACGATCCCAGGTTTCGTCACTACCGAGCCGCTTTTCAGGCCGGAGCGCGATCTTGACGGCAATATCCTCGAAACCGAAATCCCCGTAAACCTTCAATGCCTGGCGATGAAACGCCGTGACTTCGGGTTCGATCTGCGCCTCGGTACAGAAAACGTGACCGTCATCCTGCGTGAATGCCCGGACGCGCATGATACCGTGTAACGCCCCCGAAGGCTCGTTCCGATGGCAGCCGCCGAACTCGCCATAACGAATCGGTAACTCGCGGTAGCTTCGCAGACCGGAATTGAAAACCTGAACATGACCCGGGCAGTTCATCGGTTTCAATGCGTATTCACGCTTCTCCGACTCGGTGAAGAACATGTTGTCGGCGTAGTTGTCCCAGTGCCCTGACTTCTTCCACAGCGACACGTCCATGATCTGGGGACATTTGATCTCCTGGTACCCGCTGCTCTTGTAGACACCACGCATGTACTGTTCGACGGCCTGCCATAGCGTCCAGCCACGTGGATGCCAGAACACCATACCCGGCGCCTCTTCCTGCATGTGGAAGAAGTCGAAACGGCGAGCCAGCTTACGGTGGTCACGTTTTTCCGCCTCTTCGAGACGCAACAAGTAGGCCTTGAGCGCCTTCTTGTCGCCCCAGGCCGTGCCGTAGATCCGGGTCAGCATCGGCTTAGACGCATCTCCGCGCCAGTAGGCACCCGCCAATTTGGTCAGCTTGAAAGCCTTGAGATGACGTGTGTTCGGCACGTGAGGACCGCGACACATGTCGATATATTCCTGATGGTGATAGAGGCGAATCGTCTCGCCTTCAGGAATGCTCTCGACGATCTCCTGCTTGTAAGGCTCATTTCTCGAGGTAAAAGCCGCCAGCGCTTGCGATCGATCCACATACTCGCGAACGACCTCATACTCCTGATCGATCAGCGACTTCATGCGCGTCTCGATCGCCTCGAGGTCCTCGGAGGAAAGAGAGGCCTCGAAGTCAATGTCATAATAGAAGCCATTATCAATCACCGGGCCGATGGCCATCTTGGCATCCGGATACAGCTGCTTGATCGCATGGCCCAATAGATGAGCACAGGAGTGGCGAATGATGGCCACGCCTTCGTCGTCTCTGGCGGTCAAGATAGCCACTTCGGCGTCATGATCGATGATATCGGCAGCATCGACCTCGATGCCGTCGATCTTGCCGGCGATACACGCCTTGGCTAGGCCGGGGCCGATAGATTCCGCCAACTGCATGACAGTTACCGGCTCTTCGAATGTTCTCTGACTGCCGTCAGGCAGTGTCACAATAGGCATGAAGCATTCCTTACGTTCAGTGGTGGTCCACACCAAGGATCACATGAACTCGTTTATGAAGCAGAAGCACCTTCTCACCCCCGGCTCGCATACGGGCGAACCCATCGTTGCTCGAAAGTTGCCGTTGCTCGAAAGATGCCGTTTCACGAAATGTGGCAGTGATGGCGGAAACGTAGACTAGCAGCGAGAAAACGCCTCTGCCATCGCTGACAAAGACGCCAAATTCCAGATTCCTTTCTCTTACCAACCCAGTTTTCTTTCACCAAATAGTAAGGGCGCCCGAAGGCGCCCTCACAATCACATCCACTACGTGTCGGAAAAGAACTTATTTCCACTCACCCAGCTCGACGCGACGGTTCTGAGCACGACCCTCAGCGGTATCGTTGCTCGCGACCGGCTGATTTTCACCATGACCCGTGGTCTTGATGTTGTCCGAGGAGAATCCTTTATCAACCAGGTAGGATTTGACGGAATCAGCACGACGCTGTGACAGATCCTTGTTGTAGGCTGCCGAACCGATCGAGTCGGTGTAGCCTTCAACACGAATGCGCAACTGGTCGTTGGTCATCAGCTTATCGGAAACGCCATCCAGGATGGATTCAGCATTGGAAGTCAGCTTGGCGGAGTCGAACTCGAAGTTGACGTCACGCAGAACGACATCTTCCTGGCAACCCAAGGAGTTGACTTCAGCACCAGCCGGGGTGTCAGGGCACTGGTCCTGATAATCCGGCACGCCGTCACTGTCGGAATCCAGCGGACAGCCCTGAGCGTTGACTTCAACGCCAGCCGGAGTTCCCGGGCACTGGTCCATGTAGTCCGGCACGCCGTCACCATCGGTGTCAAGCGGGCAGCCAACGGCGTCCACTGCTACACCAGCCGGCGTATTCGGGCACTGGTCACGATCGTCAGGCACGCCGTCGCCATCGCTGTCCATGACGTCCGAAGAGTAATCGGCACACAGCAGAGCGCCGGCAGTTGCGCCAGCAACACCACCAACCGCAGCACCGGTATCTTCATCGGAGCTACCGCTGGTGGCATAACCGACACCACCACCGATCAAGCCGCCGGCAATGCCGCAGACGAACGGAGACTGGTACCAAGCCTGGTCGGACGAGCTACCAGTAGATTCCATACCGGAACTCGCACAACCAGAAAGACCGACTACCAGAGCAGAACCTAGTAGCAAGCCTGTCGTTGATTTTTTCATGTAAAACTCCTTCTTAACACAGCGCTAATCGTAACGGGCGTTACCCAGCGGCTTCGAGTATAGAAGCCGTACTCGCCAAGAGGAAGGATTCCCTCCCCTTGACAACAAAGAAAACTCTTCTGAGCATCATCGACAACAACCTGAACGGTGGTCGATGTCCCATTCTCTTTTTCTTTGCAGTTCCGTAACAGCATTATCGATTCCAGCCCGAGATGCAACCCGCGTCAGGAAACACTGTTCTTTTAGCACCATTTCCTGGATTGGCAAAGTGTATTAAACAAAACTTTGCATTTCGCTGGACGAAGAGACGCCAATACCTGGGTCCGGCAACCCAATTTCTGAGCCAGAGAAGATGGTTGTGTCAGATCGCTACTGGATGAGTGTCCCCATCCAATCAGGCCAGACTCACCCACTCGCGGCAAAATACCTGGAGTTCGATCGCCGCAAGGTGCAACCGATGATCATGGCGCTGCGCAAGCGCTTTCCGCTGAAGATCCTCACGATGACGCTCGCGCGGTGACAGCTCACGACGCGCTTGATGCGTATGCAACTGTTCGGCCTCGACCTGCACTTCGCCGAGCACCCGCCAAGCTTCCCGATCCACCAGGCGATTATCAATGATATCGAGCAGCACTTTGCAGCGTAACGCCCCCTCCACCATATCCATCTGGCGCTCCACCATCGCCTGCGACAGCGCGATCAAACTATCGATGCAGTTCTGGTTGGCGCGGTCGATTTCAGCGACTCTAAACGCTCGACGTCGTTTAACCTCGACCCATAAGCGCCAGGCGTAGATCGACAATCCGACAATGATTAGAATAGCGAGAACCGTAAATCCGGCTGCAACAGAAAAAGACATCACAATTAGCGCCACCCTGTCGACTCTGGCACATCATTCGGCCAGAAATCTCGCCATATCCCGTTTAACGAAGCACACGCCACAAAGGCTGGATTCAACAAGCCATCACCGGTGTTGTATTGCAGCGGCTTCCAGCTTTCACAGTCCACCAGATGCCCACCAGCTGCCTCGAGAATGGCTTGCGCGGCTGCCGTATCCCACTCGCTGGTAGGGCCGAAGCGCGGATAAAGATCCGCCCGCCCCTCCGCCACGCGACAGCATTTTAGCGAGCTTCCCAGTTCCTCGACTTCGACGCCGGGCAGTGATTCGAGCAAGCGCCGGGTACTATCGCCTCGATGAAAGCGGCTCACCACCAGCCGCAGGGGTGTTGAAGGCCGCACAGCCAAGGGTTGCCAAGCCCCCTGACCGGAGTGATACCAGGCACCTCGTCCTGGCTCTCCCACCCATACTTCACCAGTACGAGGCTTTTCGATCACCCCCAGCACGGGCCGATGGTCGCTGATCAACGCGATGTTAACGGTATACTGATCCGACCCCCGAATGAACTCCTTGGTCCCGTCCAACGGATCGATCAACCAGTAAGTCACCCATTCACGGCGCTCGGACCAGGAAATAGCGGCCGACTCCTCGGACAGGATCGGCCAGTCGCGGTTACCGATCGATGATAGCCCCTGGACAATGACGCGATGCGCAGCCATATCGGCGGAGGTCACCGGGCTGTCATCAGTCTTGTAGCGGGTATTGGCCGCACCTTTTCCAATCGCCTCGATTGCCATCCCGGCTTTGCGGGACAGCTCAACGACCGGGGCTATCACCGGGGCTATCATCGGGGCTATCAAAGGTTGAAGCGATATCGTCATAAGCCTGCTCTTTGCCAGAAAGATCAATGGTAACCCCAACGGGGTTCCCACACCGACAAGCCTCTTTCTAATGTGTATCTCTAAGCGTCTCACTAAGCGCTTTCTAAAGTACATATTCCCAGCGCAAAACCGGTTCCAGACTTGCTGTCTTAGACTAAAGACTAAAGCACGATCGCCTCAGAGGATCTACATCTTAAGTAGAATAGACAGGACACGAATCACCTCGAAAAGGAATTCACCTGATGGCGGAATTATCCGATCAAGCACCTCAAGCACCGTCAATGGCAGCGCGAATCGGCCTCATTCTTGGACCGATCTGGATTATCCTGACGCAGGTCCTGCCAGCCCCAGCCGGTATGGAACCTGCCGCCTGGCACTGTGTCGGGCTGGCGTTGTTGCTGGCGACCTGGTGGGCAACCGAAGCCATCCCGATCCCGGCGACCTCGTTACTTCCCATCCCGCTGGCGCCCGCGCTCGGCATTGCCGATCTAAAAGGCACTGCCGCCAGCTACGCCAACCCCACGATCTTTCTGTTCCTCGGCGGCTTTCTGCTGGGGATCGCCATGCAGCGCTGGAATCTGCATCGCCGTATCGCACTGCGGATTCTTAACCTCGTCGGCCAGAAGCCCAAGCAGCAGATTGCAGGCTTCATGCTGGCGACGGGTTTCATCAGCATGTGGGTCTCCAACACCGCGACTGCCATCATGATGCTGCCGATCGGCATGTCGGTGGTTTCCCTGTTCGCCAGCGCGGAATCCGATGAGGTCAAACGCTATGCAACCGCCCTGCTGCTGGCCATCGCCTACTCCGCCAGTATCGGGGGTATCGCCACGCTGATCGGCACGCCACCCAACGCCATTCTCGCGGGCTACCTGTCGAGCGAGCAGAATATCGAGCTGGGTTTCGCGCAATGGATGATCGTCGGCCTGCCGGTCAGCATCGCGATGATGGTCGTCGCCTGGTGGTGGCTAACCCGCGGCGGCTTCAAGTTGAAACTCGATGACGACGGCGGCGATGTCATCGGCGATGAGCTGGCTAAACTGGGCAAGCTCAGCCCGGCGGAAGCCCGCGTCGGTATCGTTTTTCTACTGGCGGCCTTAGCCTGGGTAACGCGCCCGCTTCTCAACGACTGGGGGATCGAGTGGCTCTCCGATACCTCGATCGCATTGCTGGCCGGCGTAGCACTTTTCCTGATCCCCAGTGGCAATGAACGCCATCGACCGCTGTTGCTATGGGAAGACGCCAGAGACCTGCCCTGGGGCATCCTGCTGCTGTTCGGCGGCGGGTTGGCTCTTGCCAGCACCATCAGCGGTTCCGGGCTAGCTGACTGGATCGCCAATCAGCTAGGCGTGTTTGGTGAGCTACCACTGCTGCTGTTGATCGGCATCGTGGCGCTGGTGATCATCTTCCTGACCGAACTGACATCCAACACGGCAACCGCCGCCGCCTTTCTGCCGCTGCTCGGCGCATTGGCCATGTCGCTCGGGGTCGATCCCTTGTTAATTACAGTACCGGCCGCGATCGCCGCCAGCTGTGCATTCATGATGCCGGTAGCCACACCCCCCAACGCCATCGTCTTCGCGACCGGCCACATGAAGATTCAATCGATGATTCGTGCCGGGTTTCTGTTGAATATCGTGGGCACCGTATTGGTCACGTTAATCTGCACCGGACTGATCGAACTACTCTGGCTCTGATTCCGGTCGACCAACGACTTACACGCTGCCATCCACTACACGCTGTCATCCACATCAAAAGCGCTTGAGAAGCTGAATCGGCATAGGGGGCAGCCTTCCTCGGCTGCGCCCCTGCCACACCACCCGGCATGCGGGTCTCGCACCGGGCGGTTCGAGCGTTTGAGGTCAAGAGAGACGGGGCATGCCCATTCGGTCGAAGTACCCGATAGTCAGCACCGTTTGGAGCAGTCGACCACTGTTGCGCCACCAGCGCCGGCTGTTCGCCGCCACCCGCCTCGCCACGGTGGCCGTTGCCCCCAGCGTCCTGAGTTCCCGATAGATCACCCTCGGCCTTTTCCAGTGCTTGAGCTGGATCGCGCGCAACCGGTGACGCAGCCATGCGTCCAGCGTGCGCCAGACACCCGGCGTTTGCGCCAACCCGAAGTACGCTTTCCAACCCAGCAGGTAGGACCTGAGCTTCTCTATCACCTGCGCCAGGCTGCGCCCGCCTGAGCGGCGGGTCAGGTGCCGGATACGGGCCTTGAAGTGGCCTAGTGCCTTGGTGGACACCCGGCATTTCACTTCCCGTCCCTTGGACACCCAGAGTGCGTAACCCAGAAACTGGCGTCCGAAGACGCTGCCCACGGCGCTCTTGGCGTCGTTGATCTCGAGCCTGAGCCCGCGGTACAGCTTGCATAGCCAGGCCATCACCCGATCACCGGCCTTCTTGCTGCCCACATAGACGTTGCAGTCGTCGGCGTAGCGGGCGAAGCAGTAGCCTCGCGCTTCCAGCGCCTTGTCTACCTCGTCCAGCAGTACGTTGGCCAGCAGCGGGCTCAGCGGGCCGCCTTGCGGCGTACCCTGATGGCGTTCGATCACCACACCGCCATCCATGATGCCGGCGTTCAGGTACGCTCGGATCAGCCGCACAACGGCCGTATCGCCGAGGCGTTTCCCGAGTCGGTCGATCAGGATGTCGTGGTTGACCCGGTCGAAGAACCGGGCAAGATCCACGTCCACGACCACGCGTTTGCCGGACTGCACGTAGCCTCGCGCTTCCAGCGCCTTGTCTACCTCGTCCAGCAGTACGTTGGCCAGCAGCGGGCTCAGCGGGCCGCCTTGCGGCGTACCCTGATGGCGTTCGATCACCACACCGCCATCCATGATGCCGGCGTTCAGGTACGCTCGGATCAGCCGCACAACGGCCGTATCGCCGAGGCGTTTCCCGAGTCGGTCGATCAGGATGTCGTGGTTGACCCGGTCGAAGAACCGGGCAAGATCCACGTCCACGACCACGCGTTTGCCGGACTGCACGTAGGCCCGCGCGGCCTTGACCGCGTCGTGCGCACGTCGTCCTGGGCGGAACCCGTAGCTGTGTTCGCTGAAGGTGGGATCGATCAAGGGTTGCAGCACTTGCAGCAGGGCCTGCTGGATCAGCCGATCCAGCACCGTCGGGATGCCCAACTCGCGCTGACTTCCGTCAGCCTTGGGGATCATCACTCGGCGGACTGGCCGGGGCCGGTACTCTCCTGCCAGCAGCGCTTGCTGGATCTGCGGCCACTGGGTGTGCAGCAGGCTGGCCGTCTGCTCGATGTCGAGCCCATCGACGCCGGCTGCTCCCTTGTTAGCCTTGACCCGCCTCCACGCTGCTTGCAGGTTCTCTCTCGTCAGCGCAGCTTCCAACAGACCGACAGGGCCTGCCTTGGGCGTTGCCGACCCTGTGTCCGGGTGTTCACGGGGCGGGCCGCAGGCTTCGTCGCTGGCACGATCACGCTCGGCTTCACCGCGCGCTGCACCTGCCCGCTCGGCCTTCGCCGACATCTGACGCCTGGCCTTTGACATCCCTCGTGTCCTCGGTCACTCACTCTCGTTCGGTCCTTCGCGCTTTCCCTTCCGCCTCGTCGGCATCGTACTCGCGCTACTATGACCTCTGCTGACTTCTCGCTCCGGCAGGACCGTCGCCCTTTCAGGCATAAGGCGAGATATCCCCAGGTAAGGGTTCGCACTCCTTCACCACACAACCGCCGGATTTACGCCACTTTGCCTAGGTCACTAGAGCTTCGCGGTTCGTTGCCCGCTCGCCCTGCTTGGCAGCGCCTTCTATCCGGTTCTTGTCCATCGGCTCGTGGTTTACGCTCCACGCTTCCTCCCCACACTCGGTCGCCCTCATGCAGTTGCGCTTCACTTCGTTCGCTGTGACCAACTTACGGCGGGACTTGCACCCGCAGGAGTGCGCCCATGCTGGGCACACAAC
>Ga0207878_100298_pt1 | contig 24384 bp, 20 predicted proteins | sample LinPmetageLP41_FD_184053 | JGI IMG/M metagenome (GOLD analysis project Ga0207878, IMG submission 184053) | Marine viral communities from the Pacific Ocean - LP-41 (SPAdes) | ecosystem: Environmental > Aquatic > Marine > Oceanic | place: Pacific Ocean | collected 2010-08-27 | reverse complement strand
AGGCTGTCATCTTTGATAGCCCCGACTTCTGGCATGCAGACGAACTTTTCACGGCCGAATTGGGGCGGTTGAGATCGAGTTGGCGAACAATTCATGGTAAACTGTCGTGATCGTTTCCCCCCGCCGCCTGACGACGTCTCAGTCCAGCTCTACCAACAGGTCTTTCGCGTCGATCTGCGCTCCGGGGCCGACATGCAGCGCGGCAACGGTGGCGTCACGGTCCGCATGAAGGCCGGTTTCCATCTTCATCGCCTCGATCGTCAACAGCAGATCGCCCTTTTTCACCTTTGCCCCAACCGTGACGGCGACCGACGCCACGACGCCGGGCATCGGCGCGCCGATGTGATCGGCATTCCCAACCGCCGCCTTGGGCCGCTTGGCCGCAGTGCCTGCAACGCCGCGATCCGGCACACGGATCGTTCGCGGCTGGCCGTTCAGTTCGAAAAAGACGCGGACCTCGCCATCGGGGTTGGTCTCGCCCCGTGCAACGCAACGGATTTCCAGCGTCTTGCCGGGGTCGATTTCGGCATGTGTCTCGTCGCCCGGCTCCATTCCATAAAAGAACACCGGCGTCGGCAGGGCGCGCACCGGGCCATAGGTCGCATGGCGTTCGGCGTAATCGGTAAAGACCTTCGGATACATCAGATAGCCGTTCAGATCCTCGTTATCGATCTCCTGATCCAGCCTGGTAGACAGCTCCTTGCGCATCTCTTCAAGCGGGGCTGGCGGCAGATGCTTGCCCGGCCGCTCGGTCAGTGGTTTTTCGCCTTTCAGCACTTTCTTCTGCAAATCCCTGGGCCAGCCGCCAGGGGGCTGCCCCAGATTGCCGCGCATCATGTCGATGACCGATTCCGGAAAGCTTACTTCGAAGCTCGGGTCCACCACCTGATCGACGGTCAGGCCCTGCGCCACCATCATCAACGCCATGTCACCCACCACCTTGGACGATGGTGTGACCTTCACGATGTCACCGAACATCCGGTTCACGTCCGAATACATCTGTGCGACCTCGTGCCAGCGCTCTTCCAGTCCCATGGACCGGGCCTGCGCCTTGAGGTTGGTGAACTGCCCGCCCGGCATTTCGTGCAGGTAAACCTCTGACGACGGCGCCTGCATGCCGCTCTCGAACGCCAGATACTGCGCCCGAACGGCTTCCCAGTAATCCGACATCCGCCGCACGGCGTCCTTGTCAAGCCCCGGATCGCGGGAGTTGCCCTGCAACGCGGCCAGAATGGTGCCGAAGGTTGCCTGACTGGTGTTGCCCGAAAACGAGTCCATCGCCACATCCGCTGCGTCCACGCCCATTTCGGTCGCGGCCAGGATCGTGGCGCAGGCGATGCCCGCCGTGTCATGCGTGTGAAAGTGGACTGGAATGCCAACTTCTTCTTTCAATGCCTTGATCAACACGCGCGCGCCGGCAGGCTTCAAAAGTCCGGCCATGTCTTTCAGACCCAGCACATGCGCCCCTGCCGCCTCCAGTTGTCTGGCCATGTCGACATAGTATTTGAGGTCGTATTTCGCGCGGTCCGGATCCAGCAGGTCGCCGGTATAGCAGACCGTCCCTTCGCAGACGCGGCCCGTGTCAATCACCGCATCCATCGCGACGCGCATGTTCTCGACCCAGTTGAGGCTGTCGAATACGCGGAAGATATCCACACCCGTCTCAGCGGCCTGCGCCACGAAGGATTGTACCACGTTATCGGGATAGTTGGTGTATCCCACCCCGTTCGACGCCCGCAGAAGCATCTGGGTGCAGATGTTCGGCATCGCCGCCCGCAGGTCGCGCAGACGTTGCCACGGACATTCCTGCAGGAACCGATAGGCTACGTCGAAGGTCGCGCCGCCCCAGCACTCCACCGACAGAAGCTGCGGCAGGTTGCTTGCATAGACCGGGGCCGCGCGCACCATGTCGATCGATCGCATCCGCGTCGCCAGCAGAGACTGATGCCCGTCCCGCATTGTCGTGTCCGTCAGCAGCAGGCGGTCGCGCGACAACATCCAGTCGGCCAGTCCCTTGGCCCCATCACGGTCCAGGATCTGCTTTGTGCCAGCAGGCGGCGTATCGGCAAGTTGTGGTGGCACCTTGGGGGCGCGGATGTCGGCGTGGGGCCGCGGCCGACCTTCGGTCTCGGGGTGACCATTGACGGAAATATCGGCGATATAGGTCAGGATTTTGGTGGCGCGGTCACGCTGCACCTTGAAATCGAACAACTCGGGCGTCGTGTCGATAAAGGTCGTGGAATAATCGTAGGACAGGAATTTCGGGTGCTGCAGCAGGTTCACGACGAAGGGAATGTTCGTGCTGACACCCCGGATGCGGAACTCGCGCAGCGCCCGGTCCATCCGTTTGATCGCCGCCTCGGGCGTGCGGGCCCAGGCCGTTACCTTGGTCAGCAGGCTATCGTAGTATCGCGTGATAACCGCCCCGGAATAGGCCGTGCCGCCGTCCAGACGGATGCCCATGCCTGTGGCACTGCGATAGGTCGTGATACGGCCATAGTCAGGGATGAAGTTGTTCTGCGGGTCTTCGGTTGTAACCCGGCATTGTACTGCGTGGCCGTCCAGCGTGACATCATACTGCGATGCGACGCCCGTCGCCTCGGTCAGGGATTTGCCTTCGGCGATCAGGATCTGCGCGCGCACGATGTCGATGCCTGTGACTTCCTCGGTCACAGTATGTTCGACCTGAACGCGGGGGTTCACTTCGATGAAATAGAACTCGCCCGAGTCCATATCCATCAGGAACTCGACCGTGCCCGCGCATTCGTAATTCACATGCTCGCAGATTTTCTTGCCCAGCGAACAGATGTGATCGCGCTGCGTCTCCGACAGATACGGGGCAGGTGCGCGCTCCACGACCTTCTGGTTGCGCCGTTGAACCGAACAATCACGCTCGTACAGGTGATAGATGTTGCCGTGACTGTCGCCCAGGATCTGCACTTCGACGTGGCGAGCGCGGGTGATCATCTTCTCCAGATATCCCTCGCCGTTACCGAACGCGGCCTCCGCTTCACGACGCCCCTCCAGCACTTTCTCCTCCAGCTCGTCCTCGGACAGAATTGGACGCATTCCGCGCCCGCCGCCGCCCCAGCTGGCCTTCAGCATCAGGGGATAGCCGACCTCCGCAGCTTGTTTCTTCACCAGCTTCATGTCGTCACCCAGCACATCCGTCGCCGGGATCACCGGCACGCCTGCCGCGATTGCCACCTGCCGGGCACTGGCCTTGTCGCCGAGTGCCCGCATGGTTTCGGCTCTGGGACCGATGAAGGTAATGTCATTCTCGGCACAGGCATCCACAAACACGGGGTTTTCCGACAACAACCCATATCCGGGGTGGATCGCATCCGCCCCCGACGCCTTGGCCACGCGAATGATTTCAGGGATCGACAGGTAGGCCGCGACCGGGCCCAGCCCTTCGCCGATACGGTAAGCTTCGTCCGCTTTGAACCGGTGCAGGCTCAGTTTGTCCTCTTCGGCGTAAACAGCGACGGTCTTTTTGCCCATCTCGTTGGCCGCGCGCATGACGCGGATGGCGATTTCACCCCGGTTCGCGATCAGGATTTTCTTGAAGTCGGCCATCTGCATGTCCCCTGGGTCTGTGGATGACGAAGTGGTAACGGCATCGCTGCGGCGCGGCAACTGCGTGTGTCGGACAGGCGCCGACCGTTCCGCAAGATGTTCCATTAAGATCCCCCTCGCGACTGCAGGATAGTTCGATATGCCGATATCGGCGCAGGCAGAACGCAACACGAACACGGGGTTCCCTCGCGGGCATGCACGTTCTATTCATCCCGCATGAATGATTTTGACGATTCCGACGCCTTTGAATCCGCCAGCCTGTCGTCGCGCGCGATGGCGGCCCGGCCCGCGCCCTACATGGATGGGCTGAACCCGGCGCAATTGCTGGCTGTCAACACGCTCGACGGTCCGGTTCTGATGCTGGCCGGGGCGGGCACGGGCAAAACCCGCGCCCTGACCGCGCGAATTGCGCATCTTATGGCATCGGGGCGGGCGCGTCCGAACGAAATCCTCGCCGTGACCTTTACCAACAAGGCCGCGCGCGAAATGCGCGAACGGGTCGGTGGCATGATGGGACAGGTGGCCGAAGGCATGCCGTGGCTTGGCACCTTCCATTCGGTCTGCGTCAAGCTGCTGCGCCGTCACGCCGAACTGGTCGGGCGCAAGATCCCGGTGAACGGCGAGGTGCGCGACCTGCACCTGAAATCCAACTTCACAATCCTCGACACCGACGATCAGCAACGCCTGCTCAAACAGCTCATCATCGCCACCGGGATCGACGAGAAGAAATGGCCACCCCGGATGCTGGCGGGCATCATTGACCATTGGAAAAACCGCGCCTGGACCCCCGAGAAGGTCCCCGCGCATGAGGCGGAGGCCTTCAACGGCAAGGGGGTGGTGCTCTACCGCGAATATCAGGATCGCCTGCTGACCCTGAACGCCGTCGATTTCGGCGACCTGTTGCTGCATGTCATCGGCATCTTTCAGGCCCATGACGACATTCTGGCCAAATACCGCGCATGGTTCAAATACATCCTCGTCGACGAATATCAGGATACGAACGTCGCCCAGTACATGTGGCTGCGGCTGCTCGCCGGGGGGCACCGCAACATCTGCTGCGTCGGCGACGACGACCAATCCATCTATGGCTGGCGCGGGGCCGAGGTCGGCAATATCCTGCGCTTCGAGAAAGACTTCGAGGGCGCGGAAATCATCCGCCTCGAACAGAACTACCGCTCCACCCCCCACATCCTCGCCGCCGCCTCCGCGGTGATCGCGGGTAACCAGGGACGTTTGGGCAAGACGCTGTGGACCGAAGCCAAGGAGGGCGAAAAGGTTCGCCTGATCGGGCACTGGGACGGGGACGAGGAAGCGCGGTGGATCGGTGAAGACGCCGAAAGCCTCGCGCGCGGGACACGCGGCCTCGACCCGTTTTCGCTCGATGACATGGCGATTCTGCTGCGCGCCTCGCACCAGATGCGCGCCTTCGAAGACCGCTTCCTCACCATCGGTCTGCCGTATCGCGTCATCGGCGGCCCACGCTTCTACGAACGTCTCGAAATCCGCGATGCGATGGCCTATTTCCGCGTCGTCGTCAGTCCGGACGACGATCTGGCGTTCGAACGCATCGTCAACACGCCCAAACGCGGCTTGGGCGACAAGGCCCAACAGACGATTCAGGTCATGGCCCGGACGAACGGCGTGTCCTTGCTGGAAGGCGCGCGGCTTTGTGTCTTGTCCAAGACCATCGGCGGCAAGGGCAGCAAGGCGCTGGACGAACTGGTCAAAGGCTTTGATCGCTGGCGGTCGGAACTGCTCGACGGACGCGACCACATCCATCTGGCCGAGGAGATTCTCGACGAATCCGGCTACACCACCTTCTGGCAGAACGAAAAGACGCCCGAAGCCCCCGGTCGCCTCGAAAACCTCAAGGAACTGGTCAAGGCGCTGGAGGGGTTCGAGAACCTGCAAGGTTTCCTCGAACACGTCTCGCTGATCATGGACAACGAACAATCCCAGTTCGAGCCGATGATCACCCTGATGACCCTGCACGGTGCCAAGGGGCTTGAATTTCCGGTCGTCTACTTGCCCGGATGGGAAGACGGGTTGTTTCCATCGCAACGCTCGATGGACGAGTCGGGCGTCAAGGGACTGGAGGAGGAGCGGCGGCTGGCCTACGTCGGCATCACACGCGCCGAAGAAATCTGCACGGTCAGCTTTGCCGCCAATCGCCGCGTCTATGGCCAGTGGCAATCGGCACTGCCGTCGCGTTTCATCGACGAACTACCCGCCGAGCACGTCGAGGTTCTGACACCCCCCGGCCTCTACGGTGGCGGTTTCGGCACGAACACGATGGCCGAGGCACAGCACGATGCGACGTCCGGCGGCGTCGAATCTGACATGCCCGCCAAGGCCGCCAAGGCCGACGTCTATAACTCGCCGGGCTGGCGACGCCTGCAATCGAACACGGCGCGCCCGACGATGCAGCCATCGGAGGCCAGGAACCTGACCATCGATGCCACCGCCGTTTCGGCCTTCGCCGTCGATGATCGCGTGTTCCACACCAAATTCGGCTATGGCGCTGTGATTGCCATCGAAGGCGACAAGCTGGAGGTCACGTTCGACAAGGCCGGGACGAAGAAGATTGTCGGTCGGTTCCTGATGGGAGCTGATCAGGCCGGAGATGTGCCGTTTTGACAGGAGGACACTTGCATCAGATCGGGATGGGTATTCGGGTCTGATCGTAAAATGGGGCCCACGGAAGTATCCAGAACCAAAAAAACCGCGATGCCCAAGGGAGGAAGGGCATCGCGGTTTCTGTTTTGGCAACCGCCTCGTGGGAGGACGGGGCGTCGCCGGTTCGATCGCAGCGCCATCGGGAGGAAACGCGCCTGGATCGAATGTCTGTCACCGAACACGCGCTGGGCGGGAACGGTTCCGTAATTTCTGCGAAGGCTCCGGCGACGCTCCAATCGGGAGGAAATGAGCGCCACCGGTCCTTCACGTCGCCCGTTCCCCAAGGGAGGAGGAGAGGTTCGGGCGGGTCCCCGGCCTAAGGGAGGAGGAAGGCCGGGAATAGGTGCGACGGTCGGATCAAGGGAGGAAGAGATCGCCGCCGCGTATCCCGTATCGCCCAAGGGAGGAGAGGGCGAACCGGGTATTCTTTACTTTCCGTAGGCCGCTTCCAGAGCGACGCCGCGGATCATCGAGCGGCTCAGGCCCAGATCTGCCAGGTCGCGGTTCGACAGGGCAGCAAGCTCGGACACGGTGTTGCGATAGGTGCGCCATTTGCCATAATCTGCACGTGCAGTTTCGATGCGGGTGATCAGACGGTCACGCAGTGTGCTGGCGATGGCACCGGTATTGCCATATGTGGTATAAGCCATGGTATCTTCCTCGTGTAAGAGGCTTCTGCCTCTGGTGCGTCCCGGCCCCATTGCCGGTCGGCTTGTTGTTTCGTTGATAGGAAGATGGGGCGGTTGCTGCGCATGCACAATACTCAGAACATTCAATGCCGCTATGCAGCATTTGCATAGCGAAAGAGCGTCATTACCGCAGGTATCTGCCGGTATGGCGAAACCTATTTACCTATGCCTGGGATGAGTGCGCTAAGCCATCCGGGCTTCCGTGCGTATTTCTTCGCAGCTGTGCCCTTGGTCCAGGCCCTTTGGGCACAGCGCGTCACGCTGGGCTGGCTGGCGTGGCAGGTTTCGGGTTCACCCGCGTTTGTCGGCTTCATCGCGGCGCTCGGGCTGGCCCCAATGATCATTGCGGGGCCTGTCTTCGGCGTTGTGGTGGATCGCGCCGATATTCGCCGGGCGCTGATGGCGACCTCGGGTGGCATGTGTGCCCTGCTGGTTCTGGCCGCGTTGATTGCGGGCGGGCCGGGGTTGGGAAGGGTCGGGCTTGCCATCCTGGCGTTGGCCATCGGGCTGGTTACGGCGGCACATCACCCCGTCCGTATGTCGCTGGGTCCGCGTCTTGTGCCTATGGCGGACGTGCCTGCCGTGGTGGCGCTTTCGGCGCTGAACTTTAATCTGGGCCGGATGATCGGGCCGGTGCTGACAGGCCTTGCCATCGCATCGGTCGGGCCGGTGGCGACACTCTGGATGTCGGCGGCGCTATACCTGCCGATGCTGGTGGCCGTCCGGTGGATGGACCCGCGGCCGTTGCCGCTGATGCCCCACATTTCGGTCTTGCGCGGCATCGGGGAGGGATTGCGGTATCTGGCGGGAAACCGCGTCGCACGGCAAGCTTTGATCCTGACGGCGGCGATCGCCGTATTGGTGCGGGGATATCTGGAGTTGTTGCCGGTCATGGCCGAAGGTGTACACGCGCGCGGGGCCGAGGGTCTGGGCCTGCTGACCGCTGCCGCGGGTGTCGGCGCGGTAATCGCGGCGCTGTCCAAGACGGCGGGTGTAGGGCAGGGCGGCATTTCCCCGATTACCCGCGCATTGCTGGTGGTCGGTGTTCTGTCGCTGGCGGCGCTTGGCCTGTCGCAAAGCTGGTGGGCGGCGCTGGGCTGGACGGCTGTGGCGGGCTTTGCCTCGACCTTCTGCGGCGTCAGCCTTCAGGCCGCGGTGCAGGAGGATCTGCCCGACAACCTGCGCGGTCGCGTCATGTCGCTCTGGGTGGTGGTGGGCATCGGAGCGGTGGCCGTCGGCTCGGGTGCGCTGGGCTGGCTGGCTGCCGGGTTCGGCTTGCAGTCCATCCTGATCTGGACCGGAGGCCTTGGCGGCGTTGTGGCGCTGGCGCTGGCCTTGCCATCAGGCGCGGGGCGGGCCACCTAGGCCGTAACCGCCCCTTTGGAGGTCTCAGCGATGTCCCTTTCCCGCGACGATGTAACCCGTGCCCTGTCCACCATCGAGACGCCGGACGGTGGCAATATCGTCTCGGGCGACATGATCCGTGCGCTGATTGTCGACGGCGACGCCGTAAGGTTCGTGATCGAGGTGCCGTCCGCCGAGATCGCCAAAGTGTCCGAGCCGCTGCGCGCCGCCGCCGAACGCGCCGTCGCGGCACTGCCGGGTGCGGGCCGGGTACAGGCCGTTCTGACCGCACCGACCGCAGAAAAGGCCCCGCCGTCGCTGAAGATCGGCGGCCATCCCAAGCCGCAGGAGGGGCCAATGCGCGTGCCGGGGGTAAAGCGCGTGCTGGCCATTGCCTCGGGCAAGGGTGGAGTAGGCAAATCCACCGTCAGTTCCAACCTGGCCGTCGCGCTGGCCCGGCAGGGGCGCAAGGTCGGCCTGCTGGACGGCGATATTCACGGACCCAGCCAACCGCGCATGATGGGCGCCACGCAGCGTCCCGCCTCGCCGGACGGCAAGTCGATTATTCCGTTGCAGGCACACGGGGTTACGCTGATGTCGATCGGCCTGATGCTGGCCGAGGACAAGGCCGTCATCTGGCGCGGCCCGATGCTGATGGGCGCGCTGCAACAGATGATGGGGCAGGTGCAGTGGGACCACTACGACGGAGAGCTGGATATTCTGATCGTCGATCTGCCGCCGGGAACGGGCGACGTGCAACTGACACTCTGCACCAAGGCAGTAGTCGAGGGGGCTATCGTCGTGTCGACGCCGCAGGATGTCGCGCTTCTGGATGCGCGCAAGGCGCTGGATATGTTCGCATCGCTGAAGACACCTGTGTTGGGCCTGATTGAGAACATGTCGCTCTTCCATTGTCCCGAATGCGGGCACGAGGCGCATATCTTCGGCCATGGCGGTGTTGCGACGGAAGCGGCGCGTCTTGGATTGCCGTTTCTGGGTGCATTGCCGATCGATCTGGACACACGGCTGGCCGGGGATGCCGGAACGCCGGTCGCGCTGGGCGATGGCGTGATGGCTGACGCCTTTGCCGGAATCGCGCGCCGCCTGATCGCGAACGGCCACGCCTGATCGGGCTGTCCGCTGGAATCTTGTGCCACTTCATGGTCCGACCTTCGTGGTCTCAGGGTCGGCAGGGTTTTGCCAAAATCGAATCCGCACCAATCCGTGATTCGCAAATCGGGCCTAATGCGTCAGAGTTGCCTTACTGAGAGCATCTTTCTGGATGAGAGGAATGCTTCGTCAGGGCCGTAAGAAGCGGCGCGCGCGTGTGTTTCGGCTCAAATTTGGCTTTCATGTGCGGATTCCGCAACTCTGACGCGGGATCGCGGGATTTATCTCCACTCAAGTTTTTAACCATACCTGCCAATAATTGTTGCTTTACGCACAACATGTTGTGCCACCCCTGCCTATCCACAAGTTTACCCACATCCTGTGGATAAAAAATGTGGGATGAAGTGGCATAAAAAGGGTTCCCCGACCGCCTCAGGCGTGGCATCAACTCCCTACAGAGAAACGGGGAGGATCGAGGCGCAGACCTCCAACCCCTACAAAAGCAAAAACTTGAGGCAGGTTAGACAGGCACCCCCACATATCTCTGAACGACAGAAGATCCGGACGCGCGCGGTACTCAATACATCCCCCCAGGTGGCAGCGCGCCATGGACGCCCGACACGGACTCCGAGCAGGGTTCACATGCCGGGAGAACAGGGCGGACCGGGTTTTGGCAGAGACCTGGTTCGCCCGATTTCATTTTCAGGGGCATTGCAACGGCGGGTCGTAAGGCCGCCACGACAGGACGGATCGGTTGGAGCAGCGTTTCCGGGGCACCAGCACCCACAAGGTGGATGTGAAGGGCAGGGTTTCCATTCCCGCCGACTTCCGCCGTGTGCTCGATGCCTGCGATCCCGACCGCGAAGCAGGGACGAACCCGCACATGATCCTGTGTTTCGGCGATGGTCGGTTTCCATATTACACTGCCTACACCGCGCAGGGCGTCGCCGAGATGGGCGAGATGATCGAGGACATGGACGAGGGCGACCCGCACCGCGAGGCGTTGGAGGACTATTTTTATTCGCAGGCCGAAACCATCAGCATCGACGACAGCGGTCGGCTGATCCTGAACGCCGCATTGCGCAGTCGCATCGGCATCACAGATCAGGCCGTCTTTGCCGGCAAGGGCAAGACTTTCCGCATTCATTCGCCCGCTGCCCCCGAAGCCGCGACCAGCCGTTTGGGTCAGGTTCTGGCCGATCTGCCAGAAGGGGTGCCGATCACGTCGTTGCTGCCAAAGAAGCGGCGTTCCGTCGACTGATGGAGCTGTTGCAGGCCCATCCCGCATGAGTGAGTCCGCCGCGCCACATGTTCCGGTTCTTCTGGCCGCGATTCTGGAAAACGTGGCCCCGGTTCAGGGGCTGTGGTTGGATGGCACCATGGGCGCCGGGGGATACACCCGGGGGCTGTTGGAGGCGGGCGCGGACCGGGTGATCGGTCTGGACCGCGATCCGCTGGCCCACCAGATGGCGCGCGACTGGGCAGATGGGCGGGTAACACTTGTGAAGAGCGTATTCTCGAAGATGGATGAGGTGGGTGAGGCTGTGGACGGCGTCGTTCTGGATCTGGGCGTCAGCTCAATGCAACTGGACCTTGCTGATCGTGGCTTCAGTTTCATGCGTGACGGGCCACTGGACATGCGGATGGGCGATGACGGTCCGACCGCCGCTGATCTGGTCAATGAGATGGACGAGGGTAGGCTGGCCGACATCCTGCACCGCTACGGCGAGGAGCGTGCCGCGCGTCGCATCGCCAGGTCAATCGTGCGTCGTCGGGCCGAAATGCCGTTCGCCACAACGCTGGATCTGGCAGAAACCGTAGCTGCCAACCTGCCGCGTCAGAAGCCGGGTCAGAGTCATCCCGCGACCCGCAGTTTTCAGGCCATCCGCATCGCCGTGAACGATGAGTTCGGCGAACTGGCGGAAGGCCTGCAAGCTGCTGAAAGAACGCTTAAACCCGGCGGATGGCTGGCCGTCGTCTCGTTCCATTCGGTTGAAGACCGGGCGGTCAAGCGCTTCCTTGCCGACCGCGCCGATGCGGGTGGTGGTGGCAGCCGGTATGCGCCCGAACGCGCCGCCCGCCGCGCGGCATTCGAAATTACGCATAAGGCCATCGGGCCGACAGACGGGGAAATCGCCGGAAATCCGCGCGCGCGATCAGCCCGGTTGCGCCTGGCAAGACGCACCGATGCGCCCGCAGGCCGGGTCGATCGGCGGGCGCTTGGCCTGCCTGAACCAGTTCGTCTGGGAGCGATCTGATGCGAATTCTGCTTTATGCGCTCTCCGTTTCGGTTGTCGTGATCCTGGCTTTTTGGGCCTATGGCGAGGGTTATGAGACCCGCGCCACAGAGCGCGATGTCGCCCGGCTGGAGCGTACGATTGGCGCGCGCCATCAGGAGTTGTCGATGTTGCGTGCAGAATGGGCCTATCTGAATCGCCCCGACCGTCTGCAAGAGCTGGCTGAGATGAATTTCGAGACACTGGGCCTGATCCCGCTGGCTCCCGATCATTTTGCGCTCGCCGATCAGGTCGGCTATCCACCGCCCGCGCCGCCCGCACTGCCAACGCCGCCCGCATCGCCGCAGGTCTGGGCCGAAGGGGAAGCGCTGGAGCAGAAGATAGGCGATGTCATCGTCATGACATATCGTTTCGGTGCCGATGCCAAGCCGCGGGTGATATCGCCGCCAACTCTGGCCGATGACGGGGAGCAGCTTCCATGATCCGCCGCCGCCGCGCCCGAGGCCTCGCAACCGATCCCTTCGTGCCGGTGAACCCGACCGTGCCGCGTCCCCAGGCGACGGTCGTAGTACCGCGCGAAAATCCCGAAAAGGTCCGCTCGCGCGCCGAACGGCGGTTGAAATTCACCACCGTCTGTTTCGTGCTCGGCTTTGCGGTCATCGGTCTGAAGATGGGCACGATTGCCGCCACCGACGCCCGCGAGCCAGCGACCGGCGGGCTGGCCGGGGCCGACATCGTTTCGGCCCGCGCCGATATCACTGATCGCGAAGGCCGCGTTTTGGCCACGAACGTCACGGCAACCGCGCTCTATGCGCAGCCGCGCCTGATGATCAACCCGCTGACAGCCGCAGAAGGACTGGCCCAGATTTTCCCCGACATGGAAGTCGAGGTGTGGCAGAAGCGCTTTACGTCCGGGTCCAAGTTCTACTGGCTCAAAGGCAATATCTCGCCCGAGCAGCAGCAGGCGGTGCACGATCTGGGCGAACCGGGACTGCTGTTCGGTCAACGTGAAATGCGCGTCTATCCCAACGGCCAGCTGGCCGGTCATATTCTGGGTGGCGCGCGATATGGCCAACAGGACGTGCGGGCGGCGGAAATCAAGGGCGTCGCCGGTGTCGAGGCGGAGTTCGACGACTATCTCAGCGACCCTGCGCGCGAGGGTGCTCCGCTGCGCCTGTCGATCGATGTATCGGTGCAGACAGCAATGGAGCGCGTGTTGGCGTCGGGCATGCGGCTGATGTCGGCCAAGGGCGCAGCGGGCGTTCTGATGGACGTGAATACCGGAGAGATCGTCTCGATGGCGTCACTTCCGGACTTCGATCCCAACAGTCGCCCGGCTCCCCCGACCGAGGGCACTCCGGGGGATAGTCCGCTGTTCAACCGCGCAGTGCAGGGCGTCTATGAGCTCGGATCCGTGTTCAAGATACTGACCATTGCACAATCGCTCGAACTGGGCCTGACAAATTCGGGTACGATAATCGACACGAGCGGCCCGTTGCGGCAGGGTCGCTTCAGTATCCGTGACTTCGACGACTATGGCGACCGGCTTTCGGTGACGGACGTGATTGTGAAATCGTCGAACATCGGCACGGCAAGGATAGCATTGGAAATCGGTGCGGAGCGGCAGCAGAGCTTTTTGAAATCGCTGGGCCTTTTCGAATCCACCCCGGTCGAGCTGGCCGAGGCGCCGGGGGCACATCCCCTCGTGCCGGCCCGCTGGCCGGACATCTCCACCATGACCATCAGCTATGGTCACGGGATATCGGTCTCGCCGCTGCATCTGGCGACGGCCTATGCCTCGGTCCTGAATGGTGGAACGCGCGTGCAGCCGACGCTTCTGGCCCGCGAGGGGCCTGTCGTGCCAGGACCGCGCATCGTCAGTTCTCGCGTTTCCGCCGAGGCACGCAACATGTTGCGGCAGGTGGTGACGCGCGGCACCGCCTCGCTGGCCGAAGTCGAAGGTTATCAGATCGGCGGCAAGACCGGCACTGCGGACAAGCCCAGCCCGGCCGGTGGATACTACGATGACAAGACGATCTCGACTTTTGCGGGTGTCTTTCCCGCGCAGGATCCGAAGTATGTGATCGTCGTCACGCTGGACGAGCCCAGCATCGAGGCCGCGGGACAGTTGCGGAGAACCGCCGGCTGGACGGCAGTGCCGATCGCGTCGGAACTGGTTCGGCGGGTCGCGCCATTACTGGGGCTGCGGCCCGATTTCGATCCGGGCGTGGATACTTTCGGTGAATATCTGACCCAGACCGCCGCGCAGCGATAAACCGTGGTCCATGGACGGCGCGGGCAGTGCACGTTAGGGCATTCCCGTGTCGGGGGAAGAAGATGCAAAAGACGCTTTCTGAACTGGGATTGACGGGGGCGGCCGACCTTCGGATCGGCGGATTGTCGGTCGATAACCGCAAGACGCGCCCCGGTGATCTGTTCGCGGCCCTGCCCGGCGCCGTGACCCATGGCGCGCGATTTGCCGCCGATGCGCTGAACCGCGGGGCTGTCGCGATTCTGACAGACCCCGCCGGGGCTGCTATCCTGCCCGAAGGGACACCCGCCATAGTGGTCGAAGACCCGCGTGCCGCATTGGCCTTCGCCGCCGCCCTGATGGCCGGGTCGCAGCCTGACGTGATGGTCGCGGTCACCGGCACCAACGGCAAGACCAGCGTTGCCAGTTTCACCCGTCAGTTATGGGAGACAATGGGGTTCTCCGCGGCGAATATCGGCACGACGGGCGTCGAAGGCGCATTCCATGCCTCCTCCGTCCATACGACGCCGGAACCGATCACGCTGCACCGCCTGCTGGCAGACATGGCCGATGCAGGTATCACCCATGCGGCGATGGAGGCTTCGTCCCACGGTCTGGACCAGCGCCGTCTGGAAGCGGTGCGCCTGGCAGCTGCCGGGTTCACCAATCTGACTCAGGACCACCTTGATTATCACGGCACTATGGAGGCCTATCTGGCCGCCAAGGCAGGGCTGTTCGACCGTCTTCTTCCCGGTGACGGGGTCGCGGTCGTGAATCTGGATGATCCGCATGGGCCGGACATCGCCGCAGCCTGCGAAAGTCGCGGGCAGGAGATCATCGGTGTCGGTCGCAACGCCGCCGCGCGGATCCTGCTGACAGGCCAGCGGTTCGATGCCACCGGGCAGCAGGTCCTGTTCCGCTGGCAGGGGCGCGCGCATTCGGTCCGGCTGGATCTGATCGGCGGGTTCCAGGCTGCCAACGCCCTTTTGGCAGCAGGGCTGGTGATCGGCGGCGGCGAAGACCCCGAGGCGACTTTTGCCGCCTTGCCGAGTTTGACCGGTGTGCGCGGGCGTATGCAACTGGCCGCGTCCCGCCATGGCGGTGCGGCGGTCTTCGTCGATTATGCCCACACGCCCGATGCCGTTGCGACCGCGTTGCAAGCGCTGCGCCCGCATGTCATGGGCCGGATCGTTGCCATCGTCGGCGCGGGCGGCGATCGTGACACCGGCAAGCGACCCCTGATGGGAGCCGCCGCAGCCGAACATGCCGACGTGGTGATCGTCACAGACGACAACCCAAGGTCGGAAGACCCGGCCACAATCCGTATCGCCGTAATGCAGGGTGCACCGGGTGCCATCGAAATCGGCGACCGGGCCGAGGCGATCCTGCGCGGGACGAGTATGTTGGAACCGGGCGATGCACTGCTGATCATGGGTAAGGGCCACGAAAGCGGTCAGACCGTCGGCGATATGGTTCTGCCCTTCGACGATGTGGAACAGGCGTCGCTGTCGGTCGCCGCACTCGAAGGACGGGAGGCATGACGCTCTGGTCCGCGACAGATGCCGCAGCGGCGACCGGCGGCACGACGCAGGGTGACTGGGACGTTGATGGCTTCGGCATCGACAGCCGCACGATACGGCCTGGCCAGATGTTCGTGGCGCTGAAGGCGGCGCGCGATGGCCATGATTTCGTGCGCGCCGCGCTGGACGCCGGCGCCACCGCCGCGCTGGTGGATCGTATTCCCGACGGCTGCGAAGATGCGCCTTTGCTGGTGGTGGGCAACGTGCAGACCGCGCTGGAGGCTCTGGGCCGGGCCGGTCGCGCCCGCACGGGTGCCAAAGTGATTGCGGTGACAGGAAGCGTCGGCAAGACCTCGACCAAGGAAATGCTGCGGCACTGTCTGTCGTCGCAGGGACTCACCCATGCGGCGATCAAGTCCTACAACAACCATTGGGGCGTGCCGCTGACATTGGCCGCGATCCCGGTCGAGGCCGATTTCGCCGTCGTCGAGATCGGTATGAATCACCCCGGAGAAATCGCGCCCCTGACTGCCATGGTCGCGCCCGACGTGGCCATGGTCATCAACGTATCAGCCGTGCACATGGAGGCTTTTGCCGACGGCGTGCCGGGTATCGCCCGCGAGAAGGCGTCGATCTTCGATGGCCTTGTCGCAGGGGGCACTGCGATCTGGAACGCGGATTTGGAGGTTTCCACGATTCTTGCGCGTCAGGGTACGGTGTCGTTCGGTCGGGTCGAGACGGCCGATTGGCGTCTGCTCGACGTCAATGCCGGGTCCGACAACACCAGTTGCGCCGCCTCGACGCCGCTGGGCCCGATCATGTTCCGTATCGGTGCCCCCGGCGCGCATTTCGCGATGAATGCGTTGGCGTCTTTGGCTGCCGTTCATGCTGTCGGAGCCGATGTGGCGCGCGCGGCACTTCGCCTGATGGACTGGACCCCGCCCGAGGGACGGGGCCAGCGCCACGCCGTCCTGCTGCACCCCGATCAAGCGCCGGTCGACCTGATCGACGATGCCTACAACGCCAATCCGGCTTCGGTCGGCGCGGCACTGGATCTGCTGGCGGCGACGCATGTGCCGCGCCGTGCCCGTCGGATCGCTATTCTGGGCGATATGAAGGAACTGGGTCAGACAGGACCCGACCTGCATGCCGGGCTGGCAGAGCATCCGGCGATGGACACGATCGATATGGTCCACACCGTCGGGCCGCTGATGCGGCGGCTGCACGATGCCGTGCGTCCCGATCAGCGTGGACATCACGAGGACGACACACTCCGGTTGGCCGTGCACCTGCGCGACATGGTGCGGCCGGGCGATGCGGTCCTGGTCAAAGGATCGCTTTCTATGAAGATGGCCACGCTGGTCGAAGGTTTGCGCGCGTTGGATGACGCGAAGCCAAAAGGATAAAATCAAGATGCTGTATTGGCTGACAAAGCTTTCGGACGGCGGCGACCTATTCAACCTTTTCAACTATATTACCGTGCGGGCTGGCGGTGCGTTCTTCACCGCGCTGATTTTCGGTTTCGTGTTCGGACCTCCCCTTATCAACCTGTTGCGTCGTCAGCAGGGCAAGGGCCAGCCGATCCGCCCCGACGGACCAGAGACGCATTTCGCCAAGGCCGGGACTCCCACCATGGGCGGTGTGCTGATCCTGGGGGCAGTTATGGTGTCGACGCTGTTGTTCGGGCGGCTCGATAATATCTATGTCTGGCTGGTGCTGGGCGTCACGATCAGCTTCGGGGCCATCGGCTTCGTCGACGATTACGCCAAGGTCAGTGCAGGCAACGCCAAGGGTGTGTCCGGTCGCGTGCGATTGCTGCTGGGATTCGTGATCGCGACCGTTGCGGGCGTCGTAGCCATGTGGGCGCATCCGGACACGTTGCAGGGTCAGCTGGCGGTTCCCTTCTTCAAGAACGTGCTTTTGAACATGGGATATTTCTATATTCCGTTCATCATGATCGTCATTGTGGGGTCCGCGAATGCGGTCAATCTTACCGACGGTCTGGATGGTCTTGCGATCATGCCGGTGATGATTGCAGCGGGAACTTTGGGCGTGATCTCCTATGCCGTCGGACGCATCGATTTTACCGAATATCTTGACGTCCACTACGTCCCCGGCACGGGGGAACTTCTGATCTTCTGCGCCGGGCTGATTGGCGGGGGTCTTGGTTTCCTGTGGTATAACGCCCCGCCCGCCGCGGTGTTCATGGGCGACACGGGATCGCTGGCTCTGGGGGGCGGATTGGGCACGATCGCCGTTGTGACCAAGCATGAATTGGTCTGGGCCATCATCGGCGGGCTGTTCGTGGTCGAGGCGCTTTCGGTCATCATCCAGGTCGTCTATTTCAAGTCGACGGGCAAACGTGTGTTCCTGATGGCTCCGATCCACCATCACTTCGAGAAAAAGGGCTGGGCAGAACCGCAGGTTGTCATTCGCTTCTGGATCATCGCGCTGATTCTGGCGCTGATCGGGCTGGCAACTTTGAAGATACGCTGATGGTGATCCGAAGAACCGAAGACATGATCGCGAAGATGGCCCCGGAACGACTGGAGGGTCTCTTTGCGTTCGCCACGTCAGACGATGACGCGCTTGTGCGGCAGGCCGTGGCCACGATCCGGGAGCCAGAAGGGCTGTCGCTCATACTTCCGTTGGACGTCGCGCAGAGGGCCGGTCTGGACGTTTCACAGCCAATGGCATGTCTGACGCTGAATGTCGCATCGGCCCTTGACGGCGTCGGGCTGACTGCTGCCGTTGCTACCGCGCTGGCCTGCGAAAATATCGCTTGCAACATGGTCGCCGGACATCACCACGATCATGCTTTCGTGCCCGCAAACGATGCTGATCGTGCGCTTTCGGTTCTGCATATGCGCTCCGCCGCCGAGGTTCCGGATGTTTAGGCGTTATCTTGAATGGCGCACGCGCCGCGCGGGGCCACCCGTCTCGCTCAGCGTGCGGGCGGCGCGGTATGGAGCATTGGCCTTCGCCATCGCCCTGGCGATCATGGCCGTGCCGGTCTGGCAGGGCACACGCGACGCGGTCGATGCCCCGCCGCTGAATCCCGATCAGCCGTGGGAGGCGCTGCGCCAGATGGGCCGCGACATGGGGGCGGACGCATGATCCCGGTGCGCGGCTTCGAGGGGGCAACGGTTGCCGTGCTGGGTCTCGGCCGGTCCGGCCTGACCGCCGCCCGGGCCTTGCGCGCAGGGGGGGCGACGGTGCTGACGTGGGACGACGGCACATCAGGGCGCGACACCGCGCAGGCCGAGGGGTTCGAGGTGCGCGATCTGACCAGGCCCGGCGCATTTGACGGGGTCGTGACGCTGGTTACATCGCCCGGCATACCGCACCTTTATCCTGCGCCGCATCCGGTAATCCGGGCCGCCTGGGACGCGGGTGTGGCGGTCGACAACGACATCGGGTTGTTGTTTCGATCGCTGGACCACGCGGCACCGCGCACCGTCTGCGTAACCGGATCGAATGGTAAATCGACGACCTCCGCCCTGTTGCATCACATCCTGACCAGCACCGGAAAGACCGCATATCTGGCGGGGAACATCGGGCGCGGTGTCCTGGACCTCGATATGCCGGGCGAAGATGACATCGTGATTCTGGAACTCAGCAGTTATCAGACCGAACTGGCGCGCAGCCTGACGCCGGATATCTGCGTCTTCACCAACCTGTCGCCCGATCATCTGGACCGTCATGCCGGATTGGGCGGATACTTTGCCGCCAAGCGCCGCCTGTTCGCCGAAGGCGGGCCGGATCGAGCCGTGATCGGCGTGGACGAGGACGAGGGCCGCTTTCTAGCAAACCAGTTGCAGGAAGCGCCGGTCGATGACCGGGTGATCCGCGTCTCGACCGGCAAGCTGACCGGGCCGGGCTGGCTGGTCACCGTCAAGAAGGGCTGGCTGTCCGAACATCGCAAGGGCCGTCAGGTCGCCAGCGTAGATCTGCGGGACATTCCAGGCCTGCCGGGGCGGCACAATCATCAGAACGCCTGCGCCGCATGGGGTGCGGCGCGGGCCCTGGGCTTGGGCCCGCGCGATATCGAAGCCGGGTTGCGAACCTATCCCGGCCTGCCGCATCGCTCGCAACTGATCGCGACCCGCGATGGCGTGACCTATGTCAACGACAGCAAGGCCACCAATGTGGATGCCGCGGCGCAGGCATTGCAGGCCTTTAAATCCATCCGCTGGATCTGTGGCGGGTTGCAGAAGGATGGCGGGTTGGAGGGTCTGCACCCGCATCTGGGCAACGTCGCTCGCGCTTATGTCATAGGGCGCGAGGCCGAGGCTTTCGCACTTGCACTGGGACCGGGCGTCGAGACCGAGATCTGCACCGATATGGCCACCGCCGTCGCCCGTGCCGATACCGATGCGCAACCGGGCGATACGGTTCTGCTGGCCCCTGCGGCGGCGAGTTTCGACCAATACGACAGCTTCGAACGGCGCGGCGAGGATTTCGCCACGCAGGTTGCGGCGCTGATCTGACCCAGACGTGCGTCGGGCAGGACCGCGGCGTTCTGCCCGTCGCGATGACTTGTCCTTAGTATACCGTACCGACTGTCCGGACGGTTTAGCAGACAGCCGCACAGGCGATGAAACATCGGTCCTGCCCAGCAAGGCGACAGACGGAGGGGCTGGACGCCGGGCATCCGCGTGGCGATGATGTGCTCGACAAAAGGGCAGGGTGCCCGAAAGACAGGAGGAACTGCCATGCCCCTATCGACGATCAGGATCGAGGATGAGGTTTTCGTCGCCGAAGGTGCCGTTGGCATCGGCGCCGTTCGGGAGGTTACGCCGAAGACGCTGACAGTCTATTTCGAAGGGTATGGCGATGTGGAACTGGGGCCGGATCACATCACCTCGGCGCATGACGGCAAGGTCGTTGTCGACCCGACGAAGCTGCCGCAGGATTTGCAGGACCGTCTCGATCACATTCACGATGGCGAGTATCGCAACATATCCGAGACATGACCGTTTGCACTGCCGCGCTGCGGTTCAGGTGCCCGCAACGCCGGAAACTCAGAAACCGGAACAGGTCTGCGCGCCCCGTATCGTCTGTGGCGTACGCTGGGTTGATCTGCGCCATTGCCGGGACCTGCGGCGTCATGCCCTGCTGAGACGTCAGCCCCGACCGCAAACACACCGGATCCAAGCGCCATCCGGTCATTTCATCGGATGAACCGGGCCAAGTCCCAAACGGATGCTACGTCGAGGGAGCCATCCTGCTGTCCGATTGAATTCAGGTTTCGGGCGGCGCGAGGTCTGGAATCGTTTCACTTGGCGTCTTGCTGCCAGGGTATACAAGGCCCGCGGAAATCACGAGCTTGGCCGCATCCTCCACCGACATATCCAGAATCACCACGTCTTCGGCCGGAACGAACAGCAGGAAGCCGGACGTCGGGTTCGGCGTCGTCGGCAGGAAGATCGACATCATCGGCACGCCAGCCCGCGCCGCGATTTCGCCCTTGGCTGAGGTCGAGATGAACCCGAGTGCCCAAATTCCCTGACGTGGGTATTCGATCAGACAGGCATTTTCGAAACTGGATTGATCCTGCGCCAGAATGGTCTCGGCGATTTGCTTGAGTCCGCCATAGACCGAACGGACGACCGGCATCGTCTGCACCAGGTTTTCTGCCCATCGCAGCACTGACCGACCGATCAGGCCCTTGGCGCCCCAGCCGATGATCAAAGTGAAGAGGAAGAAGAACGCGACCCCGATGCCCCGGATGTCGAGGTCGATGTCGAAGCGCTGCAACAGCCAGATATCGGGGCGATAGCGGGCCGGGACGAACGGCAGGACCCAGCTGTCGATCCAGCCGATGATCGACCAGATCAGCCAGAACGTCAGACCGATGGGCGCGATCACGATCAGTCCGGTCAGGAAATAATTCCTGAGACGGGTAATCAGGCCGGGGCGCGTCGGGCGCAGGGGCAGGTCGTCGCCGATGGGCATAGAGTGCAGATCCCGTTGGGTTTAGCTCGACATAGGCCGCGCGCCGGGCGGGGACAAGCGGAGGTCCGCCCGTCAGACCGTCCAGACGAGCAATCTGTAGCACAACGCGCCAACCGTCGGGGCCACTATGCCCGTCCCGGTTGGTCCATCAGAGTTGAAAAGGGGGGCGGGGCGAAGCCAGATGTCCGCCTCCGGGCGTTTGCCGTGCCGACGGTCGCGGGGTCAGACAGCCACAAGAATCAGCAGACGGTTCGTGCCGGGGGCGGACAGGACGGTATGGACCCGCTAATAGGTATCGCCGGACACGTATGTCGCCGCCGCCTCCAACGCGCGATCCAGTGCGGCGGCAGGATCGGCGCCCTGCGCCTCGGCGGCGATATGGGCCGCCATGAAAGTGTCGCCCGCGCCGGTGACCCGCGTGACCATGACTGACCGGGGCATGCGTGCAATCACGCCGCCGGGATGCGCGCAGGCCGTCGTCCGTGAACCGTCGGTAACCAAAGCGCGGTGCAACCCGCGTTTTCTGAGGGTTTCAGCGGCGGTGGGCGCATCGGGCTGCTGCGCGTGCAATAACAAACCAGCTTCTTCGAGGTTCACGTAGAGTGTAGCCGAGCCATGCGTCAGGAAAGGCAGCAGGCGTTCGGCCTTGCCGGGCGAAGCGGGCGCAATCCGCAGGTCGGCGTGCGCGAACCTTGCGTCGGCGGCGATTTGACCCAGCAGATCCTGCGTCAGGTTGCCGTCAACGGCGATCGGGCCGGTGAAATTCAGTCCCTCCAGCGGGCGCAGCACCTTGTCTCCCGCCGCCTCCAGCGAATGGGCATCGGCGATGGCGGCGATCAGCCCGTTGCCACCCTCGACCGCCATGTAGACATCCGTGGGCAGGTCCTCGGAGCGATAGAGCATCTCCGTCACCAGACCCAGCCGTTCCAGAGCCGCGACCAGCTCATCCCCTTCCACATCGCGGCCTACGACCGACAGCAAGGCAGGCGTCATGCCATAGGCCTTGGCGGCCATCGCGATATTCAGGGCCACGCCACCGGGCAGGCGCACGATACGGCCCGGTACATCGGACCCTTTGTGCATATGCGCATTGGACCGTCCGATGACGTCCCACAGGACCGAGCCGATGCAGAGAATATCCGGTGTCATGCGCGCCGGTCTGCCCCATGGACGGGTCCGGGTAAAGTCGAGGGATTTATGCATCCGGTACGGTCCGGACGGAGCCGTCAGACCGGCGGCAGCGTTCCGGGGCCGGACGCGATGCCCCACCGGGCCTCGTTCGCTTCGATGGCGGCGATGCGCTCGGGGGTTTTGGGGTGGCTCATCAACCAGGCCGGAGCACCGTGTCCGCCCATGCCGGTCAGTTTACCCAGCTTTTCGAACAGCGTCTTTTGCGGCCCGGTCCCGATGCCCGCCTTGACCAGCAGGGCGCTGGCGTAGGCGTCGGCCTCGTATTCGTCCTGTCGCGACAGGCGCGCGGCGACCATACTGGCCAGAGTGTTCGCAACCCATGGTCCGATACCAGGAAGGAAACGGCCCAATACGCCCGCCAGCACCACGCGGATCGCGTTCTGTCCCGAGAAGTCGATCAGCCGTCGCCGGGCATGGCCCAGTGCGACGTGCCCCATCTCATGCGCGACGACCGAGGCCATCTCGGCCGCCGTAACTTCGCCCGCGTCGAATTTCCTGACAAAGCCGCGCGTCAGGAAGATGCGCCCGTCGGGGGCGGCAAGACCATTCACCGGCTCGACTTCGTGCACGTTCACAACAATGCGGTCGAGGTCGAGAACTTCGGCCATCCGCACGAATTCCCGTTCCAGAACCGGATGATTGAGCGGGGTCGACGTCTCGTCCATCTGCTTCTTCAGTCGCCACGCCGAAAATAGCCACAGGACAAGACCGTAGCCGATTGCAATCAGGAGGGCGGGCAGTTTCAGCATCTTCAAAGATATGGGGCCGCAATCCGTGAATTGGAACCGTGTTCGCACACCGGTGTTGACCGGGCAGGAGGCGACCCCGATGCCGGACTGGATGACCTATGCGGTGGATGCCGCCATTCTCGTACCTGTTATGGTGCTGTTCGTGCGTCTTGCCGGGTTGCGGGCGTTTTCCAAGATGTCGTCTTACGACTTCGCCGTTACGGTGGCATTCGGGTCGGTGCTGGCGGCGACGGTGGTGAACCCCGGCGTGACGTTCTGGCAAGGCATCGCAGGGATGGCTGCGCTTTTTACGGTGCAATGGCTGATCGGCCTGGCGCGATCGCGATCGGACGCAGTCGAACATGTTGCCGACAACACTCCCGTCGTCCTTATGCGAGATGGCAAGGTCATCATGGCGAACCTGACCGCGACACGCGTCACCATGTCCGACTTGCGGGCCAAATTGCGCGAGGCGAACGTGCTGTCATTTGACGAGGTGCGCGCCGTGGTCCTGGAAACGACGGGAGATGTCAGCGTATTGCACGGTGACCATCTGGATGATGCCTTGTTGAACGACGTGATCCGATGATCGGTGCCTAGCGGGTCAGCAGTTTCATGCCCCGGCTCAGGCCTTGCAGCGTCATCGGCACCATCCGATCGTCGAAAAGTTCGCGGATCATACGGACGGAATGGGTATGGTCCCAATGGCTGCGGGGCAGGGGGTTGATCCACAGGTTCGATACCCATTGATCGCGGGCGCGGGTCAGCCAGACCTGTCCCGGCTCCTCGTTCCAATGTTCGTTCGCACCGCCCGCATAGGCGATTTCATAGGGGGACATGGAGGCATCACCGACGAAGATGGCGCGATAATCGGAACCATACTTGTTCAGGATGTCGCGGGTCGGTGTTACGGCGTCCCAGCGGCGGCGGTTATCTTTCCAGACCCCCTCGTAAAGGCAATTGTGGAAGTAGAAATGCTCCAGCGTCCGGAACTCGGCGCGGGCGGCACTGAACAATTCTTCGACGACCTTGATATGCGGGTCCATGCTGCCGCCGACGTCGAGGAACAGAAGCACCTTGACCGCGTTGCGCCGCTCGGGC
>Ga0207878_100297_pt1 | contig 24787 bp, 21 predicted proteins | sample LinPmetageLP41_FD_184053 | JGI IMG/M metagenome (GOLD analysis project Ga0207878, IMG submission 184053) | Marine viral communities from the Pacific Ocean - LP-41 (SPAdes) | ecosystem: Environmental > Aquatic > Marine > Oceanic | place: Pacific Ocean | collected 2010-08-27 | reverse complement strand
TCAATGTCGCCAGCGCCTGTTTGGCGATCGAGCGTTCGACCGCGACGTAGGCGGTACGATCCAGCACCTTGATCTTGCCCACCTGATCGCCGCCGATCGCGTCGTCACCATTGGTGAGCGCGCCCAGCACGTCGCCGGGCCGGATCTTCTGCTTCTTGCCGACATCGAGCTGTAGCGTCGCCATACGGGGCTGAAATGGCTCACTCGCTTTAGAGCTGCGACCGGGTAATGGCTCGAGCTTCAGCGTCTCGCCCAGAAACGCTTCGAGTCGCTCGAGGCGGTAGGCTTCCTTCTCGGTCAATATCGTACAGGCGATACCTCTTGCGCCCGCGCGTCCCGTCCGGCCGATGCGATGCACATGCACTTCGAGTTCGCGGGCGATCTGGTAGTTGAATACCGCATCCAGCGCGTCGATATCCAGCCCGCGAGCCGCGACATCGGTGGCGACGAGAACCGACAGGCTCTTGTTGGCGAAGCGGATCAGGGTCTGATCGCGGTCGCGCTGTTCCAGATCGCCATGCAGCGCCTCGGCGCTGAACCCGGCCGCCAACAGTTGGTCCGCGACTTCCTGAGTTTCACGGCGGGTGTTGCAGAACACCACGCTGGATTCCGGTTGATAGTGCAGTAGCAACTGGCTCAGCGCCGCCAGACGGGCCGGTTCGTCGGCAACCTGGTGGAAGTGCTGGCGAATGCTCTCGTCATCATGGGTCGAATCCACTTCCACTATTACCGGCTCACGCAGCATGCGTTCGGCGACCGGGCGCACGCTGTCGCCGTAAGTGGCGCTGAACAGCAATGTCTGACGTGCCTTCGGGGTCGCCGCGACGATCGTATCCAGCGCCGCCTGAAAGCCCATGTCGAGCATGCGATCGGCCTCATCCAGCACCAGTACCGCCAACGAGGAGAGATCCAGCGAACCCTTGCGCAGATGCTCTTCGATCCGCCCCGGCGTACCGACGACGACATGCGCCCCGTGCGCTAGTGAATTCAACTGCGGGCCGAGCGGCGTTCCCCCGCACAGCGCGAGGATCTTGACGTTGCCCAGCATTCGCGCCAACCGTCGCAGCTCTTCGCCGACCTGATCCGCCAGCTCGCGAGTGGGGCACAGCACCAGCGCCTGAACCTGGAAGCTCGAGACATCGAGCGCCGACAGCAGACCCAGCCCGAACGCAGCCGTCTTGCCGGAACCCGTCTTGCCCTGGCCGATGACATCCTGGCCACGCAGAATCGGCGGCAGGCTGGCGGCCTGAATCGGTGTCATCGCCAGATAGCCCAGCGATTCGAGATTATCCACAAGCGCCGCTGGCAATGGTAGCGAAGAGAACGCCTCGGACTGACCCGATGCGGAGGGGTCAGTCTCCGATTGCTGGGTCTCTGGATGCTGGGGCTCTGGATGCTGGGGCTCTGGGTGCTGGGGCTCTGTATGCTGGGGCTTAGAAGGATGAGTGTCGGGCACGGCAAGTGCTCCTGTCCTGGTCGAGATGAAGGGGTCGATGCAGTCAACCGGCGGACGCCTCGGTCTCACCATGTCATGCTCAGGCGCGGCAGAATACCAGAGCGCGCGAAGATTGACGTCGTCTCGTCGTCCGAGCTAGGCAATTGGTGCGATAAAGCCCAAATAAACCTGCAACATCCGCCTAATGTTGCGTAAAATCCGCTCGTCGTTGACAACCGATAGGGTGTGACAATGGGGTGTGACAATGGGTAGGGCCTTCCAGAACCGCAAGGAATCCATGGCCAAGACGGCCGATGCCAAGACCAAGGTCTACAGCAAGTATGGCCGTGAAATCTATGTCTGTGCCAAGTCCGGTGGTACGGATCCTTCCGGTAACCTGACACTCCGCGGACTGATCGACAAGGCCAAGAAGGATCAGGTGCCGTCGCATGTGATCGACAAGGCGCTCGACAAGGCCAAGGGTAGCGGCGGCGAGGATTTCTCGGCGGCACGCTACGAAGGTTTCGGACCCGGCAACTGCATGGTGATCGTCGAGTGTCTGACTGACAATCCGAACCGGACTTTCGGCGACGTGCGCGGCTGCTTCACCAAGACCAAGAGCAAGATCGGTACCCAGGGCACGGTCAGCCACATGTTCGACCACTGCGCGATCTTCGCCTTTGTCGGCGAGGACGAGGAAGCCGTGCTGGAAGCGCTGATGGAAGCCGATGTCGACGTCACCGATATCGAAAGCGAGGGGGGGCACATCACCGTGTTCGCCCCACATACCGACTATGCCAAGGCCAAGCAGGCGCTGATCGATACCTTTGGCGAACTCGAATTCGAAGCCGACGAGATTCAGTTCCTGCCGCAGACCCACACGCCGCTGGAAGGCGATGACGTGGCGATGTTCGAGAAGTTCATCGACATGTTGAACGATCTCGACGACGTGCAGAACGTCTACCACAACGCCGAGCTGCCCGAGAACGCCTGATCCGGTCGATTCCTCACGATTTCAGACACCAACAAGAAACCCATCTCGGTGGGTTTCTTGCGTTTGTGTCGACGAATCATGCGTCATGACTCGGCCGGAAACGAGTCAGGGCTGAGGGCTAAGGGCTAAGGGCTAAGGGCCAAGGGCTAGAAGCAGCGTCAGGGACTGACCTTGGAGATCTTGGCACCGTTGAGCGAGACACCGCCCTGGATGCCCTGATTGTTCATCACGAACGCGACGACCTCCTTGTTGGCTGTGTCGTTGGTGAGCTGGCCGTTGGCGCCGATATCGGCGACCGCCACCCCGGCGCTGGCACCGATGGACCAGCCATTGTCACTACGCACCCGGTTGAGTGCCTTCTCGGTCATCAGCATGTAGATGACGGCCTGCGATTGCGCCCCCGCCTGGAAGCCGATCGAGCCGCTGGTGGTGGTGTAGTAGCCGGCCTTGGTACCATCCATCAGCAGCGACCCGTCGCCATGACTGGCGCCGACGATGAAGCTGGCACCCAGCACGCCGGGGAAGACCAGCACACCCTTGGCTTGCTGGGCCAATGAGCGCGATTCGGGAACCGAGCGATAGAGCCGATCGAGCGTCTGCTGCACGTCCTGATCCAGCTGCTCGCGCTGTGATAGACGGCTTTCGCGATCCGAGGAGGAGGTGGTCGTGCAAGCCGTCAGCGCGGTACAGCCCAGAACCGCGACGAGCAGCATGACGGCGGTACGGTTGATCGATGAAAAGCGTGCCATGAATGGCCTCCTTGCTGGAAAATCTCGGCGTCGTTTCAACACCGATCTTGCCTGTATGGTTTTTTATGTTGCCTGTTTGTTATAGACAACTTCGATCCATTGCGCCCGTTTCGCAGCATTAGGCAGCCGCTGTTCCCGATCCGGTCCGGAGTACCAGCACGACGCCAACAGATCCAGGTTCCAGCCAGAATACTTTTCCGCTTACGACTTTCTCCCTGCGCACTTTTCCTCTACGTACTTTTCCTCTACGTACTTTTCCCCTACGTACTTTTTCGCCTACCGATGTTTTTCCCCTACAATAGTGGCCCTTCACGACACGATGTACCGCCTTCATGAGTCACGAGACGCCTCTAGCGCCCGAGCGCGCGGCATCCATCGATGCCACCGTCGACCTGCAGGTCGACTCGCAGTCCGACAAACCCGGCGTTCAGCCTGCGCCGGTCATTTCCATTACCGGTCTCTCCAAACGTTATGATTCCGGTTTCGAAGCGCTGAAGCAGATCGATCTGGAGATTCAGCGCGGTGAGATTTTCGCCCTGCTCGGCCCCAATGGCGCTGGCAAGACGACTCTCATCAGCATCATCTGCGGGCTGGTCAACGCCAGCGAAGGCAGCGTAGTGATCGACGGCCACGACAGCGTCAATGACTACCGCGCCGCACGCGCCAAGATTGGCCTGGTCCCCCAGGAGCTGACGAGCGACGCTTTCGAGACCGTCTGGAATACGGTGCGCTTCAGTCGTGGGCTGTTCGGCAAGACGCCCGACGACGCCCATCTCGAGCGCGTACTCAAGTCGCTGTCGCTATGGGACAAGCGCAAGAACAAGCTGATCACGCTCTCCGGCGGCATGAAACGCCGCGTGTTGATCGCCAAGGCGCTGGGGCACGAACCGGAAATCCTGTTTCTCGACGAGCCCACCGCCGGGGTCGATGTCGAGCTCAGACGCGATATGTGGGAAGTGGTCAGAGAGCTTCGCAACAGCGGCGTGACTATCATTCTGACCACGCATTACATCGAGGAAGCCGAGGAGATGGCCGATCGCATCGGGGTCATCAATGGCGGCGAAATCGTGCTGGTGCGGGAAAAAGCCGCATTGATGCGCCAGCTCGGCAGCAAGCAGTTGACGCTGCACCTGCAGACGCCACTGGCCAGCGTGCCGCCCGCATTGGCCCATCATCCGCTGACGCTGGCCGAGGAAGGCAACGTGCTGGTCTATACCTACGATGCCAGCGATGCCGGTGACGGCGAGCATGTCAGCATCAGCGCGCTGATCAACGAGATCGAGGCCGCCGGCATCCGCTTCAAGGACCTGCACACCAAGCAGAGTTCGCTGGAAGATATCTTCGTCAACCTGGTCAGAGAGCGCCCATGAATCTGCAAGCCGTCCGCTCCATCTATCTCTTCGAAATGGCCCGCGCCGGGCGCACGTTGCTGCAGAGCCTGATCTCGCCGGTGATTTCGACGTCGCTCTACTTCGTCGTTTTCGGAGCCGCCATCGGCTCGCGCATCCAGGAGGTCGAAGGCGTCAGCTACGGGGCGTTCATCGTGCCCGGTCTGATCATGCTGATGCTGTTGACGCAGAGCGTCTCCAACGCCTCGTTCGGAATCTTCTTCCCCAAGTTCACCGGTACCATCTACGAACTGCTGTCGGCGCCGATCTCTTACTTCGAGATCGTGCTCGGCTATGTCGGCGCGGCGGCGTCGAAGTCCACGATATTGGGACTGGTGATTCTCGTGACCGCGAATTTCTTCGTCGATTTGCATATCCAGCATCCGTTCATGATGGTGCTGTTTCTGCTGTTGACCGCGCTCACGTTCAGCCTGCTCGGCTTCATCATCGGGATCTGGGCAGACAGCTTCGAGAAACTGCAGCTGGTACCGTTGCTGATCATCACGCCCCTGACCTTCCTCGGCGGCAGCTTCTATTCCATCGATATGCTGCCCTCGTTCTGGCAAGCGGTGACGCTGGCCAACCCGGTGGTCTATCTGGTCAGCGGTTTCCGCTGGAGTTTCTACGGCATCAGCGATGTCAGCGTCGTTGCCAGCCTGGTCATGATCGTCGTCTTTCTGGCGGTGAGCCTGGCCGTCATCAGCTGGATCTTCCGCACCGGCTATCGGCTGCGCCCCTGATGCGCAGCCAGAACCTAAACCGGAAGTCGGAAGTCGGAAGTCGGAAGTCGAAGTAAAAGCCGCCATCGCCGTTTTTCGCGGATCGCCGAATGGCTGCCCGCCCTTTCACGCTCCAGAGTCATCTCATGCCGATACTGCAAACCTGCGCCCATCGCGTCGATAAGCACGCCGATGACCAGCCAGCCACAATGGTCAACGGCGAATCCATGGTCGATACCGCAACCGCGGAGTCGCTACTGGCGAGTTTCAATTCGAGCTTTCACGGCAAACCCAAGGCCTGGGGCCACTTTAGCGACGGCAAGGAAGACGACGAGGGCAACGCAGACGCTACCGCAGCGGCAAGTTCCCGCTTTGCCGCCGAACTCATTCGCTATCGTGGCGGAGAGTCGAACTTCACCGATTTCACCCGCGAGACGACCCAGAGCCTGCTGCCGCTAATCGACCAGCATCTTTCGGTCGGCGGCCACTGGTGGTTCACCCACTATCGACAGGGCGAAGCGGAATACCTGACGCTGGCCCTGCTGCATCAGCGTGACGGCTATGGCTTCGATGCCGACCTCAATCTCGTTCCCGTCCAGCAACTCAACCTGGGACAGCTGATGCTGGCCGCGCGTATCGATCTGACCCAGTGGCAGAACGGCGGCTCCCGCCAGTACATCGCCTACGTTCAGGATCGTGGCAGCAAGAAGCTGGTGGAAGCTTTCAGGTTGTGGCTGGGCTGTCAGGAAGGCGTCAACGCGGGGGCGGAAACGCGCACATTGCTCAAGGCGTTCAGCGACTATGTCGAGAGCGAGGACCTGCCCGAGGAAGCCAGCCGCGAGAAGACCGAGACGCTGATCGACTATGCCAACGCTCAGGCCAAGCGCGGCGAACCGATCACGCTGGACGAGCTCTCCGAGCTGGTCGACGAGCAGCAGCCCAAAGCGTTCTACGACTACATCCGCAATCAGGACTATGGCCTCGCCGCCGAGATCCCGCCGGACAAGCGCACCCTGCAGCAGTTCAAACGCTTCGCCGGCCGCGCCAGCGGCGTGTCGATCAGCTTCGACTCACATCTGCTCGGTAACAGCATCGAATACGATGACGAACGCGACCGCCTAATCATCAAGCAGGTGCCCAGTCAGTTGAAAGATCAGATCAAGGAGCGCAAGGGCTGACGACCGATAAAGCGACTATCTGTATTTCCAACGACAACGGCCCACCCCCTTGCGAGGGGTGGGCCGTCTTTTTACCGCTGTTCAGGCGTTGAACGACTTACCGGCCGCGGTTGGCCTTGACGCCTTCCTCGATGCGCTTGCCGATGGTGGCGTCGATGTTGTGCCAGTACTCGAACACGCGGGAGAGTACCGGTTCCTCGACGCCGCCGGAAACGTGACCGACCACGTTGTTGACCAGCCGGTCGCGGGCGGCATCGTCCATGACCTTGTTGATGAGGTCATTAGCCTGGCTGAAGTCGTCGTCCGCCGGACGCAGCTTATAGGCGCTGCGAACGAATTCACCATCCGCCGACCACACTGCATCTTCCGGGTAACGCTCAGGATCAGCCTTGGAGCCACCCTTGCTGTTCGGGGCATAGACCGGGTCACTGGCGTTATGCATCCGCATCGCGCCGCCCTTGCTATAGCTGTGTACCGGCACCTTGGGAGTGTTGACCGGAATGTGCCGGTAGTTCACCCCGAGACGCGCGCGATGCGCATCGGAATAGGAGATGGAACGCGCCAGCAGCATCTTGTCCGGTGAAAGACCGGTGCCCGGCACCATATTGGCGGGCTCGAAAGCGGCCTGTTCGATCTGGGCATGGAAGTCTTCCGGATTGCGATCCAGCGTCATCTTGCCGACTTCCATCAGCGGATAGTCGCTATGCGGCCAGACCTTGGTCAGATCGAACGGGTTGATGCGGTAGGTCTTGGCATCCTCGAACGGCATGATCTGAACGTGAAGCGTCCAGGTCGGGTAGTCGCCGCGCTTGATCGCATTGAACAGGTCGCGACGGTGATAGTCGGCATCGCTGCCCGCCATCTGGTCCGCCTGCTCCTGGGTCATGCACTTGATGCCCTGGTCGGTCTTGAAGTGATACTTGACCCAGAAACGCTCGCTCTGTGCGTTGACCCACATGTAAGTGTGGCTGGAGTATCCATTCATGTGGCGCCAGCTCGCAGGCACGCCGCGATCGCCCATCAACCAGGCAACCTGGTGGGCTGATTCCGGTGCCATGGTCCAGAAGTCCCACTGCATGTCGTGATCGCGCAGACCGTTATCGGCACGACGCTTCTGGGAGTGGATGAAGTGCTGAAACTTCATCGGATCGCGGACGAAGAACACGGGGGTATTGTTACCCACCATGTCGAAGTTGCCTTCCTCGGTGTAGAACTTGAGTGCGAAGCCTCGCGGGTCACGCCAGGTATCCGGGCTGCCGCCTTCGCCGGCTACGGTCGAAAAGCGTGCGACCATCTCGGTCTTCTTGCCCGGCTGCAGAAATTTTGCCTTGGTGTATCGGCTGACGTCCTGGGTCACTTCGAAGTGACCGAAGGCACCGCCGCCCTTGGCGTGCGGCTGACGGTCCGGAATCATCTCGCGATTGAAGACCGCCATCTGCTCCATCAGATAGTGGTCGTGCAGCACGATCGGGCCATCTGGACCTACGGAAAGCGAATGCTCTTCGCTCGCCACAGGAATGCCGGCATCTGTCGTCGTCGGTCTTTGATTGTCGCTACTCACGGTGATATCTCCATCATCTCTACGACGCGGCAAAGGGTGCCACGCTTATCAGCTGTCTGGCGATTCGCACCGCAATCGATTCTATCGGTCGTCTGGTCTCGGTTCGCGCATCGCCGCTATTTTCCTGTCTCTGTGCGGACACTTCGAAATGCGTGGCATCACAACACAGATTAACGTCAGGTATAAATAGTGAGTGGTGTCCTGTCTACCAGACCTTCCGGCCCGAAGCGGCCATTCTGCTCCTCGAGGCCTGCTGCGAATTCACGGTAGAGCATCCTCTTCGCATCGTAAGCCGCGGCGCTACTGACGTTGACGATAGTCAATGCCTAAATAAAGCAACTCTTTGATAGTCGGAGAGAATGATAACGATGATTAAATTTCATCACCGAGACGCCTGACCCAGTGTTTTTTCATGCAGCACCTGGAGCCAATCTACCCTCTATCACGCCCCTCATCATCGTACCTTCGAATAGGCTTGAACCACCGTACGGATACCGTACGGATTAAAGTACAACAATGCCTAAATCAGAAATCGTTTCTATAGTGAGAATTCGCCACACCATTCATCAGACGTTACGGAAAACTTACGGAGCATGGCGTGAAAGGATTCAGCAACTCCCTCATCCCTCTCAGTCGAGGCGGGCCAATACTCTTCGTCATGGCACTGCTCTCTGGTTGTAGCGATTCTCTCCCGGGATTCATGAATCCTCAGGGGCCGATCGCCGAGGCGCAGAACGACCATTTCTGGTTCGTGGTGATCCTCACCCTGGTCGTGGTGCTGCCGGTGATCGTCCTGACTCCCCTCCTCCTCTGGCGCTACCGTTACCGCGGCAACGCGGTCTACCACCCGCATTGGGGTAACTCGCGCTGGCTGGATATCATGATATGGGGCGTACCCTTCATCATCGTCATCATTCTGGCGGTCGTGCTCTGGCGTAAAACCCATGAGCTTGACCCCTACCGGCCAATCGCCTCCGACAAGCCGCCCTTGCAGGTTCAAGTCGTGGGATTCGATTGGAAGTGGCTTTTCATCTACCCCGAGCAAGGCATCGCCACCATGGGCCAACTGGTTCTGCCCGAGGATCGTCCCGTCGCCTTTCACCTGACTTCAGCAGCGACACTACAGACGTTCTTCATTCCGGCACTGGGCAGTCAGATCGACGTCATGAATCGCATGGTCACGCAACTGCACCTACAGGCGAACAATACCGGTCAATTTCAGGGTAAGAACATGCAATACAACGGCGAAGGATTTCACCATCAACGCTTTACGACCCGCGTCGTTGATGACGCCCAATTCGATGACTTCGTCTCTGCGGCACAGCAACAGGGCCAAGCTCTCGATCGACAGCTTTTCAATGAGTTGAATCAACAAAGCGATGCCGTCAAATTCGCTCGTGCTATCGGACTGAATGACTACCAGCACGGCGATCTCATGACTTTTTCGCCCATTCCATCGCATCTCTTTGATAACGTCGTCAATCATGCGGCTATCGCTCACGAGGCTACCAATAACAATAATCAGGAGACGACACCATGACTGATGTCTGGAGCTTCATATTTGGCCGCCTGGGCTGGGATGCGCTGCCTTTCTGGGACGCGATCAAGGATCCGACGACATTCAATATTATCAACGGCGTCATTGCCGGCGGCGCCGCCGGTCTTGTCCTTCTTGGCGCACTCGCCACCGTCGTATGGATCACCTGGGCCGGCAAATGGCGCTATCTCTGGACCGAATGGCTGACGAGTCCGGATCATAAAAAGATCGGGATCATGTTCATCGTCATTGCCATGGTGATGCTTTCTCGCGCGCTTATCGAAGCCGTATTCATGCGCGCACAGCAGGCAGTTGGCCTGGATGGCGGCTTTCTTTCCCCGGATCACTTCGGCGAATTTTTCACCACCCACGGCACCATCATGATCTTTTTCATGGCGATGCCCTTTCTGACCGGCATGATCAACTACGTCATGCCGCTACAGATCGGTGCACGCGACCTGTCGTTTCCGATAATGAATCAGATCAGCCTGGGCCTGACTGCCGCAGGTGCGGCCATCGTCATGATTTCGCTGGTATTGGCGCCGTTTTCCACCGGTGGATGGAGCGGCTACCCGCCCTACACCGAGCTGGCCTATAGTCCTGATGCGGGCGTCGACTACTGGATATGGGCCGTGACGCTTTCCACGCTTTCGTCGACGCTAAGCGGCATCAATTTTGCGGTGACGATTTACAAGAAGCGCGCACCGGGCATGAAGCTCTTTCGCATGCCGCTGTTTACCTGGACCGCGCTATGTACCGCGATTCTGATGATTTTCGGCATGCCGCCGTTGACGGTTGTCACAGCCCTTCTCGCGCTGGATCGCTACCTGGACTTCCACATGTTCACCAGCGATCTCGGCGGTAACATGATGAATTACGTCAACCTGTTCTGGGCGTTTGGCCATCCGGAAGTCTATATCTTGATCCTGCTGCCCTTCGGCATCTATTCGGAGGTATTCGCGACGTTTTCGGGAAAACGGCTCTACGGCTATACGTCGCTGGTCATCGCCACCATGTGTATCGCGGTACTCTCGTTCACCGTCTGGCTGCACCACTTCTTCACCATGGGCCAGAGCGCTTCAATCAACGCCGCTTTCGGGATCGCGACGATGCTGATCGGGATTCCCACCGGGGTGAAAGTGTATGACTGGATGTTGACCATGTACCGCGGGCGAATACGCATTTCGGTGCCGATGATCTACGCCATCGGTTTCATCATGCTATTCGTCCTCGGTGGATTGACCGGGATCATTCTCGCTACGCCAAGCGTCGATTATCAGGTGCATAACTCGCTGTTCCTGATCGCCCACTTTCATAACATGCTGATTCCGGGAACGCTCTTCGGCATGCTCTCGGCGACCAATTTCTGGTTTCCCAAAGCGTTCGGCTTCCGGCTCGAAGAGCGCTGGGGGCGTCGTGCCGCCTATGCCTGGATCATTGGCTTCATGCTGGCCTTCTTTCCGCTCTATGCGCTCGGCGTAATGGGCATGCCACGCCGCTCGCTGACCTTTTTCGAGCCGGCCTATCTACCCTGGACCATCGCTGCGGGAGTAGGAGCGATCGTCATTCTCTTCGCCATGCTGTTCCTGCTGATCCAGCTTTGGGTCAGCGTGCGCGATCGCCATTCGAACAACATGTTCGCTGGTGATCCCTGGGACGGCCGCAGTCTGGAGTGGGCGACTTCATCCCCACCGCCGGAGTACAACTTTCCGGTGATACCGGAAATTCATAGTCGCGACGCCTACATGGCCGAAAAAGAACAGGGCAAGGCGTATCAGGTACCGGATGAATTTCCCGATATCGAAATGCCTTCCAACAGTGCGATGGGTGTGATCATCGCTGTGACCGGAACGGCGATGGCTTTCGGTCTCACCTGGTACATGTGGTGGCTGGTCATTCTTTCGGGTGTCGTTACGCTCGTCGCCGTCATCGCTCGAGGTTTCGCGCGCAAGACCACCCGTACCATCTCCGGCGATGAAGTTCGCCGCACGCACTTGGCTTGGCTCGAACACATACGTCGCACGACGCCGGTCGACCGTTCCAAGGAACAGACATCGGAAAACCGAGGCCTGCCCGTGCCACCCGTGGAAGGAGCCGTCCAATGACCTCGACAACGACTCACCGCCCGGCCGATCAGGCGAGATCACCCGTTCGCCATCCCGGTCTCAACCTCGGGCCCAGCCATCAGGAAAGCGAAGACGTTCGCGAAGAGATGGTATTCGGCTTCTGGGTCTTCATGATGAGCGACGTGATCATCTTCGGTCTGCTGTTCGCGACTTACGTGGTCATGCTCGGCGGTACGGCTGGCGGTCCCGGACCCAGCGACCTGTTCGAGATGAAGAGCGCATTCATCGAGACCATGATTCTGCTGGTGAGCAGTTTCACCTTTGGCATGGCATCGCTGGCGCTGAAGTACCGTACCGATCGCAAGGTGCTCGTCATCTGGCTGGTTGTCACCCTGCTGCTGGGTCTGGGCTTTCTATTCTTCGAACTCAAGGATTTCCACACGATGTTCGGCAAGGGCGGAGTCCCCAGCCGCAGCGGCTTTATCTCGGCGTTCTTTTCGCTGGTGCCGCTGCATGGCCTGCACGTCACCGGCGCCTGTATCTGGCTGATCGCGATTCTAGGCCAGATCGCCGTCTACGGCGTGGATAGCTTCGTCAAGACCGCTTTACTACGCCTGGCGATCCTGTGGCACTTCCTCGATATCATCTGGATCGGCATCTTTTCACTGGTCTATCTGGGAGGACTGTCATGAGTCAACGCGAGCTCTCGCAGGAAGAGGCCAAGGAGTTCGTCTCGGAACGCCGCAGCTATGCCTGGGGATACCTGCTTTCGCTGCTGCTGACGCTGGTTCCCTTCGGTTTCGCTGCTTTTGGAGACCTGAGCCGGATGGCGCTGTGGCTAACCATCGCCGGTTGTGCGCTGGTCCAGATCGTCGTTCATCTGCGCTTCTTTCTGCACATCACCTGGTCCGGCAACAAGCGCGAGGACCTTCAGCTCATCCTGTTCACCGTGCTGATTCTGCTCATCATGGGCGGCGGCACCCTGTGGATCCTGTTCAGTCTCTACTACCGGATGATGCCCGGGATGATGCCCTGATTCGACGAAAGGGTTCGCCTGACCTCGACAGCTTTAGGCAAACATCCGACGGAATCGAACCGGCTCGACATCGCCATCTCGACCATACTGGTGCTACCGCAAGGCGTTTATCATCTTTCACTTTTTCCTTTCGCCTTCCATTTTTCAGGAGGAATCAAATCCATGCGCTACAACACATTGGGCAATACCGGTCTATTCGTCTCCGAGCTCTGCCTCGGTACCATGACCTTCGGCGGCGAAGGCGAGATGTGGAGTCAGATCGGCGATCTGCAACAGGCGGATGCCGACAAGCTGGTCGGTCGCGCCTTCGACGCCGGGATCAACTTCATCGATACCGCCGACGTCTACTCTCAGGGTCAATCCGAAATCATCACCGGTCAGGCACTAAAAAACCTCAAGATTCCCCGGGACGATGTCGTCGTTGCCACCAAGGTCTTCGGTGCCACGGGCGGCGACGGCCCTTACCCGTCCGCCGATGTGAACAATCGCGGTACCTCTCGCTATCACATCATGGAAGGCGTCAAGGCGAGTCTGAAGCGTCTCCAGCTCGATCACATCGATCTCTACCAGATCCACGGCTTCGATCCGGCGACGCCGATCGAGGAGACCGTGCGCGCCCTGCATACGCTGATTGAACACGGTCATGTTCGCTATGTCGGTGTTTCCAACTGGGCGGCCTGGCAGATCATGAAAGCGCTGGGGATCGCCAAGCAGAATGGCTGGCATCGCTTCGAGTCGCTGCAGGCGTACTACACCGTCGCCGGCCGCGATCTGGAACGCGAGATCGTGCCGATGCTGGAGAGTGAGAATCTGGGGCTGATGGTCTGGAGTCCGCTGGCAGGCGGGCTGCTCAGCGGCAAGTACACGCACGACGGTGAAGCTCAGGCCGGCAACCGCCGCACCACCTTCGACTTCCCGCCGGTGAACCGGGAGCGCGGCTTCGACTGCATCGACGTGATGCGCGACATTGGCGATGCCAAAGGTGTCTCCGTCGCCCGGATCGCGCTGGCCTGGCTACTGCACCAGAAGGCCGTGACCAGCGTCATCGTCGGCGCCAAGCGACTCGAACAGCTCGATGACAATATCGCCGCGACCGAGGTCCGCCTCAGCGACGACGAACTCGCCCGACTCGATCAGGTCAGCGCGCTGCCGGCGGAGTATCCCGGCTGGATGTTCGAACGTCAGGGTGAATATCGCCGCGAACAGCTGGCGCAGTCGCACAAGCGCTGAACGGATGCACCGAACGAATGCATGAACGACAGGCGCTTCAATTCGCCAGCCGCTGGAATCGCGTCAGGCGCACATCGACGGTCACCGTGAGGGAATCCAGCGCTTCCGCGCTGGCTCGGCCTTCAGCACTGGCGCGATAGAGATGCGGGGTCATCGCCAGCAGATCGGCGATGGCCCCGCTTTCATGCAGTGACAACGAATAGCGGATCGACTGGCTATCTCGCAAAGTCAGACCCTCGGGAGTCGCGTCGGATCGTTCGCGTTCCGGCTTGAGGCTGGGATAGATGATCTCGCGTAGCTCACGCAGGTGTTCCGGGCCAACGTCGGCCTGTATCAACAGGCCGCCCGGTTTGAGCACGCGCACAAACTCGGGGTAGACCGGAAAACCGAACAGACACATTACGCAATCCAGCGAGTTCGACTGCACCGGCAAATTGGCGTTACTCGCCACCACCCAGGTACCGCCAGCCGTCTCATCCGCATTGCGCAGAAATACGCGCTCTTGTTTAGCGGCGCAGAGCACCGCCCACTTGGAAATATCCAATCCCAGCAGCGACAGCGACGCTTCCCCCGCTCCCGCATCCGCCAGCTGGCGCAGGTAGTAACCTTCTCCGCAGCCGGCGTCCAGGCAGCAAAGCGAGCCGGAGGTGGATCGATGTGCCAGTACGGCGCGCGCGACCGCGTCGGCCACGGGCTGATAGTGGCCCGCATTCAGAAAGCGCTGACGCGCCGCCACCATCGCCTTGCTGTCTCCCGGATCGCGGGAGCGCTTGTGCTGCACCGGCAGCAGATGGGTATAGCCCTGTCTGGCGATATCGTAGCTATGACCCGCCGCGCAGCGCCATGTCTGGCCCTCGCGGCGCATCGGATCGCCATCGAGCGGACAGGCCAGCGCGGAAAAAGGAGTGGAGGACAACGGGGTGGAAGACAAGGAGGTGGAGAACATAGTGCTACCGCGTGTGCATAAAGGCCGTCAGTGTACGCGAAATCCAGCGGCGCTCGACCGCCAGAGACACGTCGAGCCAGCGACCCTGGTGTTCAGTTGCGATCAGTCGTAAATCGCGCCATCTGAAATCCCGCGAGTGCCGGTGAGGCGTGGCCGTTGACCAGCCACTCGCCCAGCGATTCGCCGATGGCACTGGCGAACTTGAAACCGTGGCCGGAGAACCCTCCGGCGACGATCAAGCCGGGGTGCGGTTCATCGATCAGAAAATGCTCGTCCGGGGTGCGAATGTACTGACAGACGGCGCCATGGCGTAGCGCGCCGACGCCCGGCAGATAACGATCGATGACGCGCTGGAGTTCGGCGAGATCCTCGGGATGCTCACCAAATGGCGCCATCGCCTCACCCGGTGCCAAAACCTGGCCGCTGTCATGCCGGCCGATCTTGAATCCGGCACCGTCGATATCGGGGAAACCGTAATAGATACCGAGCTCGTCGTCGGTGAGGCTGAATCCGGGGAAGCGCTCAAGTGCATAGCGCGAGTCGGCGTCAAACCAGGCAAACGTCTTGCGCACGCGAGTCAGCGGCAGCACGATCCCGAGCTCGGCCAACAACGGCGCCACGTGCTGCCCCGCGGAGACCAGCAACCGATCGGCGCTGAACCGCCGGCCGTCGCCGCAGCTGACCGCATAGCCACCACCGTCCAGAAGTTCCAGCTGGACGACCCGAGCGCCGGTGGTCAGCGTCACGTTCGTGCTCTGCTCTACCCGCTGCCGCCAACAGCCGATGATGCGCTCGACCCTGAGCACGCCGGCGCGGGCTTCGAATGCTCCAGTGATCTGCTCGTCAAGTTGCCATCCCGGCCAACGCGTCGAGACCGCGCCACCGCCGAGCACCTCCAGCGGCAGATCGTACTGACGGGCACTCGCCTCGACCTGCCGAATGAACGGCGCCGATGCCGGGCCGAGATTGAGCACGCCGGTAGGCAAAAACAGTGATTCGCCGCTCTCTCGCTCGAGCTCTCGCCAGCGCTCCAGCGCACGCAGAGCCAACGCGACATAACCACTGCCCTCGCCATAAGCCAGCCGGATCAGGCGGGTCTCGCCATGGTGTGCGCCCTGATCGTGGGGCGGGCTGTGGGCGTCGAGCACCCGCACCGAGAGTTGGCCGCTGGCGTCGGCATCGGCATCGGCGGCCAGAGCATCTGCCGTTGCCAGCCCCATGCTGCCACCGCCGATGATCAGAAAATCCGTGTGGCCGTTCGTGCGGAGAATAGAGCGCATTCGAAATTCCTGGAATCGATATCAGGACGTCGTGGGTTGCCGCGATGACGCGTCGGCCGCTTCGCCCTCGCTACGCGAGATGATGGCGGTACCGGTCAGATCGCCGGTGACGTTGAGCGCGGTGCAGCCCATACCGACCAGCGCATCGATCGAGGTCAGCAGCGCCACGGTCTCGATCGGCAGGCCGACCTGGGAAAAGACGGTGGCGATCATCACGATACCGGCGCCGGGCACGCCCGCGGTACCGATGGAGGTCAACGTCCCGATCAGCACGATTTCGACCATGGTCATGAAATCCAGCGGCATGCCGACCACGTTGGCGGCGAACACCGCCGAGATCGCGATCCGGATCGCGGCGCCATCCATGTTGATCGTCGCGCCGAGCGGCAAGCTGAACCCGTAAAGGCTTTGCGAAATACCCAGCCGCTGCGCGGCATTCAACGTCAGCGGTAGCGTTCCGGTGCTGCTCTGGGTGGCGAAAGCGGTGGCCATTGGCGTACGCGCCTCGCGGAAGAAAGCCTTCAATCGCACGCCGAAGGCCGTCATCAGCACGCAATAGAGAAGCAGATGCACCGCCAGCGCGACATAAAGCACCACGACCATGCTGCCCAGCGACAGGATCGTATCCAGCCCCTGCCTGGCGACGGTACCCGCGACGATCGCGAACACGCCGATGGGGACGTACTGGAGCACGCCCGCCATCACCTTCATGGTGACAGCGTTGAGCGCCTCGATGATCTCATAGAGCTTTTCGCCCGGCCGGCTATCGAGTTCGTGCTGGCTCTCGTGATGGCGCATTTTCAACAGTGCGATACCGAACACGAACGCGGTAAAGATGATGCCCAGCAGGTTGGGCTGCGCCAGCGCGGCGACGATATTATCCGGCACGATGCTCAGCAGCACACTGACGAACCCCGGATTGTCCGGCACGTCGACGCTGGCACTATTGTCCAGCGTCATGCCGCTGCCCGGCGACAGCAGCGTGGCCACCGCCAGCCCCACCACGATCGCCATCGCCGAAGTCGCCACGTAGTAGACGAACACCTTGCCGCCGATACGCCCCATCCGCCCGAGGTCGGCCTGATTGATGCCCACGATCAGGGTGAACAGCACGATCGGCACGATCAGGAACTGCAGCAATCGCAGCAGCAGATCGCCGAACGGTGCCAGCCAGGCGGCGGTCGTTTCGCCACCGATCAACCCCACTGCCACGCCGAGAACCAGCGCGATGGTCACCCGCAGGATCAGAGAGGACTCGAGATAACCCCGGAATAACGTTTTCATGGAGATGCCTTATCGAAAGCAGTCGGCGCAATGGATCCGATATGTCTTCTGTTGAAGAACCAAGACAAAGCCTAACGCAAAAAGCCCGGCACGGTAGCCGGGCTCGGATCAGGCAACCATGATATCAGCCGCCGATCTTGTCCTGCGTCTGGGTCTCAAAATCGCTGGCGTCGTGGCGTTCGTGGAGCTGGGTCTCCGGCTCACCGAAGGTGCGGTTGACCATACGGCCACGCTGGACGGCTGGGCGCGCATCGATCTCCTTGGCCCAGCGCTGGACGTTTTCGTAGCTTTCCACCTCCAGAAATTCGGCGGCTTCGTACAGCCGACCCAGCGCCAACTGGCCGTACCAGGCCCAGTTGGCCATATCGGCGATGGTGTACTCGTCGCCCGCCAGGTAGCGATTCTCGGCCAGTCGACGATCGAGCACGTCGAGCTGACGCTTGACTTCCATGGTGAAGCGGTCGATGGCGTATTCGATCTTCTCCGGCGCATAGGCGTAGAAGTGACCGAATCCGCCACCCAGATAAGGTGCACTGCCCATCTGCCAGAACAGCCAGTTCATCGTCTCGATGCGCTTGGCCGGATCCGTCGGCAGGAAAGCACCGAACTTCTCGGCTAGATGCAGCAGAATAGAGCCGGACTCGAACACCCGAATCGGCTTGTCACCGCTGTGGTCCATCAACGCCGGAATCTTGGAGTTCGGGTTGACCTCGACGAAACCGCTGCCGAACTGATCGCCGTCGCCGATCTTGATCAGCCAGGCGTCGTACTCGGCATCCTTGCCCAGTGCCAGCAGCTCCTCCAGCAGAACGGTGACCTTGACGCCATTGGGCGTCGCCAGCGAGTAGAGCTGGAACGGATGCTTGCCGACCGGCAGCGCCTTGTCGTGGGTGGGGCCGGCAACCGGACGGTTGGTCTTGGCGAACTTGCCGCCGCTCTCTTTCGGTTCCCAGACTTTCGGTGGAGTGTAATCGCTCATGAAATCTCCTGAATCGAGAGTTGTTGTGACGATGCCATCGTCGAGACATCATCTCCGTGTGCGTTAAAGATATGTGGGTGAAAGATAGCTTGTTAAAGATTTTTCAGCAAAACGCCGCGAACCCGCCGCCGAGCGCCAAGTCCGCAGCGGCGTCGAATAGCCGCCGTCACAGCGATTGAGGAGCGGGTAGCGGTAAGCGCTTCTGGCTTTTAACTACCAGCTACTGACTACTGCATGAACGGCGCGTTGATGCGTTCGAACCATTCGTCGAGCTCGTCGCGCGAGGCGCGGCGGCGCTCTTCCGAGCCGCCAAAGCCCACTTCCACCTCACCCTCGGCGATGCGCTGCATCACCGAGTCGGTAAACTCATCCACCGGCGCGCCCTCGGTGTGGATGCCCACGCCGCCCAGGTCGGTATTGACGGCCGGCGGTGCGATCTCGATAACCTCGATGGGCGTACCGCTCAACTCGCCACGCAGCGACAGCGAGAACGAATGCATGGCAGCCTTGGTGGCGGAATATACCGGCGCAAACAGCCCCGGCACGAACGCCAGTCCGGACGAGACATTGATGATTGCCGCACGCGGCTGCATACGCAGATGCGCGAGGATCAGCGAACAAAGATGCACCGGCGCCTCGAAGTTGATCGCGATCTCCTGCTGACGCTCCGGCCAGGGTGCCTCATCGCTGCCGAAGCGCTCTCGGCGCTGCAGGCCGGCATTGTTGACCAGCACATTCAGCGCCGGGAATTCCCGTATCGCCCAGGCGATCAACTCCTCGCGCCCGGTCTGGCTCGCCATATCGGCAACGCGGATATGCAGCTCGGGGTGTTGTTTTTGCGCTTCGCGCAGCTTGTCCTCGCGCCGGCCGCAGATGATCACTTCGCTGCCGGCAGCGAGAAAACGCTTGGTGATGGCCAACCCGATGCCGCTACCGCCGCCGGTGACCAGCACTGTATTGCCGGAAAGATCCATAGTACCTCCTGAACGTCGATATGCATGTCCTGCCCGGCAGTCTAGTCGCAGTCAGCGGGTGCGGTGGCTACCGGCATGCGAAGTGCGGCATTGCCGAGCTTGCGTTCATGCAATCCCATATTTGCTGTCCTGAATATCGGGGGAATGGATGGGGTCAATCTTCATCGATTGCGGGCGTGGCAAGGCCACCATGAAGATATAGCCGTCGTGAACATAAGGTATGCCAGTCTCGGATAGATGACCAAAGGCGCGCATTTCCGTCTACTACGCACGTTCAGAAAACGTCTCCACACGTTCAGAAAAACCATCTTGAAAATAAATTGGTAATTTGCAAATTTGAGTCACCCATTTTTGCAACACTTGCCTCATTCATTGGACCTTATTTATCGGTCCTTATTCATCGGTCCTTGTTCATCGGCCCTAACATAGAAAAGATCATGCCTCAGAACATTGCTCCTCTCCTTGACCGGCTCCAGAGCCGGGAGGCTGACATCGACTGGCAACGCTTGCTGGAAGACGTTATCGCTGCCTTTGATTGTGCTACCGGTACGCTGCATGTGCTGGACAGACACACGAATCTGCTCGCCTTGCAGGCACACCAGGGCATTCCGCCATTTTTGCTGCCCAAGATGCAGACCATCCCCATTGGCAAAGGCATGGCCGGTATCGCCGCTGAACGCAGACGGCCCGTGGAAATGTGTAACCTGCAAACGGATCAATCCGGGGTGGCACGCCCCGCCGCAAAGGAAACCAAAGTGGAAGGCTCGATGGCGGCGCCGATGATCTTCGAGGGAAATCTATACGGCACGCTCGGCATCGCCAAGCCTGTTCCCTACGATTTCACGGTAAAAGAGGCGCGCGACCTGATGACGATAGGTGAAGCCATCGGTCGCCATCTACATACCCGCGCCACATTGGCCGGGACACGTACATGACGGCAAACAACCTGGGCTCTCAGGATGCTTCGCCATAACCGGTTCCTTCGCGACGAACCGCCCGAAGAGGACGAGCCGCCCAGAGATAGGATATGCCAGTCTCGGATATATGATCCAACGCGCACATTTCCGCCTCCCCTATTTCCGTCTACCCTACAGGGCAGTGCAAATTGATCCGAGTTCGAGGAGAGCGATATGGCCCTGCGTATCTTGTTTACCGGCGGCAGCGGCAAGGCGGGCCGACATGTCGTGCCTTATCTGCTGGAGCGCGGCCACCGGGTCGTCAACGTCGACCTGACCCCGCTGGACCATCCCGGCGTCGATAACCTCATCGCCGACATAACCGACAGCGGTCAGATGTTCAACGCGTTGAGCAGCTATGCCGACTTCGACGAACTGGAGCCTGGCACCGGCGTGCCGTCCTTCGATGCCGTCGTGCACTTCGCTGCGATCCCGCGCATTCTCATCAAGCCGGACAACGAGACATTTCGCGTCAATACGATTGGCACCTATAACGTGATCGAAGCCGCGGTAAAGCTCGGTATTGGCAAGATCGTCTTCGCCTCGTCCGAGACCACCTACGGCATCTGTTTCGCCGATGGTGTCGTCCAGCCGCAGTCGCTGCCGGTGGACGAGGAGCATCCGACCGAACCGATGGACAGCTACGGCATGTCCAAGGTCGTCAACGAGCGCACTGCACAGGCGTTCCAGAAGCGCTCGGGCTTTGACATCTACGGCCTGCGGATCGGCAATGTCATCGAGCCCCACGAATACGCGGAGAACTTTCCCGCCTACTTCGCCGATCCGGCGCTGCGGCGGCGCAATGTCTTCTGCTACATCGATGCACGTGATCTCGGCCAGATCGTCGACCGTTGCCTGACGACCGACGGCCTGGGCTACCAGATCTTCAACGCTGGCAACGACGATAACTCCATCAATCTAACCACGCGGGAGATCATCGAGCGCTTCTATCCCGAGGTACCCGTGACCCGCGAATTGGGCGAACACGAGGCGCTGTACTCGAATCGCAAGATCCGCGACGTGCTCGGTTTCCGCGAAGCCCATGCATGGCGGCAATATGTCGCCGACCCGCGAAGTGAATAGAACGAAACGAAGAGCACTGGACAACGGACTGAACAACGAACTGAACAACGAACTGAAAAAAGACCGTAAAGAAGCACTGGCCGGGTGTGTCGTGACGCATGAGTGATACCCGTATTTTTCGCTCGCTGCGAATCTACAACTACCGGATCTGGACGGCCGGCGCGCTGGTTTCCAACATCGGCACCTGGATGCAGCGCGTCGCCCAGGACTGGCTGGTGCTGACCGTACTCACCGACCACAATGCCAGTGCTGTCGGCATCACCATGGCCCTGCAGTTCGGCCCGCAACTGCTGTTACTGCCGTTCACTGGATACGCGGCGGACCGATTCGACCGGCGCAAGCTGATCATGCTGACCCAGGCACTGCTGGGTCTGCTGGCGCTGGGTCTAGGCCTGGTCACTATCACGGGCGTGGTGACGCTGTGGCAGGTCTATGCGTTCGCGCTCGGCCTTGGCTGCGTGACCGCCTTCGACGGGCCCGCCCGCCAGGTATTCGTCAATGATCTGGTCGGCGAGCGGTACCTTGCCAACGCCGTCGCGCTCAATTCGACCTCGTTCAACAGCGCCCGCATGGTCGGCCCGGCGGTGGCCGGCGTGCTGATCGCCGCCATCGGCACCGGCTGGGTGTTTCTGATCAACGCGGCCTCGTTCGCTGCAGTACTCGGCTCGCTGTTTATGCTGCGCAGCGGCGATCTCTACACCTCGTTGAAGCCCGGGCGTCGCGCCGGCGGACTGCTGGAAGGCTTTCGCTACGTGTGGCAGCGCCCCGATCTGAAAGCAATGATGGTCATGCTGTTTCTGATCGGCACCTTCGGCTTCAACTTTCCGATCTACATTTCGACCATGTCGGTTTCGATTTTCCAGGGCGGCGCCGACCAGTACGGCGTTCTTACCTCGGCGCTGGCGGTCGGCTCGGTGGGTGGGTCGCTCATGGCCGCGCGTCGTGAACAGCCAAAAATGCGGCTGCTGGCCCTCTCGACGCTTGCGTTCGGTATCTCCTGCGCCCTGGCCGGCGTCGCGCCCCACGTCATCGTGTTCGCCGTGATGCTGACGCTGACCGGATTCACCGCGCTGACGTTCAACACGGCGTCCAACGCGCTGATGCAGTTGACGACGGATCCCGCCATGCGTGGCCGCGTGATGGCGCTGCGAATGGCGGTCATCATGGGTGGAACGCCGCTCGGCGCGCCGGTCATCGGTTGGCTGGCCGACCATGCCGGACCGCGCTGGGCAATGATGGTGGCAGCCGCTTCCGGCATAATCGCGGCAGCGGTTGCCGCACGGTTGATTCTGCAGCAACGACGACTTCAGGCGTCCGCGACACACTGATTCGGCAGATAATCATCCGCTTAGACCAGATCCCGATACCATTCACACCCTCTTCAACCCGTTACTCAGGACCCCGTCATGGCTCCCTCATCCACGAGCGCGACGAATACGCGTCCGACCTCACCGTCGAACGAAGATTCGCAGGCGCCATCGGTGCCGCGCCGGCTGATCATACTGCTGGCGATCAGCGCCGGGCTCAGCGTTGCGTCGCTCTACTACGTGCAGCCACTGCTCGGCATTCTGGCGGCGGACATCGACATCGATGCCCGCACAGCTGGCCTGATTCCGACACTGACCCAGCTCGGCTACGCGCTGGGCATTCTGCTGTTGATCCCGCTGGGTGATCGTATCGACCGTCGCCGTCTGATCGTGATCAAGGCCGCGCTGCTGGCATTGGCGCTGCTGGCGACCGCGCTGGCACCGTCGATCGCGACGCTGCTGGTGGCGAGCCTCGCTGTCGGCCTGACCGCCACCATCGCCCAGGACATCGTGCCGGCCGCCGCGATGCTGGCCGCCGACCGCAAGCGTGGCAAGGTCGTCGGCACCGTGATGACCGGCCTGCTGCTGGGGATTCTGCTGTCACGTGTCGTCAGCGGCGTGGTAGCCGAGGCGTTTGGCTGGCGCGCCATATTCTTCATCGCCACCGGGCTGATCGTGCTGATCGGCGTCGCCCTATGGCGTGGCCTGCCCCGGTTCGAACCGACCTCGAACCTCAGCTATCGCGAGCTGCTGGCGACGCTTTACCACCTGTGGCGCGATCAGCCAGAACTGAAACGCGCCGCCACGGCGCAGGCGTTGCTTTCGATCGCCTTCAGCGCCTTCTGGTCGACGCTCTCGATTCATCTGCTCGACAGTTACCAGCTGGGTAGCGCAGTCTCCGGCGCGTTCGGACTGGCAGGCGCCGCCGGGGCTCTCGCCGCCCCGCTCGCCGGGCGCATGGCCGATCGCCGCGGCCCGCACCAGGTCACCCGGATCGGCAGCGCCATCGTGGTGCTCTCGTTTCTGGCGATGGCGGCCGAACCCTGGCTGCCCGTACCGCTGGCCCTGGGGTTGATCGTGATCGGCGCGCTGGGCTTCGATTTCGGCATCCAGGCCACGCTCGTCGCCCACCAGACGTTGATCTACGGGCTCGATCCCGCCGCCCGTAGCCGACTCAATGCGGTCATGTTCACGCTGATGTTCGTCGGCATGGCGGTAGGTTCCGCGCTGGGCAGTTATCTGCTCGGCGCCTGGGGCTGGCCGGGCGTGATCGCGCTGGCGACGCTGGCCTCGCTGGGCGCGTTGCTGATTCGGCTGATCGACCGAACGCCGATATTGGCTAGCCAGAACTGAGCACCACTGTCACGTCAGACGGTCAGCCAGCTAGAATTCGCGTCTTTCTGGAGTGGGTAACAGCGATCTATGAAGCGCGTTTCGGCGACAATCGCCAGGCCACTTCGACGAAACGCGTCACTCCTGCCTCGCGGAAATTGAGCGAATCCTGAAGCACGTCCTTACGCGACAGCTCCTCGAGCTTGTAGCGGGGGGCGTAATGTCGTTCGACCTCATCCGCCAGCACCGGGAACGGCGGGCCATCCTTCTGGGCGGGGTCGTATTCGAAGGTAATCAACAACTGTGGCGCAGCCTCGCTCAGCGCCAATATCTGCTCGACGTAAGCGGATCTCATTGCCGGAGGAAGCGCCACCAGCGCAGCGCGGTCGTAAACAAGATCGACCTGGCCAAGCTCGGCGGCGTTCAGTTCGAAGATATCACCCTGGAACACCGTCAGTCGGTCGTGGTGCCAGCACCGGCCTCCGCTCCACTCATTGATAGTGGGTTCGACGCCCAGCCCCTCGAATAGCTGTGCCACCGCGATATCGCTCAGCTCCGCGCCAACGACTCGATAACCCTGCGCCAGCAGCCAGCTGATATCCAGCGTCTTGCCGCATAACGGCAGGAAGATCCGCGCACCGGCATCGAGCTCAAAACTCGGCAGATTGCGCTGAAGAATGGGATGAACGAAAGCGAGATGAAAGCCAAGCTGATTGTTCTTCCACCGCGCCTGCCAGAAATCGTGTTCCATGC
>Ga0207878_100296_pt1 | contig 24805 bp, 28 predicted proteins | sample LinPmetageLP41_FD_184053 | JGI IMG/M metagenome (GOLD analysis project Ga0207878, IMG submission 184053) | Marine viral communities from the Pacific Ocean - LP-41 (SPAdes) | ecosystem: Environmental > Aquatic > Marine > Oceanic | place: Pacific Ocean | collected 2010-08-27 | reverse complement strand
GCTGTTGTCGAGGGCCTCACGCAACAGCAGAGCGCCGCTGTCGCTGGTAGTGCGCTGGCCGCTCAGCTCAACACGGACAGCGCCGTTGCATGAGGGCGTCCAGGTGGATAGGCTTTCACCCATAGCGTATGGCTCTCTTGGTTCAGATTCTTGGCGGAACACACTGAATTTTCAAGAGAATACCATCCGCTATCTTCGTTTTCGGGCCGGCCTCATGAATAAGCCGGGCTGACGTCAATATGTGAAGTGAAGGATCAAAAATATGACTTTAGAGCCTAGTGTCCATGGTCCTAAGGAGAAAAAATCTGAGAATGCTATTCCAGACTTCTCAAGCTTGTGGGATCAAATAGCTGGGCTTTCAAGTCTTTTACATCACCTTGAAATTGAGGTGCGTGGAGAGAGAGATAATGACCATCGTGAGTTAATAGAAAGCATCGAAAGAGGCGATGTGGATCCCGAAAAAGATTGGTGTGTTAACCTAGATTACATTTCCTGTAGTGCTGCTCTTTCTAATAAGTTTGAAGTGCATCTTTTAGCATCTTATAGGCAAATTTTTTACTTCACTTCTCTTTATAATAATAATTTTACAATAGAGTTAAATGTGCTTCTTAAATCTGAAAAAAAGAAATTGCTCGCGGATCTTCATGCCAAGCTTTTATTGTGTGTCGTTTGGGGTTATTGGCACTATAATACTGCGTTAAAGCTTCAAAGCTCTATGCGGCTTAATAAAAGGAATCGGGCCAGGAAAGCTGCTAGTTATAAGGCGACTATGCAGGAAGACTCTTTGGCTTTTTTGCGTACTTTAGTGAGAAGTCTTCTAAAGAATCGACCAGTCAATGGTTGGCCAATCCGGTATGATACAGCTGCAATTATAGCTTTTGATATAGAGCCGCTGCTCGATAAGTATGGAGTTGAAATTCCAGAGAGAGGCGATGATCTCATCTATCGAATTGATCAGATGATAGAAGATGACTCGTCGCTAAAGCGTCTTTATAAGGACAATAGATAAATAAGCAGATAAGTTGAAGGTTAATGCAATGAGGGGCCTGAAAGCCCCTTATTATATCTCCTTAGAATAAAATTCTACCAATTATCTATAACTCAGCTACTGCTAACCTTAAAACACAGTGTTTGGAAAACTTTGCATTTTAGGTTGTGGGGCGACCGGCTGCCAAGGCATCAGGTCCAGTACCGTGGTTTTGCTGTCCATAAATTGCATGACCTGCCCGTGCGCTTGTAACTCCTCAATAGCAGCCAGCAACCGGTCACGCTTGCGTAATGGATTTGGACAACGCTGACGGACCCATGTGCGGCGTAGGCAGCGGATACCACGATTCCGGTGATCTTGAAACCATTCATTTAGCTGCTGGGCATCTCGGCACACTTGTGGTAATGGCTGGAACACCTCATGGAAATTCATGGAGGACCAGTTGCACAAGTCTATTGCCTGCAGAAGCGTTTCGGTATTGATAGGCCCATCCTGGCTCTCGAAAAGGTGTAAACTTGCTGCGATTCGAGCTGCCATCTCCGCCAGTTTTGAGGCATGATCCTGACTGTTCTCAAAACGTCCACCTGGCCTATTTTCTGCTTCGATCTCATTATAATACTGCACCCAAAAGCGCCCTGCATCATCGTTGAAACTAATTGACATGGGCGTTGTATCTGGAGCATTCAATAACAAGCTATTTTCTCGCGCTAGTTCTTCCAAACGTTTTTCGCCCTCTTGCCATGCCTCCCAGGTTGGGGTGGTAGCATCTGGGTCCAAAAAGCGCTGACCGCTCAGAGACTCAGGTTGAATCACTAGGAGGCGGGCATATAGGCCAGCTTCTCGCATCTCTTCACCCCGGTTTTCAAGGTGATTTTGTAGCACGCCGGGTTGAGTCATGGCTAAAAGACCTAGGCACACGTCATCCAGATCTAACGGAGGTTTGTTGACCCGATCCACTGTGGTCCGATCACCGCTGAGAAGTGCGTTTAGTTTTCCAAAAGCCTTGAACATAGCGCTATCGAACAGCGTTTTTCCTTCTGCAGTGATCAGGCTGGCGCTGGGCATTTCGTGGGCAAGATGTGCAAATATTGAGGCATCAGTGACATCCTCGAAGGTGAGGCGAAACCGTCGAGGTTTAGCAGGCCTCAATTTATTATGCTCATCAAGCTTATGCTTGGTCTCGTCTACTGGAAGACTCTTGCTTCGGTCACGCTTCATGGCGCGCAGCAATCCATTACGCTCCGCCTCCCACAGGGCCATCTCAGACTCATATTCTTCTAGGAACTTACTCCGCTTCTGAAGCTCCTCACGCTCCACTTTAAGCAAAGCCGAGAGCAGCAGTTTCAATAGCGTAGATTTGCGTCCGCCAGAGGGTACTATGATCAAAATTGCTAGACTGATTGGCCTAACCTGAGAGTTTGGAAGTTTTACACGGTGGCGTCCCTGGCAGGTGGTACTGATCACCGAGAGTAATGAATACATCACCATGTCGACCGGCACCTGAAGGTTTTGGCTAATTTCCACCGCTGAGCGTGCAAATAAAGTATTGGCCGGCTCGGTCAAGTGGAGTTGACCAGGGGGTAGTAACAGGGCAGGGCGTGTTTCCATAGGGTATGTCATGTGTGATCTCCGCTGGTTGCTGTGGTACCGAACATTAAGCTCGACATCGCCACGTTAGCGAAGACCTCCTAGGGTCGTCAGAGCTGTGCTTATCTACTAGCCTGAAAATCAAGCACAGCTATTGATTTTGGTATTTTTTTGTGATTTTGAAATTTGATTTTATACTGGTTACCTTCTGATGTAAGTGATATTTCCGCTAGGCCTAGCGGAAAAAGCAGTGCCATTTCCAGGGCGTTTAAGAAAACCGCCTAGTGAGATATGCGCAAGCCAGCGTAAGCTTGGCATTTAGTTATTAGACATTGGTATTGTGATGCGAGCATAAGGGTGTCTACCTTCGACTTCCATCAAAGCAGTGCACGCCCTGTCCGATAGGCTTTGTAGCCTCCTTGCACAAGTAGCTAGCTGCACCGAACACGTCGGCGAATGCCGGTTGATCATCGCTCCTGAAAAACCAAGTAGCCAACGCACCGTAGGGCTTTTCGGGGATCCTTGCTAGAAGCTCCATGCCTTCCTGTGGCCAATTGAGCGTATTCGACCAAGCCCTAACGATCCGATGATACAAGTTACTGTAGCCATACCCTCCGTCTTCGGACTTCTTCATGCACCCCAGCTGGTTATAAGCGTCACCGTTCAGTAACAACAGTAGATGATAATGGTGATGGTGGCTCGTCGATTTCTCATGGCACCACGCATAGCGCATCTTGTGGGGCTTAGTGATACCGGCAACGTCTAGCTCCCACAGGAAACAATCCAGAAAGCGACGAATATACGTATTATCAGCGCCTGTGTAGCCCATATACCCCTCAGGAAAGCGTAAGTCGACCCGTATCGCGAACAGGCGTCCACAGTCTTCGCGTGCTTGGTTCATTACCCAAAGTAATGATTCCAGGTAGTTTTCTATCAACGGCCCTTTCTGGGCCTGCACCCACATACCTTGGTAACAGCCTGCCCACCAAAGCCTGTGTGCTGGATTATCCAGATGGCGTTTACGAGGTCGAAGTCCAGCGGTATATATTGCGGTGTTCATCATGGATCTCCTGACACTCACCCACAGGTATACCCACGGCCTAAACGCCGCGTGCTTACCTGTGATGAGTTAATAGCTATGGGAATGAATCACGCTCGGACAATGCCGCGTCTTCAAACGCGGCTATCCTCTACGTGATTAGGGATGCCCTAGCGGGCCATGGTGAGCGCTTTCTTTATACCTTGGGCTCTGCAATCCTATTACTTGCATGTGGGGTCGTCGGCTTGTAGGCCTCCTCACATACCCTATGCTGCATATATTGCCTAACGGCATAATAGTATTACCGCCACGCAATTCAGCCTGATAAGCATTCTTATCTAGTGCTTAAGCCCTCATGGTTATGGGGCTGCTTTTAGATTACGCAGGGTGACCAAGGCACATTTTTATTGAAAAAATAAACTCATTTTTTTCAATAGGATAGCCATGAGCCGTTTAGGCTCTGCATACGCTCAGACAATACAGCTCGCCAGTAATTTTTTTCCGAGAGACGTCACTCCTTTTTTCTTAGTAACGTCTGAATCAACACAAATCCCCTTGGTTAATTCACGCTCAGCAACTCATTCCACTGGGTTGTGTAGCGTGGCGTACGTCGCTCGCTTCGCAGCGCCCAGGCGTTACCTATGCGGGGCAGGCCCATCTGGATGGTGCCACGCCCAAGCTCCCGATTGAGCTTATCAACCGTGGCCATCAGGCGTTCGCTACGCTGGGCGTCCGCTTCGGTTTGCGGGGTCTCGGCAAGGGTGAGCTGGCGGTTGGCCTTGGGGGAAAGGTCGAGCAACATCAGGCCGGCTTTTTGGTAGGCGTAGCCCTTACGCCACAGACGCCGCAAGCCCTGTACCGCAGCGGCCGTGATTTCTCGGTTGTCGTCGGTGGGTCGTTCCAGTGAAATAACCACCCGGTTGGTATATTGCGGTAAGTCGTTGCGGAAGGGATTGGTACGGATGAAGACCATGACGGCACTGGTCACGCTGCCTTGCTTGCGAAGCTTCTCACCGGCCCTGGCGGCATGCTGTCTAAGCGCTTCGCGTAGATCATGCGGGTTATTGGTCAGTCGTCCGAACGAACGCGATACCATGATTTGTTGTTTGGGTTCGCTCATGTCGTCCAGCTGTATCACCGGATGGCCCCGTAACTCCCACACGATGCGTTCCTGTACGACGCTGAAATGCCGTCGTATGTGCTTGGGATCGGCTTCGCGTAGATCCCACGCCGTTTCAATGCCCATGACCCGCAGGCGCTCGCCGGTGCGGCGGGCCACACCCCACAGCTCCATGACGGGCAACTGTTTCAACAACGCCTGAGTGGCTTTGCTATCAGCCATGAGCTTGCAAACGCCCTGCTCCCGGTAGGCAGGATGTTTCTTGGCGGCATGGTTGGCGACCTTAGCCAGCACGCGCGATGGTGCAAAACCCACCGAGACCGGAATGCCAGTCCATTGTTTAACGGTCTCTCGCAACCTTTGCCCGTACTGCTCCAGCCTGTCGGTATCAAAGCCCTGGAAGCCCACGAAGCTCTCGTCAATCGAGTACACCTCGACATGGGGAGAAAACTCGCCAAGCACTTCCGTGACGCGCCGGGACATGTCGCCGTACAAGGCGTAATTACTCGATAGCAACACAGCTTGTCGACGGATCTGGGGCGACAGCAGGTGCATCGCCGCGCCCATCTCGACGCCGAGGGCTTTCAGTTCGTTGGAGCGGGCCACCACGCATCCGTCGTTATTGGAGAGCACACCCACCGGCCGACCTTCCAGTGTCGGGTTAAAGACCCGCTCGCAGGACACATAGAAATTGTTGCAGTCGACCAGGGCCATCATTGCAGCGGTGCCCCTGGCAGGCTATGCAGCACATGGGTCACGACGCCCCAGACATGGGACTCACGACCATCAATCGGAATCGGTGGATAAGCAGGGTTGCTTGCCTTGAGGTAGGTGCGCTGGCCAACCCTCTCCAGCCGTTTCACGGTCAGTTCGCCGTCCACACAGATCACCACAATCCGGCCTGGCAACGCATCAAGGCTTCGATCTACTACCAGCAAGTCACCGTGATGAATGCCATCCCCTATCATTGAATCCCCCTCGGAACGCACGAAGTAGGTCGCGGCCGGACGCTTCACCACATACTGGTGAAGGTCCAGGTCGGTATCCAGGTGATCATCGGCGGGAGACGGAAAGCCCGCACGCACCGCACTCGAATAGAGCGGTAACGGGCATGACGGGGCATAAGCGTCTGCTCGGCCCAGCAGGGAAACGGGCAATGACATGGTAAGGCGCCTCTCAATTACTGTATATATAGCCAGTATCAGGAAAGACACCAGTTGACGCAACACCACCACGATCAACGCCACTTATTTTGAGATCTATATCACTCCCATGAACCCACCACAGGGATCGCTTCCCTGACCATAGGAGTGCCGCTTATGCCACCACCCTGCTTTAACTGTGCTGAAACGCGCATGCTCAACCTTGATACCGCTCAACGGATCGGCACCACGGGAAGTTGCCTGATTGGCGGGGCGATTGGTGCCTGGCGATCAGCCGCCGTCACGAGGCCTTTGTCGATAGCCACCTCGGGCTTTCCGCTCGCCAAACTGCCCGTCGCGATGATGGGTGCCTTTGCCGGTGGTCAGTCGGGGGTGCGGGTAGCCGCCTTGTTCTTCTCGCAATGGCTGCCGCCCGGTGAAGGCACCCCGTGGCTCTGCCTGTCGTGCGGGCATATCTTTCGCCAACCCTTTGCGCCCCTGGCACCTGCACGCTGATACATCGCTTTCCGGCGATACACCTTACTCACCACCCACCCATGCGCTGACAGCTGTGTCAGCGCTTTTTTTATGTCTGGAGAATGACCCATGGCACATCTCGTTGAACAAATGGCTTACGTAGGCGCTACCCCCTGGCATGGTCTGGGGCAGCAACTGACCCGTCATCAACCGCTGGAAGTCTGGCAACAACAGGCCGGTATGAACTGGCACATTGAAGAGGCCCCGGTGCGCTTTATTGCCGAAGGCGCAAGTCACCTGGGCAGCATCCATTCCTTCCCCGAGCAAAAGGTGCTCTACCGCTCGGACAACAAGGCCCCGCTCTCCGTGGTGTCACAGCGCTACAAGGTGGTGCAGCCGGAAGAGATCCTGGAGTTTTACCGTGACCTGACCGAGTACGCAGGGTATGAGCTGGAAACCGCCGGGGTACTCAAGGGTGGTCGCAAGTTCTGGGCCCTGGCACGCAGTGGCTTGAGCACCTCGCTGCAAGGCCAGGATGAGGTAAACGACTACCTGCTGCTGGCCACCTCGTGTGATGGCACCTTGGCAACCATGGCGACACCCACCACGGTACGGGTGGTGTGCAACAACACATTGCAGATCGCCGTTGATGGTACATCGCAGGCGGTTAAGGTGCCCCACCGGTCGGAGTTCGACCCGCGGGCCGTCAAACGACAGCTGGGGATTTCCGTATCCCAGTGGAATGACTTCATGTACCGCATGAAGGCCCTGTCGGAACGCAGGATCGACCGCCGTGAAGCCCAGCAGTACCTGCAGTCGGTGATTTGCGGGGCCGAAAAGCCCATGGATGATCCTTCCAAGCTGCCGAACTACCGAGCTCTGAATAAAGTGCAGAAGCTTTATAGCGGCGAAGGTCGGGGTTCCCACCTGGTAACTGCTAAGGACACGGCCTGGGGCCTGCTCAATGCGGTCACCGAGTATGTCGACCATGAGAAACGGGCACGTAGCAACGATACCCGCATGGACTCGGCGTGGTTCGGCCAGGGCGCCCAACTGAAGCAGGAAGCGCTCGATGCCGCGCTTGCGCTGGTGGCGTAATCAGCACCGCAACGTCGCTTCATCGATTTCCCTGATATCCCACCATCACGCTATTCCCTATCCAGTGACACTCACCACCTCCACGGCATAAACGCCCGGCCCCATCAAGGCCGGGCGTTTTTCTGTGGGACTTACCTTAAGAGGATCTGCCATGACATTCGTATCCCACACCGTCGAAACCGGGCTGACCCAACTGACCGAAGCCCTGCTGGCCAACCAAAAACATCACGCCGAGACCGTCGTCTGTGCGCAGGGGAAGTTCTACAAAGCGGAAGTTCGCCTGGAGCCCCTGGATGCCGAGGCGCTGGCCGATCACCTGGACAACTAACCCTACCCGCCTTACCGCTTCCAACCCTCCCATCAACGCTCAAGCGTTGGGTTATTCCTTTATCGATTCAAGAAAACCGGAGGTGCCCCATGGCACAACGCACCCATGTCATCAATTCCAATCACCCCGAAACATCGTCATCAGCTATTCAGCCAGACGCTGCCTCGACAGACACACCGGCCTCCTTGGAGGCCCATCCCACCGCCGACAGCACTGCGATCATTCAGGTGATCGAGCGTGCCGCGCTGAACCCGGACGTCGACATCGACAAGATGGAGCGTTTGCTGCAGATGCAGGAGCGGGTGATGGATCGCCAGGCCATGATGGCCTATAGCGCGTCCATGGCAGCGATGCAGACCGAATTGCCCAGCATCGAGGAGCGAGGGCAAACCAACAACGGCTTCTACGCCACCCTGGAGGATATCGTCGATACCGTACGCCCGATCATGCAGAAGCATGGCTTTGCGGTGAGCTTTCGTATTCAGACGCAGGAGCGCGGTATCCAGATCACCGGTGTCCTGATGCACAAGGAGGGTCCCCGTGAAGAAACCAGCATGCTGCTGCCCGCCGATATCAGCGGTAACAAGAACGCGGTACAGGCGTTTGGCTCCTCCACCAGCTACGGCAAGCGTTACGTCCTGTGCGCGCTGCTCAATATCACCACCCGCGGCCAGGATGATAACGGCAATGCCAGTACCAAAGCGGGCATCAAGACAGTCACCGCTTTCCAAGCGGGGCAGATCCAGCGGCTGATCAGCCAGTGCCCAGCGACGACTCAGGAGTGGTTCAGCGGCAAGTACGGGTCTGCCGTGCAGGTGCCCTATAGCGACTTCGACAAGCTACGGGCGTCCCTTTCCAAGCGGGCCGTTAAGTAACTGGCCTCTTAGTCCTATCTATTCAAGTAAAGGAGGCGACCATGCAGATCCTCAACATGGCGCAAGGCTCTCCCGAGTGGCTGGCGGCGCGTTTGGGGCGCGTCACCATGTCGGAGCTCAAGACCTTGCTGGTCAACGGCAAGGGCCCTGGTGGATTCGGTGCCGGGGCCATTACCTACATGCACCAGTTGATGGGCGAACGGATGACCGGTGAATTGGCTGAGCCGTTTCAGGGCAATGCCCATACCCGGCGTGGTCATGAACTGGAAGGGGTGGCCCGTTCGCTCTACGTCAACGCCTCGGGTGAGCCAAGCCCGCAGGAAGTGGGCATCATCCTCAACCATGACGTGGGCTATTCGCCCGACAGCCTGGTCGGCGCTAACGGCCTGCTGGAGATCAAAACCAAACTGCCCAAGTTCCAGATCGAGGTGCTGTTAAGCGGGGAGATTCCGGCAGAGCACGTTGCGCAGTGCCAAGGTGGCTTATGGGTCAGCGAGCGGGAATGGATCGACTTTGTAAGCTACTGGCCGGGCATGCCGCTGTTTATCAAGCGGGCCTACCGCGACGACATCATGATCCGAACCATTGTCGAGCGCGTTGAAGCGTTTCACGAAGAAATGGAGCGGCGTATCAGCCAAGTGATGGTGGCATGAGCCAATCTCATCATCGACGAACCCTCTACCACATAACGACATAGACGCCGGGACCACCACCTCGGCGTTTTCTTTTTGGAGTCAACCATGACGCACTCGAAACTAAAAGCGGGGGAAGTGGCGGGTACCTACCACGTTACCTCACCCGTCACTGAAACCGATATCATCACCATGGCCAAGCGCTTCGCGCGCCGCAAGCTGGCCAAAGGCCGCAAGATCACCCAACCCTCGCAAGCCTTTGAGCACCTGCAATTATTGCTGCAAGACTACGAGCATGAGGTGTTCAGCGTCTTATTCCTGGATAGCCAGCACCGTGTGATACGATTTGAAGAGCTGTTTCGTGGCACCATAGACGTTGCTAGCGTCTATCCACGAGAAGTGCTGAAAGCAGCATTGGCCTACAACGCAGCCGCTGTCATCCTCGTTCATAACCATCCCAGCGGTGACCCTGAGCCTAGTGATGCGGATCGGCGTATTACCGAGCGACTGAAAGAAGCGCTTGGCTTGATGGATATACGGGTGATTGACCACGTAGTGATTGGCAGTGAGGGGTGTATCTCGTTGGCAGAAAAGGGCTGGCTATCGATGTGCAATTAGCTCAACTAAAGAGTCATTATCAAGCCGCCCGTTGAGGCGGCCTTTGCAGGACAGTCTTTTTTTTTATTTAAGGGTAAAGCAAATACATCGGAAGCGGTGGTTCAACTGTCCGAAGGCGCACTGAAAAGCATCGCCATTGACCATCATCAAAGCAGCCGACGTAGAGGCGATTCCCGTGCCCCTACCAGAGCCGCGTGAACTCAAGGCGGTACGCGATACCCACGAACACATACAGGCAGAATACGCCGCTATTGAAGAACATCGTCAAGTGATAGAGCAGTTAAAAAATAAGCTCTGGGCATTGCCAAACTGATATTGGAAAGGAAGACATCAATGACTAGCATCCAACAACGTGCTGCCCTGCAACGTCAAATTTGGGCCATTGCCAACGATGTGCGTGGCTCAGTCGATGGCTGGGATTTTAAGCATTACGTACTTGGCACTCTGTTTTATCGCTTTATCAGCGAGAATTTTGTCAATTACATCGAAGCCGGTGATGACAGCGTCAACTATGCCGAGCTGCCTGATAGCGTAATCACGCCCGACATCAAAGATGATGCCATCAAAACCAAGGGCTACTTTATCTATCCTAGCCAGCTGTTCAGCAACGTAGCCAAAAGCGCCAATACCAACGAAAGCCTGAACACCGATCTGGCGACTATCTTTTCGGATATTGAGAATTCTGCCAACGGCTACCCGTCAGAAGCCGACATTAAAGGCCTGTTCGCTGATTTTGACACCACCAGCAACCGGCTGGGCAGCACGGTAAGGGATAAAAACATCCGCTTGGCACATGTGCTAAGAGGAGTAGCTGGGTTGGATTTTGGTCACGCTTTTTTTGAAGAAAACGCAGGCAGCCAAATTGACCTGTTTGGCGATGCCTACGAGTTCCTAATTTCTAACTATGCCGCCAATGCTGGCAAATCAGGCGGTGAGTTTTTTACCCCGCAGCATGTGTCCCGGCTGATTGCTCAGCTAGCGATGCACAAACAGACCAGCGTTAACAAGATTTACGACCCCGCAGCGGGCAGTGGCTCGCTGCTGCTGCAAGCCAAAAAGCACTTTGATAACCACATCATTGAGGAAGGGTTTTACGGCCAGGAGATTAACCACACCACGTATAACTTGGCCCGTATGAACATGTTCCTCCACAACATCAACTACGACAAGTTCGATATTCAGCTAGGCAACACCCTGACCAACCCGCATTTTGGCGATGAAAAACCCTTTGATGCCATCGTCTCCAATCCGCCTTACTCGGTGAAGTGGATCGGCAGTGATGACCCTACCCTGATCAACGATGACCGCTTTGCGCCCGCCGGTGTGTTGCCGCCCAAGTCCAAGGCAGATTTCGCCTTTGTGCTCCATGCGCTCAACTACCTTTCCAGCAAAGGCCGTGCGGCGATTGTCTGCTTCCCTGGCATTTTCTACCGTGGCGGTGCCGAGCAGAAGATCAGAAAATACCTGGTTGATAACAACTACGTGGAAACGGTGATCTCGCTTGCCCCTAACTTGTTTTTTGGCACCACCATTGCGGTAACGATTTTGGTGCTGGCCAAAAACAAAACCGACACCAACATCCAGTTTATTGATGCCAGCGGCTTATTTAAGAAAGAAACCAACAATAACACCCTTACCGATGAGCATATCAAACAGATCATGGCGGTGTTTGATAGCAAGGAAAACATCGACTATCTAGCCCGCTCTGTTCCGTTGAAAGAAATCGCAGACCCTGCCAATGACTACAACCTTTCCGTAAGCAGCTACGTTGCAGCTGAGGACACCCGCGAGAAAATAGACATCACCCAGCTAAATGCCGAGCTAAAAACCACCGTGGCCAAAATCGACCAGCTGCGGACGGATATTGATGCGATTGTAGCTGAAATAGAGGGGGCTTGAGATGAGTGAACTGCGTTTTATGGAAAAGCTGCTGGATGGCGTTGCGGTGGAGTGGAAGCCGTTAAAAGACGTGCTTGTACGCACTAGAGGCACAAAAATCACAGCAGGTCAGATGAAAATCCTTCACAAGGACGGAGCACCATTAAAGATTTTTGCAGGAGGTAGAACTGTCGCATTCGTAGAATTCGGAGATATACCTGAAAGAGACGTAAATCGAGAACCGTCTATTATCGTGAAGTCTCGAGGCGTCATTGAGTTCGAGTATTACGATAAACCTTTCTCACATAAAGGTGAAATGTGGTCGTATTACTCGGATAAGAATGCGATAAATGTTAAGTTCATTTATCATTTTTTGAAGTTAAATGAACTGCATTTCCAAGGCATTAGTAGCAAGATGCAAATGCCACAAATTTCAACACCAGATACTGATAAATTCCCTGTTCCCATCCCCTGCCCGGAGAACCCAGAAAAATCGCTTGAGATTCAGTCTGAAGTTGTTCGCATTCTGGATGCATTTACCGAGCTGACCGCCGAGCTGACCGCCGAGCTTTGCCTACGTAAAAAACAATACAACCACTACCGTGACCAGTTGTTGAGTTTTGAGGAAGGGGAAGTGGAGTGGAAGAAGCTGGGTGAGGTGGCAGAAAATCTCGATTCTAGAAGAAGGCCAATCACAAGCGGCTTAAGGCAACCAGGGAGTATTCCTTATTACGGGGCATCTGGCATTGTCGATTATGTAAAAGACTACATTTTCGATGGTGATTTTCTACTCATTTCTGAAGATGGTGCAAATTTATTGGCTCGTAATACGCCTATAGCGTTCAGCATCAGCGGGAAGACATGGGTTAACAATCACGCTCACGTCCTTAAGTTTGATACCTATGCCGAGCGAAAATATGTTGAGTATTATTTGAACAGTATTGACTTAATTCCATACATATCGGGCGCAGCCCAACCGAAGCTGAATAAAAAGAATTTAGAGAGTATCCCTATTCCAAACCCCTCAACAGAGGAAAAAAAGCGGATCGTCGCTATCCTCGACAAATTCGATACTCTCACGACCTCCATCAGCGAAGGCCTGCCACGCGAAATTGAATTGCGCCAGAAGCAGTATGAATACTACCGCGATCTGCTGCTGAGCTTTTCTAAACCTATGGAGGAAGCAGCGTAAATGAGCGGTCAATTGTACAACCTGATCATGGCAAGCGTGCCTAGCTTTTACTCAGGCGATCAAGGGGAATTCACGATTCTAAAAGACAGGTTTCTTGAATATACGGAAGCCGCTATCAAAGAGCAATTTCAATCATTAGATCAGGATACAATAAATAATCTCAAGAATCTGCCAACCATATTTGCGGTCGAGGATGAAGTCGCTGATGCAAGAATTGGGAAAATTACCGATATTAAAGTTAATTCTAATAATTTACGCGTTAAGTATAGATTTGGCAAAGACTACTACCCTTTAACCAGAGGTCTTCTAAAGGAGAAACAACAAAAATTAGATATCGATGATTTTGAGTTTCACCGGGGGCATTGGGCCGTTAAGAAATGTGATATTTCTGAATTTTATGGGGAGTATTTAAAATCTCTTACAGGGATTGCCCATGAATTAAAGAGTAGTGATAAAAAAGTGCAGTTAATCTATGCCTTCAATGGTACGGGTAAAACACGTTTGTCACGTGAATTTAAAGAGTTGATTGCACCCAAGAACTCCGATGACGGTGAAGTGGAATTATCACGAAGTAAAGTGTTGTATTACAACGCCTTTACCGAAGACCTTTTCTATTGGGATAACGATTTAGAGCACGATAGAGAGCCCAAACTGAAAATACAGCCGAATACGTTCACTGATTGGATATTGAGGGAGCGCGGCGACACTGACATTGTGAAGAATTTTCAGCGCTACACTAACGATAAGCTAATGCCTCTGTTTCATGAAGTCGATGCTATTAGGGCTGGCAAAAAAACAGGCGATAAGACCTATCCTGAGGTCACGTTCTCCTTCGAGACAGGGTCTGAAAGTTCAGGGAAGTTGAAAATATCTAAGGGAGAAGAGCGAAACTTTGTCTGGAGCATTTTCTACACGCTATTGCAGGAAGTAACCTCAATCCTTAGTGAGCCTGAGACTGCCAAACGAGATGACAATCAATTTGATAAATTAGAATACGTGTTTATTGATGACCCAGTGAGTTCTCTGGATGATACTCACCTGATTGAACTCGCTGTTGATCTGGCCAATCTAATAAAAAGAAGCCACTTCCATGAGGGAAAAGGCTTAAGATTCGTCATCACAACGCATAGCCCTTTGTTTTATAACGTCCTACACAACGAGTTGAATAACGACCTTAAAAATCCAGTTCAGGGCGGAACCCCTGCATACTTATACAAGCGTGGTCAATCAGAAAAGTATAGGCTGGAAAAACAGGCTGACGGCACGTTTGAGTTATTGCCTAAAAAAAATGACCGCCCTTTCTCTTACCATTTGTTTTTATTGTCAGAAGTGCGTAATGCTATAAAAGCTAATCAGGTTAGCAAGTATCACTTTGCCTTTTTAAGAAACATCTTAGAAAAAACAGCCACTTTTCTAGGCTATCCGCATTGGGAAGACCTTCTTGAAAAAACAGACGAAGGCTTGCCAAATCCATTCGCTAGTAGACTTATGAACCTTTCTAGCCATTCTGCTCATGCAGGTGAAGAAATCACAGACATTGAACAAAGAGACAAAGAAAAACTGGATGAACTAGTGAACTATTTGACCAACAACTATGGCTTCAATAGGCAGGAAGGGTAATGACCAATTACACCCCCATCGCGGAATCCAATAACTTCATTGTATTGGAAAAGTACAGCAAGGAATGGAAGGTGGCTGAGGGCTACCAGAGTGAAGATGCCCTAGAGCGGGAGCTGATTCAGGATCTGGTCAATCAGGGTTATGAGTACCTCCCTAACCTCAATAGCCCCGAGGCGCTGCTCGCCAATGTGCGTGAGCAGTTACAGGCGTTGAACCAGGTACTGTTTTCAGAAAGCGAATGGCGGCGCTTTGTCGAAACCTACCTGGACAAGCCCAGCGACAGCAGCGTGGATAAAAGCCGCAAGATCCATGACGATTACATTCATGATTTTACCTTCGATGATGGCCGCATCCAGAATATCTACCTAGTCGACAAAAAGACGATTGCCCGCAACAAAGTGCAGGTCATCAAACAGTTTGCTCAAACTGGCAGCCACGCCAACCGCTATGACGTGACCCTTCTGGTCAATGGCTTGCCCTTGGTGCAAGTGGAACTCAAAAAACGCGGCGTAGCGATTCGTGAGGCGTTCAACCAAGTACACCGCTACAGCAAGGAGAGCTTCAACAGCGAGCACTCCTTGTTCAAATATTTGCAGCTGTTTGTGATCAGCAATGGTACCGACAGCCGCTACTTTGCCAACACCACAAAGCGCAACAAAAACAGCTTCGACTTCACCATGAACTGGGCGCAGGCCGATAACACACTGCTCAAAGACCTGAAGGATGTCACGGCCACTTTTTTCCAGAAAAACACCCTGCTGAATGTTCTGCTGCACTATTCGGTGTTTGATATCGACAACACCCTACTGGTAATGCGCCCTTATCAGATTGCCGCCACCGAGCGCATTCTGTGGAAGGTGAGAAGCTCGTTTGAAGCTAAAAACTGGAGCACGCCAGAAAGCGGCGGGTATATTTGGCATACCACCGGCTCGGGCAAAACCCTGACCAGCTTCAAGGCAGCGCGCTTGGCTACCGAGCTAGAATTTATCGACAAAGTGTTTTTCGTGGTCGACAGGAAAGACCTGGACTACCAAACCATGAAGGAGTACCAGCGCTTTTCGCCCGACAGCGTGAACGGCTCAGACAACACGGCGGGCCTGAAGAGGAACATCGAGAAAGACGATAACAAGATCATCGTCACTACCATCCAGAAACTCAATAACCTGATGAAGAGCGAGGCCAACCTGCCCGTTTACAAACAGCAGGTGGTGTTCATTTTTGACGAGTGCCACCGCAGCCAGTTTGGTGAGGCACAGAAAAACCTGAAAAAGAAATTCAAGCGGTTCTACCAGTTTGGGTTTACCGGCACCCCCATCTTCCCGCAAAACGCGTTAGGTGCGGACACCACCGCCAGCGTGTTTGGCCGCGAGCTGCACTCTTATGTCATTACCGATGCCATTCGGGATGAAAAAGTGCTCAAGTTCAAGGTGGATTACAACGATGTGCGACCCAAATTCAAGGCGATAGAAACCGAGCAAGATGAGAAAAAGCTAAGCGCCGCCGAGAACAAGCAGGCGTTGCAACACCCGGATCGCATTCGGGAGATTTCTCGCTATATCCTGCACCACTACCGCCAGAAAACGCACCGCCTGCAGGGTAACAACCAAGGCTTTAATGCCATGTTTGCGGTGAGCAGCGTGGAAGCCGCTAAGCTCTATTACGAGACGCTGAGTGAGCTTCAGCGCGATAGTGACCGGCCACTAAAAATTGCCACGATCTTCTCTTTTGTCGCCAATGAAGAGCAGGATGGCGTCGGCGATATTCTAGATGAAAGCTTTAATGTATCGGCCATGAATTCCAGTGCCAAGGAATTTTTAAGTGCTGCCATCGACGACTACAACGCTTACTTCAAAACCACCTACAGCGTGGACAGCAACGGTTTCCAGAACTACTACCGTGACCTGGCCAAACGGGTAAAAGCTAAGGAAATCGATCTACTGATCGTGGTCGGCATGTTCTTGACCGGCTTTGATGCACCCACGCTGAACACCCTGTTTGTCGATAAGAACCTGCGCTATCACGGTTTGATGCAGGCCTTCTCGCGCACCAACCGCATCTATGATGCCACTAAGGCGTTTGGCAATATCGTGACCTTCCGCGACCTGGAAAAGGCCACGGTGGATGCCATCACCCTGTTTGGGGATAAAAACACCAAGAACGTGGTGTTAGAGAAAAGCTACAAAGAGTACATGGAAGGCTTTACCGACCTGGTAACGGGGCATGCAAGGCGAGGTTTTATGGAGGTAGTCGCTGATCTGGAGCAAAACTTCCCTGTTCCTGCTGCCATCGAAAAGGAAGCAGACAAAAAAGCCTTTGCTAAGGTCTTTGGCGAGTATCTGCGCGTCGAAAACGTGCTGCAAAACTACGATGAATTTGCCAGCCTAAAAGCCCTGCAAAACCTGGATACTAGCGACCCAGAGGCAGTTGAGGCGTTTAAAGCAGAACACTACTTGGACGATGAAAAGCTGGCGGAGCTGCAAACCATACGCTTACCCCCCGAGCGCAAGGTTCAGGATTACCGCTCGACCTACAATGACATACGCGACTGGCAACGCCGCCAGAAGGCCGCTGAAGCAACTGATACGACTACTATTGACTGGGATGATGTGGAATTTGAAGTAGACCTGCTGAAGTCCCAGGAGATCAACCTGGATTACATCCTTGAGCTGATCTTCGAGCACAACAAAAAAACCAAAAGCAAAGCAGATCTGGTTCAAGAGGTGCGGCGAGTTATCCGAGCCAGCCTAGGGAATCGTGCTAAAGAAGGCCTGGTAGTTGATTTTATTAACCAGACTGACCTAGATCAGCTTGGTGAGAAAGCCACGGTTATTGAGGCCTTCTTTACCTTTGCCCAGGCTGAACAACAACGAGAAGCAGAAGAACTAATTGAGTCAGAGAATCTCAAGGCAGAAGAAGCCCGGCGCTACATCACCACCTCGCTCAAGCGAGAATATGCCAGTGAAAAGGGCACCGAGCTGAACAGCCTATTACCGAAAATGAGTCCGCTGAATCCGCAGTACCTCACCAAAAAGCAGAGCGTGTTTCAGAAGATTGTGGCGTTTGTAGAGAAATTCAAAGGGGTAGGGGGGAAGGTTTGATGGATAAGTAGAACTTTATCTGCAGCAGCATAACAGTGAGGGCCATTGAAAGTTTCATTTCAGGCGCTGAGGCTAGTGTGAAGCCAGCTTTTGATGTTGTACACACACCTCGGCACATTCCGCCTGAGAGACGTTTAGCTTGGCGCGGGAGGCGTTACATGACCACTCAAACGCTTGAGTCACGCATTCGTGACAAAATTCGCAAAAGTCGGAGAGTAGTCTTTTTACGCCATGATTTTGCTGCACTGGGTGGGTATGACCAAGTTGGTCGTGTGCTTCGGCAATTAGAAGGGCAGGGACGATTAGTACGTATTGGTAAGGGGCTATACGCTAAAGCGCGCCCAAACCGTATTACGGCCAAGCCAATGATTGCAGCGCCCGGTGGTTTTGACCAGGCTGCCAAAGAGGCATTGAACCGCTTAGGAGTGCAGTGGGAGCCAGCCGGTGCAGAAAAAGCTTATCAGGCTGGCCGTACACAAATTCCGGCGCGGGTGGTGGTCAAAGTGAAAGGCCCATTTAATCGGCAAATTACCTTCGGCAAACACCGCTTGAATATCGAGCAATATTCTTCATGAATATCAAATAGATATTGACACTGCATTTGCTCTGTAAAAAAAAGAGCTAATGCGAAGCAAGCTCATTGAAAAAAGCGGGGTTGTCCTGAATCGTCGCCAGCACCTTAGCGGCTAGCCCCGTAGGGTTACGGCGTTTGGTTTCCCAGCTTTTGATGGTATCCACACTGGTACCCATAGCTTTAGCAAATTCCGTCTGAGATACATGGAGCTTAGAGCGAATGGCTTTTACATCGGCCACCTCATGGCGCGTGGTGCGGCTGGCCTGCGCTTTGCCTTGTTTAATCTCAACGGCTTCCTGCAGCGATGTTTGCAGTTCGTCAAAAATGCTCATTTGGAAACCTCCCCCTTCAGTTGGTGGGTCAGTGCTTTCAATGTGGCCTTTTCAGCGGGAGTTAAGCTGTCCTTTACGCTCTTGGGGTAGGCCAGTATCAGGTAGATTCTCTCTGCTGTTGCCAAAAAGTAGATAACCCTGGCACCGCCACTCTTGCCTTGGTTACCCAACGCCATGCGTATTTTGCGCAGTCCTCCCGTGCCCTGGATCAGGTCACCTTTGTCGGGTTGCGCAATCAGGATGCGCTGCAGCTCCTTTAATTCGTCGTCTGTCGCAATGGCATGGATCTGGCGTGTGAACGTCGGGGTTTCGATAAATTCAATCGCATGACTCACGTTAGGGCACTTCCTTTAGCCAATGCGTTTTTAGTGTACACTGTACATTCATGGTTATCAATTATCGACCTTATTTTGCTGTAGCTGTCAGTGATTAGGTTGCCACATGGTTGTTATTTGGCTGCTAACAGGGTGAAAACCATGTTATTGGTGTAAACTATGGAAATCCTTAACTCATTGAAAATCATTGTTTCCGCATTGCAGGCGCGATCCCAAAGTTGGTTTGGTTGCACTCATAATCCCTTGGTCGTAGGTTCGAGTCCTACTGGGCCCACCAATCTTTTCAATAGCTTAGCGTTTTACGCTGGTGAGTCCCATAGTCCAAGGGTACAGTTTCGGTACAGTGCCGATCCTTCAGTCCCTGGAGTTTTGCATGGCCACCATTGTTAAGACCCCCTCTGGTAGCTGGAAAGCCGTCATTCGAAAGACCGGCTGGCCCACTACCGCCAAGACCTTTCGTACCAAACGTGACGCTCAGGACTGGGCACGCCGCACCGAAGATGAAATGGTGCGTGGCGTCTATATCCAGCGTAGTGCCTCGGAGCGCATGACTTTGGAATCGGCCCTCAAACGATACTTGGCCGACGTTACCCCTACCAAGAAGCCGAGTACCCAGAAGAGCGAGCGCGGTAAGGCCGTGAAGCTTGTCGAGCACTTGGGTAAGTATTCTCTCGCGGCTTTGACGCCTGACCTCATTGCAAATTATCGCGATACTCGTTTGAACAGCCTTGGGCGTAGAGGTTCACCGATCAGTCCCAACACTGTGCGCCTGGAGCTCGCATTGCTTGGGCACCTCTATACCGTGGCCATTCAGGAGTGGGGACTAGGCCTGACCTACAATCCCGTCCAGAACATCCGCAAGCCCAGTCCAGGGGAGGGGCGCGACCGACGCTTGTCCGCTGACGAGGAGAAGCGTCTGTTCGCCGTGCTTAGGCAGCATAGCAATCCCATGTTGGCCTGGATTGCCAGAATCGCCTTGGAGACGGGTATGCGCTCGTCCGAGATCCTGACCCTCCGTCGCCCTCAAGTCGACGTGAAACGCCGCGTGGTGCGCCTCACAGACACCAAGAACAATGAAGCCCGCCTGGTACCATTGACTCTGGCTGCAACTGAGGTGTTCAAGCAAGCGCTGAATAATCCTGTGCGTCCGCTCGATTGCGACCTGGTGTTCTTTGGTGAGCCTGGCAAAACTGGCAAGCGAGGCCCCTACGCCTACACCAAGCTCTGGAACCAAGCGAAGAAGAAGGCTGGACTCGATGAATTCCGATTTCATGACCTACGCCATGAAGCTGTCAGCCGGCTGGTAGAAGCCGGATTGTCTGACCAGGAAGTCGCCGTGATCAGTGGTCATAAATCTATGCAAATGCTGAGGCGATATACGCACTTGAGGGCGGAAGATCTTGTCTCGAAGCTAGATCGAATTCAAAGCTACTAGCCAAATCATCTCGAATGTAAGGCTGTGGTAGTAATAGTAATGTTATTGCTACCGTTGAATCGCCAATCTCACCTTATTTCCTGCCCAAAGCTGGCCCATGTTGTGGCAGCGATGAGTGGCGGGCATGCTTCGTATCATATTCTGTATCGTATTCTGTGCTGTATTAAATACTTAATACGGAATAAGTGGATGGATATGCCGTTAAGGGCATGCTAGGGCGCGTCTGGAAAGAAAGAGGTTAGAGCGATAGGCAGGTTCATGGCATGGGGCATAATAATAAGAACGTTATTTTTCTTGTGGCCGCTGGTCTGGGTCTGAAGATGGTGGCGCTAAAAAATATTGTATCGTTTTATTATGATTTGTTAATCTTTTGAATTGTAGACGATTTTTTCGACATTTTAGTGTGGGAATATGGTCAAAATGCTATAAATTGAAAATCAAAATATGTCATATCGATGATTCCATGTAATTTGCTTGCTTGAGCTTATTCTTAAATTAGTTAGCATCAATTTCGTCGATGTTCGATTGATGAGGGCTAGCTATGAATGTTGAAGATTATCTCGTTGGGCGATTCGGTCTTCTGATGAGCATATCCGACTTGGCGGATCTTCTTGGTCGTTCGCCCGATGGCGTGCGGGTTTCTCTTTATTCAGATACTGAGGTTTCTCGAAAGCTGAAGCCGACGATGGTGAAGGTGGGGCGTCGTGTCTATTTCCGGACGCTCCAAGTAAAGGATGCGCTTTGTTTAGATTGCCCCAAGGAGAGCCAGCAAGGTTTTAGGCAAGAAACCCAGAGCAGGGGAACTATCGTGCATGAGCGCGATACCGGTAAAAGACTCTCTAGGGCTGTGTCATGAATACGATCGACGCTTCCTTGCTACCGGCGCTGTTGGGACGCACCGTCGCGTATCACGCAACTTTCACTCAACTACCAGGAGTTACGGTAACCGGGGCGGTTTTTCTCAGTCAGGCTTTCTTTTGGACTAAGACTCCTACTGTACAAAAACGAAAAGGTTGGTTTTATAAGAGCCAGGTAGGAGACGAAGATAGTTGGGAGTCAGAAACTGGGTTGACACCCAAACAACAAGTAAATGCGCGCCGATCACTATCGGCTATTGGTGTGCTGGAAGAGGATCGCAGGGGTGTTCCGGCAAGAACATGGTATCGGATCAATTGTGATCGTCTTGCCCAGCTTCTAGCTGAGACACAGGAGAATAATGGGCCAGAGGACTCTGGGGCTACCCAGATTCTCCCAAAGAGAGAATCTAGAAACTCCCTCGCGGAGAGTCTTGGTTCTCTCTCTGGGGATCCCTTGGCGCGACCAAAGGTCAGTTCTATTACAGAGATGACAACAGAGAATACTACAGAAAATAAATCAAAATTTATTAAATCCGTAGGGGAAGCGATGAGTCCAGACCTCACAAGAGCAGAGTTGGCGGAAAAATTAGGTCAGATGAGGGCGGATCTTATCGCCAAGCGATACGGCAGCGACAAGGTTGGAGCTCCTGCAGTAGAAGAAATGCGCAGAACTCTCCGCACATGGGATTCGAGCAGCACGGAGCGGGGGTGACGGCCCCGACCGCGCCTAATCACGACTGCCTGCATAGGAGGCACCCCATGGCTAATAAACAGGGTACCACACCCGCCTTCACCGACAGTGGTCTGTCACGGCTGTACCGATCACACACGGTCGAGCAGCACGCCATCCAGAGTGAGATTCGAACTCTGGTGATCATCGCCGGTTACGCTAGCGATTTTCTAACTGAAAGCTTGGAAGTTCTTCCTGAAGACTTCTTCACCTGCATCGAGGAGATGAAAGAGGTGATGGAATCCATCGACCTGAAAAGCCTGGATTTGGAAAAACGGTCGCTTACGCTCCAGAGGACGAAACGGCGTCTTGAGGTCAGGGCAACCCGCCAGAATCGTCAAGAGGAGGCCTGATCATGAGTAACAGAATTTCGTGCGCACGAAAAATGGTCGGCGTTGCCCTCGCGGCCGCCATCGGACTGTCCCAGCCCGCTACTGCAGGCGGGATTCCGGTCATCGACGTGTCGAACCTGACCCAGCAGCTTTTGCAGGTCCAGCACATGCTTAGCCAGATCGAGCAACTGAGAAGCCAGCTCCAGACTGCTAACAAGGAATTGGCCAGCATCAGCGGCTCGCGTGGCCTGGCCGACGTTATCGACTCGACCTACGACACCGCTGTGAACGTCGATCCCGACGAGTTGCTGAGCAACGCTGGCATCAGAAGCGCGAGTGAACACGGCCTAACTGGCGACGTGGCGGACCTGTACGACAGCGGCAACCGCAATACGGCTACTTGGCTCGGGCAATCCGAAAAGTCCCTGGAGCAGTCCCAGCAACGCTTCCAGGAGCTGACCGGCCTAGTGTCCAAGGTCAACAACAGCCCCGACCAGAAGGACATTCTGGATCTCCAGGCGCGAATTGGCGCAGAGGAAGTCTTGCTGCAAAACGAGATGGCCAAGCTAACCATGCTCCGCTCCCAGGCCGAGGCCAACCAGGCGCTTCATTCACAGCGGGTCCAGCAAATGCGCGTCGAATCCTCCGGCGAGCCCTTCGAACTTAGTTGGTAAGGAGAGCAGCTATGAAGATCAGGAAAATTTCGTGCGCACGAAATATCACGGCCATCATCCTGGCCAGTGTCGCACTGACCGCGTGCTTTGAAGACACTCCAGAAACCGGCCCGGTGCAGACCGTGGACTGGTACAAAGCGCATGATGACGAGCGCAAGGTGACACTGGAGAAATGCAACAACAATCCTGGAGAACTTCAGGAAACCCCGAAGTGCATCAACGCACTCCAGGCGGAACGGGCGCTGACTAGTGGTGAGCCCTTTGAGCTCGACCTATCTAGCCTCAAGAACAAGGAGGACTCATGAACCTGTTTGAAGGCATGTTCTCCGTCGTTGATCAGGCACTGAACCAGTACATCATCAACACGGCTACCGACCTCATTGCTTACATCACTCCAATGTTCACCAGCATGTTGATCGTCTGCATTGCCATCTGGGGCTATTTGATGATGTTTGGAAAGGTCAGTGAACCCTTGCAGGAGGGCGTTTTTCGTATCCTTCGCATCGGTTTCATCATGACACTGGGGCTGACGGTCGGTACCTATATGGGCGTCGTGGTAGACCTGTTGGCTCACGGCCCGGAAAAGGTGGCTGCGGTTATCACGGGTTCCAATGGAGGTGCAGCGGCCATTTTGGATAGCCTGTTCTCCCGCGTTCTCGCCGTAGCTGATCAGGCCTGGGATAAAGCGGGAGTCATGAGTGGTGATTTCGGCATGTATCTGGTGGCAATTTTGATCATGGTGTTTGGTGGCGGCGTTACCATCGTGGTCGCCTTCCTCCTGCTGGCCAGCAAGGTGGCAACCACTGTGCTACTCGCCGTTGGCCCGCTCTTCATCATTGGCTTGCTGTTCAATACCACCCAACGTTTCTTCGAGAGCTGGCTGGGCATGGTGATCAATTTCAGCATGCTTCTGGTACTCGGGTCAGCCATCGGACGCATGGTCATCGACGTAAGCGAAGCTTTCATGAACATCTTGGAATCTTCAGCCAGCAGTATGGCCAGCATGACCACAAGCGCCTATCTGATCGCCTTCTTTGCTCTCGGTATTCTGATACTGAAGCAGGTTCCTGCCATTGCCTCTGCATTGGGCGGTGGGGTGGCACTAGCAACTCAGGGGGCTCTCAGTTCCACCATGAGTGCCATGCGACCCTCTGCGATCCGGCGTCAGTATCGCAGTGTGCAGCGTGATGCACGACTGGCAGGTAATGCTGCTACAGCGCCTTACCATGGTGCCAAAAAGACCTACCACGCCTATCAGAAGCGCTTCGGCGCTGGTAACACGATCACCGGAGGATAAGCCATGAATCCCAGGGTCAAGTGGCTAGACACCTTGCGTACTCGCTGGGTGGGCTTGAAACGAGCCGGGGAGCTGGGGCTATCAGGCTTACTGCTTGCTGTAGGTGTGTTGCTGTTCGTGGCGTTACTCCCTGAGTTACCTGGTATGGCCTGGGGTGCTTTGAATGGTGACGGTGAGGCTGCTAGCACCCTATTCGCCTGTGCAAGCGGAATTGCAGTATGTTCGCTTCAATGGCGATGGCGTGTGGCGCTATACCCTCAGCTTCGGCGTGATGCATCAAAAGAAAAGACACTATGAGCTACCAGCGTTTGACTCCTAAGGAGATCGAGGACTTGCGGGCCGAGATGCGAGCCGCTGGCCAGCAGATAAAGGATGAGATGGCCAGGCGTCGTCGTGAGCATGGAGAGACGAATGCGGTTGTGTCAATGGCCATCAGAAGTGACCCACTAGCGGTCATTAGTTTTGACCCACCCGTGATCGTCAGCTGAGCGTCTTTTGCTTCAGCCGGTAGCTTTCGCCCCCGAGCAGGTACAGGTGCGAGTGGTGG
>Ga0207878_100295_pt1 | contig 24838 bp, 21 predicted proteins | sample LinPmetageLP41_FD_184053 | JGI IMG/M metagenome (GOLD analysis project Ga0207878, IMG submission 184053) | Marine viral communities from the Pacific Ocean - LP-41 (SPAdes) | ecosystem: Environmental > Aquatic > Marine > Oceanic | place: Pacific Ocean | collected 2010-08-27 | reverse complement strand
CTACGAACGACAGCTACGAACAGAACCGCCGCGAACCCAGAGGTCCGCGGCGGTATCATTTCATCACAGCGCTTCGCGTAGAGACCGACAGTCAATCACTGTTTCAATACGAACGGCGCAGTGTACTTGTCGACGTTGTCCGGCGTGATCAGCAGGCAATCATAGAGCTTCTTCTCGCCGTCGATCCCGGTTTCACCGGTGGTGATGAACTTGTCGGCCATGCGCACGGCATCCTCGGAAAAAATCGCTACCGGCTGCAGCACCGTGTAAGCCAGCTCGCCGCTCTTGATCGCATCGACCGCATCGGGAGAACCGTCGAAGCCACCGACCACGATATCCTTCAGCTTACCGGCTTCTTTGAGGGCAGATATCGCACCCAATGCCATCTCGTCGTTGCCGCTCATGACGCCCTGAATATCCGGATGCGCCTGCAGCAGGCTCTGCATCTTGTTGTTGCCCTGGGTACGATCCCAGTTGGCGACATCTTCACCAACTTTCTTGAGATCCGGATACTGGCTCAACACGGTTTCGTAGCCGTTGGAGCGGGTCGCGGCGTTGTTGTCCGACGGCGCGCCTTTCAACTCGACATAGTTGGCCGAATCGCCGACCGTCTGGACCCACTGCTGCGCGCCCATTGCAGCGCCCTGCGCGTTGTTGGAGACCAGCTGTGCCTTGGCCAGCCCCTGCTCGTTGATTTCTGCATTGACCAGGAATACTGGGATGCCAGCTTCGACGGCCTTGCGAACCGCACCGACCGAGCCATCGGCGTTGGCGGGGTCGAGAATGATCGCCTTGGCCTGATTGGTGATCGCGGTATCGATCTGACGGCTTTCGGTATTGGTATCTCCCTTGTGAGCGCTGACGTTGCCCTTGTACCCCAGCTTTTCTGCGGTCTCACGAGCGATCTTGCCTTCCGTGAACCAGTAAGGGTTGGAGGTATCGTTGACGATGATCGAGATCAGCCCTTTGTCCTGCGCCATGGCAGTTCCGGCGAGTAATGGCGCACTCACGGCGAGGGCGGCGATCAGCAGGCGTTTTCCTGTCTTGAACATGGTGAATCACCCTTCTTTTGCGGTTATGTTTGTTTAGCTGGTATTGATCTAGCTGGTGTTGATCTAGCTAACATTGATCGGAATCACATCGATCAATGCTGGGTTGCCGGCTTGCCGGCGGTACTTTCCGCCTCGCTCGTCACGCGCGCGGCGTTGGCGTTCGAAGACGGAGAAGAAGGATTGTCGGGAACCTTGGGGTCAGGCGATCCGGGCTCGGAAACCTTGCTCGCGCGCTTCTTGCGCCCGCTGTACTGAATGCTGTTGAGCAGCACCGCCAGCACGATCACGGCACCGGTGAACACGGTCTGCCAGTAAGAGGAGACACCGATGATCACCAGACCGTCGGAGAGAAAGCCGATCACGAAAGCGCCGAGCAGGGTGCCGCGTACGTTGCCACGCCCCCCGGTCAGCGCGGCACCGCCGATGACGACAGCGGCAACAGCGGTCAACTCGTAGGTTGTGCCGGCAGTCGGGCCAGCGGAAGTCAGCTGGGAAGACAGCACCAGGCCGGCGATCGCCGCAAAGATACCCGAGAGCACGTAGACCGATATCTGAACTCGCCTGATCGGCACGCCGGAAAGCTCGGCCGCCCGTGCATTCCCCCCCGTAGAGTAGACCCAGCGCCCGAACGGGGTGCGTGCCAGTACCAGCAGGCTGATGATCGCCACCGCCGCCAGGATCAATATTCCCACCGGCACGCCGAACAGGCGATTGAAACCCAGCCAGTCGAAGCCGGTATTGCCCAGCTCCGGGCTGCCGCCGAGGTTGTTGTAGGTCAATCCATCAGTCATCAACAGCGCGATACCCCGCGCGACGTAGAGCAGCCCCAGAGTGGCGACGAAAGCCGGCACCTTGAAGTAGGCGACCAGTACGCCATTGATGACGCCGATGAAAGCACCGACCGCGCAGGTCAGGATCACCACCACCCATAACGGCGGGTAGAGGGTGACGCCGAACATGTCGAAGCTCACGCCCTGCATCAGGAAGCCAGCAACGACACCGGCCAACCCAAGCGTCGAACCTACCGACAGATCGATACCACCAGTCAGAATGACCAATAGCATACCGATCGACAGTAACCCGAAGATCGCCACGTGGGACGACATGGTCAGAAAATTGCTGGTCGAAAAATAGACCGGCGACAACAGCGAAAAGATGATGATGATCGCGATCAGGGCGAAGAAGGCTCGACCCTCGAGCAACAGTCGCCCCAGATCGAAGCCACCACTTTGGCGCTCTGCCGCTTGGCTGTGTTTGGACATATCAAAACTCCCTTCGAGAAAAAGCGCTGACGTGCTCTTGCTAGGCGACCAAGGCTTCGTCTTTCGTCAGACGACCACGGCGTCGCCAGAGGCCGCCATGATCTGTTCCTTGGAAGCGTCGGCGCCGAATTCGGCCGCGATACGCCCACGACTCATCACCACGATACGGTGAGCAATACTCAGACATTCGCCGACTTCGGAGGTAGAAAAGATCACCGCCAGCCCCTGTTTTGACGCCCCTTCCGCCAGCAGCTTGAATACCTCGGCCTTGGCGCCGATATCGATGCCGCGGCTGGGCTCGTCGAGCACCACCACCCGCGGGTGAGTCGCCAGCATCTTGCCGATGACCACCTTTTGCTGATTGCCGCCGGAGAGCGAACCGATCTCGGCCCCCGGGCCGGCGGTCTTGATGTGGACGTTGGCGATCGACTCGTCGACCACGGCACGCTCGCGCAGGCCGGAGGTCAGCAGCCAGCGGGTAAATGCCTTGATACTGGCCAGCGACAGGTTCTCGCCCACCGACATGGTCTGCACCAGGCCATCGCGCTGACGGTCTTCCGGCACCAGCACCAGCCCTTTGGCGATACGCTCGGCGATACTCAGGTGCGAGACGTCATCGCCTTCCAGCATCACCCGGCCACCGCTCAGTGGCACGCGACCGGCGACGCACTCGAGCAGCTCGGTCCGCCCCGCCCCCATCAACCCGTAGATGCACACGATCTCACCGGCGCGGACGTTCAGCGACAGATGATCGACCACCGAACGTTCCTGCACGGCGGTGTCGGCGACGCTGACATCCTCGATCGACAGCGCCACCTCGCCCATGGCGTGTCCGGTCGGCGGCGAGCCGAGATCGAAGTTCTCGCCGACCATATTGCGCACGATCCACTCCAGATCGATATCCGCACGCCTGGCATAAGCGGTCATCACGCCGTCACGCAGCACCACCGCGTGCTCGGTAATGAGTAGCGCCTCCTCCAGATGGTGGGAGATGTAGACGATCGACACCCCTCGACTCTTAAGGTCCCGAATCACCCGGAACAGCACTTCGACTTCGGATGCGGACAACGCCGACGTCGGCTCGTCCATGATCAGAATGCGGGAGTTCACCGACAGCGCCCGGGCGATTTCGACAATCTGCTGCTGGCCCAACCGCAGATCCTCGACTGGTGTCAGCGGATCGATCGGCTCATCGAGTTCCTGCAGCAACGCCCGTGTCTGTCGCGCCTCCTCGGCGTAATCGATACCCGTTGGCCCCATCAGTTCGCGACCCATGAAGATGTTGTCGCGGACGCTGAGATTGGGCGCCAGACTGAGCTCCTGATGAATGATCGAGATTCCCAGGCGCTGGGCGTCGGAGGTAGAGGCAAAGCGTACCGGTTGGCCCTCCAGCACGATTTCGCCGGAGGTCGGCTGGATCACGCCGGAAAGAATCTTCATCAGGGTCGACTTGCCGGCGCCGTTTTCGCCGAACAGCGTTGTCACCTGGCCGCGATAGACGTCGAAGTTGACGGTCTTGAGCGCATGCACGCTACCGAATGACTTGGCGATATCCCGCGCCGACAGCACGATGTCATCGGCGGGCTCGCTGACGGGCACCGATTGGATCGAGGAGGCAGCCATCACTTCACCTCCATGCTGACAGGCGTCACCAGCCAGTTCTTCGGATTGATCAACTTGAACACCCCGGTCACGCTGACGGTCTTGCCGCTCAGGTTGGCCGTGTCCACATCCGCCAGTACCGCTTGCTTCATCGCATCGTTGATCGACGCGCCCGCATCCTGGTATTCGATCTGGTTGGTGAACTCGCCGAACGAGATCTCGCCGGTAGCATCGCGCAGGTCGGTGCCATTGATCGCCGGTCCGGTCTGCACCCGGATCGTGATCTCATCGGGCACACCGTCTGCCGCGACCGTATAGATGCCTGAACGGGCTTCGCCGAACGTTCCGGTAAAGGTCACCGGCACTACCGGGCCGAAGCCGTCGCCGACGCCGTACTTCTGCCCGGCCGCGGTGGAGTCATCGAGAACGGCTGATGCCAGCTCGCCGGCGTCTACGGCCCGCTCTTCGACGCTGGCCTGGATGTCGGGGAAATGCTCGCCGCCGTAAGTCGCGGCGGAAAATCCGCCTTCCAGCGCCGCTTCGGTGCCGATCTTCACCACCTTGGTGTCCCACGCCATCACCGCCAGCACCACGACCACGCAGGCTCCGATGATCAGACGCCGCTTGAGCTTGTTCGGCGCTGCTGGCCGACTGGCAACTGCTGCACTCATGAAAAGAGTCCTCTTTTGCAAACCTGCCGGCTCAGGGAATCAGCACGATCTTCAGCGACTTCGATCCGCTCTTCATCAGCTCGAAACCTTCCTCGTACTTCTCCAGCGGCAGCTTGTGCGTCACCACGCCTTCGGTGGGATAGTCGCCATTGCGAATCCCTTCGATGACCAGCGGATAGCAGTAGGGACCCAGGTGCGAGCCGAGCACGTCGAGCTCCTTGCGGTCGGAAATGATGCTCCAGTCGACGCTGACCGGATCCTTGAACACGCTGAATTCGACGAAACGCCCCAGCTTGCGGATCATCGACAGCCCCTGTTCGACCGACTTGGGATGACCGGTAGCCTCGATGTAGACATCGCAGCCGTAGCCTCCGGTCATTTCCTTGATGATCGAGACGACATCGTCACGCTTGGGATTGAGGGTCAGATCAGCCCCGAACTTTTTCGCCAGTTCCAGACGATCATCGAACAGGTCGAGTACGATCAATTTCTCGGCGCCCGATTTCTTGGCCGCGCCGACCATGCCCAGCCCCAACGTGCCCGCGCCGGAAAGCACCACCACATCGCCCAGCTCGATCTGAGCGCGCTGCACCGCATGCAGCGAGCAGGCGTAAGGCTCGATCAGAATCGCCTTCTCCAGCGGCAGTTCCTCGGGGACGTGGTAGTTGATCGCTTCCTTGGTGAACTTCATGTACTCGGCCATGCCACCGTTGACGTTGTTCTGGAAGCCGTAGAGATCGTGCTTTTCACACATCCAGTACTGGCCCCGACCGCAGAAGCGGCAGTTCCAGCACGGCACGATCTGCTCGGAGATCACGCGATCACCCACGGCATAACCTTCGACCTGGGCACCGATTTTCACTACCCGGCCGATGAACTCGTGACCCGGAATCATCGGCGCCTTGATATAGGCCGGCTGGGTCTCGTCGCCCCAGAAGCTGGGTGCGCCGTCGTAGGACTTGATGTCTCCGGCGCAGATACCGCACCCCTCGACCTTGATCAGGATCTCTTTTTCATCGATCTCGGGAACCGGCACTTCTTCATAGCGATAATCGTTGGGCGCATAGGCGACCACCGCCTTCATCGTCTTAGGAATATCGCCAGCGGAAATCTTTTGCGTTGATGTAGCGGTGGATTCGCTCATGGATGGCCTCCGTAAAAACACATGATCAAACTTAGCTCATATGTTTTAGCCTCATCTTGGTCACGACATCAATAGCCCGAACCCTAAGACTTTAGCCACATTGACTTTTTATATATTAAAAACAACAGATTATTTTAAAAAAACAGAAAATATGAGACTAAAGTCATTGATCAAACTTTAATCGAGCCAAAATAAAAATCGATTGAAATAGGGGCAAAAAAACCGAAACAGTGATCATATGAACAACTCTAATAAAAAAGGCGCCGCATCGGGCGCCTCGACCACAGGTATCCTTCTCAACGACGATCCCGCTCGTAGGCCTCGATTCGATCCACCTTTGGCTGCGATCGACCACCCGGCTCGAACTCGCTGCTGAGGAACGATTCGGCGATCGTCTTGGCCAGTTCGACGCCGATGACGCGAGCGCCCATGGTGACGATCTGGGCATCATTACTCTTGCGCGCACGCTCGGCCGAGTAAGTATCGTGTGCCTGTGCGGCGCGGATACCCGGGACCTTGTTGGCGGAAATCGCCACGCCGATGCCCGTACCGCACATCAGAATGCCGCGATCGTAGTGACCCGCCGCAATCGCTTCCGCGACCTTGATCGCGATATCCGGGTAGAGCACCGGCTGAGCGTCATGAGTGCCGAAATCCTCGACCTCGTGCCCTAGCGATCTCACGTGTTCAATCATTGCCTGCTTCATTTCATACGCCGCTTCATCGCATCCCAGCGCGACCCGCCATTTCTGTGCCATCACTCAACCTCCCATGCTGTCAACGGCGTCGATTGCCGATGGAACATCATAATCGCACCTCGATCATATGAACAACATCAACTCACATGAGCAAAAAGTAGTGCTTGAAACGGGAAAATCACACCCCAGAAAGCGCCAGGTAGCGCTATTTTGACTCGAAGCGTAAAGAAATTCGCATTACGCCATTCTTCGAATCGCCACCAAAGTCGCATATCGCGTGGACATCCCATCGCTATGATGATCGCTATCACCGTGCAAAACCAAATGCGCACAAGAAGATCATATTTTCATCAGGCGGTGGCAACAGGGTGCTCCTGAGCCGCTCAGCCTGGCATTCACCCAGTTGCCGGGAGCGTCGGCCATGACACGTCTTTATAACGATCCTGTGAATTTCGTCGATGAGGCCACCGAAGGGTTCGTCGCCGCGCATGCCCAGCGCGTTTGCCAGATTCCCGGAGGCGTCATCCGCAGCACCCGCAGCGAACCGGGAACCGTTGCCGTGGTCATCGGCGGCGGATCGGGGCACTACCCTGCTTTCGCTGGCCTGGTCGGCCAGGGCCTGGCCCACGGCGCGGTGATGGGCAACCTGTTCGCTTCACCATCGGCGCAGCAGGTCTATAACGTCTGCAAGGCGGCCAACAACGGTGCCGGCGTGCTGCTCAGCTTCGGCAACTACGCCGGCGATGTGCTGCATTTCGGTCAGGCACGGGAACGCTTGATTCGCGAAGGCATTCCCTGCGAGATCGTCGCCGTCATCGACGACGTTTCCAGTGCCGGTCAGGATGAAATTCACAAGCGCCGCGGCATCGCAGGCGATTTGACCGTGTTCAAGATCGCGGCGGCAGCCGCGGAAGCGGGCTATTCGCTCGAAGAGGTCGTGCGCATCTCGCGCGCCGCCAATTTCCGCACACGCTCGATGGGCGTGGCGTTCGATGGCTGCACGTTGCCGGGCGCGAAGGACGCGCTGTTCCATGTGCCGTCGGGCAAGATGGCGGTCGGCCTCGGTATCCATGGCGAACCGGGCATCAGCGAGCAGGACGTGCCGACCGCCGATGCGCTGGCGGAACTGCTTGTCTCGCATCTTCTCGACGAGATTCCCGAGGGGATCGACAGCGCCCAGGGCGCGAGGGTTTCCGTGCTGCTCAACGGGCTGGGCTCGATCAAGTACGAAGAGCTGTTCGTGGTCTATCGTCGTGTTCACCAACTGCTCGACGATGCCGGGCTGGTGATCGTCGAGCCGGAGGTGGGCGAACTGGTGACCAGTCTCGACATGGCAGGCGCTTCGCTGACGCTGTTCTGGCTCGACGACGAGCTGGAACGGCTGTGGAAGGCCCCTGCGGACGCGCCGGCCTATCGCAAGGGCAGCGTCGAGGCGGCACTGCCGATCGACGCTTCCCAGCTCGACATTCCCGACGTCGATGCCATTCCTCCGGCGAGCGAGGCGTCGATCGCCGCGGCCCGCTGCGTCTACAGCGCCTTGAGCGCCACGCGCAAGGTCATCGATCAGAACGTGGAAGAGCTGGGCCGCCTGGATGCCATCGCCGGAGACGGCGATCACGGTATCGGCATGCAGCGCGGCGTGGTGGCGGCCGAACTGGCCGCCGAGGATGCCGTCAGCCGTAACGCCGGCGCCGGTACCCTGCTACGCTTGGCGGCCGATGCCTGGGCGGATCGTGCCGGCGGCACCTCCGGCGCCATCTGGGGCGTGATGTTGAACGCGCTCAGCGTGACGCTCGGCGACGATGACGAGCCGACCCCGGCGCGCTACGCCAGCGGTATCGCCAAGGCCCGGGATGACGTCATGACGTTCGGCAAGGCCAAGCTGGGCGACAAGACGCTGGTCGATGCGCTGGTGCCGTTCAGTGAGGCCCTGGAACAAGCCGTCGCTGCCGGAGATGATCTCTCGACGGCATGGCGCAAGGCCGCCGAGGCCTGCGAAGCGGCGGCGCAAGCCACCACCGCGCTGAAGCCGAAGCTGGGACGCGCGCGTCCGTTGGCGGAGAAAAGCCTCGGCACGCCCGACCCGGGAGCGGTATCGCTTTCGATGATCGTCGCGGCCATTCAACCCATCATCGACAAGTGTGACTGAGAGCATCATGGCAAAACTCCCGATCACCCTGGGCATCAGCTTCAAGATGTATTTCGGCTATGCCCAGACTGTCAACTGGTGCCGCCAGATCGCTGATCGTCTTGCCGACCACCCGGCCATCCACGACGGCCGGGTGGTGCTGTTCGTACTGCCCAGCTTTCCCGCTCTGCCACCGATACTCGAGTGTTTTGCCGCTACGCCGATCGGCGTTGGCGGGCAAAACCTGTATCAGTCGCCACACGGTGCTTATACTGGGGAGGTGAGTGGCGCCATGCTGGCCGAAATAGGCTGTCGGTATGTGGAGATCGGCCACGCCGAACGGCGGCGCCTGTTCGGTGAAGACGCCGCTGCCATTGCCGCCAAGACGCAGATTGCGCTGACCCACGAGCTGGTTCCGGTGCTCTGTATCGGCGAGGCCGATCATGGGGATCCGCGTGATGCCATTGCCGACTGCCGGGCGCAGATCGATTCGGCACTGTCGCTAGCGACGTCGGCTCAGCGTTCCCAGCCGCTGGTGGTCGCCTATGAGCCTCATTGGGCCATCGGCGCGGCGGAGCCGGCATCGCTGACTCACATCGCGGCAGTCTGCCGGGGATTGCGTGGGCATCTGGGTGCGCACCCTTCCGCCAGCGTCATCTATGGCGGCAGCGCGGGTCCCGGTCTATTGACCCGGTTGGCGGGGCAGGTCGACGGTTTGTTTCTAGGGCGGTTTGCACACGACCCGGCCGCGTTCGAGGCGATCGTGAACGAAGCCGCGCTGCTCACGTCAAACTGATCAGCCGAGCTACACTTATCAGCTGCGCGAAACTCGTCAGCCGCGCGAAACCCGTCAGCCGTATGAGACCGACCAGCCGCGCTACACCATGTAGTCGTGTCAAACTGAGAGTCTAGTCGTGTCACACTGAGTACCAGATCGCGTCTCGCATCATCATCCATTTACGATCTAGGGGATCCGAAAACCAATGCCATCTCGTCGTCAGCTAGCCAACGCCATCCGTGCGCTTTCCATGGACGCCGTGCAGAAGGCCAACTCCGGCCACCCCGGCATGCCGATGGGCATGGCCGATATCGCGGAAGTCCTTTGGAACGACCATCTCAAGCACAACCCGGCCAATCCGGATTGGGAAGATCGTGACCGTTTCATCCTTTCCAACGGTCACGGCTCGATGCTGCACTATTCACTGCTCCATCTGACCGGTTACGACCTGCCGATGAAGGAGCTCGAAAATTTCCGCCAGCTGGGTTCCAAGACCCCCGGCCATCCGGAGCACGGCTACACCCCGGGTATCGAAACCACCACCGGCCCGTTGGGCCAGGGCCTGGCCAACGGTGTCGGCATGGCTATCGCCGAGCGCACGCTGGCCGCGCAGTTCAACCGTGACGGCCACGAGATTATCGATCATCGGGTCTGGGTCTTTGCCGGCGACGGCTGCCTGATGGAAGGCATCAGCCATGAAGCCTGCTCGCTGGCCGGCACGCTCGGCCTCGGCAACCTGATCGTGTTCTACGACGACAACGGCATCTCGATCGATGGCGAAGTCGAAGGGTGGTTCACCGATGATACCGGCAAGCGTTTCGAGGCCTACCATTGGCACGTGATCCGCGATGTCGACGGCCACGATGCAGAGCAGATCAGTGCCGCCATCGAGGAAGCCAAGGGCGTCACCGACAAACCGTCGCTGATCATCTGCAAGACCGTGATCGGTTTCGGTTCGCCCAACAAGGCCGGCAAGGAAGAGAGCCACGGCGCCGCCCTGGGTGAAGACGAAGTCGCCGCTGCGCGCAAACAGCTTGGCTGGGAATATCCAGCGTTCGAGATTCCAGACGAGTACTACCAGGCATGGGATGCTCGCGACGAGGGCAAGAAGCGCGAAGCCGAGTACGACGAGAAGCTGGCAGCCTACGAGCGTGCGCATCCGGAACTCGCCAAGGAGCTCAAGCGTCGCTACAACGGCGAACTCCCGGCCAGTTTCGACGGTGACGCCTTGATCAAGGCGGCTCAGGAAAAATCCGAGACCACCGCGTCGCGAAAGGCCTCATTGGGCGTACTCAACGAGCTGGGGCCGGACCTGCCCGAACTGTTCGGCGGCAGTGCCGACCTGGCGCCTTCCAACCTGACGCTGTGGAAAGGCGCCAAGGCGATCAGCAAGAGCAATTTCGACGGCGGCTATCTGCACTACGGGGTGCGCGAATTCGGTATGGGCGCGATCGCCAACGGTATCGCCACGCATGGCGGCTTCATTCCCTACGACGCCACCTTCCTGGTGTTCATGGAGTACATGCACAACGCCATCCGCATGTCGGCGCTGTCCCACACCCGCATCCTCCACGTCTTCACCCACGACTCCATCGGTCTGGGCGAGGATGGCCCCACGCACCAGCCGATCGAACAGCTGGCCGATCTGCGCAACCTGCCAGGCCTGGCGACATGGCGCCCCTGTGATGCCACCGAAACCACGGCAGCCTGGGTTGAGGGGTTGAAGCGCGAGACAGGGCCGACCGCGCTGATCTTCTCGCGTCAGGATCTGCCGGCGCAGTCACGCGACGATGCTCAGTTGAAGAATATTCGTCGTGGCGGCTACGTGCTCAAGGATGCCGAAAACGGCAAGCCGGAACTCATCCTGATCGCTACCGGTTCCGAAGTTGGCCTGGCGATGGACGCCGCCAAGGAACTCGAAGGCAAGGGCAAGAAGGTTCGCGTGGTCTCCATGCCTTGCACCAGCGCCTTCGACGAGCAGGACGACAGCTATCGGGAATCCGTGCTACCCAAATCAGTGCGCGCCCGCCTGGCGGTGGAAGCGGCGATCCCGTCGACCTGGTACAAGTACGTCGGCCTCGATGGCGACGTCATCGGCATGACGACCTACGGCGAGTCGGGCAAGGCCGGCGACCTGTTCAAGCACTTCGGCTTCACCGTCGACAACGTCGTCGCGCGTGCCGAGAAGCTTTTGGGCTGATCTTCAACGCCTGAAAGCCTGCAAAGAAATGCGGGGCTTGACCGTAATGCCAGTCAGTTAACGCTGACTGGCATTTCTTTTGGTCAAGTACTTCCTGGTTTGGGCCTGACCTAGCGAGGGTATGATCGCGCCCTTCGCTCAGACAGGAGGAAGGCTGGCACCCTCTCCGTCATCGACTAAATGATGTGGGGCACCGCCCCCCCCCCAAACTCACCCAGCACCCTGAGACGGGCAGCCGAGCTCTCACAGACGGCCTGCGGCAGCCCGGCTCATTCAACGACGGACAATATGCATGATCAAGCGCACGCTAACCGATACCCATGATCGCCCGGCGCAGCTAATCGCCACCTCTGCCTATGGCTATGCCACAATCGCCGAACACGGCCAAGAGGGAATCCTGCCGTGGCTGACATCGGCCGGCGCAACAGGCGTGGAGATCCGCCGCGAGCTGTTGCCCACAGGCTTCGATGGCTTCGAGGCACTCGGTAAGGCCTGCGCCCAGCAGCAGTTGAGCGTGGTCTATTCCGCTGCCGACGAGCTATGGCAGGACAACGCGCCCGCTGCCACGCTGGATGAGCGACTCGCCGAGGCCGTCGCGCTCGACGCGCAGGCGATCAAGTTCTCGCTTGGCAACTATCGGCATGGTCCGACCTACAACTGGACGGCACTGCGCGAGACACTGACCGCGACACCATTGGGGTTAGTAATGGTGGAAAACGACCAGACCCTGCAAGGTGGCACACTCGAACCACTCGCCGCTTTTCTGCATGCTGCCGCACAGGCCGGTTGTCCACTTTACATGACCTTCGATATCGGCAACTGGTCTTGGACCGGCGGCGATGTCGAAAAAGCGGCACAGCTCCTAGGTTGTTACGTACGCTACGTGCATTGTAAAGGTGTGGCCTGGCGTGGCGGCAAGCCACACGCCACAGTGCCCAGCGCCGAGGAGCTGCAGGCCTGGCGGCCACTGTTCTCTGCGTTTCCGCCGCGAGTGCCTCGAGCCATCGAGTACCCTTTACAGGGAGAGGACCGCATTGCCGTGAGTCGCGACGAACTGGCACGCTTGGCACCGCTATGAACTGGTCCAATCTATGCAGCGATTCTATCTTGCAATGAATCTGGCCTACTCACGAGCCTGCCCCGCTGCCGGCTACCGTACAAAGCCCGTTCATAATCCGCGCAGAGACAATCGAAAATCCTCACCTCCGGCGAGGCAGCGACCGACTGACCGATCAGCCTAATCGGCGAAGCCGTCTGGAAGCTGCACCAAGGCAACCCCCTTAATTCTGATCCGAACTATAAGAAGCACCACCCGCTGAGGGCCCCGAGGTGTTTTCTATAGTTCTTCATATACTTCTCCGCACGTCACGACAGCTACCGCTCGGCTTGCTACTAACCACTACCGCTACGCTTGCTCATAACCGCCACCGCTACGCTTGCCACTAAAGGGTAATTGGTGTTCCAGCGATACTGATCTACGATTTGGATCGATCCAAATTAGCCAAAACAGTCACAGCTCAGGAAGATCACAAATGCCCCGAGCGCCGCGACAGACGCCCGCAACCAGAGAAAGCAGTGTGACTCTACAAGATATCGCCGCGCATGCCGGGGTATCGCGCTCGACGGTGTCGCTTGTGTTGCGCGAAAGCCCACTGGTCGCCGAGCGCACCCGGGAGAGTGTGCGAGCCTCGATCAAGGCGCTGGGCTATGTCTACAACCGTGGCGCGGCAGCGTTGCGCAGCAGCCGCACGCACACTCTCGGTGTGGTGGTCTATGACATTGCCAACCCGTTCTTCGGCGCCATGGTGGCAGGCATCGACGCCGCGCTACATCGCGAGAACTACGTCTCTTTTCTGGCCAATAGCGAGGACTCGCCGCAGCGCCAGCTGCGCTTCCTCGAGCGCATGCGTGAACATCGCGTCGACGGTCTCCTGCTGTGCCCGGCCGAAGGCACCGACCCCACGCTGATCGAAACCCTAGGCGAATGGAACATGCCCTGCGTGCAGGTGCTGCGACATATTGGCGAGCCGCCCTTCGACTACGCCGGCACCGACTTCGAGCAAGGCGTGCGATTGGCTGTCGATCACCTAGTCGCCAAGGGCCACCGCCAGATCGCTTTCATCGGCGGTGAGGCCGAGCACTCGGCGACACTGGCACGCTGGCGCGGCTACTTTACGGCTATCGCCAGCCATGGCCTGGTTGCCCGGCATCTGCGTACCGCGCTGAGCCGGCGCGCCGGCTTCGAGGCGATCCAGACATTGATGGCCGAACCGACGCCTCCCAGCGCGGTGGTCTGTCACAACGACCTGATGGCCTTCGGCGCCATGCTCGGCCTCAAGCGGCTGGGCCTGATACCCGGCGTCGACTGCGCAGTGGTGGGCACCGACGACGTCGAGGAGGCTGCCCTCAGCGATCCGACGCTAACCAGCGTAGCCACCCACCCCTACGCCATCGGCGAAGAGGCCGCGCGTCTCGCCCTTCGCCGCATCGCAGACCCCGACGGGGCGCGGGAGCAAGTGATACTTTCGCCCCGGCTACAAGTGCGTGACTCAAGCGATGGGGCCGTTGTCACGCCCCTATCGTCGACCGCCGACGCACATCACGCCAGACCGCTCACCATCCCCTGATCTGCCCGCCGGCAGACGATAACAACGAGGTGACTCATGTTTTCCAGTCTCACGACCTCTAAATGGATCGATCCAAAATCATCCAGGAACACCTGGCCCCGCCGCGGACTGCTCGCCGGGGCGACGCTGGCACTCTCGCTGACATGCTCGCTGGGGTTCGCTGGCGCGGCCCAGGCCGTGGAGCTGCGCTTCGGGCATGGCGGCACCGAAGACACCGCCTATCAACTCGGCGCCGAACGCTTCAAGGAGTTGATCGAAGACAAGACAGATGGCGACATCACCGTCACCATTCTCGGCAACTCCGTTCTCGGCCACGAAACCGAGATGTTCGAGCAGCAAATGGCCGGCGCGCTGGACATGTCGATCATCAACCCCGGGTTGATTACCGACTTCTCGCACACCGCCAATGTATTCTCGATTCCTTTCATGTATCGCGACGTCGATCACTGGCGCGCCGTACTCGACGGCCCGGTTGGCCGTGAAATCGCCGACAAGATCGAGGACGAAACCGGCGTCAAGGTGCTGGGCTTCTTCGGTGGCGGCAAGCGCCAAATCGTCAGCACGCGTCCTCTGGAGAGTCTCGACGACCTCAAGGGCATGAAGCTGCGCACCAATCCCACCAAACCGTTGATCGTCGCCTGGAAGGCGTTGGGTACCGAGCCCACGGTGATGGCCTGGAAGGAGATCTACACCGGCTTGCAGTTGGGCGCCATCGACGGCCTGCTCAACGAGGCCGAATGGATCGAGCGCATGGGCTTCAATGAAGTGGCCCCGTATATCGGACTTTCCGAGCATGACATCACCGTACGCCTGCTGACACTGTCACAGATGACTTGGGACAGGCTCGATGAAAGCCAGCGCCAGGCGATGATGTCCGCTGCCAAGGAAGCCGCGAGCTACGCCCGAGACGTCCAGCTCAAGCAGGATGCCGAGGCGCTCGAGACGCTCAAGCAGGAAGGCGCCACACTCTACCCGATGGATCGCAAACGCATGCAGGAGATCATCGCCAAGCCGCTTCAAAAGGTCATCGACGACATGGGCTTGACCGAACTGCACAACAAGATCGTCAACGTCGGCAAGTCGTAATCCTTTACGCGGGGCGTCCGAGCACGCCCCGCTCCTTTGCCACTGTACTGTGAGGACAATGCCATGGCGTCCCTACTGACCGGGCTGTCGCGACTCAATCGCGTCCTTGAGCGCCTGCTACATTGGCTGCTACTGGCACTACTGCTGGGCTTCATCGCGCTGATTGTCTACCAGATCGTCAGCCGCAACCTGCCGTTGCTACCGCGTTTGTACTGGACCGAAGAATTCAGCCGCTTCGCCTTTCAATGGATGATCATGCTGGGTACCGCCATCGGCGTGCTGCATGCCGATCATTTCGTGCTCGAAGCCTTTCCGCAGGGCTCTCGAATCGACCGAGCCACACGGCTGATTCGTGACCTGGCCTGCCTCGCCGTGGGGATAATCTTCATCGTCTACGGCAAGGATTTCGCTCTCTCCGGCCTGCGCCGGCATTCCACCGCCTCGCACCTGCCGATGATCTATGTCTATTCGGTCTTCACCGCCTGCGGCGTGTTCGTCGTGCTCTACGCCCTCGAACGCCTGCTGCATACCGCCCTCTACGGGCTCGATAGTATGGAGCGTGAGCTCAACACGCCCAACGAGCTGGACGACATTGCCGCCACCGACGATACCCCGCACAGCGTAATCGAACGAGGTAATGCACCATGATGCCAACGGACTGGGTCTTCGTTTTACCCTGGCTGCTGTTCGGCTTGCTCGGCGTCTTGATCATCGCCGGTGTGCCCATTGCCATGTCGCTCGTGCTCACCTCGTTCGGCGTGATCATGCTCGATCCTCGCCTGACTGCCTGGGTGATGTTCCAGCGCATGTACAATGGCATGGATTCCTTCGTGCTGCTTGCCGTGCCATTGTTCCTGCTTGCCGGCAACCTGATGAATTCGGCGCATATCACCGATCGGCTGATCACCCTGTGCATGCGCCTGGTCGGTCACTTCAAGGGTGCCCTGGCCCACGTCAACGTACTGGTCAGCATGCTGTTCGCCGGCGTCTCCGGCTCGTCTACCGCCGATAGCGCCGGGGTGGGCACGGTGCTGATTCCGGCGATGAAACGCGAAGGCTATCCGACCCATTTCGCGGTGGCCGTCACCGCCGCCTCGTCGGTGATGGGCATTATCATTCCGCCGTCGATCAACATGATCGTATGGGGCGCACTGACCAATACCTCGATCGCCGGGCTTTTCCTTGGCGGCATCCTGCCCGGGGTGTTGATCGGCATCGCCCAGCTGTTGCTCAATCTCGTCTATGTGCGTCGCTACGATGTACCGGTGCGCCGGCGGGCGAAATTCTCCGAACTGATGAGTTCAGGCAAGGATGGCCTGCTGGCGGCAGGGATTCCCATCGTCATCATCGGCGGCATCACCCTGGGCCTGGTCACGCCCACCGAGGCGGCGGTGATCGCGGTGCTCTATGCCTTGGCGCTAGGTTTCTTCGTCTACCGCGAGCTGACTTTCAAGCATGTGCTCGAAGCCTCGACCAGCACCGTACGGCTGTGCTCACTGTCGCTGTTCAGCCTGGTCGGCGCGGCGATCTTCGGTTACCTGATCAGCTTCTACCAGATTCCGCCCAAGCTGATGACCGGGGTCACCATCAGCGATCCGACCACGCTGCTGATCGTCATGGCGGTGGTGATGCTGATTATCGGCACCTTCATGGACTCGCTGCCGGCAATGGCGATCCTGGCACCGATCTTCCAGCCGCTGGCGATGCAGGCTGGCGTGCCTCCGGTGCAATTCGGGGTGATCGGTGTCATGGCGCTGGGGTTGGGATTGATCACGCCACCTTACGGGTTATGCCTGATGATCTCGGCGAAGATCGGTGGCATTCCGCTGCTCAAGGCGTTGGGCACCACGCTGATCTACCTGGCGGTGATGTTGGCAGTAATTGTGCTGCTGATCTTCTTTCCACAACTGGTATTGGCTATTCCGCGGTGGCTGACACCGGACTTCGTCTGATGTCAGCGCCCTCATACCGGCTGTGAGCCGGTTTCCTTCAAGGGCCTGACAGGACGATATATGTCGTGATCGGGCCCCTCGACCTGGAACTCCCGGCCGAGACTGGCAATAGCTACTCGGATTTATCGTCGACCCGCGTCGCTTCGTCCAGGCGCAGGATAGTGTGGGCGTTGGTGACGCTAGTCGCCAGGGTATCGATCACCCCGGTGCGCAGCGCGCCAAGAATACCGGCCGCCTTGGTGTTCTCGCTGGCAATGGCGATGACATCTGGAATCCGCGCCAGATCGGTGATCGTCAAGCCGATGACGCGGCCCTGCATCGGGGTTAGCGACGGCCGGCCATAGATGTCGATGAAGTCGTAGCCCATCATGTCGCCAACGGTGCCGGAAAGTCGCGCCTCGGCGGTCTCCTGGGGCGTGAACCAGCCCATTCGCACCATGTTGCTGTTCTCGCTGAGATCGCCGATGCCGATCAGGGCAATATCGGCGCGCCGAGCCCGGTCCAGCGTCTGGCGAATGGTGGGGTTCTCGTACATGGCGTCGCGCAGCTCGAGGTTCTGTACCAGTGCCGGGGCATAGAGCGTTTCGCTATCGCCGCCAAACTTGATCGCCAGCCGCCGGCAGATATGGTCGGGATTCATGTATTCACCGGCCCGCACCGAGCCGCCAATGGCACAGACGAAGGAGCACTGGCGTTGGCCCTGCTCGAAGACGTTATCCGCCACGGCGCCGACGTTGCGGCCCATGCCAACGGCGACGATCGCTCCTTCGCTCAGCTGGCGGGAGAGATGATCGGCCACCAGACTCGCCACGTTGGCCCGCTGGCCGTCGGAATCGGCGTGATCGAGTGCGATCAACGCGCGCTTGATCCCGAAACGGCGTTTGAGCGCCAGCTCGATCTCCGCACTGACCGCAGGATGTTGACGCACCCTGACGTCGACGATCCCTTCGGCCTGAGCGCGCTTGAGTAATCGCCCTGCCTTGACCCGCGAGATCCCCAGCCGATTAGCGATGACCTCCTGCGTTTCCCCCTCGGTGTAATAGAGGGTGGCGATTTCCGTCATCAGGGCGATATCGGCGTTCTCGTTGCGCTCGTTCATGCACGCTTCCATGGTTTGAAAAAGATCGAATCGGTTTGAAAAAGATCGAATCCGGCTCGGCTTGGCCGCCTCACGATACCACAAGGTCCCTCGCGTTCGGCTTTCTCGAGCGCCGTGAACGGCGTAGACTATTGGCGGATTGCGGTTCGCCGCAGTCGGTTCTCAGGGCGGGGTGAAAGTCCCCACCGGCGGTAATGGTGCGTCGTGAAAAACGTCAGCATCTCAGCCCGCGAGCGCTTGATGGCGTCGCCATCAAGGTCAGCAGATTCGGTGCAATTCCGAAGCCGACGGTGATAGTCCGGATGAAAGAGAACGGTTCCCCTTGCTACGACGATTTGGTCAGCCTGCGTGGCTATCGGTGATTTCCGCCGCTTCACGCGCATGCCAGCCGCCTCCCGTGCTCTTCAAGCGGACCGCAGCCCTGATTCTGGTTAACCAACGTTCAGGAAACGACCATGAATCAGTCCTATCCGCCGCAGCTCTCCTCCCGGACGCTGTCGCAACGCATCGCCTTCATCCGTGCCGACTGGCATGGCGATATCGTCGGTAACTGCCATAGTGCCTTTCTGGAGACCGTCGCCGAACTCGGCTTTGCCGTCGAGCAGGTCGATACCTTCACCGTTCCCGGCGTGTTCGAGATCCCGTTACACGCCAAGCTGCTGGCGAAAAGTGGCCGTTACGCCGCGATCGTCGCCTCCGGTTTCGTGGTCGACGGCGGTATCTATCGCCACGACTTCGTCTCCACCGCCGTGATCGACGCGCTGATGACGCTGCAACTGGAACAGGAAATACCGGTGCTCTCCGCCGTGCTGACGCCGCATCACTTCCACGAGCACGAGGCGCACACGGTCTTCTTCCAGCAGCACTTCCTGACCAAGGGGCGCGAAGCTGCCGAGGCGTGCCTGGCGACGATGGAGAATCTCAACCAGGTGCGCAAGCTGAGCGTTGATTGAATCTCTGCTGGCATGATGTCAAAAGCCCACGCCATCCTCGATGACGTGGGCTTTTTCCAGAACGAACTCGGGCTCAGCTGAAGAACGGGCTCAGTCGAGGAGCAGGCTCGGGCTCAGCTTTCGATGGTCGGCTGCCGGCTATTGCGCACCCGCAGGTAAATGGCGAATGCCACAGATACCGCGATCAGCACCCACAGAAACATCGCGATCGGGCTCTTGGTGAAGAAGATCGAGAGATTGCCGTAGGACTCGATGCTCTTGACGAAGTAGACCTCCGCCGACTTACCCAGGATGAAGCCGATGATCAGCGGCACCGTCTCCAACCCGATCTTGTGAGCGACCCAGCCGAAAATCCCGAAGAGCAGCAGCGTCCAGACATCGAACATGATCCCGTAGTTGATGGCGTAAGCGCCCACCACGCACATCATGATGATCAGCGGATAGAGAATGTACTTGGGTACCTCGATCACCTTGGCGATGTGCCGGATCGCGAAGTACATGATGCCGAACATCATCACGTTGGCCGCCAGCAGCGCGATGATCATCACATACCAGGTATCGATATTGTTGCCGATGAACAGCGGCCCGACCTGAATGCCCTGCAGCGTGAAGGCACCGATCAGAATAGCGGTGGTGGAATCCCCCGGAATACCCAGCGAAAGCAGCGGCACCAATGCCCCACCGGTCAGTGCGTTGTTGGACGATTCCGATGCGACGATCCCCTGCGGCGCCCCCTTACCCATTTGGGAAGAGTCCCGCGAGAAGTTCTTTTCCTGACTGTAGGCCAGCACCGAAGCGGCGCTGCCGCCGACGCCTGGTAGAATCCCGATAAAGGTACCGATGCTCGAGGAGCGCACCAGATTGAGCAACTGGCCCTTGAATACGCTGAACTTGAACTTGGCGCCGCCCTTGAGCGAAATCGGACCCTGGCCGGTATCGTCCTTGAACCCCTTTTCGGCATCCAGCAGCACAGTGGTCAAACCGAAGATGCCGATCAGCACCGGCAGCAGCGAGAAGCCATCGATCAGGTAGTACTGCATGAAATCGAACATCAGCCGCGGCTCGCCATTGCCGCCCTCGGTGATCGAGTAGGTGCCGATCAGGCTCAGCCAGACACCGAGCACGCCGCTGAAGATGCCCATCAACATGTTGGAGCAGAGTGAAGCGATGACCGTCAATGCCAGCAGGATGATCAGGAACTTCTCGACATAGGAGAATTTGATCGCGAAGTCAGCCAGCACCGGCGCGAAGAAGAACAGCACTGCGGCACTGAACAGACCGCCGAACACCGAGGCGACGATACCGATCTTGAGCGCGCGCTCACCTTCACCACGCCTGGCCATCGGATAGCCGTCGAAAGTGGTGGTGATCGACGACGGCGTCCCGGGAATATTGATCAGCACCGCGGGCACCATCCCGCCCGAAATACCCCCAACATAGAGCCCCAGCAACAGCGCGATGCCGTTGGTAAGCCCAAAGGCGTAGGTCAGCGGCAGACAGACGGCTACCGCCATGGTTGCGGTCATGCCGGGAATTGCGCCGAAAATGATCCCGATCAAGGTTCCCGCGGCGATCAGCCCGAAGAACATCGGCGTGAGGTGAGACAGGATATCCATGAGACGAGTCTCCGACGGACAGGGCTAAGAAGTCAGGGCCAAGAGATCAGGGCAGAGCGATCTGGGCTATGAGTTCAGGGCAAGGTGATGCGGAACAGCTGTGCCAGCACATACCAGGCCAGCGTCGGGGCAATCAGCGCGTTCAGCACCAGAATGATGAACAGCCGCCGCGTCAGATGATCGACGTACAGAAGCGACAGCAGGAACACGAACAGCACCGACATGATCAGGAAGCTGTAGCCGGTGTTGGGGAACACGTCGCTCAGCACGCTCATCAGATAAAAGTAAGCCGTCGTCAACGCCAGCGTGCCGAAGAAGCGCTTGTGGTCGAACTCGCCCTCGCGCCCTGCCAGTACACGGCCGGCACGCTTCAGGCCGGGCACCAGCAGCCGATAGCGGGTGATCACGATCATCGCCAGCAGGATGACCAGGATCCAGGTGACGATACGGGGAAAGAAGAGATGCGATTGGTCGAAGTCGATGCTGACATCGAGCAGCGACAGCCATTGGCTTTCCATGGAAAGCGGCTCCTGCGCCGGGCGTCACCGGCGGCATCAGTGGTGGAAACGAATCGTGCCGGCCGACGTTCGCCGGCCGGCACGCGGCAGGATCAGCCTTTCAGGTCGCTGATGATGGTCTTGTACTCGTCGTTCTTCTCTTGCAGGTAGCTGGCCGCTTCCTGAGAAGGCTTGTAGTCAGGCACGAAGAACGAGCGCTTCAGCTGCTGCTGGAGATCGTCGTTTTGGTAGATGTCCGCCAGCGCGTTATCGATGCACTTGATGGCAGCGGGATCCATATCTTTGTTGTAGAGAAGGAAGAACTCCTTATCGAACGTGAAGTTCTTGTCGGAGTCTTCGCCCATCGGCACGCTCACGCTGGGTACAACATATTGCATGAGCTCTTCGCGCGTAGTGTCACCCATGCCCGATTCGTTGGTCTGAGCGATAGTGTCCTTACGTGCGGTCAACCAGACGAAACGCATCGCCTTCTGGTCGTCGGCGGGCAGCTGGGTGTACTGCTCGTTGGCCTGGACCGAACCGTTGATCACATCCACCGCCCCGTCGAACAGCAGCTGGTTCTTGTCGGCTTGGGAGCCGGTGTTGACCGCCACGAGGTTGCTCTCCTTGCCTGGATACTTGATGCGGACAGCATTTTTCAGCGCGGTAAAGCCAATTTCAGAGACACCGCCCGGCTGAATAGCGACTTTCACTTCCTTGCCGTTGCCGGCCGCGTCGATGACCTCCCCAAGGTTCTTGTAGGGGGAATCCTTCGCTACCAGATAGGCGTTACCCGGGTTGATGGCTACCGTCGGGCCGACGATGAACTTGTCGAAGATGTTCGGGTAGCCGTTCACGCCATAGAGATTGCCGAGATAGGACTGGTCGTGAAAGATCATGATCGTGTTGCTGTTACGGCTTCTCTCCAACGCCCGGAAACCGGCCATGGCACCCACCGCATCGACCTTGGCATTGATATCGAGCTGGTCGGCCAACTTGTCGACTACCATGCTCGAAGCCTGATAGGTATCTCCGCCGGTAGAGGTCGAACCGATCACCACACGCAGATTACCCGGGATCGGGCAGTCGTCGGCGGCTTGGGTGGACGCCGATACGCCGATGGCGGCGGTAGCCAGTACGGCCAGACAGGTCTTGCTCAAAATCGCTTTCATGATGCGTCTCCCTCATACCTTTGTCTCACGGGTAAGCACGAACGACCGCTCCACTGTTCCGTAAGATAGTCCGTGAGATCTATCCGTGAGATCTAAATGATAGCGTTATCATCAAACACGTCTTGAAAGGTAGAGAAAGCGACTTTGTTAGACAATTCAACTTAAGTCTGCCGACCAAAGTCTCGGCCAATAGAAGCGAGCAACTTGCTGAATTCGGGGCAGAAAAAAGCCCGGCGACTGCCGGGCTATGACTAACGTCTAGCAGCGGGCGACTCACGACACCCCATCGATCAGGCGATCGTCACGTCCTTGGAGAGGTAAACGTCCTGAACGGCGTTGAGCAGTTCGATACCCTCCTTCAACGGCTTCTGGAATGCCTTGCGCCCCGAAATCAGGCCCATGCCGCCGGCGCGCTTGTTGATGACCGCGGTGCGCACCGCCTCACCTATATCGGAATGACCCTTGGAGCCTCCGCCGGAGTTGATCAGCCCGGCACGTCCCATGAACGAGTTGGCCACCTGATAGCGGGCCAGGTCGATCGGATGATCGCTGGTCAGCTCGCTGTAGACCTTGTCATGGGTATGGCCAAAACCGATCGCCTTGTAGCCGCCGTTGTTCTCCGGCAGCTTCTGCTTGACGATGTCCGCCTTGATGGTCGCCGCCAGATGCACCGCCTGGCTGGTGAGATCGGAAGAGACATGATAATCGACGCCGTCTTTCTTGAACTCGGGGTTGCGCAGGTAAGACCACAGCACGGTGACCATGCCCAGCTCGTGTGCGCGCTCGAAGGCTTCACTGACTTCCTGGATCTGGCGACGACTGTCCTCGGAGCCGAAATAGATCGTGGCACCGACCGCGATGCAGCCCATGTTATGGGCCTGCTCGATCTGCGCGAACATCGTCTGTTCGTACATCGCCGGCAACGTCAGGCTCTCGTTGTGATTGAGCTTGAGCATCATCGGGATCTTGTGGGCATAGCGCCGCGCCACGGAAGAGAGCACGCCAAGCGTCGAACAGACGCCGTTGCAACCGCCCTGCAGCGCCAGCTCGAGAATGTTCTTGGGGTCGAAGTACATCGGGTTGGGCGCAAAGGAGGCGCCGGCCGAGTGCTCGACACCCTGGTCAACCGGCAGGATACTGAGATAGCCGGTACCGCCCAGACGACCGGTATTGAATAGGGTCTGCAGGTTACGCATCACGTGCGGGCTGCGATCGTTGTCGGAGAACACACGATCGACGAAGTCGGGTCCCGGCAGATACAGATCTTCTTTCTTGAAACCCGTGCAGGTATAGCCGAGAAGGCTGTCAGCTTCCTTGCCCAGCAGCTTGGCAATGTCGGTCATGTTGCTTTTCCTCTGTACTCGAAATGGGTCATAAGGGAATCTCGACCAGGGCCGCTTCCCTTTTCACCAAAGATGTCTAGCCGTTCTACTCAAGATCTCTACCCGTTCCACCAATGATGGTAAACCGAGTTAATGCCGCTCATGCTCCTCTTCCACGACTTTTCTCGGTTGACAGCTAAATCCTTGCCAAGAATAAGCGACAACGCGGCGCAGTTCACGCTCATGCACCGTTTCTGCATCGCCTGTCTCTTGCGCCGGACGCCCTGACGGGGCTTTGCTAGATTGTCACGTTTCGTATCCGGGCGGCGGCTGAAAATCGTCATCGGAAAGTCTTGAGTGTTCATCACGACCGGATCTCGAACCGGGCCACCGACAGTTCTCTTCCCTCAGCGCTGCCGGAGAAACCCAGCGCATTTGGTATGATGCTCGCCTTTCAGCGATCGAGATTTCTGTGATGTCCGTTCTGCGCGGCTTTTTATGGCTGCTGGTCTTCCTGCTGCTAGGACAGACCCTCGTGCGACTGTTTCATATCCCGATGCCTAGCGGGGTGATCGGCATGTTGATGTTGACGCTGTGGTTCGGCTACCGCGGCGGGATGAATGCGGATATCGTTCGAATCAGTCAGCCGCTGATTGCCATGCTGGCGCTGCTGATCATGCCCGGTGTCGTCGAGATTTTCTTTGTCGCCGATCAATTTGCGGATCAATGGGCCGCAATCGTCACGGCGCTGATTGCCGGCACGCTACTCAGTGTGCTGTCGAGTCTGCTGCTGATGCGGCGCTACCTGCCCGCGAGCGACGACACTGGAATCGCACGGGAAACCATCAACCATGAATGATTGGTTCGGTCGTCTTTCGCAGCTGCCGCAACAGTGGTTCGAATCTCCAATCGCCGCCATCGCGCTCACCCTTGGCGCCTATTTCATCGGCACTCGCTTGTTCAAGCTGATGCGCAGGCC
>Ga0207878_100294_pt1 | contig 25212 bp, 24 predicted proteins | sample LinPmetageLP41_FD_184053 | JGI IMG/M metagenome (GOLD analysis project Ga0207878, IMG submission 184053) | Marine viral communities from the Pacific Ocean - LP-41 (SPAdes) | ecosystem: Environmental > Aquatic > Marine > Oceanic | place: Pacific Ocean | collected 2010-08-27 | reverse complement strand
CACATTGGGCCGGATCATGAACGTGACCGGCGATCCCGTGGATGAAAAGGGTGAGGTCAAGACCAAGGAAACGCGTGCGATCCACGGTGATGCCCCGACTTTCGCCCAGCAGTCTACGGCGACCGAAATCCTGGTGACGGGCATCAAGGTCATCGACCTCATGGCCCCCTATACCAAGGGCGGCAAGATCGGCCTCTTCGGCGGTGCCGGCGTGGGCAAGACGGTTCTGATCATGGAACTGATCAACAACATCGCCAAGGTGCACTCGGGTCTGTCGGTGTTCGCTGGCGTGGGTGAGCGGACGCGTGAAGGCAACGACCTTTACCACGAGATGATCGAATCCGGCGTCATCGTTCCCGACGATCTGGAGAAGTCCAAGATCGCACTGGTCTATGGCCAGATGAACGAACCTCCGGGTGCGCGGATGCGCGTTGCCCTGTCCGGCCTGACCCTGGCCGAGCAATTCCGCGACGAATCCGGCTCCGACGTGCTGTTCTTCGTCGACAACATCTTCCGCTTCACGCAGGCGGGCTCCGAGGTGTCGGCGCTTCTGGGCCGTATTCCCTCCGCCGTGGGCTATCAGCCGACGCTGGCCACCGACATGGGTGCCATGCAGGAACGTATCGCCTCGACAAACGCGGGTTCGATCACTTCGGTGCAGGCCGTTTACGTGCCCGCGGACGACCTGACCGACCCCGCGCCCGCCACCTCGTTCGCGCACCTGGATGCGACCACCGTTCTGGACCGTGCGATCTCGGAAAAGGGCATCTATCCGGCAGTTGACCCGCTTGGTTCCACCTCGCGTCTGATGGACCCGTCCATCGTGGGCGAGGAACACTACAACGTGGCCCGTGACGTGCAGGGCGTTCTTCAGCGTTACAAGTCGCTGCAGGATATCATCGCGATTCTGGGCATGGACGAACTCAGCGAGGAAGATAAGCTGGCCGTCGCCCGTGCCCGCAAGATCGAGCGTTTCCTGTCGCAGCCGTTCGACGTCGCCAAGGTGTTCACCGGGGCCGACGGCAAGCAGGTTCCGCTGGAGGAGACGATCGCAAGCTTCAAGGCCGTGGTCGCGGGCGAATACGATCACTTGCCCGAAGGCGCCTTCTACATGGTTGGCGGCATCGAGGAAGTGAAGGCCAAGGCCGAGAAGATGGCAGCGGAGGCCGCGTAAACCATGCAGTTCGAACTCGTCTCACCCGAGCGGCGGCTGGCGTCGAAAGACGTCAATGCCGTTCGCATCCCCGGCGCCGACGGGGACATGACCGCAATGGCTGACCACGCGCCGACCATTACGTCGCTTCGCCCCGGTATCCTGACGATCGAGACATCGAGTGGCGAAGACTCCTATGCCGTGACCGGTGGCTTTGCCGAAATCGGTGCGGGCGTCACCGTGCTGGCCGAACGCGCGCTTCACGTGTCCGATGTGACGCAGAAGGTCTACGACGACTGGGTTGCCGAAGCACATGTCGCCCACAAGGAAGCTGCCCCCGACTTCGTCGACTCTGCGGCCAAGCTGCTGGCGGACATGGTGGCGATGGGTGGCCATATCGGGCTGGACTCGAAACAAGCTAATCTTTGATCGCCCTGTCGGTGATAGGAAATGCAGCAGACCCCGGAATATTTCCGGGGTCTTTGCTTTTTTGGGCGTGATTTCTGCATCTTTGCCGGTAAGTCTGGACTCGGCCCGAACGGGCCGGACGGGTACGAAAGCATGCGAAGACTGGCCAACCATCTGATCGGCATCCAGCAGGGCAGCCGTGTCATGTTCTCGGATTTCGAGGACGGCGGTGCCATGTGGACGGGGACCGGTCCGCGCGAGGCGCGTGTTCGGATCGACTTCGACGAGTCGTTCAAATCAGTGCCCGCCATCCTGACCGGCCTTGCGATGTTCGACATGGACGAAGGTTCGAACCAACGCGCAGATCTGACCCATGGCAATGTCAGCCCGACCGGCTTTGACCTGATTTTTCGAACCTGGGGGGATACCCGCGTCGCGCGCGTCCGCGCTGACTGGACCGCAATCGGCGAGGTTCGGGCGGAAGACGAATGGGACGTATATTGAAACCGACAGTGCGTTAGGGGAAACCCCATCAGATACGCCCTGCATGCACGGAACGGGGAAGGTGGCCCGGGAAGATCGGTTTCTCCAGGATTGGTGTTTGAATTTGCGAGGATCGGCACAGAACCGATGCGTCACAGTTTGCAACAGGCAGGGAAAGGTGCAGGACGGAAGTCGAAGGGTTTGAACTTCGACAGTAGCACCGGTCGACAGTGACACCGGTCGGAGGCCATGGAAATCGGGAGACCAGATATGCGCGATAATAACTTCCTGACCGGGATGAACGCCCGCCACCTGTGGCATCCGATGGCCCATCCCGGCGAGATGCAGGCCAACCCGCCTAAAATCATCATCGGGGCCGACGGTGTGTCGATCACCGATCTTGAGGGGCATACGACAATCGACGCGGTTGGCGGGCTATGGAACGTGAACCTTGGCTATTCGTGCCAGCCGATCAAGGACGCCATCGCCGCCCAACTGACGCGGTTGCCATATTATTCGGCCTTCAAAGGCACGACAAACGACGCGGCGATCGAGCTTTCGGTCAGGCTGGCCGGAATGTTCGGCCCCGACGGCATGACGCGCGCCTTCTTCACCTCGGGCGGGTCCGACAGCGTCGATACGGCGCTGAAACTGGCGCGGCAATATCATCGTCTGCGGGGCGAGGCGTCGCGGACGAAGTTCATCGCGCTGCGCAAAGGGTATCACGGCACGCATTGGGGGGGCGCATCGGTAAACGGCAACCCTGCCTTCCGCGAACCCTACGAGCCGCTGCTGCCCGGCTGTTTCCATGTCCCCGCGCCCTATGCCTATCGTAATCCCTTCGACGAGAGCGACCCCGAACGGCTGGCGGCCCTTTGCCTGAGTGCGCTGGAGGCCGAGATCGAGATGCAGGTGCCGTCGACTGTGGCGGCCTTCATCATGGAACCGGTGCTGGGTGCGGGTGGCGTGATTGCACCGCATCCGTCGTTCATGCCGGGCGTGCGCGACATATGCGACCGCCACGGCGTGTTGCTGATCGCGGACGAGGTCATCACCGGTTTCGGGCGCACGGGCGATGTCTCCGGCGCGCGGCATTGGGGCGTGAAACCCGATCTGATGTGTCTGGCCAAGGCGATGACATCGGGGTATTTTCCGATGGGGGCGGTCATGGCCAACGACCGGCTGGCCGAAGTCTTCGAAGGCGACGGCGGTGCGATGATCGGCACCGGATATACCTACTCCGGCCACCCCGTCGGCTGCGCCGCTGCCCTTGCCTGTCTCGACGAGACCGAGCGTCTGACGCTCTGGGACAAGGCGGCCTATCAGGGCGCGCGGTTGAAAGCCGGGTTGCAGGATCTTGCGACCCGGCATGACGCTATCGGCGATGTAAGGGGCGAAGGTCTGATGTGCGCTTTGGAGATCGTGTCCGACCGGCAGGCCAAAACGATGGATCCGGCCCGGGCCGGACGCATTTTCGAGGCGACCTACAAGGCGGGTGCCATGGTCCGCTGGTCGGGCACGAACCTTGTCATGTCGCCGCCCCTGATCCTGACGGATGCGGACTGCGACCGCATCGTTAGCGCGCTGGATGAAGGGCTGGGCGCGGTCGGCGCGGCGTGAAGGTCTTCATCAACGGCTTCGGACGGATCGGACGGTCGATTCTGCGCGCGCATCTGAAGGGCGCCGGCACGGGCATTGAAGTGGTCGGCATCAACGACATCGCGCCGCTGGATACCTGTGCGTATCTGTTCAGATACGACAGCGTTTTCGGTCCTTGGCACGGCACGGTCGAAACGCAGGACGGTGCACTGGTCATCGACGGTCACGCGATCCCGTTTCACCGCACACCGGACCTGCGAACGCTGTCGCTTGGCGGCGTCGATCTGGTGATGGAATGCACCGGCCACGCCGACACCCGCCCCGAAGTCGAGCGTGGATTGCTGGCCGGGGCGGGCAAGGTGCTGATGTCCGGGCCTTCGGCTGTCGCCGACGCGACGATCGTGCTGGGGGCGAACGATGCGATGCTGGACCCCGCCCACCGCATCGTCTCGAACGCCAGCTGCACCACCAACGCGGTCGCCCCGCTGCTTGCCTTTCTGGACGCGAGGTTCGGTGTGGTGGCCGGGTCGATGACGACAATCCACTGCTACACCGGCAGCCAGCCGACGGTGGACATGGCGCTGGGTGGTCCGCTGGCCCGATCCCGCGCCGCAGCGCTCTCGATGGTGCCGACAACGACCAGCGCCGGGCGTCTGGTCGATCAGGTTCTGCCGCATCTGGCCGGGCGCGTGCCCTGCCAGTCGGTGCGTGTGCCGGTGGCCAGCGTGTCCGCCGTGGATCTTTCGTTTCTGCCGGGACATCCTGCGACGGTGGATCAGGTGAACGGCGCGCTGCGGGCTGCGGGCGGCGTTATCGGTGTCGAGGACGAACCGCTCGTGTCCTCGGACCTGCGCGGCCGGTCCGAGAGCTTCATTCACGCCAGCGGCGAGACGCGCGTGGCCGAAGGCGGTCTGGTCCGGGTCTTCGGCTGGTATGACAACGAATGGGGCTTCGCGAACCGGATGCTGGAACTTGGCCTCAGGATGGAGGGGTAAGACGCAGCACCCCAGCGGGCGCAAGATCGTGGTCATCGAAACTGCGCGGTTCGGCGGCGTAGTTGAAGACGAAGCGTTCGTTTCCGGTATCCCGTATCCGCAACCCGTCCGGCAGGTCGCGCACGTCCAGCCCGGCCTCATGCGCCAGATCCCGCAGGATACGCCGGGCCGCAGACAGGTCGGGCCAACCCGCCAGATGCAGGCGTTTTCCGCTGCGGATCAGAACCGGGACCCCATCGGTCGTCGCCTCCACGACCTGCGCCGAGGTTTCCAAATGTTCAAGCCAGAGCGTCACCTTGCCGCCGTTCCACAGGTGGCGTTCCGCGAAGGGCGGAAACGTCTCCTCCATGGTCGACGTCGCCGCCAAGCCCGGAAGATCGGGCCCCATCGGCACCGGTATTGCCAGCTCCGGCGTCTTGAGATCGGTGCGCGGCCCGGTCACCACCAGGCCCTCGGCGGCGTCGATTGCGGCGCGCAGGGGATCGCCGATCGTCAATAACCCCGGCACCAAAGTCAGGGCATAGCCGTCCAGACTGGCCGTATCAGGCGGCAATATATCGACGGACAGACCCAGCGACCGCAGCGCGCGATACATCTCGAAACACAAGGTGAAGTGATCGAAGCCCACACCCTGCGGCTGCACCTCCCACGCCCATTGCGAAACATAGTCGAAGATCAGCGCGACCGGGGCCTGCGCTGGCACCACGTCGGGCGCATCGGCCAGTTCGCGAGCGACCTGAGCGGCCTCGGCAAAGCCGGGCGCTTCGCTGCTATCGGGACGCAGAAGACCGGCGTGTTGCTGCTCCTGTGCCTGGGGAAACTGTCGCCAGCGGAACCAGCAGACTGCCTCTGCGCCATGGGCGAATGCCTCCCACGACCACAGGCGCACCATGCCGGGCAGGGGTGCCGGGTTCCACGGCGCCCAGTTCACCGGACCGGGCTGCTGTTCCATGATCCACCAGCGGCCAGTTCCAACGCTGCGATAGAGATCGTGGTGAAACGCCTGAAAATCCGGGTCGCCCTGGCGTAGAAAGGCGGCCGTGTCACCGCCTGGCACGCGGTCCAGCAGGAAGCCGAGAGGATAGCTGTCCCAGGTCGCGATTTCCATCTGACGACCCGTTTCGAAATGATCGAAGTCAGTCACGCGCCCCATGTAGTTGTGCGAAACCGGCGCGTCGGAATGGGCGCGGATGGCGTCGGCCTGCGCGGCGTTCCAGCGAATGACCTGATCGCTGCTGAAGCGGCGGAAGGCCAGTGCGTGCGCCGGATTCGGTTCGGTCACGGTCAGGTTGGGAAGGCCGATCTGATCGAAGCTGTCGTAGTGCATGGACCAGAATATATTGCCCCATGCGTCATTCAGGTTCCGGACGGTCCCGTACCTGTCTTTCAGCCATATGCGAAAAGCGTCGCGCGCGGCAGGCGAATAACTGACTGTCGTATCATGGCACCCGTATTCATTGTCGATCTGCCAGGCCGCGATCCGGTCGCCATAGCGTTCGGCCATCTGCCCTGCCATCCGCGCCGCATCGTCCCGGTAGCCATCATGGCTGAAGCAATAATGCCGCCGCGACCCGAAACCGCGCGGTCGCCCTTCGATATCATGGGCCAGCATGTCGGGGTGCCGGTCCAGCATCCAGCGGGGCGGCGTGGCAGAAGGCGTGCCCAGCACAACGGACAGCCCGGCATCGGTCAGCACGTCCACGGCGCGGTCCAGCCAATCCCAGCGGTAATCGCCGAACGAAGGCTCCAGCAGGCTCCAGGCGAACTCTCCGATCCGCACCCACGTCAGGCCCAGATCGGCCATCCGACGGGCGTCATCGGGCCATTGCGTCCGGGGCCAGTGTTCCGGGTAGTAGCAAGTGCCGAGCGTGCGTTTCACAAGATCACCCTATGCTCGGGCAAGCCCTTGACGGGCACGTCGGCGACCCATGTGCAGCCACCACCGGGTTGATGGTCCAACGCGCCGTCCTCCAACCCCGTGGTGGCCGAGGTGACGAACATCTGGCGCAGATTGTCGCCACCGAACGCGGGGCATGTTGTATGGGCCGCGCCACACGACAGCGCCATGCGGAACCGCCCGTCGGGTCCGTGGCAGGCTACCCGCCAGCCGCCCCATTGTGCGATCCAGACGTTGCCCTGCGCATCGCAGACCGCGCCGTCGGGGACGATGCCCACGCCCGAGAAATCAACAAATATCTCTGGCTTGCCCGACGGCCATCCGGCGCGGTCGATGTGCTGTTTCCAGACCGCGCCCTTGGCCGTGTCGGCGAAATAAGCGGTGTCGCCATCGGGCGAGAAGCAGATCGAATTGGGGATTGTCACGTCCTGGTAGATCTTGCGAACCTCGCCCCGGAAATAGCGATAGATCGCGCCCGCGCCCGGTTCGGCATTCCGGCCCATCGTGCCGATCCAGAAGCCCCCCAGAGGATCGGCGCGGCCATCGTTGGATCGCGTGTCGGGGCGGTCGGCTTCCAGCGGTACGATCTTTTTGCGGTCGCCCGACGCGATGTCGAACTGCCACAGCGCGGATTCCCCCGCCACCATCAACGTGTCGCGGTCGATCCAACCGGCGGCGGAGACGGTTTCGTCCCATGTCCAGTCGAGCGGTGTGCCGTCGTCGCGCGACAGCAGTCTATTTTCCAGAATATCGAACCAGAACAATTGATTGCGCTCCGGGTGCCAGAGCGGCCCTTCGCCCAGGGTACAGACGCGATCATCGTGGATGCGAACCGGGGTCATACCAGGACGCCAGCCCCGGCGGCTTTGTCATAGGCGGCCACGATGCGATGCGCGCGGCTGGCGATATCCTCGATGGGCAGGCCCGGAACATAGCAAGCGGTGCCAAGACCGAATCCGTCTGCCCCGGCGCCCAGCCATTCTGCGAAATTTTCAGGCCCCGCGCCCCCGACGGCATAAACCATTGTTCCGGCGGGCAAAACGGCGCGCATCGCCATAAGGCCCGACGGTCCGGCCATGGCACCGGGAAACAGCTTCAGCCCGGTCGCACCGGCCTTGAGGGCTGCGAAGGCCTCGGTCGGGGTGAAGACGCCGGGCCAGCTTTGCAGACCGGCAGCGCGGGTTGCGGCGATGACTTCGGGGTCGGCGTTGGGCGACACGATCAGCTTGCCCCCGGCTTCCGCGACGGATTGCACCTCGGCCGGGGTCAGCACGGTCCCCGCACCGATCAGGGCGCGATCGCTATGGGCATCGGCCATGGCCGCGATGGACGACAGCGGTTCGGGGGAATTCAGCGGTACCTCGATCATGGTGATCCCGGCGTCGATCAGGGCAGCGCAGGCGGCAATTGCGTCATCGGGCGTGATGCCGCGCAGGATGGCAATCAGGGGACGTGTCATGGATGCTCCTTGGCGGCGGTCAGACCGGCGAGCGTCATCTCGTCGGCGGGCAGGATACGAGGGGTAAGCCCTTGGGATTTCAGGGCGCATTCATAAGCTCGAGTGGTCTTGGGCGATCCGGTCAGCACAACGTCGCGCCCCAGCCACCATGGTTTGGTGGCTGCCAGTTCCGATCCGATCAAGAGGCCTGACAGGATGGAGCGCCCGATGGCGGCGTCCTGCCCATGCAACAGGTCGGCTGCACGCAATTCGAACAGACGGGCGGTCAGATGTTCGGGGCGGGACAGGGTATCGGAGACGGCGGAGAGAAAGGTGTCTTCGTCCCAGCCGTGGCCCGTCAGAGAATGACGTAAAACAGAATGATTGGAAATGGTTGCGAAGATTTCGCCGGTCATCACGGTACGGAAGCTGACGATTTCACCGGCGCTGATGTGGGCCCATTTCGTATGCGTGCCAGGCAGGCAGGCGACGCCGTCCAGGTCACTGATATTGCGTAAAATTCCTGCAATCTGAGTCTCTTCCCCGCGCATGACGTCGGGGTGCGGCGACACCTGCCGGACACCCGGCACGATGCGAACGTCGAGACGGGGGTCGGTGGTCTCGACCCGCAGCAATCCGCCATCCAGTGGCGAGCAGGGAACGGTGCGGTAGGCAGCTTCGGCCCAGCCCTGTCGCGCACCGGCCATGCCGCAGATGAAAACCTGAATATTTCCGTCGATCCAATCGTCCGCGAGGGAGATAAACGTCGGCTCGAACGCGTCGCGGGTCAAGGCATTCATGCCATCGCCGCTGGCGCGCGTGTCCAGCGGGCGGTCGCCCGACATGAGAGTGATACGAAGGGCGGTCGTGCCCCAGTCAACGGCGATCCAACGGGTCATATCAGCCTGTTACCACGACTCCGCCGTCCACGACCATGGCCTGCCCCGTCATCATGCGGGACGCGTCGGAGGACAGAAAAAGCGTAGGGTTAACAATGTCCTCCGGTTTCAGGTAGTCCTTGAGGCACTGTCGCTCCAGATGCGCGGTGAGGCTGTCGGGATCGGCCCAGAGGTCCAGCTGCTTCTGCGTCAGGACCCAGCCGGGGGCGAGGGCATTGACGCGGATGCGGTCAGGGCCGAATTCCCGCGCGAGGGATCGCGTCATGCCTGTGATGCCGGCGTTTGCGGCGGTGTAGATCGGATAGCCGGCGTTGCCCATCATGTAGGAGACCGAGGAAAAGTTGACGATGTGTCCGTAGCCCACTGATTTCATGTATGAAATCGCATGCTGGCAGGCAAAGAAATAGGCTTTGAGGTTGATCGCCACGGACCAGTTCCAGAAGTCCTCGTCGACCTGCTCAGTGGTGTGACGCTTGTCGTTGGCGGCGTTGTTGACAAGCCGCGTAATCGGGCCGTGGGCGGCGGCGGCGGTGTCGATTGCGGCGCGCAGGGCGGCGACGTCGGTAATGTCGCCCTGAATGAAAAGCGGTTTGTTGCCCGTAGCTTGCGCAACCTTCTCGACAAACCCGGACGCATCGGACCGTCCGATAAAGGCGACCTTTGCGCCCTGTCGCAGGAACCCTTCGGTCAGGTCCGCGCCGATGCCGGACCCGCCCCCGGTTATGAAGACGGAGGCGCCGTTCAGGTCGGGATATGTGGCTGTCTGGGTCATGAATTCATCCCTGTCATTTGGTATATTACGACGGTGCATACGAAGGTATTACATGGGTCATACCCATGTGCGCCTCTGCCCGTCACAACCGATGCCCTTCGATGACCCACATCGTGTCCGGGAAGTTCCAGGGCAGGACAATGCCGTGATGCATCAGCCATGCGCCCGACACCTCGATCGCGTCGTTCTTGAGGATCGGGGTGCCGCGCGACAGGGCCGGGGCGTTCGCGCGGTTGATGAGTTCGACGCGGTAGCGGGCGTCCGGGTCCAGCGCGGTCAGGCGCAGGGGACGGGGCGCGATCTGGGCGGAGGTTCCTGCCTTGCCCGCGAAGACGACGAAGCGGTGGCCGTCGCGGGGCATCTGCTGTTCGGCCAGAACGGTCGGGTCCGGGCTGTCGAGGCGCAGGATATCGGCGTCCAGCATCCAGTCGCGATTGCGCTTCCACCATGCGGTGACCTCGGTCAGGACGGCGGTTTCCCGGTCGTCCAGTTCGCGGGGATCCATCTCGAACCCCATGTGACGCTGGGCGGCGACCCAGGCGCGGACCGAAATGTCGAGGGTCCTGCCGCTCGTGTGGCAGCGGCGCGGGCCGACGTGGCTGCCACTGACGGCCATCGGCAGGAACAGGGCGGCGTCGTGCTGGATGCGCATCCGCTCCAGAGCATCGTTGCTGTCAGACAGCCAGACCCGCTGCGTGCGTTTCAGGATGCCGAAGTCGATGCGGCCGCCACCGGAGGCGCAGCTTTCGATCTCGACCTGCGGAAAGTCGGCGCGCAGACGATCGATCAGGGCATAGCTGCCGCGCGTCTGATCTGCGTCGGGCATCGGCAGGACGCGGTTGTGGTCCCATTTGATGTAGTCGATGTCGTGTTGCGACAGGATCGCGGCCATGCGGTCGTAGATGAAGTCGCGGACCTCGGGCAGGGCCATGTTCAGGGCCTTCTGCTGGCGGCCCAGGGTCTGATCCTCGGACCCGAGCGCCCAGTCCGGGTGGGCGCGGTGAATGTCCGAATCCGGATTGATCATCTCCGGCTCGAACCAGATGCCGAAGGTCATGCCCTCGGATTGCACATGGTCGATCAGCGGACCGAGGCCATCGGGGTATTTGCGCGGGTCGACCGTCCAGTCCGACAGGCTGCGGGTGTCGTCGTCGCGGTTGCCGAACCAGCCGTCGTCGAGGACAAAGCGTTCCGCGCCCAGTTTGGCGGCGCGGGTGGCAATGTCCTTCAGGATCGGCAGCTTGTGGTCGAAATAGATCGCTTCCCAGCAGTTGTAGTGCACCGGGCGTGGTGTGGCAGGCCGGGGCCATGTGACGATGCGATCGCGCAGGTGGCGCTGGAACGACACCGCGCAGCCGTTCAGGCCGGTCTGGGAATAGGTGACGTAGAGGCTGGCGGATTCGAAGCGCTTCCCGGCGTGGGTCTCCATCCGGGCGGCGTGGCCCCATTGGATCTGGCGGCGTCCGTCGGGCAACTCCTCGGCAATCATCCTGTGACCGCCGGACCAGCCGTAGTGGAAGCCGTAGGCCTCGCCCTGCGTGTTGGTCGCACCGAAACACGGGATCAGCAGGCCGGGAAAATGTTCGTGGCCGGTACGGCCGGTGCGGTTTTCGCGGTAGCGCATGCCGGGGGACCATGCGGTGCGGTTGAGTTGGAACTCGCCGCACCAGCGGCCCGAGACGTCTATCATCTCCGATGATTGCTGCGGTGCGGGCAGGACCGGGCCTGCCAGCCAGTGCAGATGGATGGACTTCCTGGCCTCGAGGATCGTCTTGCAGGTGATGATCCGGGTCGAGGAGTCGGGCACGAAGCGGAAGGTCAGCGTCAGGCCGTTGGCGTCGTCGGAGTAAATGAGCGTGAGGCCGTCGGAGGTATCGTCGGACGCAAAGGTAAAGCGCGGCAGCAGGGGCGATCCATCGTGGCCGCGCAGGATCATGCCGGGCTGACCGGGGAAGCTCCGCGACGCTTCGGGGCAGAGCGACAGGTCGGGGTTCGCATCCAGCATACCGCCGGTGATGTCGATCTGGTCGGCCCGCGCGAGGGTTTCAAGCGGCGCGTCGGATGGCAGGGGCGGGCCCCAGTAGATGACTTGCGGCAGCCGGTCGCCTTCGGCGGCGAAGGCCATCGTCTGACGCGCACCGGTTTCCGGGTCGTGGTCGTCGATGCGCCACGTGCGGACCGGTTCGGCGGGTTCGGGCGCGGACGCACCAAGGGGAAGTGCCGACGCAGGCAATGCGTCAGAAAAAGTATCAGGGGACATGGGCAGTCTCGGGTCGGTCGGTGTTACTTGACGGCGCCCAGCGTGAGGCCCGCGACGAAGTGTTTCTGCATCAGGAAGAACATCGCCACCGGCGGCAGGGCCGCGACGATGCTGCCCGCGCTCATCAGATGATAGGCGGCGCGGAACTGGCTGTTGAAGGCGGTGATGCCCGCCGTGACCGGCTGGCTGTCGGGGCCCTGGGTCAGGACGATGGCCCAGAAGTAGTCGTTCCAGATGAAGGTGAAGATCAGGACGGCGAGGGCGGCGACGGCGGGCTTCATCAGCGGCATGACGACATACCAGAAGATGCGCCACTCCGACACGCCTTCGACGCGTGCTGCCTCGATCAGGGGAAACGGCAGGGCGCGGATGAAGTTGCGCATGAAGAGCGTGCAGAACCCGGTCTGGAAGGCGATGTGAAACAGGATCAGCCCGGTCTTGGTGTCATAGAGGCCGAGGTCGATGGTAAAGTCGCGGACCGGTACCATCAGGATCTGGAAGGGCACGAAGTTACCCGCGATGAACAGGAAGAACAGGAACAGGTTGCCCTTGAAGCGGTAGATGCCCAGCGCGAAGCCGGTCATGCTGGAAAGGGCGATGGTGCCGATGACGGTGGGCACGGTGATCAGCAGCGAATTCCAGAGATAACGGGGCATGTCGCTGTCGAAGAAAACCTTGCCGTAGTTTTCGAACAGGTCGAACGAGCCGGGGACGCCCCAGTAGTTGCCGTTGGTGAAATCGCTGTCGGGCTTGATCGAGAACAGCATCACGGCGATCAGCGGCAGCAGCCACAGAATGAGCGCGAAGGGCAGCAGCGCCTGATAGGTCAGTTGCCACTGGCGTGAGGATTTCTGGATCGGGGTCGGGAACATTTACAGAGCCTCCAGGTCGCGGCGGGCGGCTGCGGGCAGGGTGGCCTGCATCTTCTTGGTCAGGCCCGCGCGGATCGTGTCATAGCTGACGGCGATGCGGTGGGCGGCCTCGCTTTCGTCCAGCGCCGCGAGGTCGAGGCGGACCCACGCGCCGCGGAAGTAGGCCGGTTTGCCTGCGGCCCCCGTCTCGATCAGCATCCGGGCCATTTCGGTGTCGGCGCAGCGCACGACGGCGTGGTCGTCGTTGGTCGCACGCTGATCGGTGTGCCCGAAGCAGGCGAACATCTTGCCGCCGATCTTCCACGCGTCGAGTTCGCCGGGACCGGACAGGACGGCACCGGGGTGGGCGGCGCAGAGGGTGTCGAACTGGGCGCGGGTCATCGCGCGGCCCTTTCGTCTTTCCACATGCTCCAGAGGAAGTAGCTGATGAACACCAGCATGATCAGGAACAGGATAACTGCGATGGCGGCACCGTAGCCCATGCGGAAGCCGAATTCGGCGAGGGCTTTCTCGAACATGTAGAACGACAGCACGCGGGTGGAGCCGAAGGGGCCGCCGTTGGTCATGATCGAGATCAGGTCGAAGGATCGCAGCGCGCCGATGATGGTGACGACGAAGGCGATGAAGGTGGCGGGCTTGAGTTGCGGAATGATGATGTACCACAGCATCTTCCAGCGTTTCGCGCCGTCTAGCCGGGCCGCCTCGATCTGTTCGGGGTCCATGGCGTTGAGGCCGGTGAGGTAGAGGATCATGCAATATGCCGTCTGCGGCCAGAGACCCGCAGCAATGATGCCGTAGGTCGCCGTCTCCGGGCTGCCGAGGATGTTGACGCCTTCAATGCCGATCCAGCCGAGCATGACCGCCAGAAGGCCGTCGTTGGGCAGATAGAACCACGAGAACACGAGGCCGACGACGACCTGGCTGATCACGAAAGGGAAGAAGAACAGCGACTTGTACAGGCGGATGCCGGTCACGGTCTGGTTCAGGAACAGCGCGATGGCGAGGCCCATCGGGATCGCCAGAAGATAGAGGAACAGCCAGCGCACGTTGTTCCAAAGGCTGATCTCGAAGTTCCGGTCGGTCGCCAGCTCTCGGTAGTTGCCGAGGCCGATGAACTGCCCCTGTTCGGACAGGTCGCCCAGACCGTCCCAGCGATAGAGACTGACCTGAAAGGACTGGAAGATCGGAATGATGACATAGGCCGAGAAGAACAGGATGCCCGGCAGCAGGAACAGCCACGGGGTGATCGCGATCTCGTTGCGTTTGTACCAGCCACGCTTTGCCGCCGGGGGGTGGAGGTCGGGGACGACGGGAGCGTTGGTCATATGGATGCCTCCGGGTCAGGGGCGTGGTGTCTGCGGCACATTCGGAAGCCTGTCAGCTTGCGGATACGTCGGCTGGTGGGATGCACCCACCCTGCGAGAGGTGGGTGCAAGAGGCGGGGCAGAAGCCCCGCCCTGCGTCGATTATTGCGCGTAGATGCGCTGACGAGCCTGCTCAAGGCGTTGAAGGATGTCGTCGAGGTTGTCGGGGAACACCATGAACTCCTGCAGGCCTTCCATGCCGACCGACGCCATTTCCGCCGGGAAATCCCGGTCGAAGAACTGGGCGATGCCGCCCTTGGCATTGGTGGTCAGCATCTCGAAGCCCTGATTCAGGAATTCGTCGTCATCGACCGAGGAGGCCGCGTTGACCGGAAGCTGGCCCAGCGCATCGCCCGCATTGATCTTGGTCTGGACGTCGGCGGTGGTCACGAACTTGAGGAATTCGCGCGCGGCTTCCTTGTTCGAGGCCCCCGAAGGGATATGGAACGTGTCGATCGGCGCATCCTCGCCCTGCGGAATGCCTTCCGTGATGATCGGGAACTGGTAGAAGTCGATCTGATCATCCGTCAGGCCCGCTTCGCGCATCGGCGCCACGGCAAAGTTGCCGATCAGATAGGCAGTGGCTTCGCCGTTGACCATGAAGGGCAGCGCCTCCTGCCAGGAGTAGTTCTGATGGTCGGGCAGGAAGGCCCCCATGTCGATCAGCTTGCGCCAGTTGGCAAAGGTATCGCGGACGCGCTGATCGGTCCATTCGACCTCACCCTGCGCCAGTTGCATGTGAAAGTCGAAGCCGTTGGTCCGCATGTTCATATAGTCGAACCAGCCGCCTGCGGTCCAAAGGAACTTGGTGCCGATGGCATAGCAGGAGCGGCCCGAATCGATGATGACCTGGCAGTTCGCGATCTCCTGCTCGAAGGTCTCCGGCTCTTCCAGACCCAGCTCTGCGAAGATATCCTCGCGGTAATAGAGGCCCCAGTTATAGTAGGTATAAGGCACGCCCCATTGCTTGTCGTCGATGGTCAGCGCGCCCTTGACGGCGTCCAGACCTTCGATGTCGCCCCAGAGGTCCGACACGTCTTCGAACAGACCGGCATTGACATAGGGGCCCATGCGGTTGGCGGCATACCAGTTGATGACGTCGGGCGGGTTGGCGGTCAGCGCATTGCGGATCTGACCTTTCCAGCCGTCGCGGTCGACGACTTCCAGTTCGATGTTCAGGTCGGGGTGCATTTCGCCGAAGTCGGCGACAAGGCCCTCCATCACCGCGCGGGGCGCAGGGTTCGACATGTCGGATACGATCCGCATATCGCCGGACAGGGGATTGGCGAAAGCAACGCCGGTCATGATGGTGGAAGCGGCAAGAGCCGTCAGAATGGATCGCATGAATTCCTCCCGAATTGCGTCCTGATGGTTCCATTTAATGAAACCAAGTTTCTTATGTTGAAAACTGTGCGGCGTTCTGCCTAGGCTGTCAACAGCTTTGCGGAGGGAGGTCCGGCGGCGTGAACATCCAGACAGACACCAGCACCGTCACAGGTCGCGACAGCAGCGACGGGACCGTGGGCAAGGCCCTTGGCGTTCTCGATCGCGTGGCGGCCTTCGGTCGTCCGGTCCGGTTCACGGAGCTGTTGGAGGCGTCACCGTTACCCAAGGCAACGCTGTACCGTCTGCTGCAGACCCTGACCAAACAGGGGATGCTGGGGTTCGACCCCGAACGGGGCACCTATGTGCCGGGGTTGCGGCTGGTGCGGATGGCGCATGCGGCCTGGGCGCAGTCGAGTCTGGCCCCGATCGCGCGGTCGCATCTGGATCGCCTGAGCCGCGCGGTCGGCGAGACGGTGCACCTTGCGCAACTGGACGGCGGCCACGTTCTGTATGTCGACAAACGCAACGCGGTCCGCCCGGTGCCGATGTATTCCGAAGCCGGCAAGATCGGCCCGGCCTATTGCACGGGGGTCGGCAAGGCGATGCTGGCATTTCTGCCCGAGGCCGAGCGAGATGCGGCGCTGAACCAGCAAAGCTGGCACCGGTTCACGCCCAATACGCTGACGGATGCCGATGCGCTGGGGGCCGAACTGGATGTGATTCGCTCTGAGGGGAACGCCTTCGACCGTGAAGAGCATGAGCCGGGCATTCATTGCATCGCCATGCCGGTCCTGTCGCAGGGCGGTCGTGTTCTGGGTGCCGTGTCGGTCACATCGTCGACGGACCGGGGCGCGTTGGAAGATCTGACACGCCATCTGCCGCACTTGCGGCAGGCGGTGGACAGAATTGCCGGGGAGGTCCGCGACTGGCGCTTCCCCGATCAGACAGAGGGATAGATCGGATGGCAGGCGTCGAATTAACGGATGTGGTCAAGCGCTATGGCGACGTGCAGGTGATCCACGGGGTCGACCTGACGGTGAACGAGGGCGAGTTCTGCGTCTTCGTCGGGCCGTCCGGTTGCGGCAAGTCCACCCTGCTGCGGATGATCGCGGGGCTGGAGGAGACGACCGAAGGCCAGATCATGATCGGGCCGCGCGACGTGACCCGCGAAGACCCGTCGCAGCGCGGCGTGGCGATGGTGTTCCAGACCTACGCGCTCTACCCGCACATGACCGTGGGCGAGAACATGGGTTTCGGCCTGAAGATGAACGGCCATCCGAAGGACGAGATCAAGTCCAAGGTCGCCGAAGCCTCGCGCATTCTGAAGCTGGACGATTACCTCAAGCGCAAGCCCGCCGCCCTGTCGGGCGGTCAGCGCCAGCGCGTCGCCATCGGGCGCGCCATCGTGCGCGGGCCCGAGGTGTTCCTGTTCGACGAGCCGCTGTCCAACCTGGATGCGGAATTGCGTGTCGAGATGCGCGTCGAGATCGCGCGCCTGCACAAGGAAATCGGCGCCACGATGATCTATGTCACCCACGACCAGGTCGAGGCGATGACGATGGCCGACAAGATCGTCGTGCTGCGTGCGGGCGTGATCGAACAGGTCGGCGCGCCGCTGGAATTATACCGCGACCCCGACAACCGCTTCGTCGCGGGGTTCATCGGCTCGCCGTCGATGAACTTTCTGAAGGGCACGGTGAAGGGCGGCGCCGTGGATGTGCCGGGATTGAAGACTTCGGTGACGCCGCAGGTCAAACTGCCGCCGGAGGGGCATGACGTGATCGTCGGACTGCGTCCCGAACATCTGAACGTGGTTGCGGGAGACACTCTTGGCATCGACCTGACCGAAGCGCTGGGCGGTGTCAGTTTCGCCTATATGACGACGGACACGGACGAGAAGATCATTGTCGAGGAACGGGGCGATATCCGGTCGAACGAAGGCGATCGGGTCGGGCTGACGATCGATCCATCGCGGATCATGGTCTTCGACGCGGACAGTGAAATGCGCATACGCTGAGCAGACGCGGCCATGTGCGGACACACAAAACCGAGACTGAGCGATTGACGCAGGCCTCGTCAGCGCGTTCACATGGGCGTCACGCTTGCCCGTCATGGCAGGGACACGTCGCATGGGAGGGCACGTGGGAGGACTTCTGACGATCATCCGCACACTGGGAGCGGTCAACGCCGGTGCGCTGGCCGTGGGCCGCTGGGTCGGCATCGCCTGCATGGCGTTGATGGTCGTGTTCATACTGGTGCAGGTCTTCTGGCGCTATGTGCTGAACAATCCGCTGCCCTGGCCGGAAGAAGCCGCGCGCTTTCTGATGCTGTGGCTGATGGTCGTGGCCCCGACGGCGCTGCGCCGGGGCGGGTTCGTCGCCATCGACATGATACAACTGGCCCTGCCGCGCTTTGTCGGCGGGGTGCTGAACCTGATCCTGTTGCTGCTGGCGCTTCTGGTGCTGGTCTTCGCCGTCAGGATCGGGTGGTCCGAGGTCACGGGCTTTTCGGGCCGTTTCGCAACTTCGTCGCTGTATTATCCGACCGTCGATGGCTGGGAAAAGGTGCCGCGCAGCTGGATGATGGCGTCGCTGCTCGTCGGGTTCATAATGCTGACCTCGGTCACGGTGGAGCTGATCCTGCGCCAGATCGCCACATTGGCCGGAAGGGACGACGATCTGCCGGTCATCCCCGAGACCGAAATGGTTGGGGCCGAATAGATGCTGGTCTGGTTCCTGCCTGCGTTTCTTGTGCTGCTTATGATTGGCCTGCCGGTGTTTTTTGCCCTGCTGGCCGCGCCGGGCATCCTTTTGTGGCTGAGCGGACAGGAGAAGGATTTCGTCCTTCTGTATCGGAACGTCTATAACGGCATGGACAGCTTCCCCCTGATGGCGATCCCGTTCTTCCTGCTGGCGGGCGAGATGATGAACCGCGGCGGCATCACCATGCGGCTGGTCGAATTCAGTCAGGCCCTGGTCGGGCATTTCCGCGCCGGTCTGGCACAGGTGAATATCCTGTCGTCGATGCTGTTCGCGGGCCTGTCCGGGTCGGCGGTGGCGGATACATCCGCGCTGGGGTCGATGCTGATCCCCGCGATGGAGAGGGAAGGCTATACCCGCAAATTCGCCGCTGCCGTGACCGCCGCATCCTCGGTCATCGGGCCGATCATTCCGCCATCGGGCATCATGATCATCTATGCCTATGTGATGGAGCAATCGGTCGCCGCGCTGTTCCTTGCCGGTATCGTTCCCGGCGTTCTGGTCGGCGTTGGACTGATGGTCGTCACCAATGTCATGGCGCGCCGCAACCCCGGTGGTTTCCCGGACCTGAAGCGCCGCGCGACATGGGGCGAAAAGGGACAGGCGTCCCTGAAGGCCTTCTTCCCGCTGCTGACGCCGGTGATCATTCTGGGCGGCATCCTGGGCGGAGCCTTCACGCCGACCGAGGCCAGCGCCGTGGCCGTTGCCTATGCCGTCATCGTCTCGCTGTTCCTGTTGCGTGAAATGACATGGCGCGACCTGCCGAACGTGTTGTCGCGGGCGGCGATCATGTCGTCGGTGGTCTTGTTGCTGGTCGGCGCGGCGATGGCGTTCAAAACGGTCGTGTCCCTGTCCCACGCGCCCGAGGCGCTGGCCGCGCTCATCCTGTCGCTGTCGGAAAACCCGCTGGTCCTGTTGTTGCTGATCAACCTGTTGCTGTTCATCGTCGGCATGTTTCTGGATGCGGGTCCGGCGATCATCATCCTTGGCCCGATCCTGGGGCCGATCTTCACGTCGCTGGGTGTCGATCCGGTGCATTTCGCCATCATCATGTCGGTCAACCTGACCGTCGGGCTGGCGACGCCCCCGATGGGGCTGGTGTTGTTCGTGGCCAGTTCCGTGTCGGGCGAACGGGTGGAAACCATCGCCCGCGCGATTCTGCCGTTCCTGGCCGTCGAAGTCTTCGTGATCTTCCTGATCACCTATGTGCCTGCCATATCTCTGGCAGTGCCGCGCTTCTTCGGGTTCTTATAAATAACCGGTCCAAAAGGGAGAGAGACCTCATGAAACTGATCAACATATTCAAGGCGGGCGCGCTGGCCGCGATTACCGCGCTGCCGTCGGTGGCCTTTGCCGATGCCCACGCCATCAACATCCGCGCAACCGCCAACTCCAACGAGAACGACGAGGACTATGACGGACTGGTCGTCTTCAAGAACTATGTCGAGGCGGCGTCGAACGGTGCCATCACTGTCGAATTGTTCATCGGCACGCAGCTTTGCTCGAACGGCGCGGAATGCCTGCAGGGCGTGGCCGACGGGTCCATCGACGTCTTCGTGACGACGTCCGGCGGCGCGGCCGGCATCTTCCCCTATGTGCAGATCTTTGACCTGCCGTACCTGATGTCCGACGACCGCATCGCCGAGGAAGTGCTGACCAACACCGCGCTGACCAGTCAGCTGCGGGCCAAGGCGCTGGAAGATTCGGGCGATGCGATCCGCATCATGACCGTGGGCAACACCGGCGGCTGGCGCAACTTCGCCAATACCCAGCGCCGGGTCGAGATGCCCACCGATCTGGAAGGCATGAAGATCCGCACCGTGGTCGCCGACCTGCCGCAGGAGCTGGTGCGCGCGCTGGGTGCATCGCCGACGCCGATCCCGTGGCCCGAGCTGTTCACTTCGCTGCAGACCGGCGTGGTCGAAGGGTCGAAGAACGGCATCACCGACATCATGGGTATGAAGTTCCCGGATGCGGGGCTGCAATACATGACGCTGGACGGGCACGCCTACATGGCTGCGATCTGGGTGATGAACAACGAGAAGTTCCAGGCGATGGACGACGACATGAAGCGCGTTGTCGTCGATGGATTTGCGGCGTTGCAGCAGGCGACCTTCGCCTCGCCCAAGCGCAAGTCGATCCAGGCCTATGAGGATTTCGTGGCCGGTGGCGGCGATCTCTATGTGCCCAGCCCCGAGCAGAAGCAGGCCTTCCAGGATGCGGCGGCCCCGGTCTATGACTGGTTCGCGGGCAACGTGGACGGCGGCGAGGAAATGCTGGCCAACTTCCGCACGGCAATCGCCGAGGCGGAGGAGAACGTCGGCGCCCGTCGCGCGCGCGATCTGGAATGATTTGAAGGCACCGGATCAGGACTGCGAGGGGGGCGATCAGTGGATCGCCCTTTTCATTTCCCGGTGCAGGAGAGCGAGCAAGCGGCATGGATCGGCGATGGCTGCGTCGAGTTCAGCGCGCAGGATGCCGTGATTGCAGCAATGTCGGCTTCTTCGACCCCGGCCAAATGGGGTCAAAATCAGATGGACGCTTTTCCCTAAAACCGCTGTCCAACCGCTCCGGACCATCATCCAATGGATGCCAGGCCGATTATGAATTATCATTTGAGCCGGATCACACCTGTGGGGCCAATCACTGGCGTGCGCCGACTTGTAGTTTTTTTGTAGGAGTATACTCGATGAAAGTTTTGATCTTAGCACTAATCGGCGCATCCACTATTGCGACGGCGGTGGCAGCCGAGAAGGTTTCAGGCAATAACTACATGCTGGCAGACGTAAAAGCTTGGCCTACAGGTGAAACGACCGGCTATTGGATGAGTTCGACAAAAGGTGTTCGCGTGTCAGATGATCCTGACGCATTGCCAGAGCCGACCGAATGCAACGGGGCTGGATACTGGGATGCCAATGGCGACTGGGGTGAGGGCATATGTCGTTACGGTGATGCTACAGACTTCGTCCTCTCGTCCTACAAGGTCGAAAAAGGTGCAAAAACTGGCGTTTGGGAGATTCTCCAGGCTGGCGGCAAATATGAAGGTTTGACCGGTAGCGGTACATTTGAATCGACGCGTGGCCAGCGCGGTGCGTCAGTTTCGGCCTGGGAGGGCGAAGTCTCCATGCCATGATGAAGCAATAGTGCTGTTTGTCCTATAGGTTAGGCCATGGCCCGACGCGGCTTTGCGGGCACACCGAGAGGGGGGTGGAACGCGGCCAAGCTGTCCGTTCGTTTTTGTGGTAGACTCAGGCGATAACCGATGGAGGTCGATATGCGCTATATCACAATCACCACATGGGAAATCGCAGACGGGACCGATTACAACGTATCCCTGCGCGCGATCGAGGAAAAACGCCTGCCCGCGTTGAAGGGCCTGGGCGCAAGTCGCGTCACGGTGATCCGGACCAGCGAACGGACCAGTGCCGCGATCACCGAATGGCCGGACAAGATCACGAGGGACGCGGCGGAACTGAAGATCGACGAGGTTCGCAGGAAGGTCCACAAGGAGGACATGACGCGGATGACGGGAGAGATGAGGGGCGAGGTCGTGGCGGACGTCTGATGGCCGCCAGTCTTGCGCGGCTGTCGGGAAGATCCGTCATGTGATTGTCCCCAGGCCGGTTTCTAAGGCAGGCCGAAGGTAACACGGGCGGGTCATTCCGTTCACCGAAACGGATACATCCAGACCTTGTAGTCCCCCACCAGTTCCAGCGCCTTTGCGATCTGTTCAGGGGTCATTTTCTTCACCACCTCCTCCTGCGAAATCGCGGCGTCCGGGTCGCCTCCGATGGCCGAGAGCGCGTACCACATATAGGCGCGCACAAGGTCGGGCGCGGGCATGCCCAGGCCGACTTCGTAATACCAGCCGACGCCGGATTGCGCGCCGGGATGCCCCTTCATCGCCGCGCGCAGATACCAGTCGAAGGCGCGCACCGGGTCGCGCGTCACCCCCAGGCCCATCGCATACATCACGCCGATCAACTCCTCCGCATCGGCATTGCCGGAGCGGGCCGCCGGTTCGAGCGCGGCGCGCGCCTCGGCGAAGGCCCCGGCCTCCATCAGATCGCGGGCCGCTTCGATATCTGCGGTCGCGGGGCTGGACACTGACAACAGGGTGGCCAAGATCGCGGCATGAAATTTCATACGATCCTCCTCGGCCTCAGCTTGGCCGTGTCGCCCGCGCCAGCGCAAGAGGTGGTGTTCAACGACTATTCCGAAGACCGCGCCGCCATCGGACAGTTGCTGTTCTATGATCCGATACTGTCGGGCAACCGCAACATCAGTTGCGCCACCTGTCACCACGCCGACACGTTCTCGGCCGATGCGCTGAGCCTTGGCATCGGCGAGGGCGGGAAAGGGATCGGCACGCGCCGCACCGTCGCCGACGGGGCCATCGTCAAGCGGGTGCCGCGCAACGCGCCGGGGCTGTGGAACATCGGCGCGACGGAATTCACCAGTTTTTTCCACGACGGGCGCGTATCGGTTTCAGATGCCTATGACACGGGCTACGACAGCCCGGCGGAGGAATGGCTGCCGGTCGGTCTGCCCAACCTGCTGGCGGTTCAGGCCCTGTTCCCGCTGACCGCACAATTCGAGATGGCGGGCAATGTCGGCGAAAACGAGGTGATCGGCGCCGTCTCCGACCGCATCGACGGGGGCTGGCCGATTCTGGCGAAACGGGTGCGCACGATCCCCGCCTATGGCGATGCGCTTGTCGAGGCTTTCGCTCTGAACCGCCCCGAAGATATCGACATTCGGCATATTGCCATCGCCCTGGCTGATTTCATGAATGCCGAATGGCGTTCGCTGGATGCGCCTTATGATCTGTGGCTGGCGGGACAGGGCAATCTGACCCCGGCGCAGGATCGGGGCCGCATGCTGTTCTTCGGCAAGGGTGGTTGCGCGTCCTGCCACTCCGGCCCGCTGTTTACGGACCAGAACTTCTACGCGCTGGCCCTTCCGCCCTTCGGCCCCGGTCGGACGCGACGTTTCGACCCGATGCCGCGCGACGTCGGGCGGATGGCCGAAACCGACGATCTGGACGATGCTTACCGCTTTCGCACCCCGTCTTTGCGCAATGTCACCCTGACGGGGCCGTATGGGCACAACGGAGCATATCCGACGCTGGCCGGGATCATCCGCCACCATGCCGATCCGGTTGCGGCGACGGCCCGCTGGACACCCGAACTGGCCAATCTGCCCGACGCGCCGTGGCTGGCGTCGGGCGACTTCGTGATCCGCAGTGATGCGCGCGAAATGGCACGCGTATCGGCCAAACTGGACATCCGGCCCGTCGTTCTGTCGGACGCTGAAGTGGCCGATCTGGTCGCATTCATGGGCGCGCTGGAAGGGGGCGAGAGCCGGTATGGCCGTCTGGGCGTGCCCGATGCCGTGCCGTCGGGACTGGCGGTGGAGCGATGATACGCCTTCTGGTCTGCGGCATCTCCGTGATGGATTACGTCCACCGGGTTGCGGCCTTGCCCGTGTCCGAGGGCAAGCACCGCAGCACCTCGTTCGAGCGGATCGGCGGGGGCTGCGCCGCGAATGCCGCCGTCGCCGCCGCGCGACTGGGTGCCGAAGTGACGCTGATGACGCGGATGGGCGCGGATGCAACGGGCGACGAACTGGCGGGACTTCTGGCCGGTCAGAACATCGTCCCGGCCTTCGCGCGCGGCGGGCGCACGCCCTTGTCATCGGTCATGGTGGACCCGGCGGGCGAGCGGATGATCGTGAACTTTCCGGGCGCCGACCTGCCTGATACCCCGCCCGACGTCCCGACATTCGACGCCGCGCTCTGCGATTGCCGTTGGCCCCAGGCGACCGAGGCCGTCTTGCGCGCCGCCCGCGCCACCGGGGTGCCCGCGGTGCTGGACGGCGAGAAATACACGCCCGAGTCCCTGGCCGCGCTGGCCAGCCACGTCGTGTTCAGTGCCCCGGGGCTTCGCGATTTCACCGGCATCGACGCCTTGCCCCAGGCCCTGGCCGACGCCGCCGCGCGCCTTCCGGGCCGTGTTGCCTATACTGATGGACCGAACGGCGTGTCCTGGGCCGATGGCCCGCATATTCCCGCCCAGCGGATCGCTTCCGTCGATACGCTGGGCGCGGGTGATGTCTGGCACGGGGCCTTCACGCTGGCGCTGGCCCGGGGCCGCGATCTGACTGCCGCATCGACTTTCGCCAACCATGTCGCCGCCACGAAATGCACGCGTGCGGGTGGCTGGGACCAATATCCGACGCATATCGAACTGGAGACCGAATGACCCTGCACCTTACCCCCGGCAAGCAGTTGGGATTCCGCCGCATGGCCGATGCCGCCGGACGCTTCAAGATGACCGCCGTCGATCAGCGCCCGCCGATCAAGACCCCGGTCGAGGCGCATCACGGCAAGCCCGACTGGGACGATGTGGCCCGCGTCAAGACGATGCTGCTCGAGGCGTTGCAGCCCTCGTCCACGGCGATGCTGCTGGACCCGCATTACGCGATCCCGCATGGCTGGCAGGTATTCGACCCGCGGAAGGGATTGATCGTGACGTTGGAGGACAGCCTGTTCCGCGACACCGGGCAGGGCCGTTTCTCGGCCGAGATCGACGATTGGTCCGTGGGCAAGATCAAGCGGATGGGCGGCGATGCCGTGAAGGTGCTGGCATGGTACAGGCCTGATATTTCGGACGACGTGCGCAAGGCGCAGCACGATTTCGTCAAACGCACGGGCGAAGCCTGCGCGAAATACGACATCCCGTTCCTGTTCGAACTGCTGGTCCATCCAGTCGAGACTGACGCGGAACAGACCTCCGAATACACCGAGATGGCGACCAAGCATTCCGACCATGTGCTGGCCTCGGTCGAGGCCTTCGCGGGTGCGGATTACGGCGTCGACGTCTTCAAGCTGGAAAGCCCGGTTCCGGCCAAGGGCATCGCCGGGGGCGAGGCCGCTGTTCAGACGCTGTTCGACGAGATGGGCAAACTGGCCGCGCGGCCTTGGGT